>Ga0114129_10000022_pt1 | contig 119291 bp, 89 predicted proteins | sample RhiMetdeltSRZDD1_FD_80071 | JGI IMG/M metagenome (GOLD analysis project Ga0114129, IMG submission 80071) | Populus rhizosphere microbial communities from Tennessee, USA - Rhizosphere MetaG P. deltoides SRZDD1 (version 2) (version 2) | ecosystem: Host-associated > Plants > Roots > Rhizosphere >... | reverse complement strand
TTCGGCGAGTCGTCCAGTGGCTCTGGATACCTGCCCGTCATCGTCTCGCGCACGCGCACGAGCGCGTCGTGCAACTCCGACGCGGACGCATACCGCGTCGCGGGATCCTTGGCCATCGCACGTGCGACGAGGTCGTCGAGGACCGGCGGGATGTCTGGACGCGTGTCGGCGACGCGCGGTGTCGGATGCGTCGCCACGTTGACCGCCAGTGTCATCAAGTCCGGCGCCAGGTACGGCCGCCGGCCGGTGAGCAGTTCGAACAGCAGTACGCCGACGCTGTAGACATCCGTCCGCGCATCGGCGACATGTCGGCCCAGCCGCTCGGGCGCCATGTATGCCGGCGTGCCGGCACGGGAATGAACGTCGCTCGGGGCGGACTCGCTCTGGGATTGTGTGGCAGCCGTGGGATCCGCCGTCACGCGCGCGAGACCCAGGTCGAGCAGCTTCACCTTGCCCTCAGGCGTGAGCATGACGTTGGCGGGCTTGATGTCCCGGTGAATGATGCGGGACCGGTGCGCGTAGCGCAGCGCATCGACGAGCTGCAATCCGATGTCGAGCGTACGCTCGATCGACACCGGCTGCTGTTTGACCAGTGCCGTCAGAGGCTCCCCGTCGATGTACTCCATGACGAGGAACGCCTCGTGCTCGTGTTCGAAGACGTCGTAGAGCCCCGCAATATTGGGGTGGTTCAAGCGCGCGATCACCCGCGCCTCGCGCACGACCCGGCGCGTCGCGCCCTCGCGCGGTTCGCGGGATACCACTTTCAGGGCGACGTGGCGATCGAGGCGTTCGTCGTAGGCGAGGTAGACCGCCCCCATCCCACCAGATCCCAGCAGCCTCAGGATCTTGTAAGGGCCCAGGCGGAGGCCCGGCGTGATTTCCATGGAGGGACCAGCCGCGGATTATAGAACTTAACTCGGAGGTTACCCGCTGGCCGCGGGGACGGTTCCGCAAGACCTGTCGCCGGCGGAGCCCAGCCGCTCCAACGCCCGGAGATACGATTCTTGCATAAGGATCGACGCGTGGATCGACGCGGCACCGCTCACCGGCTTCATTACGTTGACGTCGTCGCCAGCGCCGTGGTGCTTCTGGTCAGTGTAGGTCTGTTCAGCGTATCGAGACAGCCTCACTTCCGATGGTCCCTCACCACGGCGTCCGCGGTCGGCGTGTTTGCCATCGCCCTGGTCGCGCTCACGACGCGGCGCTCACGCGCGTACTCTCAAGCCACTCCGTGGCTCGTGGGTTTCTTTTCGATCACGGCCCTGCTGGCTGTCGCGGTCGTGTTCTGGCCACTGCATCTCGTCTGGTTCATCGCGACCGTGGGGTTCTGCATCCCAGTGCTGGTGTTCGCCGTCGTCGTCCGGCGCAAGCCCTGGTCGGCGTCCATCTCGCGACAGGAGATGTTCCAGCTGATGGCCATTGCCATTGGCGTGATCGGCGGGCTCGCCGTTCTCGAACTCGGTCTCCGGATCGCGCCGGGCATCTTCGGCGGAGAGATCCGTCAAGTGATCACTGCGGATGCGACTCAGTACGGCGTGGCTCACCCGTACATCGGGTACCTTCATCGGCCCGGCGGCACCACCGTCGTCTCAGGCAGAGATTTCAGGGCCGTGCATCAGGTCGATCCTGCGGGGTTTCGAAATCCGTGGCCCTGGCCGAAGCAGGCGGAGATTGTCGTCGTGGGCGACTCCGTTTCGTTCGGATATGGAGTCCAGGGCAGCGAGGCCTGGCCGGCGATTGTCGCCAAAGCCCTGCCCCGCGATCCGCTCGTCAATCTGTCACTGATTGGCGCCGGTCCGCAGCAATACCTGCGCGTCTATGAGACCTTCGGCGTGAAGCTTCAGCCCAAGCTGCTCATCGTCGGCGTCTTCGCCGCGAACGACTTCTGGGACGCTGAGACGTTCGAGCAGTGGCTGAAATCGGGAACCGGCGGGAACTACATGGTGTGGCGCGACTTTGGACGGCCGGGTCCTCTGACGCTGCGCCTCTTCCACCCGGTCGAGAGCCTGAAAAGCGTCTTCAGCCGCTACGTGTATCCCATGCTGCGGATGAGCCGCCTCTACAACCTCGGCCGTGCGCTTCGCGGCGGCAGCGACAGCGATGTTTCCGGTCCGACCCAGAAGGTTTACTTCCAGGACGGCAGCCACGTCGAGTTGCACCTTAGTTCGTCTCGAGAGGACAGTGAGATGTTTGTTTCTGGCAGTCCTGCATTTCAGCTCGCGGCCGACGCGTTCAGTCGAATTCACACCGAGGCCGCAGCGCATGGCACGCGCGTGCTGATGGTGCTGCAGCCGAGCAAAGAAGACGTGTACCTGCCCCGCCCCGACACGCGTGATTTGCGGGACTTCTTCGACAGTCACGGCATCGAGTATCTCGATCTGCTGCCGGGATTCCGCGAACGAGCCGATCAGCAGCTCTTTTTCGAGGTTGACGGTCACCCGAACCGGCGTGGGTATGCACTCGCCGGAGAACTGATCCTGGACCACCTGCGCCAGAATGCCGCCAGATACGGCCTGGCCGATGGCAGCGAGAACCCGAAGCACGATCTACTCCGTCGTTGAGGCTGTGCCGGCGCGCACCGTTCGCAGCTCCTCCAGGATCGATCCCGGCATGTAGTCAGGTGGCTGGATACCGAACTCGCCGAGAATCGTCGGCGCCAGGTCGAGGAGACTGCGTCCCGTTCGCACCGCACCCCTGGGCACATCTGGGCCGACCGCAATTGCGAATGCCCGCGGCGCATGGTTGCCGCTGTAGTGCGGCGGAAGCTGACATCCCGCCGACGGCCCGCGAACAAGCCCATGATGATCGATCACCAGCTCGGTCGTAATCTCGGCGTCCGGCTCCCAGATGATCACGACGTCCGGCATGTGATCCCGTCGCCGGCCGCGGCAGATCTCATCGGTTTTGTAGACGGCTCGCGCCGCGGACCTCGCCGTCCGAGGATTGACGAGGGTCCGCGCCGCCTCATGCAGCTCGTCGCGCAGTCTCTCGTATTCACGGCCGGGCTCGACGGTCCCGAGCGGCTCCCGTCCTTTGAGGTTGATCCGGATGTAGCCCTCGTTGGCATTTTCGATGACGTACGCGCGCGTCCGAGGCCAGGCGATGCCGGCTGTTTTCCACCGGATACTCAGCCGTTCCTGCGTTTGCCGGGATAACAGCGCGTTCGACACCATCATGCGGAGACGCTGCGGGATCATGTTCCGCACCGTGCTCATCAAGTCCAGGCGGCCGGTCCCGGCCCCTTCGGCGGGAACCGCTGGGGCTTCGACCGAACCCGCGGTGGTCAGCGCGCCGAGCTTCACGAGCACGGCATCGAGCAGATGTGAGCCGCTGTAGTTCGGCCCCATGCCATCTCCTGAGACGAGCATCACGGTGGTGCCGCTGCCGACGTGGCGCACCAGTTCGCCGACCGCCGTGTCGAGCGCCACGTATACATCCCGCAGCGCATCGCGAAAGGCATCGGCGGCCGGCGGCTGGAACAGGTAGGCGGGATCGTGCAGGTGCCAGAAGTAATGGCCCGCGGGATGCGACTCGCCAAACACGACGAGGAAGAAATCCCAGTCCTGGGTTTCGAGCAGCCATTTCACGACCGCGGTCTTCTTCCGAACCGCCGCCAGCAGCCGCTCGCGAAAACCGCCGAAGTCGGAGACCGGCGTCATTCCGATCTTGCTGTGGTCCTCGAAGGGATACGAACCGAATTTCTTCCTGACCTGCGAACCGATCGATGCGGGAAGGAACGTCTGGTCCCAGAACCACGACCAGCTTCCCCAATCGACGATCTGCACGCCGTTGAAGTCGCGGAGGGGACACGTGAGGAACGCGTCCATGACGATCGAACGCAGTCCGCGATCGCTCAGCAGCTTCCAAAGAAAGGGCACCGGACTCTGATCGGGCCGGGGGCGAAGCAGTCCCTGCTGGCCGGGCACGGTGACGTAGGCGTGATACAGGCCGTGGACGTCCGGCCGTGTCCCCGTAAAAATCGACGGCCATGCGGAAACGTGGAAGACATCGGCTGGCGTTTCCATCGGCGCCCACGACAGCCCCTCCGTCTTCAACCGCATGATGTTCGGAAGCCAGCCCTCGCTCGCCCAGTGATCGATTAATCGGGCATCGCCCGCGTCGAGGCCAATGAACAGGAGCTGCTTCTTCGCCACCGCTTTGCGTCCGCGGCTCAGCTGGTGGAAAGTCCGGCTTCCTGCCTGAGCGCGGGACTGAAGACGTCGCTGATGGCGATCTTGCGGCCTTCACGATGCGAGAGGATGCTCGCCTCGACCATGGCGAGTGTCCAGAGGTTGTCGGCGGCGCTGGTCTCTGGCACTCGTCCCTGTGCTACCGCATCGCGGAATTGATTGAGCAGCGACACGGTGCCGGCCTTCGGGTACGGCAGTTCGTCACCCTTGGGCACGGGGACGGGTTTGCAAGGCAGGAAGAACCGCCCGCCGCGCGCGCGCCACCACACACGCTTGCGGTCCGTCCAGAGATCGCCGCGCTCACCTTCGATCCACAGCGCGAACTCGTAGCGCGAAGCCAGCATGCTGCCGCCGTACTGGATCGGAAATCCGCCCTCGAGTTCCACGACGGCCGTCGCGGCAGCCTCGTGATCGTAACTGCTCCCTGGCGGGTTGTACGACGCGGCGAACACGGATGCCGGCCGCCGGTCGAACAGATACCGGAAGCTGTCGAAGTGATGAACCGCGATCTCGGCAAGGAACGGGTGATCCATGGCCTTGACCCACGTTCCCTGCGAGCCCGCGGGTTGATCGCGCCGGTCGACGCATTGCGCCCAGTGGAGACGGCCGGCCTTTTCACTCGCCAGCAACTGCCGGAGCGTCCGCTCGGCGCGGTAGAACCGGTAGTTCTCGGCCACCATCACGGCACGCAACCTGCCGCGCGCGTGCGCCACGACCCCGACGGCCTCGGCCAGGCTGCCTGCCAGCGGTTTCTCGACCAGCACCGGCAGACCTGCATCGAGGGCTTGTTTGGCGTGTTGACCGTGGAGGGCGGTCGGACTGGCGACGAGGACGGCATCTGCGCGCGCACGGGCCAGACCTTCTTCGATGCTGGTGAAAAAACAGCCATGCTCCTGGCCGGGCTGGCGGCGCGCTTCCTGGAGTGCCGTCTCGCTCCGGTCGACGCAGGCAGCGGAGACGAAATCGGGATGCTGCGCCACGATGTCCAGCCAGTGACGGCCTCGAACGCCAACGCCGACGTGCAGAAGTTTGATGGGCATGGGTGATGTTCGTCCGGTCAGAAGATCGGCCTGACGAGCAACACCGACAGTCCGACGATGGCGACGGCCCCCAGGATGTAGCCGTACACGAGCTTCGAAGGCTTATTGCCGACCTTGATCTGGAATCCCAACAGGACCAGCACGATCAGGATCTTGGTCCACAGAGTGCGTCCCCAGGTACTGGCGATGAAATCCGTCGAGAACAATTCGCCCGGACCGATGCCCCGATGATTCAGCATGATGAAGCCCGTGGTCCACAGCACGGCCTGTGCGTACCAGCCGATGCCGCCGATGCGATGCGCGATCTGGGAGGTCATACGCACGCTCTGCGGATCCTCGAAGAGCATGGCGCCCATCCACACCACGACGGTCAGGATGTGGACGTACACCGCGACGACGTACAACACCTCTCTCACAAGGTCTCCTTTGTCAGCACGATTCAGCACCCGGCGCGACCGGCGCGCTGGCGAGTGGCCGGATCGGACTGCTCTCGAGCGACATCACATCGCGAATGCCCAGACGCGCCAGCACCGCCGCCGCGACGCCGGCCAGATGTCCCCGATCCTCGATTCCACCCGGAATGCCTGCGCCGGCGGCGACCGCGAAGCCGGACGTCGAATGCGTGCCGGGACGCGGGTCGCTATTGACGCCTTCGACCAGCCCCAGGCGTCGCGACGCGGCGGCCTCGATGGGTGCCGTATCGTTCCAGGTCACGATGAGGTCGGGCAGCTGTTCCTGCCGGGGACCCGGAAACACCTCATTGCGCACCCACACATTCCGGACGACACTCTCACCGGTCGCGGGATTTTCGAGTTCGAGAAGGCGCGCCTTGATTTCCTCACACACATCCCGATATTGGGCGCCAGGTTCGACAATGCCGTGCGGTTCCCGGCCGCTGACGTTCAGACGAATGCAGCCCTCCAGATCGGTGGGCAACGTGAACGCGCTGGTGCGCGACCAGTCGGCGCTGCGCATCTGCAGCCAGACGCCGAGTCGGTCTCGCAGCCGCCAGGGCAGACTCGCGCTGACGAGTTGCTTCGCCGACTGTGGGATCAGGCCGTGTGCCCGGCCGATCAACGACGGACGCCCCTGCCGATCGCCGGACGGTGTTCCACCGGATGCGGAGAATCCGAGCCGCGCCAGAATCTCCGGCAGCAGATGCCACCCGCAGCGGTTCGGCCGCACGCCGTCGCCGCTGACCGCGATCAGGGTGTCTGCCGGGTCGACTGAGGCGCGCAGGACCCCAATCGCCTCGTCGATCGCCGCGTAGACGTGATAGAGCGGCTCGAACAGCGCGTCGTCAGCCGCACCCGCACCGTTGACGCCGTGCGGCCACAGATAGTGGCCACCCGGATGTGTTTCACAGAGTCCGATGACAGCGAGGTCCCACTCATCCCGGTCGAGCAGCCAGCGGGCGGTCGCTACCTTGTACCGCACGCTGCGGACCAGACGCGCCTCGATGTCAACGGGCCGGCCGAACGCCAATCGCTTCGCCTCGTATCCGAGCGGATAACGGCCGAACCGCGATTGAATCTCTTTGAGCAGTGCCGCCGGTTGTGAAGCCGGCGCGCCATACCAGGCCCACGTACCCCAATCGAAGATTCCGCATCCTTGAAACGTGCGATCGGGAAACGTTTCAGGCACGTCGTACACGAGCGCGCGCCGGCCGCGACTGCTCGCGAGCGTCCAGAAAGTGTCCGCGCCGTACTGACTGGACTCGACGTGTTGCGCAAGCTGGTGGCCGGGCCTGGGTTGATACGGATAATAGACGCCGTGGCGGCCCGGCGACATTCCCGTGGCGAACGTCGGCCACGTGGACGTGTGCAGAACCTGCGCAGGGCTGTCGAGCTCCAGCCACACGCCTGAGGCTGCGAGCGCGGCAAAGTGCGGCAAGCGTCCGGCCCGCACCCAATGGCGGATCAGTGCGCCGTCGCCCATGTCAAGGCCGATCACGAGCACACGACCTGGGGGAGCCTGCGTCCTGGCCAGGTTCTCCAGATTCATCTCGTTGATCGACGATGAGAGATCATGCTGCGTACAGCCCGGGTTACAAACCTCGGATTGTACACCGGCACCTGGCTCGCTCTGGCGCAGTCGGGGCTCGTGTATGCTTCTGGCGCGTGGTCAGCCGCTCCCCGTCTCATCGCATGAACCCAATCGCACGGATACCGATATACCCCTCAGGATGCGTGTCCTTCCGATGACCGTTCACCGATGACGTCGCGAGGCGCGAGCCCGGGCGTTCGGTGGATTGGCCGCATGGTCGTCTGGGCCCTGGCGGCAGGGGTGTCGCTGGCCCTTGTCACGATCGTCGCGGAGCTCGTGGTCCGGCAATTCCCGGAATTGATGCCGGTCCACAAGCAGATCATGGAGAACGCAGTCCACTCGCCGTTCAACAGGGTCGTGGCCGACCCCGATGTCGGTTTCCTCGAACCGCCGGGACTGCACCGGGCCTTGCAGACGTCCGACTATGCCGTCATCCACGAAACGGATCGCAACGGATTCCCGAACGCGGATCCTTGGCCCGATCCGGTCAGCTTGGTGTTTCTGGGCGACTCGTTCGTCGTCGGATACGGTGTGAAACTCACGGCGAGCTTTCCGCTTCTCATTTCCGAGCGTCTGCACCTGAGCGAGGTGAACCTCGGGGTGGCCGCCTCCGGTCCAGAACGCCAACTGGCGGTTTACCGCAAGTTTGGAATGAACCTGCACCCGCGCCACGTCTTCACCTGGCTGTATCTGACTTCCGATTTCGACAACGACCGGCACTTTGTGAGTTGGATGAACGCCGGCCGGCCCGGCAACTACGACGATTACCGACTGGCGCTGGCGCGTGCCACGAACTCCCGTCCTCCGAGCCTCGTGAGCTATGCCGAGAAGTCCTGGGTCTATGGCCTGTGCCGCAACTTTGTGGCCCGCTTGGTTCCAGGCCCGCGCGGCCTGCCGGAGCGCTATCGGTTTCCCGACGGGTCGGAGCTCCTGTTCGGCCGAAGCGAGATCGAGTTTGCCATGGGCAAGGCCGAGCCGAATGACGCAGCCATCGACCAGTTGATGGCTTCGCTCGAGAAGATGAGAAACGTCGTCGTCAGCAGCGGCAGCACCCTGTCTGTGGTGCTCGTCCCGAGCAAGGAAGAGCTGTTTGCGGTTCCGCCGGCCGCGACAGTCGTCAATCGCGTTTCACGCGCGCGCGAGCGGCTGGAAAAAGCCGGGTTTGCCGTCCTGGATCTCTACCCGGCGATTCGACGGGCCGGTCAGACACACTCGCCGTACTTTCGGATTGAGGGTCACTTCAACGAATACGGCCACCGCGTGGTGGCGGAGAACTTTGTCTCGTGGTTTCGTCAGATGTTTGCCGAGTGAGCCGAGCTCAGCACGACTCGTCTGGCGGCGCGAGGGTGCTGGTCGCGGATGGTGATCGCGCCGGCCATCAGGACAATCAAGAAGTGGATGAAGACAGCTACGTGCGTGGCGGTGAAGAGACTCGCCCAGGACGGACGGATCTCCAGCGGGCCCAACGTCGAGCCGACGTAGTGAAAATGAATGGGGATCCACAGCACGATCGCTGACAGCATCACCGTGACGGCGGCCCACGCCTTGAGCCAGGGAGCCGCGCGTGAATCGGCCGCCAGACGCGCCGTCGCGACGAGCGGCACGATCATCAGTCCATCGTCATACACCCGGTGATATGTCCAGAGTCGGGCGACGATCGCGGCACTGCCGAGAAGGAACCAGACGTCCGTGCCGCGGTAGCGCCAGGTGACAACCGCGAGACCTGCGAGAAGAAATAGCGCGACAGGCGCAAATGCGCGCTCCCAATCCAGATGCGCGAGCCACGCCTGAATGTTTGCATACCCGACTTCGGAGTGCCCCAGCGCAGGATCCAGCCAGCTCCGCAATTGACTCGCAAGGCTGTCTGGCTGAAAGAGGCTGGCGAGCAGTGTCAGCAGGACATAGCCGGCGACCGTAATCGCGGCGGGGCGCAATCGTCCAGGAACGATGAGAAAGGTCACAAAGAAGGGTGCGGTGATGGAAGGTTTCACCAGCGCGCCGATGAACATCGTGGCGGCGATGACGTCGCGCGTCCAAACGGTCTCGTGCCGCGAGGCGAGCAGCACGGCACCCACCGCCAGCGGCAGCACGACGATCGTGAGCTGGCCAATGCCGAGGGCATCCGCCAGCGCGGGCATTGAGATCGGCGCGAGGGCCGCGCAAAGCTGCGCGAGCGGACCGGCGGCTCGCACGGCTCGCCAGAACATCGCACCCAACGCGGCGAACGCGGCAAGATCCGCGGCTGCCCAAAGGACGCGGGCGTGGTCGAACGTCAGCAAGCCGTACGCCGGCCAGAGAATCGCAAAGCTGGCCGGCGGATAGGACACGCCGCCGGTCTGTTTATAGATCGGTTCTCCACCGAACCAGGATCGTGTCGTGTGGTACAGATACCTGATGTCAATCGCCGCAGTCGGCCCGTGATCGACGACCAGCCGTTCCAGCTTCACCTGCAGCGTGGCGACTCCCAGCACCGCCAGGAAGATGACCGTTGCGCCGAGCAAGACGAGCCGGATTGAGCCCTGCAATGACCGCGTTCGTTTCGTCGCCGCCACGGTTATGCGTCTCTCATCGGCCGAACATGATATCCCGACAGGCACTGTCATGGAACGTGAGAGCGAATTACGCCCCGGCAGGCTCAATCAGCCGCGCCGGCGTCAATTTCACGGTCATCGTCCGATCGCCGCGCCGTATCGTGACCGTGTAGCCGACGGGTTTCTCGAACATCTCGTTGATCCCGGCGAGCGTCAGACGATCGGCCGGCACGCCGTCGATCGCGGTGATCACGTCGCCCTTTTCGACGCCGGCGTCCGTGGCCGGTGAATCCTCCAGCACGTCGGTGATCTGAAAGGTCCGGAAGTCGGCGCCGCGCGCCCGGATCGCCAGACCGCTGAACGCCCGATCGAACGGCTCGCCGAAGGTAGCCGAGGGCTCGAAGATGATCCGCTGATGTGCGTAATCCAGATAGAGGTGAAACCGCATCGCGATCTGCGCGCCGATGTTGCCGGCGAGCGCCGCGTTCGCCAACGCGCCGGCTTTGTCCTCGGAGAAGAGCGTGATCGGATTGTCGATCGTGAAGGAGCCGATTTGCAGCGAGTCGACCCGGCCGAGTTGGCCCGAGACCTGACCGCCTGCCCCCGCGCTCCCGAGAGATCGGATCGTCCGGACGGATGAACCTGGCAGGTGCTGCTCGCTGACGAACGGGCTGTGAAGCGCGAGCGCCGTGCCGGCTCCGATGTCGAACATGAACTGCCGCTCGATCGGCGCAGAGCCGGCCGGCGTCACGGTCGCCCTGAGCGTGGGATGGCTCACGTTGACGAATTCAATCGGGATGCTCTGGCCCGGACCCGTGTAGGTGAATGAGTCCCGCGGGTGAAGACGGATGTGCCGGGCGCGATAGTCGACTTCGACCACGAACTGCCGGATGAACTCCCCGCCGATGATGCCGTCGATGGGCCGTCCCATGGCCGACGGCAGGTCGGACATCGGAACCGCCAACGAGATCGGCTGCGAGAACCCGTCCAGACCGACCAGCGACCACGCGGCGCCCCGCACGAACTGCGCGGTCTGGCTGCCGGGACCGGCGCCTCTGACCGTGGCCTGGCCTTCGAGCGTAAGGCCAAGCGCTTTCGCGGCGTCGGTGCGAATGATGGCGGCGTGCGCGCCGGTGTCCAGCACGAACGACAGCGGCGCCGATCCATTCACCGTGACCTTGACGATCAGATGATGCGTCGCCAGCTCGATGGGAATCGTGATGGGCTGGGCGCCGGTGCTGCGTGGCTGCGAGGTGGCGCCAACCGGTGCCCGGGACCCGCCGAGCAGGGCCAGCAGGACGAGCGCCGCGATCGAACGGCCGACCGAGCGTGTCATCGCACGCATCTCCTCGCGCGTATAGACGCGCACGCGCCCGCGGCAGTTTCCGCGTCGAACTGACCGCTAGCGGTCATTCCGAACCAGACGAACGGATGTATGCTCGATCAGGAGAGTCTGTGAGACGGTCGAGCCGCCGCCGATGGTTCTACGGCGCCTTTCTGGCGCTGATGATCATCGGTCTGGCTGATCTCGCATTGGCCCAGCGTCCCTACCAGATGGTCTACGAGCCGACCGTCGTGAACGTGGGCTACGACGGCCGGTTCACGTTTGCCCGGCTGAAATATTCCGTGGCGCCGGGCGGGTACTACTACTACGGGATGCCCGCCTGGGCCCACGGGCTGCCGCGCGCCGAGGACAATCTGCTCGAGATTCTGCACGCCATCACGGCGGTGCCGGTCCGGCGTGAGACGGCCAACGTCTTCGCGCTGGACGATCCCGAGCTGATGAAGTACCCGGTCGCGTACATGACCGAGGCCGGGTACTGGCAATTGACGAACCGCGAGGCCGCGGCATTTCGCGCCTACCTGCTCAAAGGCGGATTCGTCATCTTCGATGATTTCCGCCCGCCGCCGCGAGGAGGCGGAGGCTGGGACACGTTCGAAGCGAACATGCGCCGGATTCTGCCGGAGGCCCGGATTGTCGATCTGACGCCGTCCGATCCGATTTTTCATTGCTTCTTCGACATCGAGACGCTCGACATCATTCCGCAGGACTACGATCTCGGCCGCCCGATCATCCGCGGCATCTACGAGAACAACGATCGGAACCGGCGGCTGGTGGCGGTCATCAACTTCAACACCGACGTGGCGAACTTCTGGGAGTTTTCCGCCACCGGCCTGAAGCCCGTCGACGAAACCAACGAGGCCTACAAGCTCGGCGTGAACTACGTGATTTACGGCATCACGCACTAATTCGTCTTCATCGTGACGAGCGGATCGGCGTGCGCCGCCCGCAGCGCCGGCAACAGCACGGCGAGAATGGCCACCGCGACCATCGCGGCTGCGGCGGCGGCCACCATCATCCAATCGGACGGCCGGAGACCAATCAACAATCCGGCGATGACCTGATTGAGCTGACGCGCCGCGAGGATCGTGACGACCACCCCCATGACGAGGCCTCCGCTGAACACGATCGCGGTACCCCGAAGAGCGTCGCGGACGACGTTCCAGCGGCTCGCACCGAGCGCGATGCGGAGGCCCAGCTCGCTGATGCGGTTCGCGACGGCGGCGGCGGCGACGCCGAAGAGTCCGATGCCGGCGAGCGCGAGGCCCGTGAGTCCGAAGAAGCCGCTGGTCGCGGCCAGCATTCGCTCCCGCGCGATCGATCGATTCAGCGCATCGTCAGGCGTGCGGACGGCCACGAGCAGCCGCGGATTCACGCGCCGCACGATTTCCTCGAGCGGTCTGAAGAGCGACGCGGGAGCGATCGAGGACGCGGTCCTCACATGGATCGCCTGCGCCAGCCTCGCTTCCGACGGCAGCGCCAGCCGATAGACCGCCGGCTCTTCCCACCGGACGTTCGTCGTGTTCGCGTTACCGACGATCCCGACGATGAGCGCGTTATTGAAGCCGCCGCGCTTGCCGATCGCGTCCTCGCCGGGAAACCAGCCGCGTGCGTACCACTCGTTCACGACCACCACCGGATCCTCGCGCGCAAGATCGGCGGGCGTGAGGAGCCGGCCGCGAAGCAACGGAATCCTCATGGTGGCAAAGTAGTCCGCGCTCACGCGGGTGCCGGCCTCACCGGCGGGCTGCTCGATCCCGAATGCCCACGATGGGAAGAACGGATGTGAGAGCGCGACGTGCTCGACGCCCGGAAGCGCGCGAATGCCGTCGACGAGCGCGTCATGAATATCGCGGACCTGCGCCGCGTTCACGCGCAGCACACGGTCGGCCAGCTCGACCTCCACGAGGTGCTCCCGATCGAACCCGAGCGGCATCGTCGCGACATTTCGCACGGTTTGCGCGAACATCGCCGCGGCGGTGAGAAGGACAATCGAGAGCGCGACCTGGACCCCGACCATCACCAGTCCGAGCCGGCGGGCCCGGTGCGGCGCGACGTGTCCCGGCGACGCTTTGAGGGCGGACGACACGTCGACGCGCGACGCGCGCCAGGCTGGCAGCAGCGCGAATCCCAGCAGGGTCAGCAGCGTCGCGGCGCCCATGAAGGCGAGCACCCGCGCGTCGGCATGGAACGCCAGTCGCGCGGCTGCTTCAGGCGAGGGGATTGTCGACAGCAGCAGGTCGACGACCTGACGCGCGCAGAACCACGCCAAGGCACCGCCGGCCACCGCGAGCACGATCCCTTCCGCCACCAGCTGACGAACGAGGCGCGCCCGTCCCGCGCCGAGCGCCGTCCGCACGCGCAGATCGTGGAGGCGGCTCACGTTGCGGACGACCAGCAGGTTGGCGAGGTTGGCGCATGTGACAAGCAGCACGAGCGCGACGAGTCCCATCAGGGCGATGAGCGGCGCGCGATATCGCTCGCGCAGGTTCGACGTGCCCTGCCCGCCGCGAATCACGGTCGTCTGAACAGGTCCCAGGCTCGCGAATGTCGACCGTGTCTGATCGAGATTGTCCAGCGGTGCGGCCGTCGCCGCCGTCGCTTGCTCCAGGGAGACGCCGACGCGCAGACGCGCAATCGCGAACGTCGAGAACGACCGCATCTCAGGCTGCAGCACCCAGATGTCGCCGGCGCTGTCGAGCGACACGCCATGGAAGCCGCGTGCCGTCACGCCCGCAATCGGGTACGTTTCACCATTGATCGAGATCGCGCGGCCGATGACGGCGCGATCCGCCGCAAACCGCGCGCGCCAGAAACTGTCGCTGATCACGGCGACGGAAGGTGCATCCGTTGTCGCGAGCCGTCCCAGCTGGGCGGTGACGCCAAGCGTGGTGAACAAAGACGGCGTCGCGGCGAAGACCTGCCGGGACGGTTCCGGCGCGTTGTCGATCGCGACGGCCGCGGATGGAAGCGCGGTCGTGATCGCCGCGTCTGAATAGACATCGGTGAGCCCGCGAATGACGTCGAGCGATGTCGCGTCGAGCGGCGCCGGCTTCCCGTTCGCGGTCAGCCGCTGGATGAGGACCAGGCGCGCCGGATCGGCCACGGGCAGCGAGCGGAGCAGCAGCGCGTCGACGAGGCTGAAGAGCGCGGTATTGGCCCCGAGTCCGAGACCGAGCGAGGCGATCGCCAGCAGCGTGAAGCCCCAGCTTCTCGTCAACGACCGGACGGCAAAACGGAGATCGTCGAGCGGCACGCTAACCTGCGAGCACCGGTGTGTGCGTCCGCGAGGCGCGCGCGACCGCGCCATTGAGAAGCTGCATGGGCAGATGCAGGCGCATCCCCCAGGCCGCTTCGTCGTGCTCCGCCAGCGGGAAGCACAGGTGCAGCAGATTCAGGCCGTAACGCCAGCCGCGCGCCACCAGCGCCATGGCCATCGCCATCGTCACTTCGTAGTTGTCGCCCGGCCAGCCGCTGTCGAGATAGAAGGCGACGTCACGCGGCGGCTCGCTGAGCACGCGATCGATCAGGTTGTCGCGGTGGGAAAAGGTGCTCGACATGCAGACGGCGGCGCCGAAGACGTCCGCGTGCTGCCAGACCGTGTAGAACGACACCACACCGCCGAGTGAGGATCCCCAGACCGATCGCGAGCGCCGATGGTCGCCAATCCGCAGCCGCCGCTGCGCCTCGGGCACGATCTCTTCCGCCAGCGATCGCGCGAACCGCTCGTACCCGGGCGACGTGTACTCCGTCATCCGGTCGCCCGAATACACGCCGACGACGACCAGATCCTCGACGGCGCGCATGGCGCGGAGCGTGCTGCTCGTCTCGTCCACCTGCCATTCGTGCCCGAGAAACGCTTCATTCGGAAAAAACAGATTCTGGCCATCCTGCATGAACGCGACCGGGTACGTCGTCAGCGTGTTCTCGTGATAGCCCGGCGGGAGGTACACGCGGAGTTGATGCGCGCGGCCGAGGATGGCCGAGGGAAACTCAATCAGCGGCGAGAACCCGCCATGCTCCGGACTCAGGAAGTACGGATACACCACCCGCACGTCTTCTTCGGCCATCAGCAGGAGCATGTTGGGTCCCACCGACCAGTGGCGCGTGCCGTTCGCGATCAGGCAGGCCTTGACATAGAGGAATGGCTGGTCAGCCCGCAGGCGGAACGTAGTCGTCTGGCCGTCTTCGCTGACGGACGCGGGGGTGACATCGCGATCCCAATCCTGCTCGGTGCGCAGGACGATGTCGCCGCGGCCGGCCGGATAGCAGACGCGCAGCGTTCGCTCCAGCGTCGTTTGAGTTCTATAGAGTCGCTCCGGCTTCATCGTTTTTCCTTCAGTACGTAGCTCACGAGCGATCCGATCACGTCGCCCGCCTGCAGCTTCGACGGCGGCATCGGGTCGGAGTTGACCTGGATCGCCGCGCTGATGCGCTCGTCAGCCAGGTAGAGCATGACCGTGGTGTAGCCGAAGATCCACCCGTCGTGAAGGTACATCGGTCCGCGCCCGCTCGCTCTGATCTCGGCACCCAACCCGTATTTGACGTCTTTCTCGGACGGCCTGCCGTCGAGCATGTCTGCCAGCCGCGCGGCGCTGAACGCGCGACCCGACCAGAGCACCGCCGCCCACTGCGCCAGATCGTGCGACGTCGAGATCATGCCGCCGCCCGCGTACTCGGCCTGCGCGTTGTACGTGAACCGTCCGTCGCGCAGCGAGGTGTCCGCGAGACCGAACTTTCGGTAGTCATTACCCTTCATATCGAAATGGCCGGCGACGACGCCGGTCAGGTCCCGCCGCTCGGCAGGGATCGTCCGCGACAGCGAAAACGGCGTCACCAGGCGGCGGTCGATCTCGTCGAACAGCGGCCGGCCCACGGCGCGCTCGAAGACCGCGCCGGCAATGATGTAGTTCATGTCCGTGTAGAAGTATTTGCTGCCGGCGCTGAAACGCGGCTTCTTGTCGAGGACGAAAGCAATCAGCTCGGCCGGCGTCCACGTCTTGTCGACGTTGGTCGTGACCGCCTTCATGAACGCCGTCTCGTCAGAGTCGGGCACACCGCTTCGATGGCTGAGCAGCAGCCGTAGCGTCAGGGTGCGTGCGTTCGGCAGACGGGGAAACCAGGATTCCTGACCGATCCACTTTCCGATCGGGCTGTCGAGATCCAGCACGCCATCGTCCACGGCCTGGAGAATGGCGGCGGCGACGAAGGTTTTGCCGACGCTGCCCGCCGGCATGCGGCTCTCCGGCGTCAGCGGTTGACGGCGATCGGCGTCGGCCCAGCCGGAGGCGACGTCGAGTACGCGCCCGTCGGCGAGAAGGATAGAGAAGGTCGCGCCCGGAAACCCGGCGCGCGCGCTCAATTCGTCCAGCTTCTCCTTCAATCCCGCGGCGAGGTCCTGGTTCGCGGAGGCGCCAGAGACGAGCAGGAGAGCCAGGAGCGGCGCGCAGAGTCGTCTTGACATAGAAAGCTGTTCCTTGCCGGCGCCGATCAGATCACCGTCATCTTAACTAGGTTGATTGGGATCAACCATCGCGCAGTCGCCGCGGTAACTCCGGTGTATTCTTCGCCTCTCCCCATGCGGCTGGAGCCGGGTGAACGCCTAGGCGCCTACGAGATAGTCGGCTCCCTGGGAGCCGGCGGGATGGGGGAGGTCTACAAGGCCCGCGATCAGCGCCTCGGCCGGCTGGTTGCCATCAAGCTTGTCTCGGATGAGCTGGCCGCGGACCGCATCGCGTCGGAACGGCTGTCGCGCGAAGCCCGGCTGACCTCGCTCCTCAACCATCCCAACATCGTCACCGTTTACGACGTCGGCGTGACGGACGGGCACCCGTTCATCGTCATGGAGTTCGTGGCCGGCCAGTCGCTGCATCAGGCGCTCCAATGGAAACGCATGAAGCCGCATCGGGTGGCGGAGATTGCCGCCCAGATCGCGGACGGGCTCGCCGCCGCACATGCTGCGGGAATCGTCCACCGCGATCTCAAGCCGCGAAACATCATGCTGACCGAAGACGGCCGCCCCAAGATCGTCGACTTCGGGCTGGGGAAGAGCACGGGGACGGCTGCGGGCGGCGAAGACGCGACAAGAGTCGGCGACGATCTGACCGACACGATGATGGTCGTCGGCACGGCGGGCTATATGGCGCCGGAACAAGTGGCGAGCAAGGCGATTGACTTCCGCGCGGACCAGTTTGTGCTGGGCGTCATCATCTACGAAATGATCGCCGGCCGTCGTGCCTTCAAACGCGACACGCCCGTGCAGACAATGGCGGCGATTGCCGACGCGGAGCCGGAACCGCTTGCCGAGCTGGGCGCCGACGCGCCGATCGAGCTCGTCAGGATCGTCGAGCGCTGCCTCGCGAAGGATCCCGCGAATCGCTACGCGTCCACGCAGGACCTCGCGAGGGATCTTCGCGATCTGCAGTGGACGCGGGGCTCGCGATCGTCGAGTTCCGGGCTCATCCCCAGGCCCGCGGCGTGGCGTTCGTGGCGGTGGGTTGGGGTTGTGGCCGGTGTCGTGGCGATCGTGGCGCTCGCGATCGCGCTGGTCATCAACGGCCGGTCCGGAGCGCCGCTCTCGCAGGCGCGCGCGCTGCTCAATCGCTACGACAAACAGGCGAACGTCGATCAGGCCGTCAGACTGCTGCTGCCGCTCGTGGAAGCGACGCCCGAGGATCCCGCGGCGCACACAATGCTCGCGGAGGGGTACTGGCGACAATACGAATACAGCGCGCGCGATTCGGCGCTGGCTGATCGCGCCGGCAAACAGGCTGGCAACGCGCTCACGCTCGACCAATCGTACGCACCAGTACACGTCGTCCTGGCGATGATCAACCTCGGCCTGGACCGTTCTGACGGTGCACTCGGCGAAGCTCAAAAGGCGATTTCGCTCGATCCCAACCTGAGCCGTGCGTGGCGGGAGCTGGGCCGCGTCCATTTCCGCCTTGGTCAACGGGCCGAGGCTGAGAAGGATTTTCGCAAGGCCGTGGCGCTCGATCCCGATGACTGGACAGCCCACAACAGTCTCGGTTCGTTGTACCTGAATCTCAACCGGCTCGACGAGGCGATCGCCGAGTACGAGCGGATGCAGGCGCTCGCGCCCGACAACACGCGCGCCTACAACAACCTCGGCAGCGCGTACCTGCTGCAGGAGCGGTTCGACAAAGCCACTGAAATGTATGAACGTTCTCTGTCGCTGGACAAGAACGCGACGGCCTATTCCAACCTCGGCACAGCGCTTTACCAGCAAGGTCGCTTCGACGACGCCGCCCGCTCTTTCGAGGGCGCGGTGGCGTTGCCCGGCGCGACCTTCCTCCACTGGTTCAACCTGGGTGCCGCCTGCTATTGGGCACCCGATCAGCGGGCACGCGCAAAAGCGGCGTATACGACAGCGATCAAGTTGGGCGAACAGTCACGCATCGCCGCGAAGGCTGATCCGTCGCGGCTGGTGGAGCTCGCATCTGGGTACGCCGTGCTTGCGCTTCTCTCGGAAGGCTCCGAGGCAAAGCTGCATCGAGACCACGCCTACAGGCTCATCGGGTCGATCGAGCAGCCACCGCGCGATGCAACCCTCCTCGCGACGCTCGCCACCACGTACGAGGAGCTTGGCGATCGATCGAAGGCGCTCGACTACCTCGGCCAGTCGATCAGGGCGGGCTATTCGCTCAAGCGGATCGAGCGGTCGCCCTGGCTGAAGGAACTGCGGGCCGACGAACGCTACGCACACTTGCAAAAGTGATCGGGTCGAGGGCCTGCCTCGCCGAAGCTCCGAAGGAGCGAAAGCCTGCCTCGCCGAAGCTCCGAAGGAGCGAAGGCGGGGCATAATGCCACCGTGATTCGTCAGGCTTCGCCCGTAGGCGCTGCCGCGTGCATCGCCGTCGCCATCACCACGCTCATCGCGAAATCGTCGGCGTCGTCACAGCAGCCGGCGGCTCCGCCGTCCGAGGTGACGCTCGGCGCCGACCGCGTCGTGACCTTTCAAATCAGCGCTCCGCAGGCCAGGCAGGTGAGCGCGCTCGTCGACTCGATGCCGCCGTCGGCCGCCAAGCCGCTGACGCGCGACGATCGCGGTCTGTGGACGGGAATGCTCGGACCGCTCGCGCCCGATCTCTACTTCGCGTCGTACATCGTCGACGGCGCGACGCGTCCGGTGGGATATCTGCACATCCGGGGCAATCCGCTGGAAGCGTGGGACACGCGCAAAGTCCCGCACGGGGCGCTGCATCAGCACTGGTACGACTCGAAAACGCTGTCCATGTTGCGCAGCGCGATCGTCTACACGCCGCCTGACTACGACCGGGACAAGAACAGCTATCCGGTGTTGTATCTCCTTCACGGCAGCGGCGGCACCGAAAGCTCGTGGACGATGGACGGACTCGCCAACGTCATGCTCGACAACCTGATCGCCGATGGACAGGTGAAGCCGATGATCGTCGTTATGCCGTTCGGACACACGGAGCCGTCGATGCGGCCGGGCGCGATGCCGACGTTCCGGGCGCGAGACATGACGGCGTTCTCGAACGATCTGATCAATGACGTGATTCCGCTCGTCGAGCGGACGTATCGCGTGTCGCGTCAGCCGGACAAGCGGGCGATCGCCGGCTTCTCGATGGGCGGCAACCAGGCGCGGCAGATTGGGCTCGCGCGCCTGGATCTGTTCAGCTACGTCGCGACGTTCAGCGGAACCGTCGGCGTGCGCAGCGGCGCCGTGTCGGCCGAGACGATCGAGGAGTCATTCGCCGAGGTGCTCGCGGACGCGTCGGCGACGAACGGCATGTTGCGGCTCTTCTGGGCCGCTGTCGGGACCGAGGAAACGAACCTGCTCGCGCAACATCGGATCCTGAACGACGTGCTGGACCGGCATGGTATCCGCCACGAGTTCGTCACGATTCCCGGCGGCCACACCTGGCACGTCTGGCGCCGCAATCTTCGCGATCTCCTGCCGCGGCTGTTCCAGCGCTGAACTTCGACCTATCGTTTGTCGTCCCTGTAGCCGATACACCGAACTGGCGCGGAGATGGTCTGTACTGGCCGATTCGCGTCAATTCAGTGCTCGAATCCGGGCAACTATTCACCGGAAAAGGCAATCGTGGTGGGCTTCTTGCCCAACTTCATTCAAGGAGAGGTATGAGCTTACGTCAGGTGACAGGGTTCACAGCGGCTGTGCTGGTCAGCGCCGCACTTCTTTTTCCCGCTCGCGCGTTTGCGCAGGCCACCACCGTCGGTGTCAAAGGCGGCTGGAATGTTTCGAATGTCGATCTGAATTTCTCCGACAACACGAACCTACCGACGGACAGCTTGAACGGTCTCATCATCGGCGGGTTCGTCGGCAAGGACTTCACGCCGAAGGCCGGTATGCTCCTCGAGTTCCTGTACGCGCGCGCCGGCACGAAGGTCACTCAGAGCGACGGAGCCGGCAATACAGGCACCGAGCAGGTCAAAGTTGACTACTTCCAGGTTCCCGTCCTCGGCCGGGCCAACTTCAAGGCGTCGGACAAGGCGGTCGTGCACGTCTTCGGCGGTCCGACCTTTGCGTTCAAAGTCAGCGATTCTGCGAAGCTGGAGCTGAATGGCGTGGAGGTTCCGCTCGAAGCCGGGGATGAGCCGGACCTCAAGAGCAATGACGTCGGTCTCACGATCGGCGCCGGGTTCACGATGAACCGGATCACCGTCGACATGCGCTACACCTGGGGTCTCATGAACATCAACAACGCGACCGGCACCGATGAGCCGGAAGTGAAGACGAAGCAGTTCGCCGTCATGTTCGGCATGGAGCTCTGGAGAAAGTAGTTTTCAGATTCTACGCGTACTTCGGGCCGCGCGCCGGGCGTGTTCCGTCCGGCGCGCGGCCCTTTTGTTAGCTTCGCGTGTCAATCTGAAATCTGCAATTTGGGAATCTTCAATCTTGACGGCAATCTGGGAAACGGCAATCGGAAATCTATCCGCTTTCCCGCTTTCCCGCTTTCCCGCTTTCCGATTGGCGACAGATTCGCGATTCCCCGATAGATTCCAGATTCCCCCGATTTCCGATTGCCATCCAGATTACAGATTCCCAGATTCCAAATTCCAGATTGACTATCGTTCCTTCGATCTGAACGTCATCGGGATCGATTCCGGTGTCTCGATCTGAATCGTCACGTGCTGAATCTGAAACTGCGACCGAAGCGCCTCGGTCACGCGTGTGAGCAAACCGTCGGTTGATTCGCCGGGCCGCGCCACCAGATGCGCAGTGAGCGCGGTCTCGGTCGTGCTCATGGCCCACACGTGCAGATCGTGGACGTCGCTCACCGGCGGCAAGCTCGACAGATATTCGTAGACGGCGCGCACGTTCACGTGCGAGGGCGCCGCATGCAGGGCGAGATTCAGCGATTCCCGCAGCAGATTCCACGTGCTCCAGATCACGGCGCCGACAATCAGCAGCCCGACCACCGGATCGATCCACATGTGGCCCGTCAGCAGCATCGCGATGCCCGCGACGACCACGCCCAGGGAAACGCCCGCGTCGGCGGCCAGATGTTGAAATGCGGCTCGCACGTTCAGATCGTGCTGCCGGCCGGCGAGAAACGGCCACGCGCTGATGGCATTGACGACGACGCCGATGCCGGCGACGACGATCACCGTCCAGCCCGAGACCGGATGGGGCTCGGCCAGCCGCGAAATCGCTTCCCACGCGAGCATCCCCATCGTCACCAGCAGGACCGCCGCGTTGGTCACCGCGGCGAGAATCGACGCGCTGCGAAGCCCGTAGGTATAGCGAGCCGTCGGCGCGGAGCGGGCGAGCCGGCTGGCCCACCAGGCGAGCACGAGGCCGAGCACGTCGCCGAAATTGTGGCCGGCGTCGGCCAGCAGGGCCGTCGAGTGGGCGAGAATCCCGGCGATCGCCTGGCCCGCGACGAGGGCGGTGTTGAGGCCGATCCCCATCGCGAACGCGCGGCCGAAGTCCGGCAGGTTGGCTGCGTGGGCATGCCCGTGCCCGTGGTGATGGCTATGGACGTGGGCGCCGGCCATTGCCAGCATTTTCCCCTGACTGGCGTGGAAAGGCACTCCAGGTTCCTTGAACCCTCGGCTCCCTGATCATGCGACAATGAACGTCGCCAGCCCGTCAGCCGGGAACGTTCATGACTCGCGTTCGATTTCTCGCTCCAGCCGCGATTGCCTTGAGCATCGTCGCGACCGGGGCCGGCCAGGAACGCTCGTTCCGCACTGGCACCGACACCGTCTCCGTCTACGCGTCCGTCGTCGATCGCGAGGGACGGCTGGTCGCCAACCTGACGAAAGACGACTTCCAGGTTTTCGACGACGGCAAGCCGCAGGAGATCACGCTCTTCGCCAACGACGCGCAGCCGATCACGATCGTGATGATGCTCGATCGGAGCGGCAGCATGGTCGGCAATTTCGGTCTGGTTCGTGACGCGGCCGAGCAGCTCGTCAATCGTCTCGATCCGGGAGACCGGGCCCGCATCGGCAGCTTCAGCAACCGCGTCGAGATCGATCCGCCGCAGTTCACGAGCGATCACCAGGAGATGATCCGCATCCTGCACGAAAACCTGCAGGCCGCCGGCGCGACGCCGCTCTGGAATGCGACGGCGATGGCGATGACCGCGGTGACGCGCGAGCAGGGGCGGCGCGTCGTGCTCGTGTTCACCGACGGCTACGACAATCCCGGGCGCAGCGGCTTCAACGTGTCGCTTGGCGAAGTGCGCGACAGACTGCAGAACGAAGAAGTAATGTTGTACGGAATTGGCTTCGCGGAAGATTGCAAGACCCGCGCGCCGATGGTGATCTCACGATCGACGCCGCTCTTCCAACGACGGGGCGGTCAGGGCCGCGGCCGCGGCTGGCCTCCCGGTCTCGGCGGACGGTGGCCGCGTGGTCCGATTCCGCTTCCGCCTCCACCGCCTCCACCCAGTCCCGGGCGCGGCGGCACGCCCGGTCGCGGAGACCCGACGGGCCGGCCGGCCCCGTACCGGCCGTGCATGGAGACGGCGCCCGATCCGGCGCTGAAACAACTGGCGGTCGAGACCGGCGGCGGCTACTTCGAGCTCTCGAGCGCGGACGATCTCGGCGCCACGTTTTCGCGCGTGGTCGACGAGCTGCACCAGCAGTACTTGCTCGGGTTCACCCCCGTCGCGCTCGACGGCAAGAAGCACACGATCGAAGTCCGGCTGCGCGACGCCGACGCGACCGTGCGGGCGCGGCAGAGCTATCTCGCGTCGTCGAAGTAGGCCGCCTATCTCGTCGCGACGGAAATCACGTCCAGCCGCAGCATCTGTCCCGCGAGCGGCTTGTCGACGACGCCCTTGATGATCTGCTGACGGTCGGGCCGGCCCGGCTCGCTGTTGTCGATCTGCCGATCGTTCCCGTCCACGACTCGCACGACGACCGCGGCGCCGCCCGCCACGGGAATCGTCGCCTCGAAGTCTTCGGCGTAGATCGTGTGCGACACCTTCGGATAGTGATTCAGCCAGTACGTCTGCTTGGGATTCGAGACTTCGATGTGCCAGGCCGACCATTCCCGCGCTCTCACCGTGCCGCCGACCTGGTAGTACGGATGATCCGGGTAGGGTGTCTCGCCGCCTTCGATCGTCGTCGGTTCGAAGATTCCGCGAATCCTCAGCCGGACGTCATACACCGCGCCGGGATTGCCGCCGAACGTGAAGGGCTTCTCGAGGAGTTGCTTGTGCAGGCACGTATCCGGCTGAGGCGGATACTCGCCGGTGCAGTCGTCATGCAGGAACAGCTGGTGAAATCCCGCCGCGATCTGCTTGACGTCGCTCCCGCGTCCGGCCTGCGTCGAGGTCACCGTGCGCGTGCCGCCGAACAGGGCCAGCGCCGTCAGCGCCGGCAGCCAGAGCCGTGTCGAGCGAAACAGAAGACGGGTCATCGCGACACTCTGCCATTGGAACGCGTGAAAGTCACGCCGAACTCAGGCAACGACTCAGGCGCGAACGAGGGTTGGCGTTACGTGCCGGCGAGATCGTACGCGGCGTTGAGCCAGCCGATGAGCTGACGATCGACGTCAGCCGGTTTCTCGAGCCGGATTTCGACGTGCCATCGATTTGCCGAGGCCTGTTCGCGCTTGGAGATTCGGGGACTGCGAATATCGCGGGCGGACTTCAACGTGAGGATCAGCGACGCTCGTCTGGTCGCGATGCCGGCGAACGCCGTCCGCCGGACGAGATGGATGGAGGTCTTCTTGGGATCCTCCGTCACGGGGCCGAGGGCGCGCGCGGTCTTCAGGATCTGCCGATAAGTGGCCAACACGGCAGGATCGGTCTTCGTGAAGTGCGAGTCGACCGTCATGAGGCCGGTATTGTAGGCCCGATCACAACTTTTCAGGAGTTTTCATCGGCCGCTCAAGACCTGCGCGCCTGCGGTCGCTATGCTGACCATCGAGGACACCATGGCCATCACCGACGACCTGCACACGTTCGTCAAGGAAGCGCTTGCGCGCCAGCTGCCGCGCACGGAGGTGGACGGCGCGCTGCGGCGATCTGGATGGAGCGCGACGCAGATCCGCGGCGCGCTCGCCGATTTCGCCGACATCGACTTTCCGATCCCCGTCCCTCGTCCGCGGCCGTATCTGGATGCTCGCGACGCGTTTCTTTATCTCCTGCTGTTCGCGACCCTCTACACGACCGCCTTTCACTTGGGCCATCTTGCGTTTCTTTTGATCGACCAGGTCTGGCCCGATCCGGCGTTCTCGAACCCCCGTTACGTCGAAGGGATTCACAGGGCGATGCGGTTTTCCATCGCCTCGCTCATCGTTGCCACGCCGGTGTTCCTGTACGTGTCGAGAATCACGAGCCGTGAGATCCAGGCGGATCCGGCGAAGCGGAACTCGAAGGTACGGCGGTGGCTCACGTATCTCACGTTGTTTGTGGCCTCGTCGGTATTGATCGGCGACGTGATCGCGCTCGTCTACAACCTGCTGAGCGGAGAGCTGACCGTGCGGCTCATCCTGAAGATCCTGACGATCGCCGTGATCGCAGGCGCGACCTTCACGTTCTATTTGTGGGACATCCGGATCGACGAGCGGGACGCTCGCGTATGAGCCCGCTGTCAGGACGCTCTGTCGTCGGTGCCTTCATCGTTGCCGCGGTCGTGGCGGCGATCGGTGCCGCGTTTGTCTACGTCGGATCGCCCGGTGAAGCACGGCAGCGGCGATTCGACGATCAGCGCGTCACCGATCTCACCGAAATCGTCACCAGTCTGGACGCGTACTGGAGGACGAACACGCGTCTGCCCATGTCTCTTAAGGAGGCTGCACGCGGCGGCGCGGCTTCCGTACCGCGAGATCCTGAATCCGGTGAGCCATACGCCTACCTCATCGTCGACGATCGCCACTACGAAGTGTGTGCGACGTTTGCGCGGCGGTCGACCGAATTGCCCGCGATGCACGAGCCCCCGTTCCGCGGCCACGCGGCGGGCCGGCAGTGTTTCACACTCGAAGCGAAGGCCGCACGGTAGAGGTGTCGTCAGACGTTTGCCAGGGCGCGGACCAGTGTCACCGGATCGCCGAGCCTGACGGTGCCCGCGCGGATGACGTCAACGTTCAGCGCCAATCGATTACCGAATCGATGGACGATGTCGCGAAGCACGCCGGAGTCGATCGCCAACGTATCCGGATCCACGGTCGTCATCTGACACCGTCCGCGCAGTGAGTCGATGCGCACGATCGCCTCGCCGATGTGCAATTCGGCGCCGGGCCAGTTGCGCTCGTCGAGCCCGTCGACTCCGCCAATGAGGATGTTCGGACGCAGCCGCCGGACGTCGCGTCCGAACGCCGCCACGGCGCCGTCGGTGGCCACCAGCAGTGGGAGGATGTCGAACCGATCGAGCTCTTCCCACGACTCGAGCCACGCGTCGGCACCCGCCGCGCGCTTGACGAGCGCCAGCGCGTCATCGCTGTTCCACGGATGGCCATTGATCCGCGGCACGCCGTCCGGACCGAGCGTTCCGCTCAGTCCCAGAAGCCGATACTGGCGCCGCGATGTGCGCACGCCCTCCGGACCTCGCACGCGCACGATACGGTCGCCCGCGATGCCGTCGAGTCCAATACTTGCGCTCTGCACCGGCTCTCCGGCGAGACTCTTCACCGGATACCGCCACAATCCCGCCACGTACAGAGCCACGTTCCTTGAGATGCCGGCCCGCGGTCGGTGTGACAAGTCCGTTCCGACTTATGTGCCGGGACCGAAAGGGACGGGGTTGATGTCGTGGTGGCCTCCGAGGGAGCTGGCCCTCGCAATCGCGCTTCCATCCGCTCGCGTTTCGACCCGACGCGTATCGCGCGAGGCCTACCCGGCTTGGAAACCAAAGATGCCTACGGCCGTCGCGCTCGAAACGCTCGCTGCTTCCAGCGCGATTGCAGACTGACGCGCATCGGGCCACTCCAACGTCGGCCACCCACGACATCAACGCCGTCCCTTTCGGCGCGTCACTGTCGGGTAGCGTGACTTTGCGCTGTGAAACGTATTGCCAAGGGCACACTCGGTACTGTGCTGAAGGTCCAATGCCGTTGTCACAGGCGGCGTCGGTCGACATCTGAAGAGGTGACTGATTTCAGGAGAGCATGACGATGCCTGCATCCAGTACGAACAATGAGAAGTACATTGCCTGTGCCGAGATCATGGATGGCTGTACGTTCGAGGCCAGCGCGGCGACCGAAGATGAGCTGATGAAGAAGGTAGTCGCGCACGCCGCGCAGAGGCACGGCATTACCGACATCACGCCGGAGCTGGCGGCGAAAGTGAAGGCAGCGATCAAGGATAGATAGTGCTCTCCACCACCCCCGACGAGACGCTCGCTGCGCGCGCCGCGGCCGGGGACGATTCCGCTTTCGAGGAGCTCGTCAGGCGCTATCAGACGCGCGTCTTTCGGCTGGCGTGCCGGCTGACGAGCGATACCGACGCGCCCGATGTCCTGCAGGAGACGTTCCTGCAGGTCTATCGCCACCTGCCGTCATTTCGCGGCGAATCGCAGTTCGGAACATGGGTGTATCGCATCGCCACGAATGCCGCGCTGATGCATCGCCGCGCCCGGGCACGGCGCCCTGCAGAATCTCTCGATGTGTTCCTGCCAAGGTTTGATGCAAACGGGAAACACGCCGCGACTCCCGCCGAGCTGCAGGTGGCCGCGTGCGCCGACGAACGGTTGGACCGGCAATTGCTCGCGGAGAAGGCGCGCGACGTCATCGCGCAGCTTCCGGATCTCTACCGCGACGCATTTGTCCTGCGCGACCTCGAAGAGATGTCGACGGCGGACGTCGCGGAGGCGCTTGGCGTGGATCCGGCGACCGTGCGTCAACGCGTCCATCGCGCGCGGCTGATGCTGCGCGGGTTTCTCAGCGATCTCGCCGGAGTGAAGCCATGAAGGACATTACCTGCATCTCCGGCGTCGAGCTGCTGATGGACTATCTCGAAGGCGTCCTGCCCGCCGACATCCACGCGGCACTCGATGCCCACGTGGCCGGCTGTCCGCGATGCGCGGCATTCGTCGAGTCTTACCGTGCGACGCCGCGCATCATGCGCGAGGCGACCGCGATGACGCTGCCACCCGACATTGAAGCGTCACTCAAGGCGTTCCTGCGGGAACAGACGAAGGCCTTCAAATCGCCAGAGTGATCGTCACTCTCTCAAAGCCGCTGCGGGTCCAACCAGTGACGCACGCCATGCCGGGACTGAGCACGCGATTAGGGCGGCGATGAGCACGCCCGTGCCTGTGACGGTGAAGCTCACCGGATCGAATCGGGTCGTGCCGAAAAGCTGCGACTCGATGTCAGTAGTCGATACCAGTACCCGAGCTCGGTGATTCGCGTGTCGGTTGAGGGCGAACGGCTGATTCCGGCGGCCCGGATTTAGTAAGGTGCGTCAGCGGGATCTGAAAATCCGCGCCGGGTCGAGCGCGGCGGCTCGTCGCGCCGGGATCAGCGCGGCCAGCAACGCGACGACGGCAAGCACCAGGACCCCGGCCGCGAACGTCAGTGGATCCGTCGGCGTGACGTTGACGAGTTGCGTGGCGAGCAACTGTGACGCGAACACCGCGCCGATCCCGCCAATCACGAGGCCCGCCGCGACAGGGACCGCCGCCTGACCGGCGACCAGCTTCAGGACGGTCTCGCGCCTGGCGCCGAGCGCCAGCCGGATCCCGATCTCCGGAGCGCGCTGGGCGGCGAAGTAGCTGATGACGCCGTAGATTCCGACCGCCGCGAGCAGCATCCCCACGCCGCCGAGAATCGCCAGCAACATCGTGTTGAACCGCTCCGTCTGCACCGTTCTCGCCATACGCTCGTCCATCGTCATCGGGCTGAACAGCGGGATCCCCGGATCGACGGACGAGACGGCTTGCCGGACGGCCGGGCGGAGCAGTGCCGCATCGCCATCGGTTCGAGCGACGAGGAAAACGTTTCGCCGTGTCCAGCCCCAGGCGACGTCGTCCACCTGCGCAATGGGCAGATAGAACTCGGATTCAACCGGGCGATTGGGCCCGCGCGCGCGGACATCGGCCGCCACACCGACGATCGTTTTGGGATGCTCGTTGCAGCAGAACGCGCGCCGGCCGATCGGATCTTGCCCGGGAAACAGGCGTTCGGCGAGCGTCTGGTTGACGATCATCACGAGCGGCCCGCCGGCGCGATCGTGATCGTCAAAGCTTCGGCCTCGAACGATCGGCAGTTCCATCGCCCGGAAGAATCCAGGCGACACGAAGCGCGAGCGGGCTTCTCGTGCGTTTCGGGATTCGCGCGCCTCGCCCTCCGGGACGATGCCATTGAAGAAGCTGCCAAAGCCCGGAACGGCCGTCGAGATTGCCGCGATCCGCACGCCGGGAAGCGCCGTCACCGCCGCTTCGATGTCCTGCGCGGTTTGCGTCAGCGATTCGGCGGTCGTCCTGGAGGCCGGCAACGTCAAGCGTGCCGAATACACGCCCGACGGGTTGAATCCCGGCGCGACACGCCGCATCTCGATGGCGCTGCGAATGAGCAATCCCGCGCCGACGAGCAACACCACCGCGAGCGCCACTTCGACGGCGATGAGCGCCGAGCGCACCACGTCCTTGACGCGGTGTTCACCGGCGCCGCGTCCGGACTCGCGCAGGGACGCGATCACGTCGATTCGTGCCGCCCTCCAGGCAGGAATCAACCCGAACACCACGCTTGCCGTCATTCCGAGCGTCACCGCGAACCCGAGCGCGGTGATGTCGATGCTGGCCTGCTCGAGACGCGGCACGCCCGCTGGCGCCAGTGCCACGAGCAACCGCAACAAGCCATGAGCGGCCGCGACGCCTACTCCAGCCGAGACGACTCCGAGCACCAGACTCTCGGTGAAGAGCTGGCGCACGAGCCGTCCGCGTCCGGCGCCGAGCGCGTTGCGGACGGCCAGTTCGCGCCCGCGCGCCGCGCCTCGCGCCAGCACCAGATTGGAGACGTTGCCGCACGCGATCAGCAGGACCAGCCCCACGGCACCCAGCAGGACGAAGAGTCGCGCGCGGTAGTCATCGACGAGCAGATCGAGCAATGGCTGGATCTGAATGGTCCGGTCGGCGTTGTCCTGCGGGAATCGCTGCGCGAGACGCCCGCCAATCGCCGCCATCTCCTGACTCGCGCGTTCGATCGTCACGCCGGCCCGCAGCCGCGCATAAACGTCGAGGTAATGCTCGTCGCGCCTCGCGCGCTGTTCCGGCGTGAACGCAATCGGGATCCACAGCGCTTCGCTGTCGGCGGTGAAATCAAAGCTTGCCGGCATGACGCCGATGACGTCGTGCGGACGGCCGTCGAGGATGATGGCCTTGCCGACGATCTGCGGATCGGCTGCGAGTTGCGACGTCCACAGCCGATGACTGAGCACGACAACCTGATTCCGTCCCGGCTGGTCCTCCGCCGGCCGGAAGACCCGCCCGCGCGCTGGTGCCTGCCGAAAGACGTCGAAGAACGAGGCTGACACGCGGCCTGCGAGGACGCGTTCGGCGCCTGAATCGCGCGACAGCGTGACGCTCTCGACGACGGCGGCCGCGACGGCGTCGAAGACCGTCTGCTCCTCAGCCATGTCCATGAAGCTGCCGACCGAGATGTTGCCGGCGCGTGAATCCCGCCAGGTCTCGCCGACGACGACGAGACGATTGGGATCGGGAATCGGAAGCGGCCGCAGTACGACTGAATCAACCGCGCTGAAGATGGCCGTCGTCGCGCCGATGCCAACCGCAAGCGTGGCGATCGCGACCAGCGTGACCGCCGGCGCCGCGGTCATCTGGCGAAGGGCGAACACGACGTCCTGCCGGATTTCCGAAACCCACCGCCCGGGGCGCCGGCGCCGTTCCCGTTCGTGCCCCAGCCGCAGCAACTCCTGCCGCGCATGGGTGAGGTCTCCGAACCTGGCCAATGCAGCACGGCGCGCCTCGTCCTCGCGGAGTCCCTGCGCCATCAGCTCGCGCTGTCGCATCTGCAGATGAAATTCCAGCTCGCCGTCGACTTCCTGGTCGATCCGCGGACGCGAGGCGCGGAAGGGCCGCCGCAGCTTCATGGGTTCGACAGCACCTTGGAGACCGAGCGGGAGAATCGCGACCAGGCCTTCACGTTGGCGACGAGCTGCCGCCGGCCCGCGGCGGTGAGCTGATACGACTTCACCGGCCGGCCGAGTTCCGACCTGGTCCACTTGGCGCGGATCCAGCCGCGGTTTTCGAGGCGGTACAGCGCCGGGTAGAGCGATCCATCTTCGATCTGGAGGCCGTCGCCGGTCGCGGTCTCGAGCCACCGCGCGATCGCGTAGCCGTGCCGCGGCCCGGTGGCGAGCGTCTTCAGGATCAGGGTTTCGAGCGTGCCGTGGAGGAGTTCCTGCTGATCGGGCGCCATTTTCTACTACCCTAGATAATCTAGTTGTATAGATACTCTAGTGATCCAGCGGCGGCCGTGTCAAATGCTTGCGGCATGCGGCACCGCCACAATTCGACGAGTCACTGGCGGGCCGATTTACGTGCCCTGACCGAAAGGGACGTGCCGTTGATGTCGTGGTGGCCTTCGAGGTCGTGGCCCTCGAAATCGCGCCTCCATCCGCTCGCGTTTCGAACTATCGCGTATCGCGCGAGGCCAGACACGTTCAGCCCATCACGACGTCGATCGGGCGACCCGAAGCGCGTCGGCGATCTCGTCGAGGACTACGGGGTCCTCGATCGTCGCAGGGATCTGGTAGGACTCGCTGTCGGCGATCTTCCGCATCGTCCCGCGCAGGATTTTTCCCGAGCGTGTCTTGGGCAGCCGCTTGACGACCATCGCGGTCTTGAACGCGGCGACCGGACCGATGCGATCGCGAATCAGCTGCACCAGCTCGGTCGCGATGTCGCGGTGGCGGGTGTCGGGCACACCGGCTTTGAGCACGGCGAACCCGATTGGGACATGCCCCTTGAGCGCGTCGGCGATGCCGATCACCGCGCATTCGGCGACGTCCGGATGCGCCGACAGCACTTCTTCCATCGCGCCTGTCGTCAGCCGATGTCCGGCGACGTTGATCACATCGTCGGTTCTCGTCATCACGAAGACATACCCGTCCTCGTCGATGTAGCCGGCATCCGCGGTCTGGTAGTAGCCGGGAAACTCCGACAGGTACGTGCGCTCGTACTGGTCGTCGGCATTCCACAAGGTCGGCAACGCACCGGGCGGCAGCGGAAGTTTGCAGACAATCGCCCCGATCTCGCCGGCCTCTGCCGGCGTGCCGTTCGGATCGAGCACCTGCACATCCCACCCGGCGACTGCCTTGCCGGCCGATCCCGGCTTCACCGGCAGCAGCTCGATCCCGGCGGAGATGGCGCAGATCGGCCAGCCAGTCTCCGTCTGCCACCAGTGATCGATCACCGGCATCTTCAACGTGTTCTCGGCCCACGCGAGCGTGTCGGGATCGGTCCGCTCGCCGGCGAGGAAGAGCGTGCGGAATTTCGAGAGGTCGTACTGTCCGATCAGCGATCCGGTCGGGTCTTCACGCTTGATCGCGCGAAACGCGGTCGGCGCCGTGAACATGCTGACGACCCGGTGCTGCGACACGATCCGCCAGTACACGCCGGCATCGGGCGTGCCGACCGGCTTGCCTTCGAACATGATCGCCGTCGATCCGTGCGTGAGCGGGCCGTAGACGATATACGAATGCCCGACGACCCAGCCGATATCTGACGCCGCCCAGAACACTTCACCCGGGTCGACGCCGTAGACCTGCTTCATCGACCAGTCGAGCGCGACGAGATGGCCGCCGTTGTCCCGGACGATCCCCTTCGGCTGGCTGGTCGTCCCTGAGGTGTACAGGACGTACAGCGGATCCGTCGCGGCCACCGGGACGCATTCGTGCGGTTGCGCGGCCGCGAGCGCGTCGTTCCAGTCGAGATCCCGCCCGGGGATTAGATCGGCCGTCGCCATCGATCGCTGATAGATGATGCAGTGTGCCGGCTCGTGCCGGGCGAGCGCGATCGCCGTGTCGAGCAGCGGCTTGTACGGAACCACGCGTCCGGGCTCAATGCCGCACGACGCCGTGATGATCACTTTCGGGAGCGCGTCATCGATGCGCGTGGCCAGCTCCGGCGACGCAAAGCCGCCGAACACGACCGAGTGAATCGCGCCGATCCGCGCGGACGCGAGCATGGCGATCGCGGCTTCGGGGATCATCGGCATGTAAATGAGGACGCGATCGCCTTTTGAGACGCCCAGCCGCGCCAATGCGCCCGCGAAGGTCGAGACCTTGTCCAGAAGGTCACGATAGGTGAGCGTCGCAATCGTTCCGGTGACGGGACTGTCGTAGATCAGCGCGGCCTGCGCGCCCCGGCCGCGCGCGACGTGCCGGTCGAGCGCGTTGTAGCACGTGTTCACCGTCGCCCCGGTGAACCACCGGTAGAACGGGGCACGCGAGCGATCGCACACGCGGTCCCACGTCGTATACCAGTCGATCGTCTCGGCTGCTTCGCCCCAGAAGCCGTCCGGATCCTTCAGAGAACGTTCGTGAATGAGGTCTGAAACGCGCGGCATTCTTCCGAGTGACCATGTTAGACCAGCCGTGCCAAACACGCCTGCCCCGCCGAAGCTCCGAAGGAGCGAAGGCGGGCTTGACTGACCGGTTGGCCCGTGGGATTTTCGGGGTCATGCACACGACGGACATCCGCGCAACCCTCACGACCCTGTTTGCCGAGCTCGTCGACGGCGCGAACGCGCCCGGCGGCGCGTTCATCCTGAACTCCGGAGACGCAGGACTGTTGCGGTCTCTCGACAAACTTCGGGCCGGCGAGGCCTCACGCGCGCTCGACGGCGGCGCGACGATTGCCGCTCACGCGCAGCACGTGCGATACGGCCTGTCGCTCATGAACCGGTGGGCGAGTGAGGGTGGCGATCCATTCTCCGATGCCACCTGGGAGGAAGCCTGGAAAACCACGACGGTGAGCGAAGACGACTGGAAGGCGATCCGCGACGGACTTCGCGACCAGGCGCACGACTGGCTCCGCGCGCTCGGGTCACCGCGTGAGGTCACCGTCGTGGAGCTCAACGGGATGGCTGGCAGCATCGCCCATCTCGCCTATCACCTCGGGGCCATCCGGCAGATCGCCGCGGCTGCCCGCGGGCCGCGTGAGGGGACCTTCCGCTGAGGCGTCGTGCCGACTCACGCGCCGATACCGAAAGGGACGGCGTTGAGGTCGTGGGTGGCCTCCGAGGGAGCTGGCCCTCGAAATCGCGCCTTCGTCCGCTCGCGTTTCGAACTGACGCTTATCGCGCGAGCCCTACCCGGCTGGGAAACCAGACATGCCTTCGGGCGTCGCGCTCGAAACGCATCGCTCCCTACGGCGCGATTTCATCTCTGACGCCCATCGGGCCACTCCGACGTCGGCCACCACGACATCAACGCCGTCCCTTTCGGCGTGTCACTGTCAGGAGCGTGTCTTTGACCTGTGACACGTTCTGCCCTTGGCCCTCCTGGTACCAGTCCTAAGCGATGGGACTGACCCGATGTCCTATTCGGCCTGCCTCGCACGTCATTACCTCAGAACAGCAGGAAAGAGCCCGATGACGGGCGGGAGGCGACGATGACCGACTTCTTACTGATTTTTCAGAACGGCGATCCGAATTTCATGGACGGGAAATCACCCGAAGAGCGTCAGAAAGTGCTCCAGGCCTGGTCCGACTGGTTCAAGAAGCTCGAACAGTCCGGGAACCTGCGCAACCCGGGCGCGGCGCTGGCCAAGGGCGGCACGGTGCTGACCAGGAACGGCGCCGGCTTTCACACCGATACGGCGATGGCCGAGGTCAAAGAACTCATTGGCGGGTACTCGGTGATTCAGGCGGCGTCCCTTGCCGAAGCGACGGAGCTCGCGAAAGGCGCGCCGTTCCTGCAGAACCACCCACGCGCGCAGATCCTCGTGCGGCCGATCATGCAGATGTAGGGGGACGGGATAGTTTTCCACAGGGTTCAACAGGTTGGGGACAGGGGAAACCGTTAACCGCGGGTTCCCCTGTCCCTGACCTGTCGAAGCCTGTGGAAAACTATCCCGTCCCCGCCCGGCTCGATCTTCTGCGGCAATCCGGCCCGTTCGTAGAGATTTGCCAGCACCGCAGCGACGACCTGACGCTGCGGCAGCTCGCCGGATCGGTACACGGCCTCGACGAGTGGGATGGCCGCGTCGGGGCCGTCGCGGTACGACACGGCGACCGCTCGATTCAACACGACCATCGGCGACGAGGTCTGTTCGAGCAGCCGATCGTACAGGTGGCAAATCGAGACCCAGTCGGTCTCGGCAAACGACGAGGCGGAGCAGTGCCGGGCGGCGATTGCCGCTTCGAGGTGAAAGCGGCTAGCGGCCGACTCATCCAACTGTGACGACCGGACGAGGCACTGATAGCCCTGACGAATGAGCGCGCGGTCCCACCGCGATCGATCCTGCCCGTCGAGCGGCACCAGTCGTCCATCCTGGTCGAGGCGCGATTCGAGCCGCGCCGCGTTGAAGCACATCAGCCCCAGCAGCGCGAGCGTGTCACTCGTTGCGATCGAGCCATCGTCGGCCAGGAGCTGCGTGAGGACCATCGCGTCGTGGCAGAGCTCGCGCAGGATCGGCTTGTCGGTCGTGGACAGGTGCCCCTCGTTGAACAGCAGATACAGCGCGGTGTGCACGATGTCTCGCGCCGCGGGCAGATCCTCCGCCGACGGAATTTCGAACTGCACGCCACGCAGCGCCAGGCGGGTGCGATAGAGCCGCTTGTTGATGGTGGACTCGCTGGTGAGCAGGGCACGCGCAATCGCCGTGACGCTCAAGCCGCACAGCGTTTTCAGGATGAGCGTGATGCGGCCCTCCGGCGGCAGGCTTGCATGACAGCACATGAAAATCATCCGCAGCTGATCGTCCTTGATCCGCGGCTCGCTGAACGCTTCGTCGACAGTCGACGCGAGCGTCCATTCGCTGTCGAGGAACTTGGCGAGATCCGCGGCGAAGGTGCGGCGCGTGCGCTCGCGGCGGATCGCGTCGATCGCCCGGCGCCGCGCCGCCGTGAGCAGCCACGCCGGCGGATTGTCCGGCACGCCGTGGTTCGACCAGTCGCGGAGCGCCGCCACGAAGGCCTCCTGCACGACGTCCTCGGCCAGCGTGAGGTTCTGCGGTCCGAGCAGGCGGACGAGCACCGAGATCAGGCGGCCTGATTCGCGGCGAAACAGCGTTTCGATCGTCTCCGGGACGGGTTCAGTCACGGTCGTTGCTCGAATGTCTTCAGCGCGCCGTGTTCGAGCGTGACACGACACCTCGGAGCGGCAGCGACATCCTCTGGAATATAGCGCGAAGGCGGACTTGCCGCGCCACAGCCCGAAGGCGAAGGCGGGTATGATCGCCGCCGTCCGTGCCTCTCACAGGCGGTTCCCGCATCGGTCAGTACGAAGTCACCGCCAAGTTGGGCGAAGGCGGAATGGGCGAGGTCTATCGCGCGCGAGACACGAAGCTCAATCGCGACGTCGCGCTCAAGGTCCTTTCAACTCTCGTCGCCGGCGACCCCGACCGGCTTGCCCGCTTTCGTCGCGAAGCGCAGGTGCTCGCATCTCTGAATCACCCGAACATCGCGCAGATCTACGGCGTCGAAGATCAAGCGCTCGTCCTCGAGCTCGTCGAAGGCCCGACGCTCGAAGAACTCAACCATGGTCACGCCGTACCGCTGCATGACTCGTTGCGCATCGCGAGTCAGATCGCGCTCGCGCTCGAGACCGCGCACGAGCAGGGGATCGTCCATCGCGATTTGAAGCCGTCGAATATCAAGGTCAAGGACGATGGCACGGTGAAAGTGCTGGATTTCGGCCTGGCGAAGGCCCTTGCGCCAGATGGCGGCATCGGCGCAACGGACGTCGCAAACTCGCCGACACTCACGGCCCGCGCCACGCAGCTCGGCATGATTCTCGGCACCGCCGCCTACATGAGCCCGGAACAGGCGCGCGGCAAGACCGTCGATCGCCGCGCTGACGTCTGGGCGTTTGGTGTGGTGCTTTATGAAATGCTCACGGGGCGGCGCGCGTTCGAAGGCAACGAAGTGTCTGACGTGCTCGCGTCGGTGCTCAAGGATTCGGTGCCGCTCGGTGCGTTGCCGGCAGATACGCCTGCGTCAATCCGCCGGCTGCTCCGACGTTGTCTGGAAAAAGACCGCGCCAACCGGCTCGATTCGATGGCGACCGCGCGACTCGAGATCGCCGACGCAACGGCGGAGCGCCACGACGAGGTGCGCCCGGCGGCGGATGCGACATCGCGCGCATTGCAGAAACGCAGCCAGATGACGCTGGCGGGCATCGGCGTCGCCGCGCTCGCAATTGGTCTCGCTGCCGGATGGCTGCTGTTTCGCTCGTGGTCCTCCGCCCCCGCCACGGCTGCGCGAACGGTCAGATTCACGTTGCCGCTCCCGGCCGGTCTGGTACCGACCGGAGTCGCCGTCAGCAAAACCAACGACACGGTCATCTACCAGACCGATCGTTTGTATGTGCGTAGGCTCGCAGATGCAGAGGCGCGCCCGCTCGCCGGCACCGAAGGCGCGCGTAATCTCTTCGTGTCACCCGACGGCCGATGGATCGGTTTCTCCCAGGGCGACTACATCAAGAAAGTGGCGGCCACCGGCGGCGACCCGCTCACGATCGTCGAGGCGCCTTCTGACAGTCCGGGTGCGGGATGGGGTCCGAACAACACCGTTCTCTTCACGCGAGGATGGAACCTGCCGCTGCTCTCCGTCTCGGCCGACGGCGGTGGCAAACCGGTCCCGGCGACGACGATCGATACCGCAACTGGTGAGCTGGGCCACTGGTGGCCCGAGCTCCTGCCGGACGGCAAGACCGTGCTCTTCACGGTCTGGATGGCGGCAGCCGGCATCAACGACTCGCGCATCGGCGCGCTCGACGTCGCAACCGGCAAACATCGGGTGATCATGCCCGGCGCCTTCGCGAGGTACGTCGCGCCGGGACACCTGCTCTACTTCTTCGCCGGCGCGTATCACATCGTGGGCTTCGATCCCGTGGCGCTGCGAGCGACGGGTGAAGCCCGAAAGGTGCTCCCTGACGCGCAACCCCTCGATCCCAGGGGCTCTCGCCCGCGACCCGTCGCCGTGTCACCCGACGGCACGCTCGCGTATCTCGCGAGCGCCCTCGATCCGGAAGGACAGCTAGCTTGGCTCACGACGGCAGGCGTCGTCGAGCCTATCAACGTGTCACCGCAGCGGTACGGCGGGATGGATCTGTCGCCGGATGGCCGGCTGCTCGCGTCTTCGCGCGGCGAGAGCGGAAGCTACGGGCTGTGGCTCACCGATCTGGTCCGCCCCACCGACGTGAAGATGGATGCGCCCGGGATGAGCTTCGATCCCGTGTGGAGCCCGACCGGCGACTTCCTGGCGTTCACGTCGATGCTTGCTGGCCATTACGACCTCGCCACGATCCGTCCCGGCGAACGGGCGAAGATCGTCATCGGCGATCCATTCGATCAGACGCCGGCGGCGATCTCGAAGGACGGCACGTTCGCGGTCATCAGCGAGTACTTCAGCGATGGCACCGTGAGCCTGAGCGTAGCCCCGCTCGATCGGCCGCAGGATCGAAAGCGGCTCGCCATCAACGGGGATAACATCCGCAGCATTTCCCTTTCACCCGACGATCACTGGCTCGCAGCGCAGGCCGTGATCGCCGGCCGTCAAGAGGTTGTCGTCCAGCCGCTCCAGATACCGGGCCCGGTGGTGCGCGTGTCGTCACGCGGCGGGACCACGCCAATCTGGTCGAAGAAAAGGCCGATTCTGTACTACGTGCGCGACGACGAACTGGTGGCGGCGGCGTACTCGACCGCTGGCGGCCGGTTTTCGATCGTGCGCGAGGAGACGATCGCTCGCCCGGGTCCGTTCCGTCTCGCAGGCATCGTGCCCGACGGGCGGTTCCTGATTGTGAAACTGCGGCCTGGAGAGTTCCCTCAGGTGCATGCCGTCGTCAACTGGCTGCAGGAACTTAAGTGAGCAGTTCTTCGCCACTGGACGATCGAACGGTCACCGATCACGCGGACACCGACGATTTCCGCAGTGCTGAGGACATTCCGGTCCGCTACGCGTTGATCGGCGAGGCGATCGGACTGGTGCTCATCTATCTGGGAACCCGCATCCCGTACCGGATTGTGAGCTGGCCGCTCATCGGCCTCGGAATTTCATTTCTGCTCGTCATGACCGCCCACGTGATCTCGGTCGTCTGGCGGAAGACGTCGCCGTCAGCTCATCGATTCGTCAGCAGACTGCGCGGTCACGTGCGGAAGGATCCGGAGCTCGGGACGCTCATCCGGAACAAGAAAGCCGAATGTTGGGAGGGCGGATTCACGACGGGTGCTCGGACCATCGACCTCGTCATCGACGGGCACGAGGAGCCTGATGCGCGGCTCGTCGCCCGCGCCCGCGAGCTGGTCAGGGAGTTTCCGGCACTTCAGGTTCGACTCGACGACTACCTCGCAGAGGAATCCAGGCAAGAAGAGGACCCGGAACTTGCCGATGAGATCCGGCAGCTGCGTATCTCCGCGATCAATCTCCGATCGCCGAAGCGCCCGGCGCTCGCCGTCATCGATTTCGACGGCCCCGACGATGGGCGCTTCTGGTACTGCGAGTACGTCAACGGAAAGCTGCGCGATCTAAGATTCGACAACTGACCAACGCTGACAATGGTCGTCCTGGGCACTAGCGATTGTCGGTCCTGGACCTAACCGAACGGCCGTCGCGTCCGTCTATAGCCACTTGAAATATATCCACACTGGCTACAGCATGGGCACCTGAACATGCGGTTGTACAGCCTGTTGCTCCGCCTCTACCCCGCGTCCTTCCGGAACGAGTACGGACAGGAGATGCGGGCGATTTTCGGACGCCGCCGGCGTGATGTCCATGGGGCGGCCGTGCCCGCGCTCTGGCTCGGCGCCATCGCTGAAGCCGGGCGCAACGCGCCGCTCGTGCACCTCGATCTGCTTCGGCAGGATCTTCGCTACAGCGCCCGCGTCCTGCGGCGATCGCCCGGCTTCGCCCTCGTCGCCGTCCTCATCGTCTCGCTGGGCATCGGCGCGACGACAGCCGCTTTCTCGGTCACCGATTTCGTGCTGATTCGGCCGCTGCCGTTTCCGGACCCGGATCGGCTCGTCGCCGTGTGGGCGGCGACGCCGGGTCTTCCGCGCCTCTCGCTCTCACCGCCGAATTATCGCGACTGGAAAACGGCAGCGACGTCCTTCGACTCGATGGGGACGTACGAGCGGTTCAACGTCACGATGACGGGTACGGGTGAGGCGCAGGTTCTGTTGGCGGGTTTCGTCAGTGCCGATCTGTTCCCGACCCTGGGTGTCGCGCCCGCGATCGGTCGTGCGTTCCGGCCGGAAGAGGATCGCGACGGCGCGCCGCGCACGATGATCCTCTCGCATCGCCTGTGGCAGAGCGATTTCGGTGGAGACGCCGCGGTCATCGGCCGGACCGTGACGCTCGACGGCGCACCCTTCCTGGTCATCGGCGTCATGCCGCGGGGGTTCAACTTTCCGTCGAGCGATGTCCTGTGCTGGATGACGCACCGGTTCCCCGCGGCGCGGTATCAGGACTCGCAGCGAACCGGCGTGTCGCTGCGGGTCATCGGTCGCCTTCGACGAGGCGTGCCGGTCGAGCATGCGCAGTCCGAGCTCGACGTGATCGCGGCGCAGCTCGAGCGGCAGTTCCCGAAAGAGAACAAGGACATGCGCGCCGGCGTGTATCTGCTCGCCAGCGAAGTCAACCAGAACGTGCGGCTGATGCTGCAGGCTTTGTCAGGCGCGGCGGGGTGCGTGCTGTTGATCGCGTGCGCCAATCTGGCCAATCTGCTGCTCGCTCGCGCGTTGAACCGGCGGCGCGAGCTGGCGGTGCGAGCCGCACTGGGTGCCGGGCGCGAGCGGCTGGTTCGGCAGTTGATCACGGAGAGCCTTCTAATCGCGGGCGCCGGGGGCGCGATCGGCGTCGGCATCGCCTGGACGGCCGTGCCGGTGCTCGTTCGCCTCGTGCCGTCGACGCTGCCGATCGCGGCGTTACCGTCCATCGATCTGCGCGTGCTGTTGTTTGCCGCGGCGCTCACCGCGATCACCGGCGTCGCGTTCGGGCTGGCGCCCGTGCTGCGCGTCCGCGGCGCGTCGGATTTCGACGGCCTGCGCGAAGGCGCGCGCGCGGGCAGCGGTCAGAAAGAGCGCTTTCGATCCGTGCTCGTCGTCGCCGAGATCGCCGCATCGGTCGCGCTGCTCGTCTGCGCGGGACTTCTCATTCGCGCCCTGTTCACCGTGCGCGGCACCGACCCGGGCTTCAATCCGGAAGGCGTGCTCTCCGTGCGCACGGAGCTGCCGGCGTCCGCGTACCGGACGGTGGCCGCGCGTGATGATCTCTACACCCGTGTGCGGGAACAGGTACTGGCACTGCCCGGTGTGACCTCAGCCGCGTTCATCAGCTATCTGCCGATCTCGACGTTTCGCGGCGGTATCTTTCCGGTGACGGGGAATGGAGACGTCGCGGCGACGGCGCTCAGCGGGAACAACATCGCCAGTCTCCGATACGTCACGCCCGGCCTCTTTCAGACGCTCGGGATTCCGCTCAAACGCGGCCGCGACATCACCGACGCGGATGCTCGCACGTCTCAATTCGTCGCTGTCGTCAGTGAGTCATTCGCGAAGCGGTACTGGCCGGATGCGGACCCGATGGGGCGGCACTTCACCTTTGTCGGCGCCGATCGCGAAGTCGTCGGCATTGTCGGCGACGTGCTCTTCCGCGGTCTCGAGACGGCGAATCCGCCGCCGCAGGTGTATCTCCCGTCCAGGCAGGTCGACGATGGCGCGTGGCTGTTCTACGCACCGAAAGTGCTGGCCGTCCGGACGACCGGACACTCGGACAAGCTCATTCCGCCGGTTCGCGACATCATGCGTCGCGCCGATCCCAGGCTGCCGCTTTTCGAGCTGCAGACGCTCACGGACATGGTCGATCTCGACACGGCCCCGCGCGCCGCGCAGGTGCGCGTGCTCGTCGCGTTTGCCGCGATTGCGTTTGGTCTCGCTGCCGTCGGCATCCACGGACTGCTGTCATTCGCCGTCTCGCAGCGCGTGACCGAGATTGGCGTGCGCGTCGCGCTCGGCGCGCAGTCGCGCGACATTCTCTGGATGGTGCTCTCCCGGGCGGCCCTGCTCGCGCTCTGCGGCATCGTTCCCGGCGCGCTGCTCGCCTATGCGGCGGGCCGGAGTCTCGAGGCGCTGCTCGCGGGCGTTGCACCGACGGACGTGGCCACACTCACCGGCGCGATCACGCTGGCGATTGTGATGACGATGGCGGGCGCGCTGGCGCCGACGCTCCGCGCCTTGCGGATCGATCCGATCAAAGCGCTGCGGGCGGAATGAGCACGCCCCTTCATGATTTTCCTGTGTGCTCTTGGCAGCGTGACTACCCGGCGTGAGACTCGGCGATACGGTCAGCGAGAGCCATCCACTTCCGTCCCCGTGGACCCACGTACTCCGATTGCGGACGAATCAGGCGATTCGCCCGTTGCTGCTCGAACGCGTGGCCGATCCAGCCGGCCGTGCGGCTCACGGCAAAGGTTGGCGTGAAGAGCGAGACGTCGAATCCAAGGCCGTGCAGCACCAGCGCCGTGTAGAACTCGACGTTGGTCTGCAAGTGGCGGCCCGGTTTCTGCTCCTCGAGCAGCCGGATCGCGACTGACTCGACTTCGCGTGCGAGCCGGTAGAGCTTCATGTCGCCCGCGCGAGTGAAGAGCCGCTCTGCCGCGGCGGCGAGCACATCCGCCCGCGGATCGCGGACCTTGTAGACGCGATGACCGAAACCCATCAGCCGCTCGCCGCGCCCGAGCTTCTCGCGCAGCACCTGCTCGGCGCGATCGGCGGTTCCAATCTCGAAGACCATGTCGAGCGCCGGTCCCGGCGCGCCGCCGTGAAGCGGCCCCTTCAGCGCGCCGAGACCGCCGACGACGGCGGAGACGAGATCGGAGCCGGTCGAGATGATGACGCGGACGGTGAAGGTGGAGGCATTGAGGCCGTGGTCGATGACTGTGTTCAGATAGGTCTCGAGCGCGCGCACGCGTTCCGGGTCCGGCGTTGCGCCAGTCAGCATGTACAGCATGTTGGCGGCGTGGCCGAGATCGCGGCGCGGGGCCAGCGGCTCCTCGCCGCGCTTCAGTCGCGAGTACGCCGCCAAAATCGTCGGCATCGTCGCCAGAATTCGGGCGGCGTCGGTTGAGGAAAGCGAAATCGTCCCCGCGGCCATCCGCAGGGCGTCCATCGAATCAAGGTTTGCGCCGGCGGCTTCGCGGAGCAGGGAAGTCGCGGCTCGTGGTAGTTCCCGCTTGCCGGCCAGCTCCGCGCGGAACGCCTTGAGCTCCTGGGCCGTGGGCAGGTCGCCGTGCCAGAGCAGCCACACCGCTTCTTCGAACGTGGCGTTCGACGCGATCTCGCCGACGGGGAAGCCGGCAATCGTCAGCTCGCCGCGCGCGCCGTCCACTTCGCTCAGGGTCGTCGTCGCGGCGACCACTCCTTCGAGTCCCGCCTTGAAGGTCTCCATGAATCCAAGCTAGGCTTGGGTCGATATGTTGTCAATATTGATTGCATAATCAACATGAGGCCATCTCCCCTCTGGCTCGACGCGACGGAAGCCGCCGCCAAACTCGGCGTCAGCCGGGCAACGCTCTACGCGTACGTCAGCCGCGGGCTCATTCGCTCGCAGCCGCTGCCAGGGTCCTCCCGCGCGCGGAGCTACGCGCGCGACGACGTGGAACGGCTGCTGCGCCGGGCCGAGGCGCGCCGCGATCCGGCGCAGGCGGCCGCGCACGCGCTCGAGTGGGGAGTTCCCGTCCTCGAATCGGCGATCACGTTCATCGACGGTCGATCGCTCTACTATCGCGGCCACGACGTCGTTGTCCTCTCGCGCACGCGAAGCGTCGCGGACGTGGCGTCGCTCATCTGGACCGGAGAGTTCGGGCAGCGGTTCGGGACACCGAAAGCCATCGCGGTCCAGCCGTCGCTGCCGCGAGACGCCTCCTTTGTGGCAAAGGCCCAGGCGCTGCTCGCGGCCGCGGCCTCGGATGATCCAGGAGCGGTCGATCTGCGCGCGTCCAGCGTCGCCCATGCCGGCTGGCGGATGCTGCACCTGCTGACGGGCGCGGCGATTGGATGGCCGGGAGGCCGCCCGAACGTGACCATTGATGAGCGGCTCGCGCGCGCCTGGCGGGCCGGTCCGGACGGCGCCGGGATCATTCGCGCCGTGCTCATCCTCTGCGCCGATCACGAGCTGAACGTCTCCTCGTTCACGGCACGGTGCGTCGCCTCTGCCGGCTCGACGCCGTACGCCGTCGTCATCGCCGGTCTCTCCGCGCTCGAAGGATTCCGTCATGGCGGCGCCGGCGCGCGCGTCGAAGCCATGCTGGATGCGATTCAGCAGGAGGTTGCGCCCGAGCGCCGCGGCCGGCAGCTCGCGCTGCGTCGCACGTTGGAGGCGCGAATGCGGCGCGGGGAGTCCATTGGCGGGTTCGGTCATCCGCTGTATTCCGACGGCGATCCGCGCGCGCGTGCGCTGCTGGAGTTACTGCAGCAACACTACTCGGGTTCCGACGAACTGCGGTTCGTCAACGCCTTTGTTCAGGCGGCGGCGTCAGTCGTGCGCGAGCCGCCGAACCTCGACTTTGCCCTGGCGGCCGTCAGCCGCGTGCTCCGCCTGCCGGCAAATGCGCCGCTGATGCTCTTCGCGATCGGCCGCACGGTTGGGTGGATCGGGCAGGCGATCGAGCAGTACGCGACGGGGCAGCTCATCCGGCCGCGGGCGCGATATGTGGGGCCGGCGCCAACTTCCGCTTAACCCCCCACTGCCGGCTGGCGCGTAGAATCTCCTCCAGCCATGACGCCCGAGCGGTGGCGGCAGGTGACCAGCCTCTTTCACGCGGCCCGCGCCAAGGCGCCCGACGCGCGCGAGCCGTTCCTGCGTGAGGCATCTCGCGACGATCCGTCGCTCGTCGACGACGTTCTCGCGATGCTTCGCGCCGAGGAAACCGCGAGCACGCTAACGCGCGGCCCAGGCGTCGCTGAATCGCCTGTGCTCGCAAATGGCGCCACGATCGGCCCCTACCGCGTCGAGGCGCGGATTGGCAGCGGCGGCATGGGCGAGGTGTACCGCGCGATCGATACGCGGCTGCACCGGACGGTCGCGCTGAAGGCGCTCGCTCCGGACCTCGGGCGCGATACGCAATTCCAGGCCCGCTTCGAACGGGAAGCGCGGCTGCTCGCGTCGCTCAATCATCCTCACATCGGCGCAATCTACGGGCTCGAAACCAGCGGCGACCTGTCCGTGCTCGTGTTGGAGTTGGTCGAAGGTCCGACGCTTGCCGAACGTCTGAAGACCGGACGCCTGCGTCTGACCGAGACGCTCAGGAACGCCCGTCAAATCGCGAGCGCGCTCGAAGCCGCACACGACAAAGGCATCGTCCATCGCGATCTCAAACCGGCCAACGTGAAGATCGCGCCAGACGGATCGATCAAGGTTCTCGATTTCGGCATCGCGAAAATGATCGCGGGCGACGCTGCGGCCACGATGACTGCAGATCGCACCGCGACAGGATCGGTATTTGGAACACCTGCGTACATGAGTCCGGAGCAGTTGCGGGGCGGCGCGGTGGACAAGCGCGCCGATATCTGGGCGTTCGGCTGCGTGCTCTACGAAATGCTGACCGGCCGGCACGCCTTCGCCGGCGACACCGTGCCAGACATCGTCGCGCGCATCGTCGAGCGGCAGCCTGATTGGGAGGCGTTGCCGGCCGACGTGCCGCCATCAATCCGCGCGTTGCTCCGCCACTGCCTGCAGAAAGATCCGGCCGATCGGCTGCACGACATCGCCGACGCGCGCATTGAATTGGCCGATGCGTTGACACAGCCAGACGCGACTACGCCGGCGACGATCGGCGCGCGGCGCGGCAGGCACTCGCGCTGGGCGATGGTGCTGGTGCTCGTATCAGTCGCGGCGGCGGTGATCTGGTTTGGTTCGACGCGCCTCAACGCCCCGACGACGCCCAATGAATCGATCGAGTTTGGTCTGAGGTTTCCGCCGGAGTTCCGCCCAGGCGGCGGAATGGCCGTCTCGCCAGACGGCCGCTACGTCGCAACCAGGCTGTTCGGGACAACCGCACAAATCTGGTTGACCTCGCTCGATTCGTCCGAGACGCGGCCGCTCGCCGGCACCGAGGGCGCATCATTTCCGTTCTGGTCGGCCGACGGATCGCAGGTCGGGTTTTTCCGTGGAGGCAGGATGAGACGGGTCGCTCGGACCGGCGGGCCCGTCACCGACATCTGCGACGCGCCCGCCATCGCCGCGTCGTGGAACAGCGACGATGCCATCCTCTTTACGTCGGGTCCGAGCTTGCTGCAGGTTCCGGCGTCCGGCGGCACGCCGAAGATCGTGAGAACCGCTGAAGGGCCTGACGTCGTCAGTCTTGCCAATCCCCAGTTTCTCCCCGATAACCGTCATTTTCTTTTCCATGCGGGCCGCGCCGACGGGCAGGGCGTCTGGCGAGTCGGTTCGATCGATTCGGACCAGACCGTTGACGTGATGGAGTCGGCCTGGCCGCTGATCTTCACGAAACCCAATCACGTGCTGTTCGTGCACGGCGCGTCCCTGGTCGCGCGGTCGCTCGACCTCCAGACCTATCAGCTCGTCGGCGCCGAGAAGACCCTCGTCTCGAACATCGTCCCAGGCACGCTTGCCCTCACCCCGCTGTTTTCCGCATCGGCGACGACACTGGCGTTCAGAACTCCGTTTGCGGGCGAACCAGGACAGCTGACCTGGTTCACCGACGGGGGCGTTCGACAGGAGTCGATCCCGTCACCCGCGCAAGGCGAGTATCTGAACCCGAGGATCTCACCCGACGGCGGACGTGTGGCGGTGAATGCAATGGACCCGACCGGCAACTGGGACATCTGGATCTGGAATCGCGCCCGCGGATTTTCCTCGCGGCTGACGACCGATCCGGCCGTGGACTCGGATCCGGTATGGTCGCCGGATGGCACGACGATTCTGTTCACGTCGAATCGCGGCGGGCATCAAGGGTTTTACCGGCGGTCGGCCAACGGGTCGGGAGCGGATGAGGAGCTCGCGCGCGTCGACGGATCGGGGCTCATCGAAAACGTCGGGGCGCGCGCGGGCACACTCGTGTTGGGCGACTGGTCACGCGATGGACGCCACGTCGTGTACACGACCGTGTCAGGCTCGCCGCTCACGATCTGGGCAATGCTGCTTGGTGACACGCCAGCGCCGGTACGAATCTCCGACGGGACCACGTTGTCGTACGCGCCACGGCTGTCGCCTGATGGGAAGTGGCTGGCGTACACGGACGGGTCGACCGGGATGCTCGAAGTCCACGTCCGGCGGTTCCTGGCGGCCGGCGCGCAGGCGCAAATCTCACACGGCGGCGGGATTCATCCACGCTGGATTGCCAACGGCCGCGGCCTGACTTTCGTGAAGATCGGCGGCGGCATCGCTGCCGTCGATCTCGAGTTCGACGAATCGGGGATTCGCGTTGATCCGGAGCGCATTCTGACGCCGCTCCCGGTGTTGACGCTGAATGACAATCGATCGCATTACGACGTCACCGAGGACGGCCGCCACCTGCTCGTGCGGCAGCCCGCCGGATCGCCCTCTCCGCCCGTGACCGTCGTCGTCAACTGGACGGCGCGGTTGAAATGACCCGATGTGATTGTCGCGTCGGTCCGAAGAAGGCGCGTTGAAAATGCTCCGAAAGAGCAAAGGGGAAGCCTATCTTCCCTCGCGCGGTGGCGTGAGTTCGCTGAACCAGTTCAGGATGAGCCGGATCTCCGGCGGAGCGGCGTTCTCCCGGGAGGGACGCAGCATGAGAAAGCGGTCGCCGGCCGGCGCGACCGCGTAGGTCTGGCCGCTGTCGGTGCTCGGCGGCGCGACGCCCGTGAACAAGACGCGAGCCTTGCGGGGATTGAACGCCGGTCCGGGATCGATCGGCACCATCATCATGCTGCTCGCTTGCGTGTAGAACAACGCGCGTCCGTCGATGGCCCACCTCGGCTCGACCCCGCCCGTTGTCGAGATCTGCGACCGGCTTCCTCTCGATCCAAACGACTCGACGTAGATCTCGAATCGGCCCGATTCGGAAGAGCTGTAGGCAAGCCAGCGGCCGTCCGGTGAAATCGCGGCTTGCACCGTATCGCCAGTCGGCGCCGATAACACGCGTACTGGCTTGGACGCAGGCTGAATCTGCAGCCTGTACAGGCTGAAATAGGTCCCGGCTGTCGACTGACTGGCCGTGAGCATGAGCGCGCCGTCGGATGCGATTTCTTCAGCATATGCCTGGCCCGGAACTTCACTCAGCTCCGCAGGTTCGCCGACGCCGTCCGCCGACCGGCTCATGATTCTCGAGACGTTGCGGGTTCGATCGTACGAGATATAGATCAAGTGGCGCCCGTCGCGCGACCAGAGTGGCGTGCGACTGTTGCCGTCCAGTGTCATTCGGCGCGACGTGCCGCGTACGGCGTCGACGAGGTAGATATCCCGTGCGCTCGTGCTTGTCGCGATCGAGACCGCGATTTGACGTCCGTCCGGGGACAAGTGCGGATCGGAGTACGCCGCAGGCGCGGCGTCGATCGGCGTGGCCCGGCCTTGACGATCGACCCACGCGATGCGTCGCTCGCTGCCCCGGGGATCGCCAGGCACGAATACCACTGCCCCCGACCCGGCCACGGCATAGTTGGCCGATCCCGTGGTGACGTCGCCTGATACGCCATCGATAACAGGCACCGGCGATGTGCCTGCGACGCCGCGCTCGACGTCGAACGGCACGGCGTACAGTACTTGACCGCGCACGAAGAGGAGATGGCCCGTGGCCGCGTACGACGCCATCCGTCCGCCCTGGACGACGACCCGCCGTTCAGAGTTGTCCAGCCGGATGGCCTGGATCGTCGCATCGTCGTAGTCATCGGGATGCTCGACGCTGCCGACGGTGACGAGCACCGTCTTGCCGCCCGGCAGTTGCGCCGGCCACCGATGCGTCCGCTCCTTTTTCGTTTCATCGATTTTTGACAGCGGCGTTGCCGATCCGCCCGCGGCGGCGATCTGGTACACCGGCGAGGAAGCAGAAGGCGCGTAGATGATCGTGTCAGCGTCCGTCCACACGCCACCGCGATTGTCGGACGCGTCGGCCAGCCGGATGACGGGGCCACCGCCAGACGAGACTTTCTTCAGTTGGCCGTCAGCGAAGAATCCGATCCACGCTCCGTCCGGCGAAAAAAACGGCGACGACGCGCCGTCCGCGCCTTCGATAGCCTTGGGCTCGAACTCATTCAGCCGTCTGACATAGAGGCGCCGGGTGCCGCCGTCGATCCCGACGAACGCGATCCTGGACCCGTCGCGCGAGACCGAGACAACGGGATACAGCGTGAAATCCATCGTCACGCCAGGCGGCAGGGTCACGGCGGTTCGGACGGGCGTGGCGGCGTCGTGTTGCGTCGATCGCCACCACAGCACTGCGGTGACGCCGACGAGCGCGAGTGCGAGTGCCGCAGTGGCAAGACGCCACAGGGCCCCGCGGCCCGGTGCGGCTGTCGACACACCGCTCGTCACCGATGAGGTAGTCGACGCGGGAGCGTCCAGCTCCATCTTGCCGTCGCCGATGTCGCGGAGCCGCCGCTTCGGGTCGCGCTCGAGGCAATGTCGCAGCAGCGACACGACCGATGCGGGCGTCGAGGGCGGCAGCGCGGCAAAGTCAGGCTCGCGAGTCAGGACGGCAGCCAGCGTGTCAGAAACGTCTTCCCCCTCGAACGCGCGCTTGCCCGCCAGCATCTCGTAGAGCACGACTCCAAACGCCCAGATATCGGCGCGTTTGTCGACCGTCTTGCCCTTGGCCTGCTCGGGAGCCATGTACGCAGCCGTGCCGAGGATCGTTCCCATTTGCGTGGCGCGCGCCGTGAGCGTGGGCGAATTCATCGCATCCGCGGCCCCGCTCGTGCCGGCCGGGTCCATCGCCTTCGCGAGCCCGAAATCCAGCACCTTCACGGTCCCATCCGCGCGCACCTTCACGTTGGCCGGTTTGAGATCGCGATGAATGATCCCTTGCTCGTGCGCGGCCTCGAGCGCGTCGGCGATTTGACGCGCGACGGGCAGCGCGTCAGCCACCGGAATCGGACCACGCGCGATCAGCACGGACAGGTCGTCACCGGTGACCAGTTCCATCACGAGCGCGCGTACGCCATCCGCGTGTTCCAGCCCGAAGACCTGCGCGATGTTCGGATGGTTGAGCGCAGCGAGCGTCCTGGCTTCGCGCTCGAATCGCGCCAGCCGGTCGGCATCGGTCGCGAAGAGCTCGGGCAGGACTTTGATCGCGACGTCGCGATCGAGCTTGGTGTCGTGGGCGCGATACACCTGGCCCATCCCGCCCGCACCGATGGCGGAGATGATTTCGTAGGACCCCAGTCGCGTCCCTGATGTGAGACTCACGGAGTGACGCGGATTATAGAGGACCGGTGGGACCGGATCACTGATTCGGCATCAAAGCCTTGACCATGAAGGTCATGAAGGACGTGAAGGTCATGAAGAATTGATTGAAAACAATTCAAGAAGCTCTTCTTCATGTTCTTCACTTTCCTTCATGTCCTTCATGTCTGCTTTGCTCTGAAGCCGCTGCGAGCAACCTGCTCGCAGGCTCTCTTACTGGAACGCCTGCGATGCCAGAAGCGCGATCACCTGATACCCGAGTCCGCTCGGGTGGATGCAGTCGGACGCGACCAACGTATTGGGGCTGATCGCAAACGGCAGGAAGACGTCGATCACCTGCGCGTCGTACTTCTCCGCGATCGATCGGATCCTCGTGTTCAGACCGCGATCGAGGACCGTGCCGGGCGCCCCTTCAAGAGTGACGGTCCCGAGCAGGGCAACCGCAGGCGTCTGGCAGCCGGTGCGCAGCAACGCGTTGTACTGCGTGCGCATCAGGATGTGCCCGTTGGGGCCAGCCGCCTCCCGCAGTTCCCGGATCGTGTGATCGATTGTCTGCTCGACGCCGTTCAGCAAGCCGTTCAAACGGCCAAGGCAGCTTTGGCTTTGCCGGCAGGCTGCGGCCTGGGGGCCGGTCACCACCTCGGCGAGATCGTTTCCGCCGCCGCCCCACGTCACGACGACAGGCGCACGCCCCTGGATGGCAGCCAGCGCGGCCGGCAGCTGGTCCTGCCGGATATCGCGCGTCGTCGCGAACCGGACGCCGAGATTGTGAAGATCGACGGTCCGCTGAAACACGGACGAAAGGAACGTCCGGAAGAGCGGCACGTACCCGATGCCATCCGCAAGAATGTCATCGCCGAGGCCGAACTCAACCGAGTCGCCGAGCGCCACGTACACGGGCGGCGGCGGTAACTGCGCGAACAACGCGACCGGGCGCGTGCCGCCGACGACCAGGACCACGCCGAGCAGCGCAGCGAAGAGCTGTGGAAGATGACGAAGCGAACGGCGGGTCAATATGAAACCTCCTGCCAGCGCTCACCGAGTGAGGGCAGGTAGTTTCTCACGAACGAGGCGCATTCCTTAGAATCAAGCCGCGACTTCATTCCGCTTCGGTCAGCCTCCTGGTTCGAGAAATCGGTCCGGATGACGAGTGGAGCGTCGGACGAAGGGAGGGGTTTCAAGGGGGACGGGAGATTTTTCCACAGATTTCAACAGGTGGGGGACGGAGGTCGACGACATTCAGTCGTTCGGGATGGTGATTCTGGCCTCCGTGGGATAATCGCCCGCCGATGCGTTCTTCAACCGCAACCGGATTGCTCGCGATCGTCGTCGCCGCTACTTCCGCGATCATCGCCGCTGCGCCGCAACAACTCTCGGAGCAGGTGCGCTCCGCGTATGTGAGCGTCGATGCGCCTGCCGTCGTCCTCACCAACGCCCGTGTCATCGACGGCACCGGTGGTCCAGTGCGTGAAGGGCAGACCATCGTCATCAAAGACGGTCTCATCGCCGCCGTCGGCGCGGCCACTGCGGTCACGCCGCCTGAGGGTGCACGAGTCATCGACCTGACGGGCAAAACCGTTCTGCCCGGCCTCGTGATGGTGCACGAACACCTCTATTACCCGGTGGGCCCTGGCGTTTACGGTCAACTCGGCGAAAGCTTCACGCGCCTCTATCTGGCCGGCGGCGTCACCACGATGCGAACGGGCGGCAACGTCAACGGCTTCATGGATCTGAACCTGAAGCGCGCCATCGATCGCGGCGAGAAACCCGGTCCCGCGATCGACGCGACGGCACCGTACCTCAACGGACCCAATACGTTCATCCAGATGCGCACGTTGAAGGACGCAGACGATGCGCGGAAGCAGGTGGCGTACTGGGCCGACGAAGGGTTCACGTCGTTCAAGGCGTACATGCAGATCACGCGCGCGGAGCTGGGCGCGGCGATCGACGAGGCGCACAAGCGCGGCCTGAAGCTCACCGGCCATCTCTGCTCCGTCACGTACGCGGAAGCCGCCGATCTGGGGATCGACAACCTCGAGCACGGCTTCCTGGCCGCCACGGATTTCGTGCCCACCAAAGCGGCCGACACGTGTCCGGGCCAGGGCGCAGGCCAGCAGACGATTGCCGCGCTCGACGAGAATGGCGAGCCGTTCCATGCGCTCGTGAAAAAGCTGATCGATCGGCGCGTCGCGCTCACGTCCACGCTGACCGTCTTCGAGACGTTCACGCCGGGCCGGCCGCTGCCACCGGGGCTCGACGTGCTCCTGCCGGAACTGCGCGAGCAGTTTCTGAAGACGTTCGAGCGCGTCAAGGCAAACACGAACTCCAACTACGCGAAGCTTTTTCCGAAAGCGCTCATGCTGGAGCGCGCGTTCGTCAAGGCCGGCGGCCTGCTGATTGCCGGGACCGACCCGACCGGATCGGGCGGCGTGATCCCGGGGTTCTCGAATCAACGGCAGATCGAGCTCCTCGTCGAGGCCGGGTTCACGCCCGCTGAGGCCATTCAGATCGGTACGTTGAACGGCGCGAAGTACCTCGGCCGCGACACGCGCATCGGCTCGATCGCCGCCGGCAAGCAGGCCGATCTCATCGTCATCGCCGGGAACCCGGCCGCGGACATTGCCGACATTCACAAGATCGAGATCGTCTTCAAGCAGGGCATCGGCTTCGATCCCGCGAAATTGATCGCATCCGTCGCGGGGCGTGTGGGGCTGTGGTAGACCTCGGGTTTCGTTGTCGAAACGTTGGCCACAGCTGAGATGTAACTCACGAAACCCGAGGTCTTTCAGCGTCGACCGGGCCGGGCAGAGATCAGCCCCAGGAATTCCGTCGCCTCGATCACGACCGCGTCATCGATCGCGAGCTCTCGCACGGATTCGACTCGCAACCGTGCCGACGCGCGGTCGAAGAGCGTGACATTCATCCAAGCTGCTTCGTACGATGACCACCACCGCAGTCCGTTGGCGCTGCGGTTGCGTTCGAAGAGCGTTCGCGCCTGCGGTTGAGTCAAGACGCGCTGACGCGTGGCCACGATCGAAGGCCGCAGGCCGCCGCGGAGCAGAACCGCCGGATCATCGAGATCGATCAGATGAGCCGGATCCAACAGATCAAGGCTGGCGATTGCCAGAGGCAACCCCCGGCGGCGGAGTAGCGAAGCCGTCAGCCGCTGGCTGCGGAACCGCGCGAGCTGCTCGACGACCGCAGACACGTCACGCTCGGACAAATACAGACATCCGTAGAGATCGGGATTGTCGTGCCGCCCTTCGCCTTGGAGCGATCGGGGAAACCAGAGCGGCCCGTCCGGCTCCTTCGGTTTCGCGCGGCGGTTCCACGCGAAGCACCGGTAGAGCGTCACGCGAACGTGTCCGAGCGTTCCGCGCGAATCGCGCGCATCAGCTCCTCGGTCCGGCCGAGACGGATGAGGTCCACGGGCCGGCGGTCGCCGAGGATCGGATTCACGCCGAACAGCCACGCCAGCGCGGCGTCGCGATCGTACAGACGCAGCAGATTGGCCCAGACGAGCTCGAGGAGGTCGACTTTCTCGGCATTGAGCAGGTCGATGCCGGCGCCGCGGAGCCAGCGCGTCACCTGCGAGCGGCTGACGCCGAGGAGGTCGGCAAGCTTGGCAGCCGTCCGGAAGTCGTGCGTGAGAGCCTCGACCTTGCGCGCCACGGCAACCGGCATGACATCAGGATAGCGCAACAGAATCTGTTGCGCAACAGAAAGTGTTGCATACAGGCGCTGCCTGAACTTCGAAGGCCCGCGGCCTTTGGCCTTCGGCCGACAGCTTCACTTCTTCACTCCCGGCAGCCCCTCGAGCCGCATGATCGCGTACTGATCCTCGATGAACGAGATCGTCACCCGCTTGCCGTCGGGAGAGATGCCGAACGACTCGACCGACAGCGACTCTTCAGACTTCTTCAGCACGCGACGCGTCGACGTCGTGTCCTCGCCGGGCCGGAATGCCTGTTCGAAGAGCGCGCTCTTGCCGCCGCTGTCCGGGCCGACGAACACGATCGCGCGGCCATCGGGACGCCAGCGGCCGCGGCCGAGCGTGATGACGGACAGCAGCCGGGCGGCGGCCGGCAGCGCAATCGGGGTAATCATCTGGCGCCCGTCCGCGATGCGCCCGACGTGCACGTGCCCGCTGCCAATGACTTCTGTGTGATAGAGGACGTACTGCCCGTCGGGTGACACCTCGGGATGCGCGTTGATGCCGTCGATGAATCTGGTTGCCTGCGTCCCGTCCGGTCGAATCTTCCAGAGGCCCTCGTTCTTCGACCCGTTCGCCGAGTAGATCACCCAGCCGTCGCGCGTCATCGTCGGGTTCTCCGCGTCGACGCCATCGCGCGAGAGCTGGCGCGCGTTCCGGCCGTCGGCCTCGGCGATCCAGATTTCGAAATGGCCGGATCGGTTGGAGCTCCACATGAGCTGCCTGCCGTCAGGCGTGAAGACCGGGTCCCAGTCCTGAGCCTGATCGTCTGTCAGCCGTCGCGTCTCGCCGGTCTCGGGCGAGGTCATCCACAAATCGAGGTTGCCGTTCCGCGTCGCCGAAAAGACGATCCACTTGCTGTCCGGCGAGTACGCCGGCTGCCGGTCCATGCTCGTCCCGCGCGTCAGCCATCGCTCCGGCGAAAACCCGGACGCGGTCCACTCGAACTCGCGAAGGTTCTGGCGGTTGCTGGAGGTGTCCACGACGACGGTGCCATCGCGGAGCAGATCGAAGCCGTCGACGAGGGCCGGCACCCACGCGAGCGTGCGCCCGCCGCCGGATCGATGCTGCAGGACGATGCGCGATTCGGGCGAGTACGACGTCACGTCCGCGCTCTGCGCGTAGAGGAAATCGGGTCCGGACCACTGCACGACGGAAATATGGCCGCCCTTCTCGATCGGATCGACGACGGTTGACGTCAGCGTCTCGGCGTCGAAGACGCGCAACCCGTCCGCGACCGTCGCCTGGATTCCGGACTGGGTGACGACGATCGAGCGGCCATCGGGTGACCATCGCGGCGCCCTCAGGGCAGCGGCGAACTGCTCCTGCGTTTCGCGAACGTCGGTGCCATCGGCGGCCGCGACGCAGAGACGCCAGTTCCCGGTCGTGATCTGCCGGATAAATGCCAGGCGGGTGCCGTCGGCGGACCAGTCGCCCTGAAGCGCCTGGTCGACGAGCTTATACGTCTGACCGCCGAGGATCGAAATGCGGAAGAGCGACGAATCGCCGCCGTCGCGCCTGGCGAACAAAATCGACGCGCCGTCGGGCGAGAACCGCGGCCAGTAATCGGATCCGCTGGTCAGCGCGACTTCCTCGCCGGTCTGGAGCTGGCGCAGCCAGATGCGGCTGACGCCGTCGCGGGCCGAGACGAACGCAATCGTCCGGCCATCGGGCGACGCCGCCGGCAGAAAGTCCTTCCCCGAAAATGTGATCGTGCTGATGCGCGTCGCGGTCGGTGGTGCGGAGAGGTGTGTCGGCACAATGCGCGCGAGCACGAGCCACCCGACGACGAGTCCTGCGCCGAACAGGGCCGCGGCTGGAAACATGCTGAATCGCGGGCCCGGGCGCGCGACATCGTCGGCGACCGGTTCGATCCGTCCGGTTGGCGACGACAGCGTGTCGAGCTGGAACGCGAGATCCGCGGCCGATCGAAAGCGATCGTCCGGGCGCTTCTCCAGGCATCGCCGCACGATTCGATCGAGTGCGGGCGGTACCTCCAGCGTCGGCGACATCGGCGGCGGATCGTCTTTCACGATCGCCGTCATCGTTTCGGCGGCGCTCTCGCGCTCGAACGCGCGCCGGCCGGTCAGCATTTCGTACAGGACGGCACCAAACGCAAACAGGTCGGTCCTCGCGTCGGTCGCGAGCCCGCGAACTTGTTCAGGAGCCATGTATCCGACTGTGCCCATGACCATGCCCGGATCGGTCTGCACGGCCGTCTCGGCATCCGGCCGCGAATCCGCGCCGCGCTCGGACGCGTCAACCGTCTTTGCGAGGCCGAAGTCGAGGATCTTCACGTGGCCATCGGCGGCGACGATGATGTTGGCGGGCTTGAGGTCGCGATGGACGAGCCCCTTGTCGTGCGCCGCGGCCAGCCCGCGCGCGATTTGCACTGCGTAGTCGATGGCGCGGCGCACCGGCAGCCGGCCGCTTAGGAGTTTCTCGCGCAACGTTTCGCCGTCGACGAGTTCCATGACCGCGAACGACACGCCGTTGGCGGTGCCGACGTCGTAGATCGCGACGAGATTGGGATGGGCGAGCGCCGCGAGCGCCTGGCCCTCGCGCACGAATCGCGAGCGGGCGAGCGGGTCATTCGCGAGATGGTTGGGGAGGACCTTGATGGCGACGGTGCGATTCAGTCGCGTGTCGTGGGCGCGATAGACCTCGCCCATTCCGCCTTCGCCGAGCTTGGCCAGCAGCGTGTACGGGCCGAGGGTGGTGCCAAGCATGCCCTTTTCCCTTACTTAGCTCTCCAGTTGACGACGACGGTCACTGCCGGTGTGTCGGAAGAATCCGCCCGGGGCTGGACGAAGATGAATCGCTTGCCGTCGCTCGTGACGTCATATTCGTCCGTCTGCATGGTCGGTCGCGGGAGCACCGACTGGAACAGGCGCTTCGGTGCGGCGAAGTCGCCGTCGCCGGCGAGCGAGACTTCGACCGACATCACGGAGCCGTCAGGAGTGAGATAGAAGATCTCCTTCCCGTCGCGCCGCCAGTGCGCCTGGCCGCCGCCTTCCAACGAGATCTGGCGCCGACGATTCGTCGAGGCGAGTGCGGCGACGTACAGCTCCCATCTCCCGGAGGCGTTGGATCCGTACGTGACGAACCGGCCGTCCGGCGAGACTTGCGCCTGGTCGAGCAGCGGCGGCGACTCGATGATCAGCCGCGGCTTGCGATCGCCGGAATTGGGAAGCGCGAACAACCTGCCGCCCATGTGGAACAGAAGGAACTCGCGCGACCAGTCATCCAGCCACTTGCCCTCTTCGGGGGACTCGTAGAGCAGTTCGGCCTCGCGCGCGCCGAGAGCGTGATGATAGAGATCGGTCTTGCCCTTCCGCCTCGACCAGTACGCCACGGAGCGGCCGTCGGGCGACCAGATTCTGTCGCCCGCGCCGGTGGGCTCGAATGTGAGGCGGCTGGTAATGCCCGTGGCGAGATTGATCGTCCAGAGGTCGGAAACTCCGGACCTCGGGTCGAGCCGGCTAGTCGCCACCAGCTTGCCATCCGGCGACAGACGCGCACCGCTGTTGACGGCGGGTTCGCCAAGCACTCCGAGAGACTTGCCCTCGCGATCGAACCAGGCGAGTTGATTTCGCTGGAGCGCGCCGGTTCGATACACGATCACGTTCGCGGCTGCGGCGATGCTGGCGCGTCCGGTCGAAGAATTGCCGAGCACCCCGGTGGCGACCTGAACGGCGTCGCCGGTCGCCCGCCGGGACCCGGCGTCGAATGGCTGCGCCAGGAGCGCGCCTTCCCGGATGAGCAGCAGGTGGCCGGACGGCAGGTACGCGGGAATCGACTCCGACGACGTCACGAAGGCCGGCTGCGTGCCGTCGAGCGAACCCAGATAGATGCCCGTTCGATCTCTGTCCTGCGTCGCGCCGAAGACGAGAAAGTGCTGCCCGTCGGGCAGGAAAGTCGGATAGGAAAACACGGGCGCCGCGGGCTGGGGACGGAGCAGCTCGACGGGCTGACTGCCAGGAGTCGAAAGGCGATACAACGTTCGTCCCGACACGAAGATCACGTCGCCTGTGCTGCTCCAGGCGCCGCCCCCGAATGCGCCGAGAGGCAGGCTGCACAAGGTGCTCGACGCCCGGCTCGCGATGTCGATCCGTTTCAGACGGTCGTCGCTGCGGTACGCGATCGCCCGGCTGTCCGGCGACCAGAAAATCCCAATCGGGGCGTCCGTACCGGCGAGCGAAACGGCCTCGGTCGATCCCACCGCGCGCAGCCACACATTCGGCACTCCTCCCAGGATGCCCGCCCTGGAAAACGCCAGCCATCGTCCATCGGGCGAGACACTGATTGGACTTCCGAGTCCGACGCCGGGCGTGTCGATGGTGAACGCGACGGTCTCACGTTCGGCCGGCCGCTCGAGCATTCGTGAGACGAGCAGCCCGACGCCGATCGATGCCGCCGCGCCGAGTGCGGCCCACGTCGCGCGCTCACGCCAGCGACTGCGCGAACGGACTGGCGCCGGCACGGCGACGCCGGCGGTGCTGCCGCCTTCCGCGATCCAGCGAAGCTGCAGCATCAGGTCGCGGGCGGTCTGGAAGCGATCGTCCCGGTCCTTCGCGAGGCACGTGCGAACGACGTGGTCCAATGCCGTCGGCGCTACCGGCTGAAGCTGGCTGATCGGCGGCGGTTCATCTTTCAAGATCGCGCCCATCAGGCTCGCCTGGCTCTTGCCCTGAAACGCGCGGCGCCCGGTCACCATTTCGAACAGCAGCGCGCCGAACGCAAAGATGTCCGTCCGCGCGTCGGCGTCTTCGCCCTCGACCTGTTCCGGCGCCATGTACTGGAAGGTGCCGAGCACCGTCCCTCGCGCCGTTAACGGCTCGGACATCGTCGGCAGCGTCGAGATCGAACCAGCCGCGCCCGCCGAGCTGAATTTGGCCAATCCGAAATCGAGCAGCTTCGATCCCGTCTTCGTCAGGATCACGTTGCCGGGTTTGAGGTCGCGGTGCACGATACCCTGGCGGTGCGCCTTATCGAGCGCGCCGGCGATTTCGATGGCGATGCGGAGCGACTCGGCGAGCGGCACGGGGCCTCTCGTGAGACGCGCGGCCAGCGTCTCGCCGTCGAGGTACTCCATCACGAGGTAGTCGACATCTTGATCGGCTGTCCCGGGACCGCCGGAGACGTGATGGCGGCCGACGTCGTGGACCGTACAGATGTTGGGGTGGTTCAGCGCCGAGATGCTCCTGGCTTCGCGCTCGAAGCGCTCGCGGACCTGCGGATCGGACGCCATCCCGGCCGGCAGCACTTTCACCGCGACGCTCCGGTCGAGCCGCGTATCCCGAGCTTTGTAGACCTCGCCCATGCCGCCGGCGCCGACGAGTGACACGATTTCATAGGGTCCGAGGCGCACGCCGGGCGCAAGGCTCATGGGCGGGCGAATTATGCCATGCGGGTCGGATTACTTATGTCTTGCGAGCGATCGCCGTGAGAGCAACGCCGGGTGGCCGAAGACGTCCCAGTGCGGCCCAAGTGTTGGGACAGCCGTGAAGATCACATCGTCAGCACGATAAGATGCCGTCGCGACAGTCGGTACTGAGTCAAGCACCAGCCTCAAGTTCGAAATCCAGTTCCAATGCTGCATGGTCGCTCAGCCTGTCTTCACGGACGCGGTGGACGTACTGGCATCGCCGGATCTTGATGTGTCGCGTGCAGAAAGCGCGATCGAACCGACGACCGATTTGCCGGCCTCGTCGTTTGACGAACCAGCTGAACTCCTCTCGAGCGTAGCCATGAAGGTGGCAATACGCGTCGATCAACCGTTCCGCAATGGCCGCGGCCTGTCGCTGGATCCGGCGCCGCGCATTAAGGTTCCACGCCAAAAGGCCGGATCATCTGTCGATTGCTTGAGCTGCTCGCCGCCGACCGTCCGGCTTTACCGCGACGAGCGTTCGGCTCGCTGATGATGAACGGCCCCACCTGGTGTTTCCGGGCGGGCACTCGTCGTCGGGTGGACGAATGAGTTGATCAAAGAAGGGTTCGATTGGCTCGACAAGAGATTTGGTCAAGTGAAGCGTTAAGGCAGAAGGCAAGAGGCAGAAGCCTGATCGCCGGGCGCCGACGAACAGAATGCCAGGCCCTGAAGGGCCGGCCTACGTCGGACTGAGCTCAATCCCTCACAGCCGCCGTCGCCTCGATCTCCACCAACGCCTCCGGCTCCAGGAGCGCGTTGACGACCACCACCGACATCGCCGGGAAATGACGGCCGATGATCTCGCGATACACCTCGCCGATCTCCTTCCGCTGCGACCGATACAGATCGCGGTCCGTGACGTACCACGTGAGCCGCGTAATCTCGTCCGGGCGCGCGCCGGCGGCGGCGAGCGCCGCGACGACATTACTGAGAGCCTGGCGGATCTGACCGCAGAGGTCGTGCGCCTCGAAGCGTGAGGTCGCCGGGTTCCAGCCGACTTGCCCGGCGACGAACACAACGCGTCCGGAAGCGCTGACGGCGTTCGAGTAGCCGACCGGACGATCCCATCCGTCGGGCTGATGAATGGCGACCCGCGCGCTCGCCACCTCGCGCAGCCGGAACCGCTGCAGCTTGCCGGTCAAGGTGCGGGGCAGCGACGTCATGAACTCGATGGCGCGCGGATACTTGTACGGCGCAATCTGCGACTTCACGAACTCCTGCAGGTGATGCGCGAGATCGCCGGAGGGCGCCAAGCCGGCGGCCGGCACCACGAAGGCCTTGACGAGCTGACCGCGCTCGTCGTCCGGGACGCCGATGACCGCGCACTCCGCCACCGCCGGATCCATCAGCAGCACGTTTTCCACTTCAGGTCCTGAGATGTTGTACCCGGACGAGATGATCATGTCGTCCATCCGCGCCTGGTACCAGAAGTACCCGTCGTCGTCCACGAGGTACGCGTCACCCGTGACATTCCAGCCGTGCTGCACGTACTTGCGCTGGTTGTCGAGATCGTCGAGGTAGCGGCAGCCTGTGGGGCCTCTGACCGCGAGCTTGCCGACGGTGTTTGGCGGCGTCTCGTTCCCGCGTTCGTCGACCACAATCGCGCGGAATCCGGGGACGACGCGGCCGGTCGAGCCCGATCGGACGTGTTCGGGCGGGCAGCCGATGAACACGTGCAACATTTCGGTGGACCCAATGCCGTCCATGAGGCGAACACCAGTCGCCTGGAGCCAGGCGTCGAACGTCGTCGCCGGCAATGGTTCGCCCGCCGACAAGCCTTTGCGCAGGCTCGACAGATCGAACCCCCGAACCTGTTTGAGCATGGCACGGTATCCGGTGGGCGACGTCACGGTGAAAGTCGCGCGATACGTCTCGATGCCGGCGAGAAGCTGCGGCGGCGCCGCCTGTTCGAGGAGTGCCGCCGATGCGCCGAAGCGCATGGGGAAAAGGACGAGGCCGCCGAGCGCGTAGGTGAACGCCAGCGGCGGCGATCCGATGAAGATGTCGTCCGGATCAGGGCGCAGCACGTAGCGCCCGTAGGTGTCGGTCACCGCCAGGATGTCGCGGTGGAAGTGCACCGTGCCCTTGGCCCGGCCGGTCGTACCCGACGTAAATGCGATGATGGCCGGATCGTCGGCGGCGGTCGGCACGTTCTCGAAGCTGGCCGGCTGATCGGTCATCAGCGCGTCGAGCGAGCCGGGTGCCGGCGTGTTGAAGTGCACGATGCGCGTGTGCGGCCGCGATGCCAGCGCCGTCTCGAGGTCTCCCGCGATGGTCGTGTCCGTCAGGGCAAAAGAGACGTTGGCGCGCTCGCAGATCTCGGTGAGCTCCCGAGCACGCAAGAGGGGCATGGTCGACACGGCAACGGCGCCGGCCTTGAGCACGGCAAACCAGCACGCGACCAGCATGGGCTGATTGGCCGCACGGAGCAGCACGCGATTGCCGGGGACGATGCCGAGATCCTCGACGAGCACGTGCGCAATGCGGTTCGCCGTTTCGAAGAGCCGGCGGTAGCTCCACGGGCCTGCGGCATGATGGAACGCAATCCGATCACCGGCACCGCAGGAGATCCAGGAGTCGAGCAGCTCCGACGCGCAGTTGAGACGATCCGGGTACGCCAGCTCCGGTACGCCCGACCAGTCCATGCGCGGCCAGAGGTCGGGCGGCGGCAGGCGTTCCCGGACGAACAGGTCGACGTGCGCCGACACGCGTGACGTTTCACGCATGAAGCAACTGGGCCGCGATGACGATCTTCTGAATTTCAGTCGTGCCTTCGTAAATCCGGAGCGCGCGAATTTCTCGGTACAGCCGTTCGACGGTGGCGCCGCGGACGACTCCGCGTGCGCCGAGCAACTGAACGGCCCGATCGATGACCTGTTGTGCAGACTCGGTGGCCACGAGCTTGGCCATAGCCGCTTCTCGTGTGATACGGTCCGCGCCCTGGTCGCGCGTCCACGCCGCGCGGTAGACGAGCAGCGCCGACGCGTCGATGGCGGTGGCCATGTCGGCGATCGCCGCCTGGGTCAACTGGAACTCCGCGAGGGCCTGGCCGAACGCGCGACGTTCGCGCACATGCGCCAATGCCGTGTCCAGCGCTCGCCGGGCGAATCCGAGTGCCGCGGCACCGACCGTGGTGCGGAAAAGATCCAGTGTGCCGAGGGCGACGCGCATCCCCTTGCCGGGCTCGCCGATCACCTGATCCGAAGGGACACGGCAGCCCGAAAAGGTCACGGTACCAAGCGGATGCGGCGCGATGACATCGATCGTCTTCGTGATTGCGAGACCCGGTGTGCCGGCGTCGACGACAACGGCGATGAAGCTGCGGTCACCACCCTCAGGCCACCGGCAGAACACGATGTAATGGCTGGCGATCCCCGCGTTCGAGATCCACGTCTTTTCGCCGTCAATCACGATTGACGTCCCGTCGCGCCGAGCCGTCGTCTGCATGGCCGCGACATCGGAGCCCGCGCCGGTCTCCGACATCGCGAACGCTGCAATCGCCTGACCGCCGGCGACGTCAGGGAGGTACTTTCGCTTGAGCGCGTCGGATCCGAAGAGCGAGATCGGTCCGGAACCCAGTCCCTGCATCGCGAACGCAAACTCGGCGAGGCCCGACGAGTAGCCGAGCGTCTCGCGAACCAGGCAGAGCGATCGCACGTCGAGCGCCTCGATCGCTCCACCGAACGCACGAGGCACGGCGTACTTCAGCCAGCCGGCGGACCCGAGCTGCGCGACGTAGGCCCGACACGCCGCTGCGGGATCCGCATCATCCTGAAGCTGAAGGTCGTGATCGCGCCAGGCCGAGAGGTCGCGGTGGAGCGCACGATGCGCGTCAGTGAAGAACGGCCACGACAGGTACGTCGTATCGGCCACGTCAGTTTCCTTCGAACTCTGGCGATCGCTTGGCGACGAACGCCCGATAGGCGCGGGCGAAGTCTTCCGTCTGCATGCACAGCGCCTGCGCGTCGGCCTCGGCGTCGATCGCCTCGTCCACGCTCATGTTCCACTCGGCGTGCAGGGAGCGTTTGGTCACGGCATGGGCGAACGACGGTCCCTCGGCCAGGCCACGCGCGAGGGTCGTGGCTTCGATGAGCAGATCATCCTCACCGACCAGGTGGTTGTAGAAGCCCCAGCGCTCGGCCTCGGCGCCATCGATGAAGCGCCCCGTGAGCAGCAGGTCGCTGGCGCGGCCCTGACCGATGATGCGGGGAAGGATTGCGCACGCGCCCATGTCGGCGCCGGACAGGCCGACGCGGACGAAGAGGAAGCCGACTTTGCTGCGTGCCGTGCCGACGCGGAGGTCGCTGGCCATCGCGAGAATCGCGCCGGCGCCGGCACAGATGCCGTCGATGGCCGCGACGATCGGCTGCGGACACGCGCGCATCGACTTGACGAGATCGCCGGTCATTCGTGTGAAGCGCAGGAGACCCTCCGTGTCTCCGTTGTCGCGCATCGCGACCAGCGGACCGATGATCTCGTGCACGTCGCCACCTGAGCAGAAGTTCCCGCCTGCGCCAGTGAGCACGACCGCACGCACGTCCCTGGTCGTCGTCAGCGCGCGAAAGGTCTCGGTGAGTTCGGCGTACGAATCGAACGTCAGTGGATTCTTCTTTTCGGGGCGGTCGAGCGTAATCGTCGCTACGCGTGCGTCGAGGCGCCAGCCGAAGTGTCGCGGCCGGAAGTCAGCGCCCGCCGCCATCACATCACCTCTCCGGACGCCACGCCGATCGCCTGCCCGGTGATCGCGGTCGCCTTCGGCGAGCACAGCCAGACAACGGTGTCAGCGACTTCTTCCGGCGTAATCAACGTCCGGCGCGGGGAGTGTTTCGCGAGAAGCGCTCTCGCCTCGTCCGCCGACACGTTCCGCGTGTCCATGACATTTGCGACGGCCGTCGCCAACATCTTCGTACCCTCCGTGTAGCCGGGGCACACCGCATTGACCGTGATTCCCGAACGTGCCGTTTCAGCCGCCAACGCTCGCGTCAGACCGACGAGGCCATGTTTGGTGGCGCAATAGGCCGCGAGCCCGGAGTATCCCCTGAGGCCGGCGGTCGACGCGACGTTGACGATGCGCCCGGAGCGTGCCGCGATCATCGCCGGCAGTACTTGTTGGGTACAGAGCAGCGCACCCGTGAGGTTCACGGCGATCATGCGATTCCAGGTGTCGAGCGAGATCCTGTCGAACGCCTCCGCCTGAGCCTGGCCGGCGTTGTTAATCAACATCGCCACCGCGCCCAACGCGTTTACGGCCTCGGCAAACGCGCGCGTCACGTCGCCCGGATTCGTGACGTCACAGACGACCCCGTGCGCGCGCGTTTCGAATCCATCTCTGAGCGATTGCGCCATCGCGCTTACCTCTGAGGCGGTTCGGGCCATCACGGTGACCTGAACCCCTTGGGCCGCCAGTGCGCCGGCAATCGCAGCGCCGATCCCGCGTCCGCCGCCGGTGACGACCGCATGCTGGCCCGCCATGCTCGTGACGGTCATCGGGAAGATGCCTTTCTCTCGAGTTGGCGTTCGAGCTGGAGTCGGCCCGTGAGGTACTGGCGCGGCCAGTGCTGCGCGGTGTAGCCGAGCTCGGCCGCCGCATGCAGCGTCCAGAACGGATCCACCAAGTGCGGACGGGCGAGCGCGCACAGATCCGCGCGGCCCGCGGCGATCACGGCGTTGACCTGATCCGCGTCCGTGATGTTGCCGACCGCGATGGTCGGAATGCGCGCCTCATTGCGAATGCGATCGCTGAAGGGTGTCTGATACATCCGTCCGTAAACCGGCCTGGCCTCGATGGATGTCTGCCCGGTCGAGACGTGGATGATATCCGCGCCGGCCGCCATGAATGCGTTCGCAATCTGGAGAGAGTCTTCATCCGTCACGCCTCCAGACACCCAGTCGGTCGCCGAGATGCGGACGGACATCGGCCGCTCCGCCGGCCACACCGCCCGCATCGCCCGGAACACCTCGACCGGATACCGCAGGCGATTCTCGAGCGTCCCGCCATACTCGTCGGTCCGTTGGTTGCTGAGCGGCGTGATGAAGCTCGACAGCAGATACCCATGCGCGCAGTGCAATTCCAGCATGTCGAAGCCCGCTTCGATACCCAGGCGCGCCGCCGCGACGAACTGGTCGCCCACGCGATCCATGTCGTCGCGATCCATCGGCCGCGGCACGCCAAGAGACGGGGCATACCGCGTCGCAGATGGTCCCATCACCTCCCAGCCTTCGGATTCCGGCTCGAGATCGCCGCCATCCCAAGGCAACCGGGTCGAGCCCTTCGATCCCGAATGACCCAGCTGCAAGCAGATCTTCGCCAGGCTCTCCGCATGCACGAAATCGACGATGCGTCGCCAAGCCGCGAGGTGCTCGCGCGTGTACATGCCGGCGCAGCCGAGCGAGATGCGTGCCTCCGGGGACACGCAGACCATTTCCGTGATGATGAGACCCGCGCCACCCAGCGCGCGCGTGCCCAGATGGACCAAATGAAAGTCGCCCGGCGTGCCGTCGACAGCGCTATACATGTCCATCGGCGCGACGACGACGCGGTTGACGAGCGTCAGGCCGCGCAGCGTAAATGGCGTGAACATCGGAGGCGGCGCATTGGGCGGTGGATAGTCGCCGGTCTTCGCGGCGAACCACCGTTCGACGCCGCCCAGGTAGTTCGGATCCCGCAGCCGCAGGTTCTCATGGCTCACACGCTGGCTGCGCGTCAGGAGCGAGTAGGTGAACTGCTCGGGATCCATCGAGATGTAGCGCCGGACGTGCTCGAACCATTCCATGGAGTTCCGCGCCGCATTCTGCAGCCGGAGCACCTCGGTCATCCGCTCGCGCTGGTACGCGGCCAGCGCCTCCGGCAACGGGCGATGCGAGGCCACTTCCCGTGCCAGGGCAATCGCGTCCTCCATCGCCAGCTTCGTGCCGGATCCGATCGAGAAGTGCGCCGTGTGCGCCGCGTCACCGATGAGGACGATGGTTCCGTGAAACCAGGACTGGTTGCGCACGCGGACGAACGTCGACCACGGGGCGCTCATCGCGCGCGCGTTGGCCAGCAACCGGTGCCCGCCCAGCCAGCGCGCGAACAACTGCTCGCAGGCGGCGACCGTGCCCTCGAGATCGAGCTTGTCGAAGCCCGCGTGCCGCCACGACCGCTCGTCGCACTCGACGATGAACGTGGACGTGCGCTCGTCGAAGCGATAGCAGTGCGCCTGGAACACGCCGTGTTCGTTCTCGACGAAATAGAACGTGAAGGCCTCGAACGGAAACGTGGTGCCGAGCCAGATATACCGGGCCGATCGCGCGTCGAGGTCGGGCTGGAAATGCGCCGCGTGCCGCGTGCGGATCGCGCTGTTGACCCCGTTCGCTGCGACGATCAGATCCAGCTCGGTGAGGCCGAGCCGCGGCAGATCGCGTTCGTCGGTGATCTCCGTCTGCGCGCGCAGACTGACGCCGAGTCGGGCGGCGCGCTCCTGCAGGATGTGCAGGAGCCTCCGGCGGGCGATGCCGGCGAATCCGTGGCCGCTCGAGGTGATCACCCGGCCATGGACATGGACGTCGATGTCGTCCCAGTGGGCGAAGCTCGATGTGATCTGATCGCACGTCTCCGGATCGGCGGCGCGGAAGTTCTCCAGCGTCTGATCGGAGAACACGACGCCCCAACCGAACGTCTCGTCCAGACGGTTGCGCTCGATGACGGTGATCGATGTCTCGGGACGGGCCTTCTTGAGGAGGAGAGCGAAATAGAGTCCTGCCGGTCCGCCCCCGATCACCGCAACGTTCAATCCGGCCTCGCTTCCCCGTTAGCAAATTCAGTCTGTCTTGCCGGACGAGCCAGCCTTTCTTCGACTTGTTCGCGTGACCTCGGTCGTCGGCCGACGACGGCTGCGGCGTGCACGCGCCGCCGGCGCCTGGACGTCCACCGCTTGCGGCGGTTCATCCACGGCTGCGTCCGGTACCAGAGGCACGCCGAGATCGGCGGGCACGACCGCGACGTCGACATCGGGCCCGTCCGGACTCTCGTCCATCAAGATGGGCGCTGGCGTGTCCGAGGGCAGCCTCGACGGCGCCGTTCCCTGAAATACGCGAATCACGCCCTGGCGATCGCGCTCGACGCGGACGGCGCCTTCCTTGTGCGCCGCGCGCAGCAAGTCCACCAGGTTCGCAAAGCCGTATGCGCGCTCGTCGAACGACGGACGCGCCTGGCGAAGTAGTTGCTTCACGTTGCGGAGATACAGCGGCCAGCGACGAATCTGCATCGAGCCCAGCGCCCGCGCGAATTCCCGCACGCCGTCAGCGGGCGTGCCGATGACGGCGGTCGGTCGCCCCTGTGGCGATGCGCCCTGGAGGTGCGCGGGTCGTTCCGCGGGCTGACCTTCGTCCGGACTCTCGGCTGACGGCATCGTCTCGGCGGGTGCCGCGGCGCCGTTCGCCGGTCCGACCATCCATCCGCCGCGACCCTGAGACAGCACGAGCACGCCCGCCTTCTGCAGCTTCTCGGCGAAGTCGCGAAACGACCCGGCGCCGAACGTCCGTTCAGAGAAGGTCGAATCCAGCTGCAACAGCGTCGTCTTCAACAGCCCGAGCTGCGGCGAGACTTCGCGCTCGGACAGCACTTTCAGCGCGCGCAAGACGAGGGGTACGGCCTGCTCGATCGGCGCGCGGTCGGCGCGGTCGCCGCGCCCGGGCTGCCGCCCTCGTCCGGCGGCGGCCGGCGTCGCGCCGGCACCCGTCAGGTTCTCGTAGGCGATGAACTCGTGGCAATTGCGCTGGAGGATCTGGCTCGTGAACTGGCGCCCGCCGACGATGAAGATCTGTTTGTCGTACTGTTTGAGCTTCTCCACGAGGCTGATGAAGTCGCTGTCGCCGCCGACGATGACGAAGGCGTTGATGTGCGTGTGCGTGAACGCCATCTCGAGCGCGTCGAGCGCCAGGTTGATATCGGCGCCGTTCTTGTCGCCGCCGGGTGTCGGATTGCGCTGCACCATCCGGATGGCGTGCTGCGTCAGCATGCGGCTGTAGCCGCCCGATCGCTGCCAGTCGCCATAGGCCATCTTCGACACGACCTCACCGCGCTCTTTCAGCGCGTCGAGCACGAGGCCCGCGTCAAATGACGTGTTGAGCGTATTCCTGACGCCGATTTCGACGTTGTCGAAATCGATGAACACGGCAATCCGGAGGCGTTCTTCTCGACTCACCGTCCAATTGTGTCATCACTCAGGCTCGCGGTGTGCGGCGACCGCGTTCAGGCTAGCCTTTTGACTTGAGAGGCGCAGCCTTCACCTTCTCGTACTCGCGTCTGGCCTGTTCCAGAATGGGGATGTCCGCGTCGGCGTCTTTCCAGAGCCCGAAGAAATCCTGATAGGCCCTGCGTGCCGTTGTCGTGTCGCCGGCGAGAGCTGCGGCCCGCGCCAGCCCCACATGCGCGACCGGGTAAAAGGGGGAGGCCGTCTGCAAGCCTCTGTGGTCGAGTATCTTCTGAAACTCGGCTGCGGCGTCGGCTCCACGGCGCAGATCGAGGTAGGCCTGACCGCGCAAATACGCGATCTGGAACAGCGCGGATCCTTCGTAAGGCCCGGCCGTCTCCAGCAACTGAACCGCCAGGGCCGGATGGCCTCTCTGCATTTCAATTCGCGCTTGAACGAGCGGCAGCGACACCTTGTTGAGCAGCGTGTCTGTCGGAAACCGTGTGGCCAATTCACCGGTAATCGTTTGTGTGTGGCTCACCTCGCCGCAGGCGGCCAGTGCCTGCGCTGCAGTGACCATCGTGAGCTGACTATGCGAGATGGCGAGCGCCTTCCCGGTCTGGTCTTTTACCTGCCGGCAATTGCCCAGGAGGGCGTCTCGCACCGCGGCTCCTGCCGCGATCTGCGCCGCAACGTCTTTCAGGTCGCGGCCCTCCGCCAGCTCGAGTGCGCGACTGGAGAATTCCCTGGCTCGTCGCAGCTGGCCTGAAAACGCCGCCGTCTCCGCCTGCCAGGTCTGAGCCAGATATTCATCCGGCTTGCCTTTCGTCCATGCGATCTGTTCCTGCATCGACGTCGTATCGCCCTGCACAAAAGCAATCCGATACAGAGTTCTGTGCATGGCCGACGTGTCGAGCTTCAGCGCCTGCGCCTGCCCGATAATCGTCTTGGCCTCATCGAAGCGATTGAGACCGACGAGGGCGCTCGCGAGAAGAGAGTAGCCGGAGGCTGAATTTGGATTGAGGCGAATCGCCTCACGCGCTTCTTCAGCCGCTCTGTCGAATTGACCAAGCTCGACGTACTTCAAAGCCAGATTATTGGGCGGCGACGCCTGGTTGGGATATGTCCGCCTCCACAGTTCCAGCGTCTCGAGATACTTCTCCACTTCCCCGGTGACGTTGTCGTAGTAGCCCGCGGCGATATAGAGCCGCTCGCGCTCGCTGACGCGTTCACGCAGCGCGTAGGCTTTGCGCGACGCATCGGCAGCGAGATCATGCATCCCGCTGTTGTAGTACATCGATGACATCCGGGCATACGCGAGTGCGAAATTCGGGTCGATGTCTGTCGCGCGTCTGAAGAAAGGAATCGCTTCGAGGTACTTGCCCGACAGCTGCTGCTCGACGCCAAGCGAGAAGGCTTTGAGGGCGTCGAGCGAAAAGGTCGTGGCCTGTTCGACCGGCGCGGCGAACTTCTGGATCGACTGCAGCGACTCGCCGAGCGTCTTTCGGAGCTCGAGCGCCGCGTCACCCAGCGCCTGGAGCACCTGCTCCTTGTTTGTCGCGGTCGATTGTTCGCGCGCAATCGCGTCGCCCGTCTGCGAGTTGATCGCCTCCAGCGTGACCACGTACTGCGTCCCCAGGCTCGCAATCGAACCCACGAGCATGGCTTTCAAACCCTCACGCTGACAGATCTCTCGTCCGATGTCTCGAGTCACGCGCGCATCCGGCGAGCGCCCCATGAATCTGAGCGCACTGCGCACGCGGTCCTCCGAGAAAATGTTGAGAAAAGGCGATTGACCGACCTGTACCGCCAGCGCCTGCTCGAGCGTGCCCTCAAAGACAGGGTCGCCGGTCGTATTGACGAAGTCCGTCAGCAGGATCGTGTCCTTTTCGGTCAGGGACGGCGCGCGGCGAAACGGAAGGAAAGGGATCGAAGCGGCAAGGGCCACTGCAGCCAGGGCCACAAGCAGGATCGCGCGTCTCTTGGGTCTCTTCAGTGCCGTGGCCGCGTGTGAGGCCGTGCCGACCTGAAGTGCCGGCGCGTCCCGACCCGTGTCTGCTGGCCACGCGGCGGGTCTATGCGCGGTGGAGCGTGTGAGTTCGGTCTGCAAGTCCAGGTCGCGGCGCAGATTCTTCAGGTCAATCATGAGATCGCGCGACGTCTGGTAACGCTCCTCAGGGGCTTTCGTCAGGCATTTGCGGACGATGCGCTCCAACTCTGTGGGGGCGTCGGGTGCGAAGCGCGTGAGCGAGGCGGGTTCCTGGTCGAGAACCGAGACGGTGACGTGGCTCGCCGTCTCGCCCTCGAACGGCACGCGCCCCGCGACCATTTCATACAACACCACGCCGAGCGACCAGACGTCCGTGCGCGCGTCCGTTTCCAGCCCGCGCGAATGCTCCGGCGACATGTAATAGGCTGAACCCCAGACCTTGCCCGGGACAGTCTGCGACTGGGCGCGTGTCTGCGCGTCCGGGTCAACGCCCGGAGGCTGCTCTGTTTCGACGAGCTTGGCGATGCCGAAGTCCAGCACCTTCACGACGTGGTCGTGCCGGATCATGATGTTCGCCGGCTTGATGTCGCGGTGGACGACACCGGCGGCGTGCGCAGCGGTCAGCGCGAACGCCGTCTGTTGCGCGACGTCGAGCGCGTCGGCCAACCGCATCTTCCCCTCGCGCAGCTTTTGACGCAGCGTCACGCCGTCAACGTGTTCGGTGGCGATGAAGCGGATGTTGTGCTCGACACCGATCTCGTAGACGGTGAGGATGTTCGGGTGATTCAGCGCTGAGGCGGCGTACGCCTCCTGCTCGAACCGGTGAAGGCGCTCTTCGTCCACCGTGTACTTCTCCGGCAACAGCTTGAGCGCAACGAGGCGGCGCAGCCGGGTGTCGTGCGCCAGGTACACCTCGCCCATCCCGCCAGCGCCAAGTTTGTGCTCGATACGGTAATGCGAGAGCGTGGTGTGGGGCGCGAGGTCTTTATCCACGCGTGCTCATTTTATTGCGGCAGGCCGACAAAGGCTAACACCGGTCTCTGCCTGCTTGGCGTGATCAGAATCAACGGACGCGCCTCGCCCTATAATCACGACCGCGATGGCGTTGACGCCAGGAACGCGCCTTGGCTCTTACGAAATCACGAACGCCATCGGCGCCGGGGGCATGGGCGAGGTCTACCGCGCGCACGACGCACGCCTCCGCCGTGACGTGGCCATCAAAGTCCTGCCCGCCAGCGTGGCCAGTGATCCTGATCGCCTGCGGCGGTTCGAACAGGAAGCGCTCGCGACCGCCGCGCTCAATCACCCGAACATCCTCGCCGTCTACGACGTCGGCCGCGAAGGGCAGACCGCGTTCGTCGTCGAGGAGTTCCTCGAAGGCGAGACGCTGCGCGAGAAGCTGTCGACCGCCTTGCCGGTCAGAAAAGTCGTCGACTACGCCATTCAGATCGCCAACGGTCTCGCGGCCGCGCATGAAAAGGCGATCGTCCATCGCGATCTGAAACCCGAGAACATCTTCGTCACGCGCGACGAGCGTGTGAAGATTCTCGACTTCGGCCTTGCCAAGACCGTCGCGTCGCCATCGTCGGCGACCAGCACGGAACTCGCCGGCGGGACCGAGCCCGGAATGGTGCTCGGCACCCTCGGATACATGGCGCCGGAGCAGGTGAGGGCGCAGACGGTCGATCATCGCGCGGACATCTTCAGCCTCGGCACGGTGCTGTACGAAATGGTGAGCGGCCGCCGCGCGTTTCAGGGCGAGACGACGGCCGACACGATGACGGCCATCCTGAAAGAGACGCCGCCGGAGCTCACCGAGAGCGGACGCGCCATCCCGCCTGCGCTCGATCGCGTCGTCAGCCGGTGCTTAGAAAAGAATCCTGCCCGGCGATTCCAATCGGCGAGCGATCTCGCGTTCGCGCTGCAGTCGCTGTCCACCGACTCGCGTGCGATCAGTGGACCGTCGATTGCGCCCGCGCCCGCCGGGCGGCGAGTGCCGCGTGTTCTGCCGATCGCAGCCGCGCTGCTGGCCGGGATCGCGCTCGGCGCGATCGCCATCGCAGTTTGGCGTTCGCCTGGCGTGTCTCGGGCGGGCGAGCGCGTTCGTTTCAGCATCTCGCTGGCCGACGGCATCGGCATCGATGACCTGACGCGCGCAGGGGTTTCACCCGACGGCCGTCTTCTCGCACTGACCGAGGGCGTTGGCAACGGCCGGCGGGTCGCGGTCCTGTCGCTTCGGGACGGTGCGAAGCGCGATTTGGGCGAAGTCGCCGGTCCAGGCACCGTCTGCTGGTCACCAGACGGCCAGTGGCTCGTGTATTTCGGCGCCGATCGCACGCTCTATAAAGTCGAAGTCGCCACCGGACAGCGCCAGCGCCTCGCGCCTCTCGTGTGGGCGCCGAATGCCGCAAGCTGGTCGGTGGACGGCAACATCTACGTCGTCGGCTCCGTGGCGACGACGATGATGACCGTGCCGTCGAGCGGAGGTGAAGCACGCGAAATCGCGGCCGCCGATACGACGTCGAGTTGGATTTCCGTGCAGGCGCTATCGGACGGCAAGCGGCTGCTGCTCTCGCGGGCAACGAGCGGGGAGCCCGAGATGGTCCTGGCGACCGTCGATGGATCGCAGGCGCCGCGGGTCATCGGCCGGGGCGCGTATCCGCAGTTCATCGCGCCGGATTCCCTGCTCGCTCTTCGCGGCAGCCAGATCGTTCTGTGGCGGACGCCGCTCGACGGTGGCGTGGTCTCAGGTGAGCCGACTGTGTTGGCCGATGGCGTGCTGATCCGCACGGGCACCGGGATGATGCCGCTCTCGGCGACGCCGAATGTGCTGCTCTATCGCGCCGAGAGCCAGGAGACGCGCACGCGCCTGGCATGGTTCGATCGGAAGGGCGTCGAGGGCACGGCGCTCGCGATCCAGCGGCACTGCCGCAATCCCGAGTTCTCGCCCGACTACGGCCGCGTCGCGATCGAGTGCTGGGAGTCGTCGGGCGGACGCGACATCTGGGCTTACGATCTGGCGCGCGACGCGCTGGCGCGCCTCACGAGCGATCCGGGCGACGATGCGGATCCGGTGTGGACGCCGGACGGACGCACAATTCTCTTCGCATCGTCACGTCAAGGTCCGCCCGACGTGTACAAGATCGGCGCCGGCGGTGGCAGCGCCGAGGAGCTCGTGGTCAAGACGGCGGGCGCGACGCCGACGATGGGCATCTCTCCGGATGGGAAGGACCTCATTCTTTTGGCGCCGAATTTCGGGTCGAATACCGGGCTCGATCTTGCGCTCTACCGGCTTGGCAGCGGTACTGCGGCCGCGCTCACGCCGATGCTTCAAGGTCCCGCGTCGGAAATCGAAGGGCAGTTCGCGAGCGACGGGAAACATTTCCTCTATGCCTCGAATCATTCGGGGAAGTACGAGGTCTACGTCGAGCCGTGGCCACGGACGGGCGAGCGCTGGGCGGTCTCGACCGACGGCGGCACCGATGCGCGCTGGCGGCCCGACGGGCAGGAGATCCTCTATCTCTCTCCGGATCGCCGCTTAATGGCCGTGCCGGTCCGCAGAGCCGGCGGCTTCAGCGTCGGTCGATCGGTCGAGCTCTTCCGCACGCGGGTGGCTGGACCGGTCGGGACCGGACATCGATTTCCGTTCGCCGTCGCGAAGGACGGGCAGCGGTTTCTGATGTACGTGACCGATCCGGGCGCGGCGCCCCCGGGCGTGACCGTGATCGCCAACTGGAACGCGAAATAGGCCAAAGGCCGATGGCCGAAGGCCCCTCTCGCCTTTGACGTGCCGGACGCTCAGCATGACACCGATCGGCGAAGCCCCTGACGCGGTGTAGAATACCCGCCCCCCCAGCAAACTGAGGTCCCCGGGATCCAGAAAGGTGATCGTCAAATGCGCAAGCTCAACGTACTCGTTGCCATAGTTATTGCGTTTGCTCTGTTCGCTGCATCTCCATATCTCGCCGCGCAGCAGCCGCCGGGCCTGGCGCGTGCGATCGACGCGCAGCAACGCAATAACCCGGCGCTATTGAGCCAGCCAGGTATCGTCGGAACGGGCGTCGGCGTCAACGCTCAAGGCATCCCTGTCATTCGCGTGTATGTTGAGACGCCGGGCGTGGGCGCGCCGCCGAACCTGGAGAACATCCCGGTCGAGCGTGTCGTGACTGGCCAGGTGTACGCGCAGTGCTATCAGTCCGAATGCCCGCGTCCCGTGCCGCTCGGTGTCTCGACCGGTCATCCTGACATTACCGCTGGCACCATTGCTGCTCGAGTCAAAGACGGTTCAGGCAACGTGTATGCGCTGAGCAACAACCACGTGTACGCGAACCAGAACCTTGCGCATATCAATGACCCGGTCCTCCAGCCGGGTGCGGTCGACGGTGGATCTGCACCGACCGACACCATCGGACAATTGGCTGATTTCGCGCCGATTAACTTCAGCGGCGGCAACAACCAGATCGACGCCGCCATTGCTCTCTCCTCGACGGAACTGCTTCAGAACGTCACCTTCTCGGGCTACAAACCGACGAACACTCTGGCGGCGGCCAGCCTCGGCCTCAGCGTCAAGAAAGAAGGCCGCACCACCGGAGTCACGTTCGGCCAGATCTCGGAAGTGAACGTCACCGTTGTCGTCTGCTACGCCGGGTTCCCGTTGTGTACGAAGTCCGCGACCTTCGTGAATCAGTTTGCGGTCGCCGGGAGCTTCAGCGCCGGCGGCGATTCTGGATCGTTGATCGTCACGTCGGCTGAGAACAACCCGGTCGGACTGTTGTTCGCTGGCAGTTCGAACCGCACGATCGGCAACCGAATCCAGGACGTCCTGAACTACTTCAACGTCTCCATCGACGACGGCTCCGGCTCTCAGCCACCTCCTGGCAGTATCCAACTGAGCGTCAACGGTTACAAAGTGAAAGGCGTTCATCGTGCTGACCTCACGTGGTCGGGAGCGACATCGTCGAACCTCGACATCTACAGAAACGGGTCGAAGATCACCACCACAGCGAACGACGGCTTCTTAACCGACGTCATCGGCAGCAGAGGCAACGCCAGCTATACGTATAAGGTTTGTGAAGCGGGTACCGCGACCTGCTCCAATGAAGTCACCATCAACTTCTGACGAGGCTGGTCCCCGCGCCATCGAAGACGTCCTGAATGCGAACCGCGACGCCCTGATGGCGACACCTGGCGTCGTCGGCGTGGGCATCGGCGAGGCAGGCGGCCGTCCGTGCATCAAGGTATTCGTCGTCGACAACAGTTCAAATCTGGCCGCACAGGTTCCCTCCGCCGTCGAAGGCTATGCCGTTGTCATCGAAGCGACGGGGGGCTTCAGGGCGCGGTAGCTGGCACGATGCTGCGGCAATCTCCGCTTCACGCCGCGCCCGAGCGATAGAATGGGCGTGTATGAAACGGCCCCCCAAGCCACCCCCGGCGTCGCCTCGTGCCGATGATCGCGATCGCATGACGAAGAGCGGCCGCCTCAACGTCGCAGAACTGAAGAAGGCGCTCAAGGCTGCTCAGGAAAAGAGCGAGTCGAAGAACAAGCCCTAGGCGTTCGCCGTTCGTCCGATGAAATGAGGTAACACATGGCGCAACAGAAAACGACGGACGAAACGGTCCTCACGAAGATCACGGACCTCGTTCATGAAGAGCAGACGCTGTACGGCCTCAATGCCCTGACGGATCACGACCAGGTTCGTCTTGAGGCCATTCAGGTCGAGCTCGATCAGTGCTGGGATCTGCTCCGGCAGCGCAGAGCACGTCGTGAGTTCGGCCAGAATCCGGACGACGCGAAGGTGCGTCCGGCGTCTGTCGTCGAGCGCTACGAGCAGTGAGTTTCAGCGCTGCACCTCGTAATGCAGCTGGACGACGCCGTCCGGAAACTGCTGGACACCGCGCAAGCCGAGCGGCACCTCGCGATGCCGGGGTGCAAGGAGGGGAATGCCTTCCCCGATGAACGTTGGCACGACGGTGATGATGAACTCGTCAATCGCGTGCGCGTCCAGGAACGACCCGATGATCTCGCCTCCGCCCATCATCCAGACATTCCTGCCAGCTTGAATCCGGAGGCGGTTGGCGAAGGCTGCGATTGGCTCGGTGACGAAGTGGACACCGGCGGGCACGGAAGCGGGCGGCGGCCGCCGCGAGAACACATAGTGCACGGCGCCCGCGCCAAAGCGGGCCCCCATCTGCAGACTCCGGTCGAAGGTCTTGCGGCCGAGGATCTTGGCGTCGATGGACCGCTCGAATTCCGGGAGACCGTAAAAGCCCTTGGCCGCTGACCGCTCCGTCAGCCAATCGAGATTGCCGTCGGGTCGAGCGACGTAGCCGTCCGCGCTCGTCGCAATATTCACGATGATTTTTCGCCGTTGCACGGAGCAATTCTACGCGGGACCGCATACGATTGATTGAGCGAGGGTGAGATGTCTGAAGTAACCGTCCGTAGCACCGCGCGAATTACCGGCATCGCTCCGCAGTTTCTCGTCGACGATCTCGATCGCGCGATTGCGTACTACCGCGACAAGCTCGGCTTCGCGCTCGATTTCGTGTATGAGTCGTTCTACGCGTCCGTCAGCCGCGATGGATTCGCGATACACGTCAAGGATGCGCCGAAGCTGGCCGCAGACCGACCGCACCGGAAACAGAACGAGCATCTCGACGCGTACATTGCCGTCGCCGGTGTCCGAGACCTATTCAACGAGTTGCAGACGCGTGGAGCTCAGGTGATCAGGCCGCTCGAAGAGAAACCTTGGGCAACCACTGAGTTTTACGTCGAGGATCCTGACGGCTACATTCTGTGTTTCAGTGAACTGAAGGCTTGACGCTCGCCTTCTGCCTTGTGTCTCAGTCTCCGCGCAGCGCCACGACCACATCCGCCGACCCGGCCCGTCGCGCCGGCATGTAGGTCCCGAGCAATCCCGCGACGACCGCCATCGCGGCGGCAATCGTGAGACTCGTCGCGTCGCGCGGCGCGACGCCGTAGACGAGCGCCGAAAACAGCGGCGCCGCCAGGATCGCAAGTGCAATTCCTGCCGGCAGCGCCACCGCGATGACCGCCGCGCTCGTGCGGAGGTGATGGCGGACGAGCTGGCCGGGCGAGGCGCCGAGCGCGCACCGGATCGCCGTTGATCGGCGGCGCTGGTGCACGACGAAGGCGATGACGATGTAGAGGCCGACCGTGGAAAGGAGACCCGCGCAGATCGCGAGCGTCGTGACGAATCCGGTGACCGCGTGGAGCGTGCTCGACGCGGTGGCGACGTTGTCGGTCAGCATCGTGAATCCCGACAGCGCGGCACCGGGGCCGATCTCCTCGATGGCGGCGCGGACGGGGGTGCGAAGCGTCATGGCATCGCCGCGGGCGCGGATCGTGAAGTGCATCGGCAAGCGGAGAAAGACGCTCATCGGCGCGTACAGCTGCGGACGCACGGCGCGCCCGACTTCGATCGTCCGCGCGTGGGCGACGATGCCGACGATCGTCGAGGCGCCGATCTGATAGCCGACGTTGAGCCGCTGTCCAATGACGTTCTGGAGCGGAAGTTCGGGGAACGCGTTCTTCGCCAGCGACTCGTCGATCACGATGACGTGCTGCTCGGTGGAGTTCTCGAGATCCGTGATGTCGCGTCCGTGCAGGAACGGGATCTTCAACGCCGCGAAGTAGCCGGGTTGGACCGAGTAGAAGTTGGCGACGGGATGGTCCCATCCCGGTTCGCGGGAGAAGTCGCGCGTGTAGGAATCGAGGAGCGCCGTGCCGCTGAACGGCAGATGGCTGACCGCTCCCACCGATTCGACGCCGTTCACGGCCGCGAGTCGATCGCGCACCCGCTGGTACATCGCGATGATGTCGCCCATGCCGCGAAACCGCCCGGGGCCGGCCGGCACGCGCACCGTGAGCACGTTCGGATCGAATCCGAGATCGACGTGCGCGAGCCGGACGGCGCTCCGCACGAGCTGGACGGCGCCGAACGCGAGCACCACGGTCAGCGCGATCTGTCCGCCGACGAGCGCGAGACGGGTTCGAGCGCCCTCGGCCCGGCCGCCCTGGACGGCGCCTTCGCGCAGCGCCTGGTAGGGCGTGCCGCGCGACACTTTCCAGACCGGCAGCAGCCCGAGGAGCACGAGCCCGGCCAGCGCAAATCCAGCGGAGGAGAGCAGCAGGTCCCAGCCGATCGCGATCTCCTGCCATCGCGGCACCGTGTGCGGGATGATTCGCCGCACGCCGGCGACGCCCGCGGCCGCGAACAGGCTGCCGGCAAGGCCTCCGACGAGACCCAGCAGGGCGCTCTCCGCGAGCACGTCGAACACCAGCGCGGATCGGCTCGCGCCAAGCGCACCTCGAAGCGCGAAGTCGCGCTCGCGCGTCTTGAGGCGCGCGATCACGAGCGCGGTCGCGTTGCCCACCGCAATCAACAGCAGCAGGAGCACGCCGCCCATCGCCGCGCGCAGCGCCGGCCGCGCGTCCTTGACCATGTCGTCGAGCAGCGGATGCACGGCGAACGCGATCGCCGCGTCCGAGTATTCCTTCGGATACTGCTTGAGCAGCGACGTCGCCAGCGCGGACAGGCGCGCGTTGGCCTGCGCGATCGTGACGCCGTCCTGCAACCGGACAATCGTCGGATACGCCCAGAAGTTGCGTGACGGACGCAGCCGCAGCGGCCGATACAGGTTGAACGGCTGCGGCACCGCCCGGCCCGTCGTCAGCGTGAATCCTTCCGGCAGGATGCCGACGATTTCCGCCGACCGTCCATCGACGGTGAGGTTCGTGCCGATGACAGCGGCCGAGCCACCGAAGCGCGTGCGCCAGAATCCGTAGTCGAGCATGACCGGCGGAACGACGCCGTCGGCGACATCGCCGTCCTTGAACTGCCGGCCGTACACGGGCGATACGCCCAGCATCGGCAGCATGTTGGGCGTCATCGAAATGGTCGTGACCGGCTCGAGCTGATCGGGCGGTCCAAGCGACGAGTCGGCCGCCCGCGCCTCGCCTTCGACCGCGGCAAAGACATCATTCAGCGCGCGAAAATCCTTGATCTCGTCCATCGCCAGGCCCGGATGGTTCTTCACCTGGCCGAGCTGGATGCGCACGAGCGCGAGCCGTTCAGGATCGGCGTACGGCAGCGGCCTCATGAGTACGTTGTTGAGCACGGACAGCATCGCGGACGCCGGACCGATGCCGATCGCGAGAATCGCGACGATCGCCAGCGTGAACCGCCACTCGAAGGAAAGCCGCCGCGCGGCCTGACGGAGATTGCTGCCAAGATCAAAATTCATACGTCCTCGCGGCTGGAGACTGGCGGGTTGCCGGCTCCCGATGACGGCGAAGAGAATCGTCTGGCCCCAGAACCAGATCGCGTTGAACCGGCGTCCTGACGCCACGCGATCGGCATAGGTCTCCGTCAGGTCGCCCACGATCGGATCGCGCTCATCGTCGGGAACGAAGCGCGACACGAGCGCGACGGCGATGCGCGGAGGTAGGGACGTCATTTGTCAATGACCACGCCGTCCCACAAGCTGCTGAGCGTCCGGTGAGACTCGCGAAGCGCCTTGCGGCCGGCGGCTGAGACTTCGAAGTAGCGGCGCGCGCGGCCGCCGCGGCGCGCTTCGGGATCGCCGAGACGCGAACGCACGAGTCCCTTCGCTTCGAGCCGGCGCAAGGCGAGATAGACGGAGGGCCGCAGCACAGGCCGGCGCGTGTGGCGGCTGAGCTCGTCGACGATCGGCACGCCGTAGGCGTCGGGGCCGAGGCGGACCAGAGCGAGCAGGATGAGGTGTTCGAGGCCGCCCAGCGGGTCTTGAGTCATGTTGATTTTATATATGGACGCTACTAAATACGCAACGGTTGGCGTCTGCGTTCCGTGGATCCGGACTGAGACTGCGCCATAATCCGTGCCCGATGACTCCCGGCACGCGGCTGGGCTATTACGAGATCACCGGCAAGCTCGGGCAGGGCGGGATGGGCGAGGTCTACCGGGCCCGTGACACTCGCCTCGATCGCGACGTCGCCATCAAAGTGCTGCCGGAACTGTTCTCGGCCGATCGAGAGCGGACAGCCCGATTCGAGCGCGAGGCCAAGATCCTGGCGTCTCTCCACCATCCCAACATCGCCGGGATCTACGGAATCGAAGAAGCCGACACGAAGCGCTATCTGATCCTCGAGCTGATCGAGGGTCAGTCTCTGGCCGAGCGCGTGGCATCAGGACCACTGCCGCTCGACGAGGCCGCCGGAATCGCGACCGGAATCCTCAATGCGCTCGAGGCCGCGCATGAGAAAGGCATCGTCCATCGCGATCTAAAGCCCGCCAACGTGATGCTTGAGGTGTCCGGCCATGTCAAGGTGCTCGACTTCGGTCTCGCCAAAGCGCTTGCGCCTGACGACGCGAGCGGAGCCGCAAACACGTCCAACTCGCCGACGTTGACCTCGGTCGGAACGCAACTCGGTGTGATTCTCGGCACGGCCGCGTACATGGCGCCGGAGCAGGCCAAAGGGCGTGCGGCGGACAAGCGGTCCGATATCTGGGCATTCGGCTGCGTGTTTTACGAAATTCTGACGGGCCGACGCGTATTCCACGGAGAAGACGTGTCGGAAACCTTGGCCGCCGTGTTACGCGCCGATCCGGAGTGGAGCGCCCTTCCTGCAGGCCTGACGCCGAGACTTCGGACGTTGCTGAAACGTTGTCTCGAACGCGATCCCAAGGCGCGGATTCCGGACGTGTCGGCCGTGAAATTCCTGCTGCAGGAGGCGCTCGTCGACAACGAGGCTGTCCCGTCGGCGATCTCGCCGATCGGGCGGAAGCCTGTGTGGAAGCGCGCGCTGCCGTACGCGCTCACCGCGGTGGTCGCTGCGGCAGTGACCTGGGCCGCCGTCCGAATCCTTACCCCTGTCGCGCGGCCGAGCATGACGCGACTGCAATTTACGCTGCCCGAAGGGCAATTTTTTACCAACGTGGGCCGCAACGTCATCGCCATCTCGCCGGACGGCAGGAAGATCGTGTACAACGCGGGCTCGCGGCTGCATCTGCGTTCGCTGTCGGACGCGGAGTCCAGGCCGATTCCTGGCACTGAAGTATTTCAAGGCGTGACGAATCCGGTCTTCTCGCCCGATGGACAGTGGGTCGCCTTCTATGCCGTCAGCGATCGTGCGATCAAACGCATCCCGGTCAGTGGCGGTGTTGCCGCTACGATCTGCGACGCGGACAATGTCTTCGGGTTGAGTTGGGACGAGCATAGCCTGGTGTTCGGCCAGGACACTGGACAGCGAGGCATCCAGCGGGTTTCTGAGAGCGGTGGGCCCCCGCAACTGATTGTTCCGGTCAGTGACAATGAAATCGCCGATGGGCCGCAGATGCTTCCGGGCGGCACCGCGGTGCTCTTCACGCTGTCGGCTGTCGGAAGCGGTGACGGCCAGTGGGACAAGGCGAAGGTTGTCGTTCAGACACTGAAATCCGGACAACGAGCCACGCTGATCGAAGGCGCAAGCGCCACCCGGTACCTGCGAACGGGTCACATTCTGTACGCCATGCGCGGCACCTTGTTCGCCACGCGTTTCGATCCAGACCGGTTGGAGGTTCGAGGCAGTCGGATCCCCGTCATCGAAGGCGTGAGGCGGGCATACAACGCCACTGGTGCGGCCTTCTACAGCGTCTCCGAAACGGGCACGCTGTTGTTCGTGCCTGGTGTGCCCGGCACGTCGTCGGCTGATTCGGTGTTGGCGCTGGCAGACCGGAAGGGGGGGATCGAGCCCCTGAAGATGCCACCTGGTCCCTATCAGTATCCGCGCGTTTCACCGGTGGACAGCAAACGCGTCGTCTTCGGCGCCGACGACGGCCAGAGGGCCATGCTGTACCTCTACGATCTGTCAGGCGCGAGCGCAATCCAGCCGCTAGCGTTTGCCGGCAACAACCACTATCCCACGTGGTCGCCGGACGGCAAACGCATCGCCTTTCAGTCAGACCGTGAAGGTGATTTCGGAATCTTCGCGCAGGCCGTGGACGGCAGCGGGCATGCGGAGCGCCTGACCACTTCGCGGTCCGGCGAATCTCACATTCCGCAGTCGTGGCATGGCGGCCGATTGCTGTTCGAGGTTCGGACCGCAAACGGCTTTGCATTGTGGTCGGTCTCGCTCCCGGACAAGAAAGCAGCGCCGGTGGACGCGATCCAGTCCGCAAGTCCAATCAACCCCATGTTCTCTCCGGATGGACGATGGATCGCGTACATGATCGGCCCGAGCAGAAGGAGGAAAGTGTTCGTGGAACCGTACCCGGCCACTGGTGCACGTCATCAGTTGTTCCTCAAGGAGAACGACGAGCCGTATGCCGCGATTTGGTCCGCGGACAGCAAGGAGCTGATCTATATCCCCCGCTCGGGCGCTATGGAAGCGGTCACGGTCACGACGTCCCCGACATTCTCCTTTGGCAATCCGGTTCCAATTACCCGAAGTTTTTCCGTTAGCTTTTCGGCCCTCTCGAGGACGTTCGACATCACGCCGGCAGGCAAGTTCCTCACGGTCCATTCCGGCAACGCATCGGAGATTCAGGTTGTGCTCAACTGGTTCGAAGAATTGAAAGCCGCGGTGAAGTAGGAAAGAAAGAAGGCCGCTGACTTGGCCTCGCCCTGTGGTCTCTGGGCCTGACAAAGCCACTTGACATATTCCCATATAGGAATATATTAAGAGTCGATGGCGCGCGCCTCGACGACGTCGGACCCCTTCAACGCCATTGCCGAGCCGAACCGCCGGCACATCCTCGAGTTCATCGCGGCCGAGGAACGATCGGTCAACGACATCGCGGATGCCCTCGAGCTGGGGCAGCCGTCCGTGTCGAAGCACCTGCAGGTGCTTCGCGAGGTCGGCCTGGTGAAGGCCAGGAAGGACGGCAGGCGAACGATGTATCGCACCAACGCAGAGGCGCTTCGCACGATTCACGACTGGGCGCAGATGTTTGCGCAGTACTGGCGAGGCCAGCTGCGGCGCATCAAGGCTCACGCGGAGGAAAAACGATGACGACAACCGCACCTGTATCGGAAATGCAAACGTTCACGATTACCGAAGAGATCAACGTCCGTGCGTCGCTCGAGCAGACGTTCACGTCGCTCCTGGTCCAGATGGGGCGGCAGAATCAGAAACCTGACGGCACGCCGCTGCCGATGGTCATCGAGCCGCGGCCGGGCGGCCGGTGGTACCGCGATCTTGGCGGCGAGAATGGCCACTTGTGGGGATTCGTGCAAAGCGTCAAACGGCCGACGTTGCTCGAGATCTGGGGTCCGCTGTTCCTCTCGACCGGCGCGACATCCAACTTGATGTACCGGCTGAGCGAAACGCCCGACGGCACATTGATCAAGTTCACGCACACGCTGCTCGGACCGTTCCCCGAAGATCACCGGCCGCAGCTCGCGGCGGGATGGGCGGAGTTACACGCCCGCGTCCGCAAGGCCGCCGAAGCCGGGAACTAGGTGGGCATCATGACGACAATGACCATGAGAACGATCGACACCCTGCTCGCCGAACTGGAGCAGGAAGCGGGAACGACGCGCCGTGTGCTCGAGCGTGTTCCGCAGGCACACCTGGCGTGGAAGCCGCATCCAAAATCGCTGTCGCTCGGCCAGCTTGCGTACCACGTGGCGACAGTACCTGGCGGCGTCGCCGAGCTGGCAGCGCTCGACACGGTGCCGGAACCGCCGGTCGTCACTTATCCAGAGGCCGCGACGACAGCGGAACTGGTGCCGCTTTTGGCTGACACGGTCGCGAAGGCGAAGCAGACGCTTGGCGGGTTCGACGATGCGAGGATGGCCGCGACGTGGCGTCTCGAGCGGGGCGGCCGGGAGATCATGGCGATGCCGCGGGCGGCATTCGTGCGCGCCATCATGCTGAACCACTGGTATCACCACCGCGGCCAGCTGCTCGTGTACCTCCGGCTGCTCAACCAATCCGTGCCGCCGGTCTACGGTCCGACCGCCGACGAGAATCCGTTCGCTGCGTGAAAAAAAGACCTCGGGTTCCTTTTACGTTCTTGTAAAACGGAACCCGAGGTCACAACCGCGGTGGCCTCGATCTCAACAAAGCGCCTCAGGCTCCACAAGCGCGTTGACGACGGACGCGCCTTGCGCAGTGTGGGCCCGGTCGGACGCGGGTCAGGCGTGAGGTTCGCGTTCAGCCTGCCCGCGCTGACCAGCTTCAGGTTGCTGAAAAAGCGAGCACCCTGAAGTCAGACAGCAGAAGACAGAAGGCGGGAGGGCAGATTCGCACCCAATCCCATGACTTCTGGTTTCTGCCTTCAATGTGGCCTTCAGGCTCAGTGCTTCTCATAGAGGACGGTGTTGTTCACCGTTTGCCCTTGAGCGTTCTTGCCGGTCACGGTGTTGGTTCGCGTCTTGCCGTCTTTGGCGATGACGACCCGCTGCGTGGACAAAACCTCTCCCTTGAGCTTGTTCGTCGACTCATACGTGTAGTCATCGATCCTGGTCCAGGCGACCGTGTCCTGTGTGACATTGGGCTTTCCATCGACGGTGCCTTTCCAGGGATAGTCCTTGCCGTCCAGCTTCACGGTGTACTCCGTGTGAATCGTGCGGCCCTGCGAATCGACGCCATCGACGACGGCTTTGAGCGTCTCGCCGGTGATGTCGATCTTCGAGGTGCTGCTCTTCGGCGCGAGACTGACCGGGCTGTAAGTCGATTTCGCGACGTTGACCATCCAGGTCCCGTTCAGCGGTGAGGCTGACTGGGCGCTCAGACCGAGCGAGAGAGAGGCCAGAGCGACAAGCGTGAGCGTGGAAAAGACCATCCGACGGTTCAGTGACATTGAAACTCCCTGGTTTTTGACCTCGTTTTCGTTTCGTTCTGTTCTTCCAGAAACGAAACCCGAGGTTTTCCGTTAACTAGTCGTGTGAGGCTGCCGGCGATACTCGTCGAGCCATTGCGGGCTGACGGTGCTCGGAACGCCCGTGCGACGCAGATGATGGGCGAACTTCCAGATGATGAGTGCGGCCCCGGCCAGCCAGAGGAGGTGAATCTTCATGCACCGTCTCGCGGCGGCTCGGCCGGCGTCTCACGCTTATATAGAAGTGGCGCGACAGCGTGCGTCGGCGGCCCCAGTCCATGCCAGACGGTTAGCATTCCCAGGCTTAAGAGACTGAGCCCGAACACCCCCAGAGTCATCGGTGTTGTCACCGACGACGCGTCGCCTGAGAGAGTAAGTGACAAGAGCGACGCCGTGAGGCACACTCCTGCGACCAAGATCGCGGCGTACCCCGCCATTTCAACGCGGCTTTTCATGACAGACACCCTTTCCGTCCGCGTGTCCCTGACACGTAGGGCGGATTGCTTTCCAAATCCGCCTTTGGCGGACTTGAAGATCAGTCCGCCCTACCGTCGCAGGTCGCGCGGCGATCAGTACATTCCTGACATTCCTGCGCCCATGCCCGGCATTGCAGCGGCCGTGTCCTTGTCCGGAATCTGCGTGATGACCGCTTCCATGGTCAGCAGCAGAGACGCGATCGACGCCGCGTGCTGCAGTGCGGATCGGACCACCTTCGTCGGATCGATCACGCCCGCCTGCACGAGGTTTTCGAACGTCAGAGTCTGCGCGTTGAAGCCTTCCTCGGGCCCCATCTCCCGCACCCTCTGCACGACGATCGAGCCCTCTTCGCCCGCGTTGGTCGCGATCCAGCGCATCGGCTCCTCGATCGCGCGGCTGACGATGTTGACGCCGATTTGCTGATCGCCGTCGAGCTTGAGTTTCTGGAGCTCCTTCGAGGCCCTCAGAAGCGCCACGCCGCCGCCCGCCACGATCCCCTCTTCGACGGCCGCCTTGGTCGCGTGCATCGCGTCCTCGACGCGAGCCTTCCGCTCCTTCATCTCGGTCTCTGTCGCCGCCCCGACCTTGATGATCGCCACTCCGCCGACCAGCTTGGCGAGCCGCTCCTGCAGCTTCTCCCGGTCGTAATCCGACGTCGTGTCCTCGATCTGGACACGAAGTTGCTTGACGCGTCCCTGGATCGACGCCGGGCTGCCGGCGCCGCTGACGATCGTGGTGTGATCCTTGTCGATCATGATTTTCTTGGCCTCGCCGAGCTCCTCGATCTTGAGAGACTCGAGCTTGATTCCGAGGTCCTCGGTGATCGCACGGCCGTTGGTCAGAATGGCGACGTCTTCGAGCATCGCCTTGCGACGGTCGCCGAAACCGGGCGCCTTCACTGCGGCCACCTGGAGCGTGCCGCGCAGCTTGTTGACGACCAGCGTCGCCAGCGCCTCTCCCTCGATGTCCTCCGCGATGATGAGCAGCGGCCGGCCGAGGCGCACCACCTGCTCCAGGATTGGGAGCAGATCCTTCATCGAGCTGATCTTCTTCTCATGGATCAGGATGGCCGGATTCTCGAGCACGACTTCCATGCGCTCGGGATCCGTCACGAAGTACGGCGAGAGATAGCCGCGATCGAACTGCATGCCTTCGACGAACTCGAGCGAGGTCTCGAGCGTCCGCGCCTCTTCGACCGTGATGACGCCGTCCTTCCCGACCTTCTCCATCGCCTCGGCGATGATTCGGCCGATGGTCTCGTCGTCGTTGGCCGAAATGGTGCCGACCTGGGCGATCATGGGACCCGTCACGGGCTTGGACTGAGTCTTGAGAGACGCGACGATGGCTTCGACGGCTCTTTCGATGCCACGCTTGATCTCCATGGGGTTGGCGCCGGCGGCGACGTTCTTCGCGCCCTCGCGGTAGATCGCCTGGGCCAGCACGGTCGCCGTCGTCGTGCCGTCACCGGCGATGTCCGACGTTTTGCTGGCAACCTCGCGCACCATCTGCGCGCCCATGTTTTCGAGCGGGTCCTTCAGGTCGATTTCCTTGGCGACCGTGACGCCGTCCTTGGTAATCGTGGGGGAACCGAATTTCTTGTCCAGAATGACGTTTCGCCCCTTGGGGCCGAGCGTCACCTTGACCGCGTCGGCCAGCTGGTTGACGCCGCGAAGGATCGCCTGCCGCGACTGCTCGCCGTACACAATCTGCTTGGCCATGACTTGTGCTCCTGATGGTGAAGAGATGCGGTTGGCCTGCCGGAGCAGCGCCGTTACGTCTTGGTCTTCGTCTTCGTGTTCTTGACGTCGTGTTCGACTACAGCCAGGACATCTTCTTCGCGCATGATGAGGTATTCCTCCCCATCGAGCTTGATGTCCTGGCCAGAGTACTTGCCGAACAGAATGCTGTCGCCCGCCTTCACGTCGAGCGGGATGCGCTGGCCATCCGCGTTGGACTTGCCAGTACCCACCGCGATGACGTTGCCCCGTTGCGGCTTTTCCTTCGCCGAGTCGGGGATGATGATCCCGCCGACGGTTTGTTCGCCTTCGTCGATGCGCTGAACAATGATGCGGTCGTGTAGAGGTCTGACAGTCATAGATTTCGGCTCCAGCGTGACGCGAACGGATTGATCAGACCGCGCGAACGGGAATCTTGTGGAGCGTCGAGCTCGACACTTCGTACGTCTGCACCTGAGGCGTGCCCTCGACGACGGGCGCCAGCGTCTTCAGCACATCGGCATACGCGCTGCGGGCGTAGGTCTCCGCGTTTTCCTGCAGGTCCCACATGCTGATGCCGACCGCGTCCGCTTTGTTGGCGGCGACGAGCGAGATTTCGTCCTGGAAGCCTTTCTGCTTCCTGAGCATGGGAAGGACGCTCTGGTCGAGCAGGCGGGTGAACTCTCCGGCGAGACCGGGCTTGAGATTGAAGGAAACAGTGCGAGCAAACATGTCAACCTCCTTGGGTTGGCGTGCCTAAGAGGAGGGAGCCAGATAACCTGACTTAGTTCAGATGATCTGAAGGCTCAGGGGAGGCCTGTACGTCCTGTTAAACATTGTGGGTTAATTAACTATATATGTCAAGTCAAATGTGCGATCATTCGTGTATCGACGCTCGAATTAAATTTTTGAGTTAAGTCAGACCCGGAGAAAGTCCCATGGATTTCCCGCTTCTCATTCGGCAACAGCTCAGAAAACAGGGAAACGAGCAAAGGGATCTGGCGGCGGCGGCCCAGGTGACGGAGTCCTATATTTCCCAACTGCTGACCGGGAAGAAACCGCCCCCCGCGCCTGAGCGGACCGACATTTACGAACGGATGGAGACCTTCCTCCGACTTCCCGCCGGGAAGTTGGCGACTCTTGCGGATCTCATCCGCACGGACGCCCTGAAGCGAAAGCTGGCGGACCCACCCTCGCCCTTGTTCAAGGAAGTCCGGGAGTTGATTCTTCGCAAGTACGCCCCCGGAAAGGTGCAGGCCATCCGCGCAATGTTCGAGAAGGAGCCCTTTGGCCCGCTCGAACGCCTCATCACCCAGAAGCTGCTCGATGTCGCCAAGCGGGTCACGCAGCAGGAACTCACCGATGAAAAATGGCTCCGTCGTGTCGCCCGGCTGACCGGCCGGAGCTACGCGCAGATGCGCGTGATGGTGCTCGACTTCCTGGAGACCGATGTCTTCAACGTGTCACCCGAGAACTGCGTCACGTTCCTGGATCCGCTCATCGAATCCTGGGATATCGACCTCGCGACGTTCGCGATGGAGATCGAGTTGAACCGTCGCCTCGCGCCTGGGAACCCGAAGAGATTCGAGTTCGTGGAGCGGGAACCCGCCACATCAATCGAAGACGAGCCAGGGCTCGAGGGCTTCCTGCAGGATCGATCTCTCAGCGGCGATGCGACCGCGGAGGAAATCGAGTTCCTCCGCAAGCTGAGATTCACGCGAAACCGCCCGACCCCGCTCTATTACTACCGGGAGCTGCAAAACCTGCGCGATCCGCTCCACTTTCAGCGCCACGAATCGAAGTGACGTGGAGCGATGCGCGTGGGGCTTTGCCCAAGAATGCGCGGCGACGGACGTACCTCAAAGTAGGACGACGCGAGCCCTCAGGCGGAGACTCGGGCAGCGCAGGCCTGATCCCCGAGCGGGCATCAGTCGGTACGACGGGTACGGCGGGTCCGAGGAACCTGATTCTTGTCAGCCTTTTTTAGTTTTGAGCGAGCCCGGCGTTCACGCTCGAGCTGTTGCGCGTAGCGCTCCGGGCTGTGCTTCAGGCGAAGCGTTGCGGTGGGCTTCGCGCAGCGATCCAAGTGCGTCGTCGAGAAATCGGCAGAAATCGCGCGGACTGAACCGGACGAACCCTTCGGTGATGTCTTTCGGCGGACCGGATGCCGCGTCCTTGAGTTGGTACCGGACGCGACGATCGCGCATCGCCTCCCGGCTGGCTTTGAGCAGCGCGAACACTTCGGATTTGAACGCGTCCGCCAACTCCCACGCGGCAAAACTTCTCGACTTTCTTGACTCCCGTCACAGACACCTGACCATGCACGGCATATGCCTGGTGGCGAACCTCCTGTTGGGCCGAGATTCGGGACTCGGCTGCAAATAGTGCGTACAAGGACCACGGCGGATCTCGCAAGAACCTGAACGTCACCATTAAGAGAGATGACGGGAATCAGGTTCCACGGACCCGCCGTACCCGTCGTACCGACGCGTGGGCGCGAGTGCTCTGCAGCCGCGCCCAAACATCTCTCGACTTCGCCGCGTTCGACTTTTTGGGCAAAGCCCACGCGTGGTTTCAACGCCCTCGGGTCGCGTCATGCTGTTCCGGCGGCCACCGCAGGACGTTCCAGATTTCGCCGCAACTCGTGCATCGCCAGTAGCTGTACTGATTTGGAACCTTCGCCGTCGTCACGATCGCCGCGGATCGGCAGATCGGACATGAGGCTGGTCTTGTCTGAAGAGATGTTGTCTGGTTGTCCACAGACCCCTCTGGCTTTGGTGAGGGGCTGGACCGGAATGGCCGCAGGGCTCAAGAAAGCGATGTCAGAAATCGATTATACGACTTCGGGGTAAGATCGCGCGCCTTCATGCCTCTGAGCTCCGGCACCCGCATCGGCACTTACGAAGTCGAAGGCAAACTTGGCGCGGGCGGCATGGGCGAGGTCTACAAAGCCCGCGATACCCGTCTGAGCCGCCACGTCGCGATCAAAGCGCTACCGGATCTCGTGGCAAACGATCCCGAGCGGGTCGCCAGATTCGAGCGCGAGGCCCAGGTCCTCGCCGCGCTGAGCCACCCGCACATCGGCGCGATCTACGGGCTCGAAGTCGCGGACAGCGGCAAGTCGCGCTATTTGATTCTCGAGTTCATCGACGGCGAGTCGCTGGCAACGCGACTGGTCAGAGGCGCGGTACCGTTCGACGAAGCCGTCACCTACGCCCGCCAGATGCTCGACGCGCTCGAGGCCGCGCACGAGAAGGGCATCGTCCATCGCGACCTGAAGCCGGGCAACGTGATGCTGACGACCGAGAACCAGATCAAGATTCTCGACTTCGGTCTGGCGCGCGTGATCGACTCCGATCCGACCGCGAGCCAGTCGAACTCGCCGACGCTGACGTTCGCGGCGACGCAGGCCGGCGTCGTGCTCGGCACCGCCGCGTACATGTCGCCGGAGCAAGCGAAGGGCCGCGTCGCCGATCGGCGGTCGGACGTGTGGGCGTTCGGCTGCGTGTTCTTCGAGATGCTGACCGGCAAGCGCGTGTTCGACGGCGAAGATGTCTCGGAGACGCTCGCGGCGGTGCTGCGCGCCGATCCGGATTGGAACGCGCTACCGGCCGACGTGCCGCCGGGCGTCCAGATTCTGCTGCGACGCTGTCTCGCGCGGGATCGCAAGACCCGCATTCCGGAAATCGGAACCGTCCGTTTCCTGTTGCAGGACGCGTTGACGCAGCCGGCTGCGCCCGAGCCGGCGCCCGTCGTCGTCGCGCCGGCGAAACGGCCACTGTGGAAGCGGGCAGTGCCAGTCGCGCTTGCCGCGCTTGCCGCCGGCGCGCTGGGAGTTACCGCAGCCTGGTACTTCAGGCCCGTCCCTGCTCGGGCCATGACCCGTTTCGGCGTGCCGTTGCCCGACGGCGTGTTGTTCACGGCCACCGGCCGACACAATGTGGCGCTCTCGCCCGACGGCGCGCGCATGGTGTTCATCGGCGGGAATCGCCTGTTCCTCCGATCGATGAGCGACTTCGAGGCCAAGCCCATCCAGGGCACGGATGCGTTCTCGAACGTGACGGAACCGGTGTTCTCGCCCGACGGTCAGTGGCTCGCGTTTTTTGCGTCGATCGACAACACCATAAAGCGCATGGCCATCAGCGGCGGCGCGGCGACCACCATCTGCCCGGCCCAGAATCCGTATGGCATGACGTGGGGCGAGTACGGTATCGCTTTCGGCCAGGCTGAGGAGAAGGGCATCATGCGCGTGTCGCCGAATGGCGGAACGCCCGAGCGCGTGGTGACGCTCAAAGACAACGAGATTGCGCACCTGCCGCAGATCCTGCCCGGCGGCGAAACCGTGCTGTTCACGCTCGCCACCGGCACTGCCGTCGACCGCTGGGAAAAAGCGGACATCGTCGTGCAGTCGCTGAAATCCGGCGAGCGCAAGCGCCTGATCGCAGGCGGCAGCGATGCCCGATACTTACCGACCGGACACCTTGTTTACGCCGTTGGCGGCACGCTGCTCGCGGTCGCGTTCGATCTGAACCGTCTCGAACCGACAGGTGGACCTGTCCCCGTCGTCGAGGGCGTGCGACGATCGCCGGGCGGTTCGACGGGGGCCGCACAATACGGCGTCTCAGCGAACGGATCGCTCATCTATGTGCCAGGCGCTGCCGGAAGCTCATCAGCCCAGGTCGACATCGTCGTCGCCGACCGGAACGGAGGACTGACGGCCTTGAAAGTGCCGACCGGTGCCTATGAATCTCCGCGCGTGTCTCCCGACGGCAAGCGCATTACATTCGGCACGCAGGAGGCGAAAGAAACGATCGTGTGGACGTTCGACCTCGCGGGCACAAGCTTGATCCAGCGCCTCACCTACGGCGGGAACAACCGTTTTCCAATCTGGTCGTCCGACAGCAAGCGTGTGACCTATCAGTCGGATCGGGACAAAGATCTCGCCATCTTCTGGCAGCTCGCAGACGGAACGGGACCGGTCGAGCGATTGACAAGGCCGAATCCCGGCGAATCGCACGAGCCGGAATCCTGGTCGCCGCCGCCGAATCAGACTCTGTTGTTCAATGTGAGAAAGGGCACCGATGTCACGTTGTGGATGCTGTCACTGCCGGACAAGAAGGTGACGCAAGTTACCGGCGTCCACTCGACGGCCAGTCCGACGGGTGCGGTCTTTTCCCGGGACGGACGATGGGTGGCGTACACGAGCACGGAAGGCACCAAGACCACAATCTATGTGCAGCCGTTTCCGCCGACCGGCGCCAAATACGAGGTTCTGGCGCGGGGCGCCGACGTACCACATGAAGTCACCTGGTCGGCCGACGACAAGGAACTCTTCTACAATCCGCGCCAAGGCGGATTCGAGGCCGTCACCGTCTTCACACAGCCGACCGTCGCGTTCGGCAATCCCAGCCCCATCCCGAGGTCGTTCACGCTCGGTCCACCCAGCGCGCGGCGGGCGTACGACGTGACACCTGACGGCAAGTTCATCGCGCTGGCGCCAGCCGGCACGGCAGCAGCGGCGGGGGCGACGTCGGTCGCGGTGCCGGTCACGGCGCAGATGAAGATCAATGTCGTGCTGAATTGGTTCGAGGAGCTCCGTCAGCGCGTTCCTCGCTGACGAGGGCAAAGGGCAGAGGGCAAAGGGCAGAGGACAAAGGGCAGAGGAGAGGAACCGGAAGAGCTTCCTGGCCCCAAGCCTCCGAGGCTCCAAGCTCCCAGGCTTCCAAGCTTCCCGGCTTCCCAGCGTCCGCACTTAGCAGTATCCTCCTCGCTCTGGGGGTCCACCATGACAATCCGGAGCTTGGCCATCGGGCTCGTTGCGGCCTGCGTGCTGGTCGCAACGCTGGCGGCAGAACAGGTCTCGCCTCGACGATTCGGCTTCGATGACTTCTCAAAAGTGCGTCGCGTCAGCGAGCCGCAGTTCTCGCCCGACGCCGCGACGCTTGCGTTTCTCGTCTCGACGCCCAACCTCGACGAGAACCGCCATGTCGCGTCGCTCCAGCGAATGGACGTCGCGAGCGGACGTATGGAGCAGCTGGTCTCCGGCGACGACTACGTCGGCGTGTCGTTCCCGCGGTACTCGCCTGACGGCAACCGAATCGCGTTTCTAGCGTACGCAAAAGGCGCATCGAACACGCGCCCGCAGATCTTCGTCGTGTCGAGTCGCGGCGGCGCGCCGGCGCAGTTGACGACGACGACCACCGGCGTGCAACAGCTGGCGTGGTCGCCGGACAGCCGCGCGATCGGGTACGCGAGCGCGGACGAGCCGGAGAAGAAGCCCGGCTACCAGCGATGGAACGACTCCTTCGACGTGCAGCCGAACTTCAACTTGTTCATGACGGCGCCGGTGCCGCCGACGCACGTGTGGATCGTGTCGACGTCAGGAGGCGACGCGAAGCGCCTGACGTCCGGTGAATGGACGCTGCCGGTCACGCGGCCGCCGGGCGCGCCATCGTCGATGATCACGTTCACGCCGGACGGCACGGCGATCGTCTTCGCGCGGAATGGCGTCGCAGCGGGCGGAGGCGGCGGGCCAGGTAATACCGGTGCCGGACTGTACTCCGTGCCGATTGCCGGCGGCGAGCCGACGCCGCTGAAGCTTAACGGCACCTTCCCGCTGTACTCGCCGTCCGGCGACGTGATTGCGTTTCTCAACAACGGCGCGACCGTCGCGCCCGCGTCAGGCGGACAGCTTCGCAACCTGACCCAGGCGATCGATCGCGGTATCGCCCGCGCGCTCTGGATGCCCGACGGCAAATCGCTCATCGTCGGCGGCAACGACACCGAGCGCGTGTCGATCTGGCAGCAGCCGCTCGACGCGGGCGACGGGTCGGCGAAGAAGCTCGACACCGGCGGCGTGAGCCCGAACTCGGCGTACTTCGTCGACATGGCGGTGAGCAAGACGGGCGCGATTGCGTTCACGGGGACGACGCCGACGCGTCCGTCGGAGCTGTATTACATGACGTCGCCGACGTCGCCGCCGCGGCGGATCACCGACGTCAACGCCGAGATTGCGGCGCTGCCGCTCGGCAAATCAGAAATGATTACCTACACGTTCGAGAACTACGAGCAGAACGGCTTGCTGACGTATCCGCCGGACTTCGATTCCTCGAAGAAGTATCCGCTGGTGCTCTTGATTCACGGCGGACCACGCGGGGCGTCGATGATGACGTTCAGCGCCGGCGCGCAGTTGATGGCGGCGAAGGGCTGGCTCGTGTTTCAGCCGAACTATCGCGGCAGCGACAACCTGGGCCGCGTATTTCAATCCGCGATCAGCGGTGACGCCGGCGCCGGGCCCGGCCGCGACGTGATCGCCGGTATCGACAAGGTCAAGGCCAAGGGCATCGTCGATGACAGCAAGATGGCCGTGTCCGGATGGTCGTACGGCGGCTACATGACCACGTGGATGCTCGGGAACTACCCCGATTTGTGGAAAGCGGGCGTGGCGGGCGCAGCCGTGACCGATCGGCTCGATCAGCAGACCTTCAGCGACGGCGCCGGCGGCCGCGGCGGCGGCAACACGTCACCATGGGTCAATCCGGAAGCGATGGCGCGCGAGCGCGAGCAATCGCCCATCACGTACGCCGGCAAGATCAAAGCGCCGACCTTGATTCTGGCCAACACCGGCGACTACCGCGTGCCCATCACGCAGTCGTACAAGCTCTTTCACGCGCTTCGCGCCGCCGGCGTGACGTCGCGATTCGTCGCCTATCCGATCAACGCGCACAACGCGAGCGATCCGGTGCGGCAGCGCGACGTGCAGGAGAGATGGATCGGCTGGCTCGAACGGTATCTGAACGACACGACGGCGTCGGGGGGGAAGTAAGGCGATGAGGCGATGAGGCGATGAGGCTATGAGGCGATGAGGCAAAGCCTCAAGCCCCAAGCCTCAATGAAGACCTAGCACCGAACGAGCGAGGGGTCAGTCCCAGCTAACGCTAGCAGGGACAGACCCCACCTCACTTCTTCACTGGCGGTGGCGGCGGATTGTTCGAATTCCAGATATCCCGGACGTAGAGCCACGCGCCGTTCGTCTTCCGATGGACGGACAGGTACTTGCCGGTGTCCACCGTCGCGCCCTTCGCGTCGACGATGGAGAACGTTCCGCTCATCCACGCGAAATCGCCGCTGAAGCCGATGCCGTTGACGCTGCCATTCTTGAGCATCAGGCCGGCGGCTTTCGTGTTCGCGCTGTCGGCGGTGAGGAACGTCTTGATGGCGGCACGGCCGGTGGCGGGGGGCGCGGCCGGCGGCATCAGGATTCCGTCTTCGGCGTACTGCGCGGCGACGGCGTCGGCATTGCCTTTGTTGTAGTCGTCGAACCAGCGCGCCAGGTCCGCGCGCATCTTTGCTTCCTCGGCCGCCGTGTCCTGTGGCGCGGGAGCCGGCGAGGCCGCCGGGGCCTGTGTGCATGCGCCCAAGGCGCCGATCGCGAGAATCAGCCAGAGTCTGCGGATCATCGTGTGCCTCCTGAGACGGCCGGATTGTAGCTCGGACGAAAGGCATCGGTCAGTGGGCGTGATCCCGTCATCACTACCAGTGCTAAAGGCGTTCACCACGAAGGACACGAAGGACACGAAGAAATTCCTTTCAAGAAAACACTTCACAAGCGATCAGAAATCTTGAATTCCCTTCGTGACCTTCGTGTCCTTCGTGGTGAACGCTCTTGGATCTGATGCTGACGTATCGATATGATCGAAATCACTGGGCTGACCTGATGTTCATCCACTTCGAAGATCGGCTCTCCGATTCGCCATTCGTCGAGCGCGTCTGGCGGTGCCGCAGCGAGCGGGCAGGCACCTTCCTGTCAGTCGCCGCGAGTCATGTGGAAATCGTCATCACGCGGCATCGCGGCCGGATGTTCGCCACGCTTCGCGGACCCGAGACGAAAGTCAGTCAGGGGGATTGCCCGGCTGACGGCGAGTGGATCGCGATTCGATTCAAGACCGGCACGTTCCTGCCGCAGCATCCCGCGAGCACGCTGCTCGATCGACAGGACGAGACTCTGTCAGCCGCGTCCAGCACCAGGTTCCTGCTCGATGGCGCCCCGTGGGAGTTCTTCGGCTTCGAAAACGCCGAGACGTTCGTGGCGCGGCTGGTGCGCCGCGGCGTCATTCGGCGCGACGACGCCGTCGAGGCGTCGGTGCAGGGTGAACGCCGCGCGTTGTCGCGGCGATCGGCGCAGCGTCATTTCCTCCACGCGACCGGCATGACCCGGACGATGTTTCGGCAAATCGAGCGCGCCCGTCATGCGACGAACCTGTTGAGGCAAGGCGTCTCGATTCTCGACACCGTTCATGAGGCCGGCTACTTCGATCAGGCGCACCTGACGCATTCCCTGACGCAGTTCATCGGACAGACCCCCGGCAGAATCCTTCGCGGCGAGCAGCAGTTGTCGTTTCTATACAAAACAACGCCCTCATCCGCCGCCTATGATGGCCGGCATGACGACCAACTCGACGAGACGCTGGACCGGGCTCGTGCTCAGCACGCTCGCCATCCTGTTCCTGCTGTTTGACGGCGTAATCAAGGTCCTGAAACTTCCCATCGCGGTCGAGAGCACCGTACAGCTCGGCTATCCGGAGCACGTGATCGCCGGAATCGGAATCATGGAGCTCGTATGTCTGGCGCTTTACGCGTTTCCGCGGACGGCTCTGCTCGGAGCGATCCTCCTGACCGGTCATCTCGGCGGCGCGATCGCCACGCAGGTTCGCGTCGGGAATCCGCTGTTCAGTCACATCCTGTTTCCGACCTACGTCGCGGCCCTTCTGTGGGGAGGGCTCTGGCTTCGCGAGGAGCGTCTTAGGGCCTTGATTCCATTCCGGTAGCCAACCTGATGTGTGCCATTTCGGCGGCCTGTAATGAGCGAGCCGGCTTCCTTCATGCACGTCCTAGGCATGGTGGGGATCGGCTATGGGTCGACGGCTGCTGCTCGGCGTTCAGACGGCCATTGTGATGCTGGCCGCGGGTTGCGAGTCCGTCTCGGCGCCCGATCCGAACGCGCAGACGGTTCACGTCTCAGGGCGCGTGCTGGCCTATTACCGGCCGACGGAATTCAGTGCGGGTCCCCGGAGTCTCGTCGGGTGGATTGACGCGGAAGGGAACAGCCGATCGACGGGACCGATCCCGTTCGACGAGAGCGGGCGATTCAACCTGACCGTCGAGCGCGGCGCGCGCGTGCGGCTCTATGCCGGCGGCGGCAGAAGCGACGAGATCTACCAACCCTGCGCCGTCACCGTCGTCGCCAACCGCGACGTCTTCCGAGACGTGGCCGTCGTCTACGACTACAGCCTGATTGGCGCGGCGGTTCCGCCGGCGTTTCTCGCGCACACACGCGTCCTTTCCGGCGCGGTCTATGAGACCACGCGTGGCGGCCGGCGCGAGCCGGTGCGGTTTGCGACGGTCTACGTTGGCGGCATTCGCGAGTACGGCCAGGACGTCGGTTGGCCCATCGCCAATACCCGGACGGACAACGACGGCCGCTACATTATTTGCGGGTTGGAAGGCGACTCGACTGCGACGGTCTACGTGACGAATCCCGCCCACCAGACATTCGTCTCCACGCCGTTGGTCCTCAGCGGCGACGCCGTGCTGGATATTGAATTGAAGGGGACGGGGTAGTTTTGTGGGAAACTAACCCGTCCCCATGGACATCCTTTCGTACGGGCCGCCGCCGCTGACCGTCGAAGCCGCCGACGCCGGACTCGACATAATCGATTTCATCGCCGCGGCGGTGCGCGGCGTCGATCTGATCGACGTCACCGATCTCGTGAGACCGCTGTGGCGCACGCAACTGGCGTACTGGTACCTCTCGCTGCCGCCGGTGACGCGCGAATGGTACGCGCGGGCGCCGATGATGCTGGCGACCCTGCGCGCGCAATGGCCGCTCCTCAATCCGATGCAGCGCGCCGCGATGATCCAGCAATGGTCGTACGAGGTGCCGCAGATGCTGGCGCTGCTCGATCCCGTCCTGGCTCAGGCGCAGGCGGCCGAGATGTCGCAGGCCACGGCAGCCAACCTCGCCGCCGTGCGTGAGCAGGCCAATCAGGCACGGCCTGCTGCCGCCGCAGACCCTGAGCTCGCCGCGATCGAGAGCCTCCACAACAAGGCGATCACCAACCAACTGCTGATCAATCACTCGACGATCATGACGAATGCGACGATCGGGCTGATGCGGGCAATGAACCCGCCGCGGTAACGGCGCGCTTCGCGCGCCGAACTTCGAGCTTCAAACTTCGAACTCTCGGATCAGAAGCTGACGAGAGGGCCAGATTCTTGCATTACTGGTCATAAACAGCCCGATAGTCGGGTTCCGGGGGACCAATGCGCATTTGGCTGCTCTTCTTGTTGCTGGTCGCGACCCTGACTGCGTCGTCATGTGAGGTGATCGGCGACATCTTCAAGGCGGGCTTCTGGGTCGGCACGATCGTCGTGGTCATCATCCTCGTCGGCGTCGGATTTCTGATCAGTTTCTTCAGGCGGTCGTGAGTGCCGCTGCTCATCGCGTTGATCCTGATGGCGCTCGCGATCGTCGCGCTCGTGCCGCTGTCGATCGTCATGCGGTATCGAGTGGGGACGTCGCGACGCCGCGCGAGAGGATGGGTGATCACGCTCAACGCCACCGGCGTCACGCTGTCCGTCATCGTGTTCCTCGCCGGGGCGGCGCTCACCAACATCTGGGTGCCGGACGCGTTCGCGTACGCCGGCACCGGACTGGCGATCGGATGCGCGCTCGGCGCGCTCGGACTCTGGCTGACGCGCTGGGAATCCACGCGCGGCTCGCTGTACTACACACCGAACCGCTTTCTCGTTCTTCTGCTCACGCTCGTCGTCGTCGCGAGACTGCTGTACGGTGTCTGGCGCGCCTGGCATGCCTGGCGAGCGGGACTCGAGGGCACGTCGTGGGCTGCGGCCTCCGGCGTGGCGGGATCGCTGGCGGCTGGGGCGATAGTGCTTGGGTATTACCTGCTCTATTGGATCGGAGTTCGCCAGCGGGTGAGATCAGTCGGCAGCTAGTGGCTGCCCTTCCTCAAATGAGACTTAGCATCGAACGAACGAGGGGTCAGTCCGGGCTGACGCCAAGCGGGGAGAGACCCCCACTCTTTTCAGCACGATGTCCGTGTGACGCGAGGAGCTTCACGAGCGCGTCGTGATTGACGGGCTTGACCATGTGTGTGTCGAAGCCGGCTTCCCGAGAGCGGGCGCGATCCACTTCCATTCCCCAGCCCGTCAGGGCCACCAGAAACATCTCTTTGCCCCAGGGCTGTTCGCGGATACGCCGGCACGCCTCATAGCCGTTGATGCCCGGCAGTCCGATGTCGAGCAGCACGGCATCGGGGCGCAATCGTTCGGCGGCGGCGACCGCCTCCACGCCGTCGTGCGCCTTGTGCGCTTCGTGACCGTGCAGCTCCAGGAGCAGCGCCAGCGATTCCGCGCCGTCCTCGTTGTCGTCCACGATCAGCACGCGGCGGGCAGTCGACGGTGACGCGGCGCTGACCGGCGGCTGGAAACGCGCCTCCGCCGAGGCGACGTGGATGGGTAAACGAATCACGAACTCGCTGCCGCGGCCGGGTCCGTCGCTGTGCGCCTCGAGGGTACCGCCGTGCATGTCCACGAGCGTCCGGACGAGCGTCAGCCCGATACCCAATCCGTCGCGCGAGCGTTCCAGCGACGTGTCCACCTGCGCGAACATGTCGAAGATGCGCGGCAGATCGGCCTTCGCGATCCCGATGCCATCGTCCCTGATGCGAATGACGGCGTGATCGTTCGCCCGCTCGACGCTCAGGTGGATGTGGCCGCCTTTGTTCGTGAACTTCGCGGCGTTGTTGAGGAGATTGCCGATCACCTGCGCCAGCCGCGTCGGGTCCGCATTGAGGAACAGCGGCTCCGGCGGCAGCGTGACCACCAGCTCGTGATTGAGGTTGCGCGAGACTGCCCGCGCGGCCTCGGCCGCCTGATTGACAATCGGCCCGAGCTCGACCCGTTCGCGGCGCAGCTCGATCTTGCCTGTCGTGATGCGGCTGACGTCGAGCAGATCTTCCACGAGCCGCGACATCTGGCCGACCTGACGCTCCAGCATTTCCGACGCCGACTGCACAGCGGCCGGATCGCCTCCGCCCAGCCGAAGCGCGCGCGCCGCGTTGCTGATCGGCGCCAGCGGATTTCGCAGCTCGTGGGCCAGGATCGCCAGGAATTCGTTCTTGCGGCGATCGGCATCGGAGAGGTCCAGGGCGAGGCGGCGCAGATCGTCTTCCAGTCTTTTTCGGTCGGTCACATCCTGGCTGACCGTCGCGAATGCCACCGGCCGTCCCGCGGCGTCCGGAAGCGCAATCACCTTGTAGGCCATCCAGCGCGCGTCTCCCGTCTTGAAATGGCGGAAGCGGACCTCGATCTCGCCGTGCCCCTTTTCCGTGACGGACGGGAAGAACTCCTTCATGATCCGCTGCCGATCTTCCGGAAAGAAGAAGGAATCCACCGGCGCGCGGCGCGCCTCGTCGAGATTGTCGAGTCCCACCAGCGCCAATCCCGCGCGGTTGACGAAGAACGGGGTTCCGTTCAGGTCACACATGCCGATGAAATCGGTGCTGAGCTCGACGAGCGTGACGAATTTCTGGCGATCCGCCTCGACGCGCTTCCGTTCCGCAATGTCGCGCACGATCTTCGACGCGCCGATGACGCGGCCTTCATCGTTTTTGATCGGCGAGATCGTGAGCGAGACCTGGATGCGCTGACCGTCGGCGCGCACACGCTCCGTCTCGAAGTGCTCGATCCGCTGGCCCGCCTTCAGGCTGGCAATGATGCGATCCTCTTCAGCGATGCGATCGGCGGGGATGACGAGCGAAATGTGGCGGCCGATGGCATGTTTGGCAGTATGGCCGAACAGACGCTCGGCGGCCGCGTTCCAGCTTTGAATCGTGCCGTCCAACGACTTGCTGATGATGGCGTCGTCGGACGACTCGACGATCGACGCGAGCAGCCGCGCGGTCATCAGCTGATTCGCCTTTTCCTGCTCGAGCCGCCGCTGCGCGCTGACGTCCCGGAAAATCAGGACGCATCCGGAGACGCTGCCGTGCTCGTCCCTGATCGGCGCAGCGCTGTCGTCGATGGCGCATTCACCGCCGTCCTTGCGAATCAACACCGTGTGATTGGCCAGGCCGACGACGACGCCCTTTCGCAGCGCGGTCGCCGCCGGATTGTCGACCGGCTTGCGAGTGGCCTCGTTGACGATGCGGAATACGGCGTCGAGCGGTTGACCAAGCGCTTCGTGATGTGGCCAGCCGGTCAGCGATTCCGCCACCGTATTGAGATACGTGATGCGGCCATGCAGGTCCGTCGTGATGACGGCATCGCCGATGCTGCGCAGCGTGACGCGCATTGTTTCGCGCTGCGCATTCGCCCGCCCATTCGCCCGCCGCATCGCTTCGCCGATCGCGATGATGAGACTGCAGGTGAAGAGATACGCGACCAGCCCGACGACGTCTCCGGGCTGACCAAAGTGGAAGGTTCGCCGGGGTTCGATGAACAGGTACAGACACGCCGCATATCCGAAGATGACGACGATGACAGCGGGGCGATAGCCGCCAAGCCAGACGGTTGCGGCGACCGCGCCGAAAAGCGTGACGAGCGGCAGCGCGTTGCCCATCACGGGGTCGAGCATCCAGCGCAGCAGGACGGCCGCAACCGTTGCGGCAATCGCCAGTACGTACGTCATGCCAGGGCGTCGCACGGCAGAATGGTACCCCCAAGGGTAACGCGCTGCTCAGGGCCACGAACATGTCTGACGTCCGTCCAAGCAGGCATCGCCGGGCGTCTGGCAGAACCTCTGCATGATCGGTCATCGTGGCCGCACGTCGAAAACCTCGCGTTCGTGAGCACGCAATTCCGGTAAACATGAAGGCGGCCGCGATCGATCGATTCGGTCCGCCATCGGCGGTCAAACTCCACACGCTTCCAACGCCGCGGCCGGGTCCTCGTCAGGTGCTCATCGAGCTTCATGCGGCTGGTGTCGGGAGCTGGGACCAGTCCATTCGCGACGGATCGTTGAAGCCTGACGGGCGAACCAGGTTTCCGCTCGTCCTGGGTACTGACGGCGCGGGCATCGTCGTGGCCAAAGGCGCCCGGGTCAGGCGGTTTCGCGTTGGCGATCGGGCGTACGGGTATGAACTGTTCAATTCAAAAGGCGGCTTCTACGCCGAGTACATCGCCATCGACGAGAAGAGCATCGCGCCGGTCCCTCGGCGGCTCGATCTGATTCAGGCGGGCGCCGGCGCCGTGACGGGGCTGACCGCGCTTCAGGGGATCGATCGGGCGTTGCGGGTGCGGAGGCGGGAGACCGTTCTCATCGTCGGCGCGTCTGGATCCGTGGGTACGCTCGCGGTGCAGTTTGCAAAACGTCATGGCGCGCGCGTGCTCGCCACGGCGTCAGGTACGGCGGCGATGGCGTTGGTGCGGCGGCTCGGCGCCGATGCCGTAATCGACGCACGCCGCGCCGATGCCGCCGATCGGCTGCGCGATTTGGCGCCCGAGGGGATCGATGCGGCGCTGGCGCTGGCCGGCGGCGATACACTCGAGCGTTGTCTGGATTTCATGCGCGACGGCGGACGCATCGCGTATCCGAATGGCGTCGAGCCCGAGCCCAAGCCGCGCCGCCGGTTCCGTATCCAAAGCTACGACGCGGAGGTGGGACCCCGTGAGTTTGCTCAGCTCGGACGCGCCGTCGAACAGGCGCGCCTTCGTGTGCCGATTGCGGCCACATACCCGCTTGGGAAGGCGGCGGGGGCGCATCGGCGGCTGCAGGAAAAGGTCATCGGTCGTCTCGTATTGCGCATCCGCGGGTCGAGGTGAGTCCTGCGCGCGAATCGCCCGGACACTCATCCCGATCTTCGTCCCACAAGAATCCGTCGCTGGTTGGTGCCGAAGACATCTTGCTGTGACAGACTGATCGATCTTCCCCTGATCGTTGGAGGTTTCAATGGCTACGACAACCACCGCCACTGTGCTCGGACGTCCCCTCTGGTACGAGTTGATGACCCCCGATACGAAGGCCGCGGAGAAGTTCTACAAAACGGTCGTCGGCTGGACGGCGGCGCCGTACGAGGGATCGCCTCAGCCGTACACGATGTTCCAGCGCGCCGGCAACACGCCTGTCGCCGGTCTGATGGCGCCGCCGGAAGGCATGAACGCCCCGCCGTTCTGGGCGATGTACGTCGGCGTGCCGAAGCTCGAGGACGCGGCCGCGCACATCAGGAAACTGGGCGGCCGGGAACATTCGCCGGTGATCGACATCCCGAAGGTTGGCCGCATGCAGATGGTGGCCGACCCGCAGGGTGCCGTGTTCTACATCTTCGAGCCCGCGCCAGCCGAGAACCGGCCGGAAGGTCCACCGGAAATCGGCCAAGCGTCATGGCACGAGCTGATGACGACGGATTCGGAAGCGGCAATGAAGTTCTACACCGAGGTGTTCGGCTGGCAGCCGAGCGAGACGATGGACATGGGCGAGATGGGCAAGTACCGCATGTTCAATCGGCCGCACGGAATGATCGGCGGCATGATGAACAAGCCGCCTCAGCTGACGCACATTCCGCCAAACTGGCAGATCTACTTCCTCGTGCCGGACATCGACGCCGCTGCCCAGCGCATCACCGCGAACGGCGGCAAAGTCGTGAACGGTCCGATGGAAGTGCCTGGCGGCGATCAGGTGCTGAACGCGCTGGATCCGCAGGGGGCGGCGTTCTCGCTGCATGCGAAGAAAGCCTGAAAGCCGGAAAGCTCGAAAGCCGAAAAGCTAGATCTTAGAGATCCTTTCAGGCTTTCGAGCTTTCTGGCTTTCCGGCTTCGTTGAGCTTCTGCGACATTGACACGCCGAAAGGGACGGCGTTGATGTCGGAGTGGCCGACGTTGGAGTGGCCCGATATGCGTCAGGTCGAAATCGCGCTGGAGGCAGCGAGGGTTTCGAGCACGACGTGCGAAGGCATGTTTGGTTTCCAAGCCGGGTAGCACTCGTGCGATACGCGTCAGTATGAAACCCGAGCGGACGGAAGCGCGATTTCGAGGGCCAACTCCCTCGGAGGCCACCACGACATCAACGCCAGTCCCTTTCGGTCACGGCACGCGGACAGGATTCAGCTTTCAGGTGCGCGGCGCGTAGAGATCGCCAGCCAGATACTTCAGCCCTGTGTCGACGGCAACAGTCGCCACACGTTTTCCGGGACCCAGTTCGCGCGCGAGTTGAAGCGCGGCAAGCACGTTGAGGCCGGACGAGATGCCGGCGAAGATCCCTTCTTCGCGCGCCAGCTTGCGGGCCATCTCACGCGCTTCCGCTTCGTCGATCGCGCGTGCTTCGTCGTAATCGCCCGGCTTCAGATGCGGCGGCACGAACCCCGCCGCGATCCCCTCGACGCGGTGCGCGCCGCCGCGGCCGGTGGTGAGGACCGGTGATCCCGCCGGCTCCAGCGCGACGATGCGCGCTTTGCAGCCGCCGGCTTTGAGCGCACGCGAGACGCCGACGAGCATGCCGCCGGTGCCGACGCCGCCGCAAAAGGCGTCGATGGTCCCGAGTTGCTCGAGAAGCTCGACGCCGATCTGGCTGTAGCCCTTGAGCGCGTCGGTGTTGTTGAACTGATCCGTCCAGAACGTGCCGGGCTGATCTTTCAGGACTGCGATGCGCGCCTTGAAGCGATCGAACAGTGCAGGCGTGACTTTGCCGCCATCGCTCGGCACGATCTCCACCGTCGCGCCGAACGCTTCCATCGTCTGAATCTTCTCGCGGGCGAAGGCGTCCGAGGACAACGGCGAGAAGTCGTAGCCTTTCGCCGCGCACACCATGGCCAGCGACGATCCGGTGCTGCCGCCGGTGTATTCGACGACGCGCATCCCGGGCTTGAGCGCGCCGCGCGCCTCGGCGCCCTCGATCATTGCCAGCGCCATCCGGTCCTTGTACGAGCCGGTCGGGTTGACGTACTCGAGCTTGACGAACACGTCCGCGCTTCCAGGCGGGACGATCTTGTTCAGGCGGGTGACCGGCGTGCGGCCGATCGCCTGCAACACGGAGTCGGCGACTGCGGTGATGGGCATTTCTGGAGTCTAGATGGATCGCAAGCCTGGAAGCCAGGAAGCTCGGAAGCTAGGAAGAAGTTCTCAGAGCTCTAGCTCCCAGGCTTCCCGGCTCTCAAGCTTCCAGGCTTTTCTTTGACACTGATATCCTTGCATTGGGCCCCCAACCCGCTGGTTCGTCAACATTACGATGCCCCTGTACACGAAAGAGCTCGCGATCCCATTATCGGCCCACGCGGTCGAACTGCTCGGCATCGAACTGCTCGAAGAGCACGCGCGACGGCTGGCGGCGGGCCTGATCGTCGACATGCGACGGGCGAGGCGGCCGCGCAAGCATCTGCGGCGGCTGGTCGAGCATTCCGACGTACTGCGGAAGGTGTACACGGAGCTGGCCGCGGATGTCCGCGCCGGCGAGCCGCCATCGCCTGCGGCTGAATGGCTCCTCGACAACTTCTTCGTCGTCACCGCGGCGGCGCGCGACGTCTGGCGCGACCTGCCGGCCGACTTCGTGCGACGGCTCCCCAGGGTCGCGGCTGAGGAATACGCGGGTCAGCCGCGCGTGTATGCGCTGGCGGCCGAGCTCATCCGCCTCAGCGCGCTCCGGCTCGACGCGCACCGGCTTCAGCGCTTCATCACCTCCTTCCAGTCGATCTCGCCGCTGACGATGGGGGAACTGTGGGCGTGGCCGAGCGCGTTGAAGCTCGCGCTGGTCGAGCACGTCCGCATGCACGCGGATGTGCTGGCCTCGAGACGCGCACATCGCGAGATGGCGGATCGGATCGCGAAACGGTTCGACGCCGCTTCGATCGCCGACGAGGTTTGGCCTGAAGAGGCGCATCCGGCGTTCGTCATCCGTCTGCTTCAGCGATCGCAGGAGCAGGAGAACCCGTCGGCGCTGCGACGGCAGGTGGAGCTCGCGCTCGCCAAAAAGGGGCACTCCATCGCCGACGCGATCACCGCCGAAGGACGCCACCAGGCGTCGGAGCAGGCGGCGATGGCCAGCCTCATCGGGAGCCTCCGACTTATTTCGTCGTTCGACTGGAGCGAGTTCTTCGAAAGCGTGAGCCTGGTCGAGCAGATCCTGCAGCGCGATCCGGCGGGCGTCTACCCGCTGATGGATTTCCGCAGCCGCGATCGCTACCGGCACGCCATCGAGGAGCTGGCCGAGCCGACCGGCGAAGCGCAGCAGCACATGGCGCTCGCCACCGTCGAATTTGCCAGGCGCGTCGCGGAACGGACGCCGGACGCGCGCGGCGCGCACGTCGGCTATCACCTCATCGGCCGCGGCCGTCGCGCATTCGAAGCGAGCATCGCCTGGGTGCCGAAGATGCGGCAACGGCTGCGTCGCCTGTTTTTCCGCTCGGCTGGGCCTGTGTATGTGGGCGGCGTCACGCTCGGCACGGCGGCCCTGCTCGCCGCGGCTCTCGCCTACGCCTATCGAGAAGGCGGACACGGCGTCTGGCTGGTCGCGATGGCGCTGCTGGGCGCTGTTCCCGCGAGCGAGTTCACGACGCAGATCCTGCAGCGGCTGCTCAGCTTTCTGATCCCGCCGCGCCGCCTGCCCCGATTCGAGTACGACTCGATTCCGCGCGAAGCCCGGACGATGGTGATCGTGCCGACGATCTTCGACAGCGTCGAGCGCGTCCGCGAGCTGGCCGAGCATCTCGAAGTGCAGGCCGCCGGAAACCTCGATCCGTACATCCACTTCGCGCTGCTGAGCGACTTCAAGGACGCGACCGAAGAGACGCTGCCACAGGATGCCGCCATCCTGGCCGCGGCGCGCGACGCCATCACCACGCTCAATGCGCAGTATCCGGGCGCGGCCGGCGGCCGGTTCTTCCTCTTCCACCGCAAGCGGCAGTGGAACGAGCGCGAGCAGCTCTGGATGGGCTGGGAGCGCAAGCGCGGAAAGATCGAGGAATTCAACCGCATGCTGCGCGGCGCGACCGACACGAGCTTCACGGTCCAGCTCGGCGATCTCGACGTGCTGCCGCAGGTGAAGTACTGCATCACGCTCGACAGCGACACGCGGCTGCCGCGCGATGCCGCGCGCGAGCTCATCGGGATCATCATGCATCCGTTGAATCGGCCGGCCTACGATCCGAGAGTCGGCCGGGTCACCGAAGGCTACGGCGTCCTGCAGCCGCGCGTGAGCGTCACGTACACGAGCGCCGCAGGGTCGCTGTTCGCGCGCCTGTATGCGGGTCACACCGGCGTCGATCCCTACACGACCGCCGTGTCCGACACCTACCAGGACTTGTTCGCCGAAGGGATCTTCACGGGGAAGGGACTCTACGACGTCGACGCCTTCATGGCCGCGCTCGAGGACACCGTCCCCGAGAACACGCTGCTCTCGCACGATCTGTTCGAGGGTGTGCACGCGCGCGCCGGCCTGGTGTCGGATGTGGAGCTCGTCGACGAGTATCCGTCGAGCGTCCTGACGCATGCGCGGCGGCAGCACCGGTGGATTCGCGGCGACTGGCAGATTCTGCTCTGGCTCCTGCCTCTCGTGCCGTCGCGCCGCGGTCTCAAGCGCAACACGCTGCCGCTCATCAGCCGCTGGAAGATCTTCGACAACCTCCGCCGAAGCCTGGTGCCGTCGACGCTGCTGGCGCTCCTCCTCGCGGGCTGGACGATCCTGCCTGGCTCGCCGGCGTTCTGGACTGCGACGGTGGTGGCGGTGCTCGCGTCCGAGCTGCTGCCAATCGCCGCGCGCCTGCTGGTGACTCCGAAGCAGGGCGAGTATCCATCGGTCTTCATCCGGAATGTCCGCGACGATGCGGTGACGGCGCTGGCGCAGATGATGCTCGGCGTGACGCTGCTCGCCTATCACGCCGTCGATTCGGCGCACGCGATCGGGGTGACCATCGTCCGGATTGCGGTCACGAAACGGCGGCTTCTGGAGTGGGAAACCGCTGCCGCCACGGCCGCCCGGGCCGGCGCACGATCCGGGAAAGGGATGCGGCGATTCACGCGCGAGATGATCGCGAGCCCGATCGTCGCGGCGATCGCGACGGTCCTGATTTTCGTCACCGACAGGGCCGCACTGCCTGTCGCAGCGCCATTCCTGATGTTCTGGTTCGCGGCGCCGGGAATTGCCTACTGGCTCAGCCTGCCGATTGGCGCGCGGGCGCGGCCGCTCGAAGACCGCCAGCGCGTGCTCCTGCGCCGCACCGCGCGCAGGACGTGGCGATACTTCGATGTCTTCGTGACCGAAGCCGACGCGTGGCTGCCGCCCGACAACTGTCAGGAGACCAGTGACACGTCGGCAGGAACTGCCTTGCCGCAAGCAGGGAGCGCACGCCTGGCTCGCCGGACGTCCCCGACGAATATCGCGATGGGGCTGCTGTCCACGCTGGCCGCACACGACCTCGGATACCTGTCCTCGGGCGACCTGGCCCGGCGGCTCGATCGGACGCTGACGACGCTCGAGGGTCTGGAACGGCACGAGGGGCACTTCCTCAATTGGTACGACACCGGCACGCGAGCGCCGCTGCATCCGCGCTATGTCTCGACCGTCGACAGCGGCAACCTGGCGGGCGCGCTCATCGCACTGTCGCAAGGACTGGTCGCGCTGATCGATTCGCCGCAGACGTACGCGCAGCGGCTCGAAGGAGTCGCCGACACCGCCGCCGTCTGTGCGGCGGTTTCGGCCTCGAGCACCGGCGTCATGGCGATTCGGCGCGTCGTGACGAGGGTCAACGAGGTCGCACGCGGCGTGCTCATCGAGGTTCGACGCGCGGCTCGTGATGGGCGACCGGCGGACGTCGCGCCGCTCCATCGCGATCTGGTAGAAGCGGTGCGCGCGTTCCACGAAGCAAGTCCGGAGCCTTCTGAGGACTTCGACTACTGGACGCAGGCCACGCTCAACGCAATCCAGGACCTCGCGGCAGAACCGGACGTGCCGGAGGCGGTCTGGCGGCAGCTCGCGAGCCGCGCGTCCCGGCTCGTCGAGGCGATGCGTTTCGAGTTCCTGTACGACCGGCGCCGCCGCATCTTCTCAATCGGCTACCGGCTCGCGGACGCGGAGGGGCCGGGCCGCCTGGATACGTCGTTCTACGACTTGCTCGCGTCGGAGGCGCGGCTCGCCAGCTTCGTCGCCATCGCGAAGGGTGACGTGCCTCAGCATCACTGGTTCCATGTCGGCCGGCTGATCACGAACGTGCACGGACGCGCCACGCTCATCTCCTGGGGCGGGACGATGTTCGAGTACCTGTTGCCCCAGATCCTGATGCGCAGTTTTCCCGGCACGCTGCTGCACCAGAGCTGTCAGGCGTGCGTGCGCCGGCAAGTCGAGTACGGCAAGAGCCGCGGGGTGCCGTGGGGCATCTCCGAATGCGCGTTCGCCTTCACCGATCGCGCAGGCAACTATCAGTATCGAGCGTTCGGCGTGCCCGGCCTCGGCCTCGATCGCGGACTGGCCGACGATCTCGTGGTCGCGCCGTATGCCACGGCGCTGGCGGCGCTCGTCGATCCGGCCGCGGCCGCCGACAATTTCCAGCGGCTCGGACGCGTCGGTCTTGAAGGCCGCTACGGCTACTACGAAGCCATCGACTATCGCCCGCGTCTGCCTGCCCCTGATGCTGCGCCTGGTGATCCCGCCAAGCCTGCCGTCGTGCGCGCATATTTTGCGCATCACCAGGGCATGTCCCTCGTCGCGCTCGCGAACGTCGTGCGCGACGACGCGTTTGTCAGACGATTTCACGCGGATCCGCGCGTGCAGGCGAGCGAACTGCTGCTGCAGGAGCGCGTCCCGCGCGAGGCCGTGCTCTCAGAATTCCGGCCGGCGGAGAGCGCCGCGGCGGCCTCGACTCCGGAATTCGAGTCGCGGCAGTTCCGGTCGCCGCACACGCTCACGCCGCATACGCACGTTCTGTCGAACGGCCGCTACACGACGCTCGTCACCAACGCCGGCGGCGGCTTCAGCGCGTGGAGCGACCTGGCGGTGACCCGGCAGCGTCTGGACTGGACCAACGACAGCGGCGCGCACTTCATCTATTTCCGCGATCCGTGGTCGAAGCGGGTCTGGTCGGCCACGTATCTGCCGGTCGGACGGGAGCCGGACGAGTACGACGTCGACTTCCGGCTGGATCGCGTCGTGTTCAAGCGGCGCGACGGCGACTTCGAAACGACACTCCAGGTCGCGGTCTCGCCGGAAGACGACGTGGAGATCCGGCGGCTGTCGATCGTCAATCGGGGCGATCGGCCGCGTGATCTCGAGGTGACGAGCTACGCGGAGATCGTCCTGGGCCGGCCTGCCGACGACCTCGCGCATCCGGCATTCGGCAAGCTGTTCGTGGAGAGTGAATTCGATCAGCAGACGGCGAGCCTGCTGTTTTTCAGACGCCGACGCTCGTCCGACGAGTCGAATGTGCACGCCTTTCACGTGCTCGGGCTCGAAGGACGGATGCGCGGGGCCACCGAATGGGAAACGGATCGCGCGCGGTTCATCGGACGGGGCCGATCGGCCGCCAATCCTGTCGCGCTCGACGGTCGGGCGCTGTCCGGCACGACCGGCGCAGTTCTGGATCCGATCGCGTCGCTGCGTGAGCGCGTGCACCTCGCGCCGGGCGCGTTCGTCCGCATGACATTTGCGACCGGCGTGACCGCCGATCGGGAGTCGGCGCTGGCGATGGCCCGCAAGTATCGCGATGGGAGCGCCGCCGCGCGCGTGCTGTCGATGGCCTTCACGCACGTGCACACGACGCTGCAATACCTCGGGCTGAACGACGATCAGGCCATCCTGTCCGATCGCTTGGCGTCGCGCGTCTTCGGATCCGATCGCTCGCTCATCAGCCCCGACGATGTCGCGGCCAATACGCTGGGCCAGTCGAGCCTGTGGGGATACAGCATCTCCGGCGATCTGCCCATCGTGCTCGTGCGCGTCACCGACGCGGACGCCATTCCGCTCGTTCGTCAGGTCCTGCGCGCGCAGGACTACTGGCGCGTGAAAGGGCTCGTCGCCGACATCGTCATCCTGAACGAGCATCCGGCGGAGTATCTCGACGAAACACAGAACCAGTTGACGCGTCTCGTCCAGGAGCCGCGCTGGGCCGGCTGGCTCAACAAGCCCGGCGGCATCTTTCTCCTGCGCACGGACGGTATGCCCGACGCGGATCGCCGGCTGCTCGCCGCGGTCGCACGCGTCGTGCTGCGAGGCGATATGGGCGAGCTCAGCTCGCAGCTGCACCGCGACGCGCCGTGGCTGTACGACGAGCCGCTGCCCGCGGCTAGGCTGACGCGTCCGGAGCCGGCGGCCGAGCCGATCGCGATTCCGCCGCTCGTCATGCCGAACGGACAGGGGGGGTTCACGCCGGACGGACGTGAGTACGTTGTCGTGCTCGAAGGCGACCGCGAGACGCCGCTGCCGTGGTCGAACGTGATCGCGAATCCGTCGTTCGGCACGATTCTCACCGCGTCGGGCTCGGCATTCACCTGGAACGAGAACAGCCGCGAGAATCGGCTCACGCCGTTTGCCAACGATCCGATCGGCGATCCGACGGGCGAAGCGATTTACGTGAGAGACGACGATTCCGGAGCGGCCTGGAGCGCGACGCCCGGACCGATGCCGCGCGAGGCCGACCAGGGCCGCTGGGTGATTCGGCACGGCGCCGGCGTGACGCGCTACCAGCATGCACTCGCCGGGCTGACGCAGGATCTCACCGTCTTCGTCGCGCCTGACGATCCCGTGAAGCTGTCGGTCCTGACGCTGACGAATACGTCGAGCGCAACACGCCGGCTCAGCGTGTACGGCTATGTCGAATGGTGTCTGGGTCCGCCTCGCGAGGACGATCGGCGATTCGTCGTGACGGAGCTCGACGAGGCGACGGGAGGCATCCTTGCGCGAAACGACTACAACGTCGAGTTCGCCGGGCACGTCGCCGTGTTTCTGTCGACCGAGCCTCCGGCGTCGTTCACCTGCGACCGGTCCGAGTTCGTGGACCGTCATCGATCGGTGGCGAATCCGGCTGCGCTGGTGCGCAAGCAACTCGCCGGCCGTCATGGCGCGGGATTCGATCCTTGCGGCGCGCTGCAGGTCCAACTCGAGATCGCGCCGGGCGTGACGCGCCGCGTCGCGTTCGTGCTCGGGCAGGGCCGCGACCGCGCTCATGCACTCGAGCTAGCGCAGCGCTATTCGAGGTCCGATCAGGCTGACGCGGCGCTCGAACGAGTCGAGCGCATGTGGGACGAGACGCTGGACGCTGTTCAGGTGCATACGCCGGACGATTCGTTCGACCTGATCGTCAATCGACGGCTCCTGTACCAGTCGCTGGCCAGCCGAATCTGGGCGCGCTGCGGCCCGTATCAGCCGGGCGGCGCGTTTGGATTCCGCGACCAGTTGCAGGACGTGCTCGCGCTGCTCGCTGTGAAGCCCGACGTGTGCCGCGCTCAGCTCCTCCTCGTCGCGTCGAGACAATTCGTGGAAGGCGACGTACAACACTGGTGGCATCCGCCGAGCGGACGCGGCACGCGCACGCGCTGTTCGGACGACTTGTTGTGGTTGCCGTATGCGATCGAGCGCTACCTGTCCGCTACCGGCGACGACTCCGTGCTCGACGAGGAAGTGGCGTTTCTCGAGGCGCCGCCTCTCACGGCTGTAGAAGCCGACGTCTACATCCTGCCCAAGCCGTCAACGGAGCGGGCGCCCTTGTTCGAGCACGCGGTGCGGGCCATCAATCACGCTCTGAAGTACGGCGCGCACGGTCTGCCATTGATGGGCTCCGGCGACTGGAACGACGGCATGAATCGCGTCGGCTGGCAGGGCCGCGGCGAAAGCGTCTGGCTCGGATGGTTCCTGGTCACCGTGCTGAAGGGATTCATGCCGATCTGCGAACGACGCGGGCGAAAAGATCTCGCCGATCGGTATCGCACTGATGTCGGCTGGCTCACCGGGATGCTCGAACTGACCTGGGATGGCGACTGGTATCGCCGCGCCTATTTCGACGACGGCACGCCACTGGGATCGGCGCAGAACGAGGAGTGCCGGATCGATTCGATCAGCCAGTCGTGGGCGGTGTTCTCGCGCGCGGCGGACCCGCGGCGGGCCGAACGCGCGCTCGATGCGGTTCAAGCGCACCTCGTGCGCCGCGATGCGCAGCTCGTCCTGCTCCTCACACCACCGTTCGACCAGATGCCGCACGATCCGGGCTACATCAAAGGATACGTGCCGGGCGTGCGCGAGAACGGGGGCCAGTACACCCACGCCGCGATCTGGGCGGTGATCGCGCTGGCCCAGCTCGGACGCGGCGACGCGGCGATGGAGCTGTTCCACATGCTCAATCCAATCAACCACACCCGGACCATCGACGGTGTCGAGCGCTACCGCACGGAGCCCTACGCGGTCGCCGCCGACGTGTACGCGCATCCGATGCACGTCGGGCGTGGCGGATGGACGTGGTACACGGGGTCAGCCGGCTGGATGTATCAGGCGGCTATCGAAGCGCTGCTCGGATTCCGGGTCAGCCGCGCCGCGTTCAGCGTCGATCCCTGCATCCCCACGCAATGGTCCGGCTACTCGCTCGTCTGGATGCGGGGCCGCACGCGCTACGAGATCACGGTGACGAATCCTCACAAGACCACTCGTGGCGTCGGCTCGGCGACGCTCGACGGCAAGCCCGCGGATCCCGCGGCGATTCCGATCGTCGACGATGGCAAGACGCACCGCGTCGAGATCGCGCTGGCCAGACCCGGGATGGAGGATGCGACGCGTGTGGCGGCGGGGCAGGCGACCGCCTGACGGCGCGTGCCAAAAGCACACATGAAGATCATGAAGGGCATGAAGGACATGAAGGCGTGTTGCTTCGCGGTCATCAAGTGTTCTTCGACATCATGCTCTTGTCGCGAAGCGAGCGTCGCGGGCTGGTGAGGTGAGAGCGCGACGGATGAACGGCCTGAACAGTCGGTCCAAACGCTCTTGCGCCGTTCATCCGCGCGCTCTCGCCTCACCAGCCCATGCGGCCGAAGGCCGCGGCGGCTTCGCCGCCGAGCGACGCTCGCTTCGCCTGCAGAGCACAATACCGGCTGTCACATCGGTCCTGGTGAAGCTACGTGCCTTCACGTCCTTCATGCCCTTCATGTCTGCTTTTGGCACGCGATGGGCATCAAGACAATGCGGTTGCCGGACCGTGAACCGTTGTGCTGCGGTCCGAGGTCCTCGTGCAGCGAGCGCTTGACGCGCGCGGCTGCTAGCGCGAGGGTTTCACGTTTTCCGCGCGCGGGCCCTTTGGACCCTGACCGACATCGAACGTGACGGCCTGCCCGGTCTGCAGCGCATCGAACGATGTGCCGACGCACGCCGACGAGTGAAAGAAGTATTCCTTGCCGTCGGCCGCCGCGATGAAGCCAAACCCTTTTTCAGTGACGAGTCGTTGAATGGTGCCTGTCATGGAGCGAAGTCTCCCTTGGGTGAATCCGCGTGCGGAGCCGTGCACGGCACGGGGCGACGCAGCGCTGTTGGTGACGAGTGAAGTCAGGCGCCGGCCACGGACGTCAGGTGACAGCCGTCGCAGCGGAGATAGACGACGGGCACGACCTCGGACCGGCCGATGATCTTGGCCATGAAGCGGCCGCATCGCGGACATTCGACTGTCTCGGCGCGCGGCTGTGCCGAGCGGCGGTCGGGCGGCGTTGACGTGAGAGGCTGGCGGACCGATTGATTCATCTGAAATCCTTTTCGTGCCGCCTGCGGCGCGGTGAACGAATGCTGCCGGTCGGCGCGCACCCAAAGAACTTCGGATGCAACTTGAAACGCTGGCGGGCGTCAGTTGAAGCTGACCAAATCAGTATATGCGATCCCGGGATGCCGATCGGTGATACCATCACTTTCCGGATCTTGCCGCGCGCTCTGTTTGTAGGCTGACCAGCCTTCCTGACTCGCTCCTTCCGAGTCCTTAGCTTCGAGACGAAATCCGCCGGCGTCCCGTCGGACGACCGGATGCTGCGTCGCCATGGGGGCGACGTCGGTTCGTCTTGACGAGACGAAGAAGAGAGATCATGAGTCGACCTCTGTCCGTTAGAAGTGTTCCTGACCATCACCCCGCCAAGGCGGCCGCAGCCTCGGGCGTTTCCTCGAGTTTTGCCGCGCTCGGTCTGTCCCCGGCGCTCTGCCATCCCCTCGCCCGACTGGGGTACGAGCGGCCGACGCCCATCCAGGCGATCTCGATTCCGGCTGTCCTGGCCCGGCGCGATCTGCTCGCGCGCGCCCAGACCGGTACCGGCAAGACGGCCGCCTTCGCGCTGCCGATGCTTGACCGGCTGCTGGCTCCTGGCGAGGCGCCGTTGCGATCGCGCGGACCGCGCGGACTGGTGCTCGTACCGACGCGCGAGCTTGCCCTCCAGGTCGAGCGCGCGATCAAGCGGTACGGCGCCGGAGCCAACGCGCGCACGGCCGTCATCGTCGGCGGCCTCTCGATGGGGCCACAGGTGCAGGCGCTGCGGCAGCGCGTCGACATCGTCGTGGCCACGCCAGGGCGCTTACTCGACCACGTGGAACGGCGAACGGTGGATCTTTCCGCGATCGAGATCCTGACGTTGGACGAGGCGGACAGAATGCTCGATATCGGGTTCCTCCCCGCGTTGCGGCGTCTCCTCGCGGTGGTCCCGAGAGCGCGCCAGACGCTGCTGTTTTCAGCCACGCTTCCGCGCGCGGTGATGAGCCTGTCGTCTGAGATGACTCGCGATCCACACCACGTGGACGTCGGGGAACAGGCCGTCGTCCCGACAGTGACGCACCAGGTGCACCCGGTGTCGGATCAGCGCAAAGCTGATCTCCTCGCCCGAGTGCTGACGCTCGCGCCGTCGGGGCAGGCGCTGGTCTTCTGCAAGACCAAGCGCGGCTCCGATCGCGTGGGCCGGCATCTCGACCGCATCGGGATCCACACCGCGGTCATTCATGGCAACAAGAGCCAGTCCGCACGCACGCGCGTGCTCGACGCGTTTCGCGCGGGACGGGTGCGGGTGCTCGTCGCCACCGATATCGCCGCGCGCGGCCTGGACATCAAGGAACTGCCGCTGGTCGTCAACTACGATCTGCCGGTCGTCGCCGAGGATTACGTCCATCGAATCGGCCGGACGGGGCGCGCCGGCGTGGCGGGGCGCGCCGTGTCGCTCGTGTCGCCGGCGGATCGCGGTGTGCTGAGGGACATTCAGCGGCTGCTGCAGACCGACATCGAGCGGATTGCGTTAGAAGGATTTGAATTCAGCGAGGACGCGCCTCGTCCCGCGGTCGCCGCCGCGGCGCCGCGCCATCGAGCCTCGCGACCACGGCGGGGGTTTACGGGGTGGCGCTCCCGGGCAGGCGCCTGACGGCGCTTGCCAAAAGCAGACATGAAGGGCATGAAGGCCGTGAAGGTCATGAAGGCAGCGAGGCAGATAGAGACACCCGGACGACAAGATTCTGCATGCACTGTCACGCGAGCGTCGCTGGCTGGTGATGCGAGAGCGCGCGAATGAGTGGTCGGACGATCGATCAAGATCTTTCTTGGACCACTCATTCACGCGCTCTCACATCACCAGCCCATGCGGCCAAAGGCCGCGGCGGCTTCGCCGCCAAGCGACGCTCGCTCACCTGCCAGAGCATGAAGTCGACGTGCATATCGATGACCGTGAAGCAACACGCCTTCATGTCCTTCATGCCCTTCATGATCTTCATGTGTGCTTTTGGCCAGCGATAGGCATCACGAGAACCCGATTGCTGGAATGTGAACGCTGTCGTCCGAGATGCTCGTGCAGTGACGCACGCAGCGCCTGACGCGCGCGCGAGAGCCCGGACATGACGGTGCCCATCGGCATGTGCATGACAGCAGACAGCTCACGATACGAGAGACCTTCCACCTCGCGGAGCACGAGAAGCTGACGGAAGCGATCCGGCAGGTGGTGCATCGCCTCGTCGATCAACTGCACGTCGTCCGTCTGAAGCGCCAGCGCCTCCGGATCGGTCCCTGATCCGTCGCGGCTGTGCAGTTCTTCGTCGAAGGGCTCGATCGAGGCCGGTCCGCCGTGGCGCCAGCCGGAACACGTGTTGCGGACGATCCGGAGAAACCAGCCGCGCGCGTTGCCGCCGGTGAATGTGCCGAAATACCGCAGCGCGCGCAGCGCAGCCTCCTGCACGACGTCCTCCGCATCCTCGTCATTTCGAAGCAGCCAGCGCGCCAGACGGGAGGCCGCGTCGAGGTGGGGAAGGATCACCTCATCGAAAGTGCCGGGTGAGACGCCCGATTGAGTTCGCTCGGCGAGGGCCGTGCCTTGCATAGGATCAATCTGCCGCATGGCTGGACCGGCGGCCATAGACAACGCCCGTACAGAGCCCGTACGACCCCCGTACCACCGCGGCAGTAAGATGAAAGTTGTGAAGTCCGGGGCTTCACAGTCCTTTGGCGCGCAGCTGAAAGCCCTGCGCGAGGCGGCGGCTTTCACGCAGGAAGAGCTCGCGACGATTGCGGGACTGTCCGTCCATGCCGTGAGCGCGCTGGAGCGTGGCCAGCGGCGGCGGCCGCATCCGGAGACGATCCGCGCGTTATCCGCGGCACTGGATCTGACGGGTCCGGTGCGTGACGCGCTGTTCGGAAGCGCGCGAATTCCGGCGGCCGACACCTCGGTCGCCGAGCTGTCCAGTGTTCCGCTGCCGCTCGCACCGACCGCTCTCCTCGGACGCGACGCGGTTCTCCAGACGCTGCGGGAGTGGTTCGCGGATCCTGCCGCGCGCCTCATCACGCTCAGCGGACCGGGAGGCGTCGGGAAAACCCGTCTGGCGCTGGAAGTCGCTCGGGCGATTGCCGCCGAAGGCGGCACGCGCGTCGTGTTCGTGCCGCTCTCGGCGATTCGCGATCCCGGATTCGTCGGACTCGCGATTGCCGACGCGTTCGGGTTGTCTGACGTGACGCCCGTCGAGTTGACGGCGCGCGCGCGCGTGGCGTGCGGCGACAATCCGACGTTGCTCGTGCTCGACAACTTCGAGCAGGTTCTGGATGCGGTGCCGCTCGCCGCAAATCTCCTGTCCTCGATCCCTACGCTTCGTCTTCTGGCGACCAGCCGGTCACCGCTCCACGTGCGCGGTGAGCGCGAGTACGTGGTCGGTCCTCTCGCGCTGGAGGACACGGACGCGAAATCACCGGCCGAGCTGGCCCGTTCGCCGGCCGTCCGGCTCTTCGTCGATCGGGTGCGCGACGTGCGAGCCGGGTTCCGTCTCACAGCCGCAAACGCCCCCGTCGTCGCCGCAATTTGCCGGCGGCTGGATGCGCTGCCGCTCGCGCTGGAGCTTGCCGCGCCGTGGCTGAAAGTGCTGACGCCGGAGGATCTGCTCCGGCGGCTCGAGGATGACGTTCTCCTCTCGACCATCGCCCCGCGCGACGTTCCCGAGCGTCAACAGACAATCGGCGCGACGGTTGCGTGGAGCTATCAACTGCTCTCGCCCGACGAGCAGCGCGCCTTTCGACGTCTTGGTGCGCTGCCAGGACGCTTTCCGATCGAGGCGGCCGCAGCGGTGCTGGGCGATCGTGAGGGTCATCCGGCGTCGACCGACGATGCGCTGCGGGTGGTTGTCGGGCTGATCGACAAGAGCCTCCTGGTGCGAGCCGAAACCGCGGCGGCGACGCGGCCGATCTACCGGATGCTCGAAATCGTGCGCGCGTACGCGGCACACGAGCTTGCCGCCGCGAGTGAACGCGAGGACACGCTGGAAGGGTTGTCGCGCTACTGCATCGGCGAAGCCTCACGCGCGACCGACGGATTGACCGGGTCGCGGCAGGCGGAATGGCTCGATCGCGTCCGCGACGATCTCGAGAATCATCGCGGCGCGCTGACGTGGCTGATCGA
>Ga0114129_10000020_pt1 | contig 121092 bp, 91 predicted proteins | sample RhiMetdeltSRZDD1_FD_80071 | JGI IMG/M metagenome (GOLD analysis project Ga0114129, IMG submission 80071) | Populus rhizosphere microbial communities from Tennessee, USA - Rhizosphere MetaG P. deltoides SRZDD1 (version 2) (version 2) | ecosystem: Host-associated > Plants > Roots > Rhizosphere >... | reverse complement strand
GTGGACTGGAACCATCCCGATTTGGGCGGGACCACGCCGGGAGGCGTGATCGCAATCAACGCTCTAGAGGCGGCCGGGAGCGCGGGCCAGGACGACGATCATGACGGATACATCGATGATGTGGTGGGCTGGGACTTCGTGGACTTGACCGGCGTGACGTTGGGGCCGGGACAGAGCCCCGCTTCCGGCGAGGACGGTTACGGCCCCGATGCCGATCCTTCCGATCAGGCCGGACACGGCACACAAGTCGCAGGATTGGTGAATGCGATCACGAATAATGCACTCGGCATCGCGGGGGCGGCTCCCGCCGCGCGCATCCTGCCCGTGCGCGTGGGATGGCGGGGCTCGGACGGTGTCGGATACGTGCTCATGTCGTTTTGTGCTCAGGGTCTTCGCTATGCGGCCTTGCGCGGCGCCCGCGTGGCGAACTGCTCCTGGGACAGCGCGGATCAGGACGGTCTCGGTTCCGCGATCGCCTTCGCCGCCGACACGATGAACGTGGTCGTGGTGGGCTCCGCGGGGAACAGTCATACGAGCAGCACGACCGTTCAATTTCTCGCTTCGCATCCGAGCTGCGTCGGCGTGGCCGGCATCGAGATCGACGGACACAAGGCATCGGCCAGCAATTATGGAAGCTGGGTGGACATTGCCGCGTTCTATCACGGGATGCCGACCACCGATTTCGACTATGGCACGCAAACTTCGGTCATTCGCGTCAATCCCTTCGGCGGCACCTCCTTTGCCGCCCCGCAAGTTGCGGGTCTGGCCGCGTTGCTGTGCGCGGTTTCCGATACGGTGCATGCGTCCACCGTGCGCAACATCATGAAAAGCACCGCGCGAGATCTGAGCGACGTGGAGCCACAATACGCGACGGCATTGGGTGGCGGTTTGGCCGATTACGCGCGCGCGGTAGAGGCGCTGGGAGGTGGCTGGGATTTCGCGAATGGCGCGCGCAATCTCCTGCCACAATCGAACACCCTAGCCTTTTTTACCGACAGCACGCTGGACCGGGTGGACATGGCTAGCGGTGCAACCATGACCAGCTGGACGCACGGCACACTTCCAACCGTCAATGCGCCGATGCTTTCGATGGAAGTATCTGGGCTTCCAACTCTTGTGGTGTGGAAAGAGGGTGATGTTCTGGAAGCCCGGACGATCAACGGTGACACGCCGCCAGGCTGGCCGGTTCCTTTGCTGGCTTCTGGTGCCCCGGTGTTGGTCGCTGGCCCCCCAAGCAATACACGAATGATCATTGTTCCTGGCGAGGGCCAATCAGTCTGGCTGCTAGTGGACGTGAACGGTGTTTCCGTTCGTCAAGCAAAAGACGAGTGGGACGCAGTTGCCGCATTCAAGGACATCGTTGCGGGGGTGCGATCCGACGGTCGATTTGAGGTCCTTAACTTTGACCTTGTAATCGACCTGGCAGTAGGAACAGGATTATTGCCGCCCGTCATTGGGGAGTTTTCACAGGGACAGCTGCTTGCCGTCGGGGCTGCCTCGGACAGTTTGGCTTCCACTACGACGCAACACCTCGTATTTGTGAACCCCTATGTTGCCGGTGCGCCCAATGAGGTCACCATTGCCGCGCCTCCCTTACGCTTTCTTTCTCTTGCTGGATTCGCGGGCTTGAATCGCCTGGAAGCCGTGGCCGCCGATTCGGCAGGTGGCATTCATCTCATCGACCCACAAGGAAACGTGCGTCATGTTGACGCGGGAGGACCGTTGGCCGGCGAAGTGTTGTGCGCGGATTTGGACGGCGACTTCGAGTCGGACCTCTTGGCCCTTCGAAGGGACGGAACGTTGTTAGCTTGGAACAGCGCATTGCAGCCCCTAGCTGGATTTCCGCGTTCCTTTCCGCTGGGAGCGGCGGAGTCTCCGGCCATCGGTGATAGCAATGGGCAGCGATTCATTGCCGTCACTGATACAACGGGACATCTTTGGTCGTTACCGGTGGGGCCGGCGATCGGGCCAGCGCCCTGGCCGGCCGAGAGCGGTGGTGGGGGACGTTCGAGATATCTGGGCTTCGCGGACGGGACTCCAGTTCATCCCAATCTCACTGCACTCGAATGGACGTGGAACGGCGGGAACAGCGGATCTCTGTGCTGGTCGGGAATGGGGCTCTCGGAGCTGGTGCGTTTGCGCGCAAGTGTTTCCGGATCGACAGTCGCCGAGGCTGCTCCACGCGATCAAGGCTGCATGACGCTTTCCGCTCGCCACGCTGGCGAACGCATCCTGCTCGAAGGCCAGGAACGAAGTGGAGGTTGGCTCGAGCTGGGGACGTTGATCCTCGAGCCTCCGGCCGGGCTTCGCGTCGGAGTTCCGAGCCCGAATCCCTTCCACGCTGAAACGCACATCGACGTGAGCGGGGCCGGTGGACCAATCGAGGTAGAGGTGCTGGATTTGAGCGGACGCCTCGTGTGGTCTCGCCACGCGATCGCTTCCGAGATCCTTTGGTCAGGCGTCGATGACTTGGGAAGGCGCGTTCCGGCTGGCTTGTATTTCCTGCGTGTTTCCGACACCAAACAATCCGTCGTGCGCCGTCTATTGCGGCTGGACTGATACCCCCCTTCGCTCAAAAAAAAAGCGAGGCGAAGGGACCACCTTCACCTCGCTGCCGGTTTGCGATGGCTGGCCGGGCTTAAAAGTCCTTGGGGTTTCCGCCGAGAATCTGCCGATCCGGGTCGCTGGTAGTCAGCGTGCTCGCGCGCAAGGTCCCCGACGGGCTGCTTTCGTTGCCCGAGTAATCGATCGCGGTCACGTAGACCTGGATCGGACCCGCCGTGCTTCCGGCATCGACCACGAAATAGCTGGAAGTAATGGGATCGGTAGCCGCGGGACGCGTCACACCGTTCTCCACGAGATACACGTTGTAGCCGGCCAGATCCGGCTCGGTATTGGATTGCCACCAGACGCCCACGATTCCGTCCTGCAAGGTCGCTCCGCTGAGTTGGGGAGCCAGGGGGGGAGTCGTGTCGGGTGTCGTCGTCGTATCGGTGCCGCAACCCCAGAACGCCACCAGGGGCAGCATGAGCGCGAGCACCATGACAAAGCGCCGCTTCATTCTAGATGACCTCCTTCTCGACCAGTCCACAACCCGCGCGAGGCGGGGCTCATGAAGGTCCATCAGGCAACCCTCGTACCAAATCGGAATGCCATCTCGTCAAATCTCCCATCCTCTGGTGCATCCATGACTACGCTCGATTCACGCTCGAATGCGTTCTTGCCCGAACGGCCCGGCAAGGAATGCGTTTCGCGGAAAGAGCGAATGACCTCGTGCAAGTTGCAATGGCGCGGAGAAGTTTGACCCCTCCCCAGGCCGGTGATAGCGTGGCGCGCTCGTTCGTCGGAGGAGGAGGGCATCCGATGCGGCGATTGCTCTGGATGTTGTTGGTTGTGCTCGGATGGTGGAGCTCCGCTTGGTCCAGCGAGGATCGTCTGGGCGCTCCCATGCCGGGTCCTCTCGTTCTCGCCTCATCGTTCGGTGAATATCGCTCCGGCCACTATCACGGGGGCCTCGACTTCTCCACGGGTGGACGCGAAGGCGTTCCGGTTCTAGCGCCGCGGTCCGGATGGGTGTATCGCGTTCGCGCCTCGGGTATCGGCTACGGTCGCTCGGTTTATTTTCGCCTCGACGACGGGCGCACCGTGGTCTACGGACATCTCTCCCGTTTCGAATCACGGCTCGAAGCGTTCGTCGACGCCGCGCAGGATCGTCAGGGTGCGTACGAGGCCGATCTCTATCCGGAACCGAACACACTTGCTTACGCGACCGGTGACACGCTGGCGTTCTCGGGACAAAGCGGCGCCGGCCCGCCCCATCTGCACGCCGAGGTTCGAACCGGCAAGGAGGCCGCGGTGTCGGTGAACCCTTGGCATGCCGGCTGGGCGCCGGCGGATTCGGTGCCACCTCGTATCGGCAGCGTGCGCATCGAGCCCGGAGAACCGGGTGTGCTCATAAACGGCGGTCTCGATCCGGTCGTGATGACGACGGGTAAGGCGACCTCGACCGTTCACATCACCGGACGGGTGCGGATGTGGATCCAGTGCTGGGATCCCGTTCCGACCGGGGCGCACATGGCCCCCTATCGCGTGACCGCGCGCATCGGTGAAGACGTCGTAAAAGAGATCGTGTTCGATGCCATCGATTGGAACTGGGCACGCGAGGTGAGCTGGACCTTTCTCGCCCCCTTGGCCCGCAAAGGAGATGACGCGTGGATCGCGCTCGATCCAGCCCCGGGCGGACGGCAACACCTTGCCCGACCGGAAAAGGATTGGGAAGAAGATCTCGAACCGGGACCGCACACGCTTACCGTGGTGGCCGAGGATGGGGCAGGGAACACAAGCCGCGTGCTGCTGACCTTGATCAAGGAGACTCCATCCAGCACGGTCTCCGCAGGCGTGGTGAGGAAGGCTTCGCTCCAGAGCCGCGGGGGGTACCTGGAGATCAAGCTCCCGGGAACGTCTCCGAACCTTCGACTCGAAGATGAGCGCGGGAAGGATGACGAACCCGACATGACGCGCCTGTCGGCGCGCGGCGGAACCGTGTTTCAAATCGGGCGGCCGGATCATCCGGGTCTCTGGAGCGTCATGAACCGAGATTCGTTGCTCGCTCGCGCGGTCTGGCTTTCGGGAAGCGAAGGTTCATTCCCGTGGAAGCGCGACGACGATTCCGTGGCGGTGAGCATGACGGAGGGAAGCCTTGGGGCCCGGCGAACGGCCAGCTACGGGCCGCTCTGGGTCGTGCTCCGTGCCGGCACCAAGCCGGCCGCGACGGCGGGCGAGCTCGAGCCGGTCACCGGAGTGATCGAGATGCAACCGTGGGCGACCCCGCTTCGTGATGATGCCACCATTCGTTTCGCGCTTTCGGGGGTTCGCGATCGCCGAGGATTGGCGGTGTTGCGTCGCGATGGTCAAGGATGGAGCTTCGTGGGCGCGGACACGACCGGTAAGGGGATTCGAGGCAGCGTAGGTTCGTTGGAAACCGTAGCGGTGTTTCGAGACCGTACGCCGCCTCGCATCAAGATCCTTCCCGTAACCGGGGGCCGCCGACCCCGCCTTCGGGCCGTGATTCGGGAAAATGGCGTCGGGCTTGCGATCAGCCGGCTTCGCTTCATGCTGGATGGAAAGACGGTGGTGTCGGAGTGGGATCTCGACGCCGAGACGTTGATCGGGCACTTACGGGGTCCTGTCCTACCCGGCGCGCATGAGCTCTACGCCGAAGCGGTGGACCGGGTCGGGAACGTCGCCCGAACCCGTCTGACCTTCACCGTGCGCTGAGTTCAAAGGGGTCGCCGCGGCCCAAGCTTGTCGGCCTGCCCGCGCGGGCGTTAACGTTTCGCCTGACCTTTCGCCACACCCTAGAACCAGGTTGCAACCTTGCCTCGACCGTTTGTCCATCTGCACGTTCATTCCGATTACACGCTGCTCGACGGCGCGGTGAAGGTGCCCGACCTCGTATCCACGGCCGCCCGGCTGGGGATGCCGGCCTTGGCCCTCACCGACGGCGGCAACATGTTCGGCGCGGTGGAATTCTTCGATGCGGCCAGAAAAGCCGGGGTGAAACCGATCCTGGGCATGGAAGCCTACGTGACGCGGGGAAGCCGCCACGACAAGACGCCCAAGAACCGTCGCACCGATCACGTCGTGCTTCTCGCCCGGAACGCCACCGGGCTCGGCAACCTGATGAAGCTGTCCACGGCCGGATATCTGGAAGGCTTCTACTACCGGCCGCGCATCGACTACGAGCTCCTCGAGGAGCGCGCGGAAGGATTGATTGCCCTGAGCTCGGGATTGAACGGGGCGTTGGCCCGTGAAATTCTCGGCGGACGACCGCGCGCCGCGCTCGAGCTCGGCGCCCGCTACAAGGAGATCTTCTCCGGCTATTTTTACGTCGAGCTGCAGGATCATGGGCTCGCCCACCAACGCGCGCTCTTGCCGGAGCTTGTCGACGTGGCGCGAAAGCTGGGGTTGCGCCTCGTCGCCACCAACGACGTGCACTATACGGAGGAAGGCGACGCCGAGGCCCAGGAAATCCTCGTGCTCATCCGGGAGCAACGCTCGATCGAGGATCCCAATCGCTTCCGTTCCGGCACGAACCAGCGCTATTTCAAGAACGGCGACGAAATGGAAGCGGCCCTGCGCGCGTTTCCGGAGAGTCTCGACGCCACCCTCGAAATCGCGGAGCAAATCGACGTAAAACTGGATTTCGACCGGCTCTTGCTGCCGGACTTTCCTATCCCGGAAGGCTTCTCGTCTAAAGACGCGTACTTGCAGCACCTGGCCGTGGAGGGGCTCCGGTTCCGTTATCCAAGTCCCTCGGACGCGCTTCGCGAGCGGCTCGACTTCGAGCTCGGCATCGTGACCCAGATGGGATACTCGGGCTACTTCCTCATCGTGCGCGATTTTATTCACCACGCGCGGAGCCAGGGGATTTCGGTAGGGCCCGGTCGCGGCTCGGCGGCGGGGAGTCTGGTCGCCTATTGTCTCGGCATAACCGACATCGATCCCATACGTTTCGGGCTCCTGTTCGAGCGTTTCCTGAACCCCGAGCGGGTGAGCATGCCCGATATCGACGTGGACTTCGATTACCGACGGCGGGGCGAAGTGATCGACTACGTGAAGAAGAAGTACGGTGAGGACTCGGTCACCCAGATCATCACCTTCGGCACCATGGCGGCGCGCGGCGTCATTCGCGACACGGGGCGGGCCCTCGGCATGGAATATGGCGAGGTGGATCGCATCGCCAAGCTCGTGCCGGCCGAGTTGGGGATCACCCTGGATGACGCGCTCGAGCAGACGCCCGACCTCCAGGCCGCCTCCGAAGCCGACGCGACCCACGCCAAACTGCTCGGGGTCGCCCGCAACCTCGAAGGTCTCGCCCGCCACGCGTCGACCCATGCCGCCGGCGTGCTCATCGCCCCCGGACGTCTCGACGACGTCGTGCCGCTGTTCAAGTCGCAAAAGGGTGAGGTCTCCACGCAATGGGACATGAAGTCGGTGGAGAAGGTCGGCCTCCTCAAGATGGATTTTTTGGGGTTGCGCACGCTGACCCTGATCGAGGATGCCCTGGATCTCATCAAGGAACGCACGGGCTCGCGACTCGACCTGGCCGCGGTTTCCCTCGAGGACGCGCAGACCTTCGAGACTCTGCGGGTTGCCCAGACCGTGGCCGTGTTCCAGCTGGAATCCTCCGGCATGCGCGATCTCCTGCGCCGCCTCGCCCCGGAAACGTTCGAGGACATCATCGCCGTGAACGCGCTCTATCGTCCGGGGCCGATGGGCTCGGGCATGGTGAGCGAGTTCATTGAGTGTAAGCACGGCACGCGCGCCATCCGATACGAGCACGAAGTTCTGGAATCCATCTTGAGCCCCACCTACGGGATGATGGTCTATCAAGAACAGGTGATGCAGATCGCGAGCGCGATGGCCGGATTTTCTCTGGGGGACGCCGATCTGTTGCGGCGGGCCATGGGCAAGAAGAAAAAGGAAGAAATGGCCGCGCAAGAGGAGCGCTTCGTCAGGGGTGCGGTGGCGCGGGGCATCACCGAGCCGGTGGCGCGGAAAGTCTTCGAGCAGATGGAGTACTTCGCCGGGTACGGGTTCAACAAGAGCCATAGCGCGGCCTACGCGCTTCTTTCCTATCACACCGCGTACTTGAAGACCCATTACCCGGCGGAATTCATGGCGGCCACGCTCGGAGTGGAAATGGACTCCACCGACCGGGTCATGATCCTGGTCGAGGAATGTCGCCGCTTGCACATTCAAGTGTTGCCGCCGGACGTCAACTCGTCCCGCGAGACATTTTCCGTGGTCGAAGGCGCTATTCGGTTCGGTCTGGGTGCGGTCAAGAACGTGGGGGCGGGGGCTATCCAGTCCATCCTGGCCGAGCGCGAAAAGGGTGGTCCTTTCCGCAACTTGCTCGACCTCACCCGTCGCGTCGGACACGACGCGCTCAACCGCCGCGTTCTGGAAAGCCTCGTCGCCGCGGGAGCACTCGACACGATCCACCCCTCGCGGGCTCGGCTTTATGCGGCGGTCCCGAGCGCGCTCGAAGCCGGAGCGCGTCATCAACAGGATCTCGCCATGGGACAGACCGTGCTCTTCGGCGATGGAAATCAAATGTTCGATGAGGAAGCCACGCTGCCCGACCTGGTGCCCTGGGATCGCAACACGCGTTTGCGGAAAGAAAAGGAAGTGCTTGGATTCTATCTCTCCGAGCATCCTTTGGATGCCTATCGGGATGAGATCAGCGCCGTAGCGACGGGGGATACGCTCCGGTTGCGTGCCTTACCCACCGGATCCGAGGTGAAACTACTCGGCGTCGTGTCGAACCTCGTGCGCAAGACGGACAAGAAAGGTCGCCCCATGGGCTTTCTGACCGTGGAGGATTATGCGGGGAGCCTCGAGTGTGTTCTCTTTGCCGACGTGTTCGACAGCGCCCGCGGCTTTCTCGATCCGGATCGGGTCGTGCTGGTGCGCGGACGTCTCGATCGGCGTGAAGCCGAAGGCGATCCGAAGATCGTGGCCGGTCAAGTGGCCGATTTCGAGAACAACCGTGCGGCGCTCGCTCACACTTTGTACTTGAACGTACCCCTGGTGGACCTCGGCGAGCCTCAACTGGAGCGCCTCATGGACATTCTGGCCCGCTACCCCGGACGAGGCGACGTCGTATTATCTCTCGTCGCCCCCACCGGCCGGCGCGTGCGCATGAAATGCCAGCGGATGCGCGTCGGCATTCATCCGGATCTGCTCACCGAGCTACGGGACATCCTGGGTCAGGATGCGGTGCGGCTCGGCGAAGCAGTGAACGGAAGGACGGCGCGTTGAGCAGTGTGTGGCTGGACTTCGAAAAACCGGTCGTGGAGCTGGAGACCCGGATCAAGGAGCTCCGCGAATTCGCAACGTCTTCGAACGTGGAAGTCGATGAAGAAGTCGAGCGCCTCGAGCGCAAGGTCGAGCGGCTTCGCCGCGAGATCTACACCAAGCTCACGCGCTGGCAACGCGTGCAGCTGGCCCGCCATCCGCGCCGTCCCTATACGCTCGACTATGTGCAGTTGCTCTGCCAGGACTTCATGGAGCTTCACGGCGATCGCGGGTTTCGCGACGATCCGTCGGTGGTCGGAGGTCTGGCCCGCCTGGCCGGGCGGCCCCTCATGGTGGTCGGACATCAGAAGGGACGCAACACCAAGGAGAACATTCATCGCAACTTCGGAATGCCTCATCCGGAGGGCTATCGGAAAGCGCTCCGCTTGTTTCAAACCGCCGATCGTTTCCGGCTTCCTATTTTGACGTTCGTCGATACCCCGGGCGCATACCCCGGAGTGGGCGCGGAGGAGCGGGGTCAGTCCGAAGCCATTGCCCGAAACTTGCGGGAGATGGCGCGGCTTCGGGTTCCGATCGTGAGCGTGGTGATCGGGGAAGGGGGATCCGGGGGCGCACTGGCACTGGCGGTCGCGGATCGTGTGTACATGCTGGAGAATGCGATTTACTCCGTTATTTCCCCGGAGGGCTGCGCGGGAATTCTGTGGAAGGACAAGGCAAAGGCGCCGCAGGCGGCCGAGGTCCTTCGTCTCACCGCGCGGGATGTGCTGGAGCTGGGGGTGATCGACGGCCTGATCGAAGAGCCCTTGGGGGGCGCGCACCGGGATCCAGCCCAGGCCGCCCGAGCCATTGGGGAGGTCGTTTCCGGCGCGTTTTCAGCCTTGGAGCAGATCCCCGAGGAAGATCTCCTCACGAAACGGCTGGAGAAATATCTGGCCATGGGGGTATTCGAGGACGCCGGGGACCGGAGCCAGGGCGCCTGAAGCCGGTTGGCCAAGCCCCCCGGAGGGCGAGAGGTATTTGAAAAGCATTGCGTTGGCCGTATCGGCCGTAGCCCTGACCGGGGCCATGGTCGGATCGTCTGTGCTCTGTCTGGCCGCGGAACCCCCGCGGGTTTCCCTGTTGGCCTCCTCGTCCCGTGAAATCCGTTTCCGCGCGGAGTTCCCGGCACCGACTTTGGAGGAGGTAAAGGTTCAAGATCGGACGCTCCAAGAGCTGAGCTGGCCCGATCTCGGACTGGAAGGTGAACCGGGGGATCCCGGGATTCCCACCCTCCGCGTGCGCGTCGCCTTGCCACCCTCGGGTACCGTCGATCTCGAGTCATCGGTCGAGCCGCTGGGCAGCATGGGGGGCGCAACCTTTCCGCTCACTCCCGCGCTCGTCAAACCCGGGGCCACGCGCGAACGTCCCGAGCCCGCACTCACTCCGTCCACGGCAACCGTTCCTTCGGCCAGCTACCGGACCCCCGCCCAAGCCACGATCGAGAGTGTGGGTTGGGAACGCGGGCTTCGCATCGCCACCATCGTGCTCCACCCGGTCGCGTGGGACGCGGGAACAGGAAACGCAGCGTGGTCGCGTGCGCTCAACATTTCACTCCGGATCGAAGGCAGCCAGGCGCTGCCCCAACGGAGATCCGAGCGGCCCGACCGGGTCGCACAAGCGGCGTGGAAAGGAAGTCTTCTCAACCCAGAGGATGTCTCCGCATTTCGCGTCAGGACTGCGGACACGATCCCCGATTGCGCCGGCGTGCCGGGGCTTTGGTTCGGAGCCTCGGAGAACTGGCTCAAAATAGAAATCGACGCCACCCCGTCGAACGGCAATGGCGTCTACGGTCTCACGCGTTCCGCGCTGGAATCGGCGGGATTGCCGGTGGCGACCCTCGATCCGCGAACGTTTCGCTTGTACTCCGGGCCCCTCTACCCCGACCTGCCGTGGACGGTGAGCGGCTGGTTCAATCCGCCCGTCACCTGCACCAAGAACACGGCGCAGCCGGCCTGGAAACACGTGTACGAGAAACCCGCCTTTTGTTCCGGCATGGGCGACTCGAGCGATTTTCGGGAAATCGCGCTCTGGGTAAAGGGAGAATCGGACGGCACGTTCGACACCGGTGATGCGGTCATGTTCTATGCGCTCGGCCCCGACAATTACCGCAATCGGTTCGGTCTTCCGCGCGGCGGCGAGCCGTATTTCACCAACCCGTACTCCGATCACACCGTGTACTGGCTGACCTGGGATAGCTCGCTTCCGGGCACGGCCCTGCGTATACCGGATGTCGATGCCGGACCGGTCGCCGGGGATCCCGAGGTCAATGAGACGCACGCGCGTGTTCACGCCGAGCAGAACAATTTCGAAGATCCGTCCTTGTATCAGGCAGGTCTCAGGTGGGAGCGGTGGTTCTGGGAGCGAATGACCTCGGACAGCGGGGCCACGCGCTCGATCGTGAGCTTGCCGCATCTCGTCCCCGGCAGCGCGCTCGATGCGATCGTTCGTTTCTGGGGAGCGAAAGTTCCGAGTATCAGCGACCCGGGCGAAGCGGCCTTCCATCACGTCCAAGTCACCGTGAACTCCGTCAATGCGGGACTTAAGGTGTGGGGCGGCCGAGGCACGGCCAATTCATTTACCGCGCTCGACGACACGATTGCGGCGATTCCCGCGAGCGCTCAGACGGTGTTTTTGTTTCTCGTGCCGCAAGTGGCGTCCGCCGACGTCAACCGCCTGGATTGGGTTCACTTGACCTGGATCGACGTAACCTACCTACGGGATCTGAATCTGGGGGGAGTCGCGACCGAGTTGGAGATGGACGGAGCTTCGAGCCGTCGCACCCTCGACCTGAGCGTGCTTCCCAGCACGCCGGTCCTCCTCGACGTGAGCGACTTGCGCCATCCGCGGCGGCTCGTGGGGGCGGAAATAAATGGAAGCCAAGCTCGGGTGAGCTGGGATCGCATTGGGGACGGTGTCCTGGCTATTGGCAGCGAAAACGCGCTTAAGGCTCCTGCTCGGATGATTCTCGATCAGCGCCCGTCCGCCTGGCTTCGCGACACATCCCAACCCTTGGACTACGTCATCATCACCCAGCCCGCGTGGATGAACGATGCGGAGGTCCTGGCCGATTGGCGTGTGCAGCACCTCTATGGCGTCACCGACACGACGTCCGGCAAACCCCCTCGCGATGCTCGCGTGCGGGTGATCTCGGTGGACGACGTGATGGACGAGTTTGCCTGGGGGATGTGGGATCCCGCGGCACTCCGTTATTTCCTCGAATACGCCTACCTTTTTTATGGAGGCCCCGGCGACGATCCGCTGTCCTACTGCCTATTCCTCGGAGATGCCACCAACGATCCTCGTAACTACGGCGAGACGGGAAGCCAGGATTACGTGCCGTCCTGGGAAGATAGTCGCGACAATATCGATCAGATCGGGTACGGGAACATTCAATATGTGAGCGATGATCCACTGGCCCGGTTCGACTCGCCGGACCCATGCCCGGACGAATACACCGATCTTTATCTCGGGCGCCTTCCGGTCTCGAGCGGGGCAGAGGCGCGGGAGCTCATCCAGAACAAGGTGATTCGCTCCGAAGCGAACCCTGTGTACGGTCCCTGGCGAACCAAGGCGATTCTCGTGGCCGACGATATCTGCCAGGGCGGTGGGCCCGATGACCTGTGGAGCGCACACATGTGGCAGACGGAGCAGATATCGGGCGCCATTCCGCCCGTCTTTCAGCAAGACAAGATCTATCTATATGAGTACGGAGCCGACTGTTCGATTATCACGAAGCCCCAGGCCAAGGTCGATCTCATCGAGAGCTGGAGTCAAGGGGCGTGGTTCGTGGACTACGTGGGGCACGGCGGCGATGTGGTGTGGGCGGATGAGCACGTCCTGGATCTCAACGATACACCCCTCCTCGCCAACGATGGAAAGTTTCCGGTGGTCGGCTCGTTTTCGTGCAGCGTGGGCAAGTTCTCGAATCCGGTTCGGGATGGCCTGGGGGAAGCGCACGTGCGTGCATTGCACGGAGGATCCCTAGTCAGCGTGGCGGCCACGCATCTCACCTCGGCCGCGGCGAACTCCGCGATTAATCTCTATTTCATGCAAAGACTTTTCTCCCGGGGCCCGGATCAGCCGCTTCCTGCCGGCGTGGCTCTCATGGACGTCAAACGCCAAATTCCCGTCGCGCAGGGGGACAAATATGTGTGCCTGGGAGATCCGGCGAGCCGCCTTCCCGTACCGGGGGAAACGCTGTTGCTTTCCGGGCCGTCGCGTCTCGACCGCGGGGCCGAGGTCGCCATTCGCGCCCAGACCCAAGGTGGAGGCACCCGCACCGGAACCATGGATCTGGAAGCGCGCGATGCCAGGCTGGTGCACACCGAGCCCCTGCTCTACAAGATGCCGGGGGCCTTGCTCTATCGAGGAACGGCGGCGGTCGCAAGCGATACCGCGCGGGCAGAGTTCACCGTTCCCATTTCGCTTCGAGGAGGGCCGGACGGACGTATCGCCGCGTATGCATCGGGCACGGGGTGGGAGGCCGCCGGCGTTCTCACGCCGCTTTCGGTGGGCGGGCTGGCCACGACCGGCAACGACACTCTGGGACCGACGATCCTGTTCGGCCTTACCGGTCAGGAGGTGGATGCCGGACAGGCGGTAGAGGTGACGCTCGAGGATTCTTCGGGCATCAACCTCACCCGGCTCTTCGAGTTCCGTTCGATCCTGCTCAAGGTGACCGATCGCACGGGCATTGAGCAGCTGCGCGAGGACGTGACGGAATCTTTCACCTATAACGTTGGGAGTCATACCAAGGGCAGCCTCGAATTTCGGGTTCCCGACCTCGCTCCCGGCGCCTATGTGTTCAGCATCTCGGCGACCGACAATTTCAACAATCGTTCACAGACTTCGGCGTCGACGGAGGTGGGGAACGCTCACACCCAGCTCGAGTTCGAGGGGACCCACCTGGCCTATCCCAACCCGTTCGACCCGGCGGGGGAGCCGACCAAACTGCTCTTTTCCCTGAACCGTTCGGCGCAGGTGACGGTCCGGGTGTACAGCGTTTCGGGCCGTCTGGTCCGCCAGGCCGACATGAGCGCCCAGGCTGGCCCCAATGCGTTCGCCTGGGATGGCCGGGATGCGTCGGGGGATCCGGTGGCCAACGGGGTCTACCTGGTCCGAGTGGCCGCCCAGCGGGAGGGGTCCGATGACGCTCGGATCCTGGAACGGGTGGTTGTTCTACGTTAACCGGCCTACACAATTGCCCTCCGCCAAGGGCTTTGCTAGGCTTTTTCTCTTTCTGGGAAATAGGGCGCTCAACTCCTGGGAACCGCCTAGGTAAGTGCGGGTAAAAAGTGGGTTAGCCGGCGGCGCCAGGTCCCCAGGAGGTTTGCGCTCGATGAAATCTTCGATACTCCACGTATGTCGTCCCCTAGTTTTGGTCATTGGCGGTCTCATGGCCCTTGGACCCGTGCCGGCCTTCGCCGCCTTCAACGCCGGTGCCGCCCACCTGCAAATTCCCCCCGGCGCTCGGGCCGAAGGGATGGGCCGATTCTTCAACTCGGTGGCGGATGACGCATTCGCGCCCTGGTGGAATCCGGGAGGATTGGCGTTCACCACCGGATGGAACGCGGGCCTCATGCACACCCGGCTCGTCGAGGGCTTGGTGGATGACGTGTACTTCGAGTATCTCGGCCTTTCCAAGAACATTCAGGGATTCGGCGGGGTCGCCGGAACCTTCACCTATTTGAATTACGGAAGCTCCCAAGCGACCGACGCCGGCTCGACCGATCCTTACGACACGTTCAATCCCTTCGAGATGTCGTTTTCCGGTGCCGTGGGAACCCAGATCGTTCCCAACCTCGGTGTGGGCATGAATCTCAAATTCGTACTCGTGGATCTCACGAGCGGGCTCTCCGGCGGAGAGAGCAATGGGCAGGGAACGAGCTTTGCCGTGGATCTGGGCGGCCTCTATCGCTGGAACAAGAACATTTCGAGTTTCCTCGGCTCCGGTCCGGGTCAGATGACCACGCGGGTCGGAGTCACGCTGGCGGATCTAGGGCCCGATATTTCGCTCGGGAATTCCAAGGAATCGGATCCGCTGCCTCGCAACCTCAAGATCGGCACGTCCTGGGGTGTTCATATCCCCGGCTCGTATTCGGTCTTGGCCGGTCTGGCGGTGGAGAAGAGCCTCATCTTCAGCGACATTCCTCCTCCTTGCTCACAAGATAGTACCGAGGGGTGCTTGCCGGAGAAGCTCAGCTTCATGGAGCGGAACGAGGTTCTCCTTTCCGGTGGCATGGAGCTAGGCGTCATGGACCTCTTGTTCGGACGGGTGGGGTATCTGTACGACGACGTCGGCGAGATCAAGAACTGGACGTTTGGCGTGGGATTCCACATCAAGCAGTTCGGCCTGGACTATGCCTCCATCCCGCAGGCGGAAGACCTCGATCGAGTGAACAAGTTCTCGGTCGTGGCACGGTTTGATTAGACGCTTCCGGCTCGGGAGCGTCGTCGGTCTTCTTTTCCTTTTGCTCCCGGCCCTCGGCGAAAGCGCCCCCGCCCGTGTGATCGTGCGGGGCGCCTCCCGTCCGGCCAGAGAACTCACTTCTCCGCCGGCTTTCCCTCTTCCCTCGCGTCCGCTTCGCTCATTCAACGACGACATCTATGCCCCGGGAGCGGTGCGCAAAGAGCTTCGGCCGATGCGTCGCATCCTCGAAGCGGAGCGCTCTCGCGAAAAGAGTGCGCTTACTCCCGCCGCGCCGAAGTCGGCCGCTTCCGCCGGTGTGAAAACCGTACGCACGATGCGCCTGGCCATCATTCGGGTGGACTTCTCGCGGGATGGGGCAGGCAGCCAGACCACGGGGGACGGCCGGTTCGATTTGCGGCGGAACGTCACCGGAGTGCCGGTGGATCCGCCGCCCCACAACAAGGCGTTCCTGGAAGCGCATGCCGAAGCGCTTCACCGTTTTTACGACGTGGAGTCCTACCAGACACTCGACGTCCAGTCGACCGTGTTTCCGGCCGATCCCGACAGCGCTTATCACCTCGATGACACTGCGAACTACGGTCCCTGGGAAGTGAGTCAGAACCCCGATGTCGCCGCGCTGGCGGAGAAGTTCGTGACCGATGCGCTCAAGGCCGCGGATCGAAGCGGCGAGATCGACTTTGCTTCCTTCGACGCGTTTGGGATCGTGCATGCGGGAGCGGATTTTCAAGGTGACATCAATGTCGATACGCCCTTCGACATTCCATCGTTCGCCCTCACCCTGTCCGAGTCACTAGCGGTGGCGGGGGGCACGGTGAAGATCGGGCGCGCGCTCGTGTTGCCGGAAACAGGAAGTCAGGACGATCGGGTGGCGGCGCTGAACGGCGTGTTCGCCCACGAATTCGGTCATATCCTGGGTCTTCCCGATCTCTACAACATCTTCAACGGCGTTCCTCAGCTTGGGTACTGGAGCCTCATGGATTCGGGCGAGAACCTGACCGTGCAGGTGGAGGATCCGACCTCCGGGGACGTGTTCTACGCCGATGGCGTCTTCCCGACCAGCTTCGATCCGTGGTCGCGTTGGCAAATTTTCTCCGATGCAGTGGACACGGTTGAAGTGCAGGAGACATGGCAGGGAAGCCTCCAGGCCATCGAGGCCGACTCGCTTTTGCCGGTGGTGTTCATCGATGGACTGGAGTATTTCCTGGTCGAAAACCGTGCGCTCGATCTGGATGGAAACGGATTCCCGTTCGTACAGCAGGATTCTACGACCGGAGTGTTCCTGGGACCGGTCGACGATCCCGATCGCCCCGGCACGGGTGGACACCTGGAGTACGACGCCGTGCTTCCCGGGGGCGGTCTCCTGATCTGGCACATCGACGACCGCTATGCGGTGCCCGGTTTCATTTCGGGAGCGGTGAACTTTCAAACCGGCCAGCGAGGGATTGCTCTCGAAGAAGCCGACGGCATTTGGGACATGGGCCGCTTCAATTTCGGGACGCCCTACGATCCGTTCTACGTGGGCAACAATGCCACGTTCGGCCCCAACACCGTTCCCTCCTCGGCCGCCAACGATGGCGCGTATTCGGGCATCACGATCGAGACGACCTCGCACCCCGACCGGTTCATGGACGTGTCCATCGCGAGAGCGCTCGCGGTGGCGGGGTGGCCAGTGTTCCTGAGAGACGACTCTCAAGTTCACACGGAACCCGGTCCGATGACGACCGCGGACATGAACACGGACGGCATTCCCGAAGTCGTGTTCGGAGCCGACGGCGTCAAGTTGACCCAGCCGGGGCGTTTGCGGACCATTCTCGAGCTTTCGATCGACCTTTCCGACACGTTGCTCATCGCCGATTCGCTCCAGAGCCGCGTGCGACCCGGCCTAGCCGCCTCCAACGTGTTTCGTAGCTCGAGCACCACGGATCCCGGGCCCGTCGTGGGGGGCACGTTGGGCAATGGGCAAGTTTATTTGTGGGATCGTCGTGGAAACGACGTGCTGAACGGGTTGGGTGCCGTGGGTGCGGTGACCCCTCCCGTCATCTGGCAGCCGGCCACCGGCGCTGGGGCCGTGCTCGCCGCGGGTATCGGAACCTTTCATGTGATCACGGCGTCGGGAGAAGGCGCACGCACCGATTCAGCATTGACGGCAAGGAACGAGGCAGCCACGGCTGGGCCCACGCTGATCGAAAATGAAAGCGCGGCCGCAGTAGGGTTCGGGAACGGTGCGATCGAGATCTTTCCCATCGTCGGTCCGCGTCCGCCATCCCAGTTTCATGTTGCGGAGCCCGTTCGTTATTTGCTTTCGGGATCGTTGGATCCAACCGGCGGGTCGTCTCTCGTGGCCGTGACGAACGATTCGGTGATCGTATTCCAGTCCCAGTTGGGCGTTCGATCCGCAGGATGGCGTCTCACCCATGCCGTCCTATTGCCGCCTACACTGGCCGATCTCGATGCGGATGGCCGGAGTGAAATCGCGCTCGTGGACACGACCGGTGAGGTAATGGTCTATAACGGCGACGGGAGTCCTGCACTGGGATGGCCCAAGCAGGTTCAGAAACCGGCTCACGATCTCAAGCTTCTCGATCTGGATGCGGATGGAAAGATCGACGTCCTGGTGCTGGATGCCAATGGACGTTTCTATGGATGGAGCGGGCGGGGCACTCTGTTGCCTACGTACCCACGCGCGCTCGGTATCTTCGATCCGATATCGAGCGTTGTGGAGAGCTTCGATTCGTTCCCTCCAAGTCCGCCGTCACCGCACGAGATTTCGTGGATCTGGGTCGGCATCGGCCAGGATCTCGCGACCGGGCGGCCGTCCTTGGCCGCTCTCCGGGTCGGCGGGGGATTGGACACAGGACACGGTGACTGGCGTTATCTCGGCCAGAAGCGGGAAAGTGGGTGGGAACAGCTTTCACCCGACGGGGGCGTTGTCGCCGGAGAACCGGTTCTCGACCATCCGCTCCTCGTTTATCCCAACCCAGCAAGGGAGTGGGTGGAGCTTCGTTTTCTGCTCGATGCCGGTGAGACCGCGGACTTGGAAGTCCTCGATTTGTCCGGAAAGATCATCGACGATGCGCGCCTGGATCGACGGGGCGGCTTTCGCACCGGCGAGAACGCCGTCCGCTGGGACCTGACCGACATGGCTCCGGGGCTCTATTTCTGCCGTCTGGAGCGTTCGGGAAGCTCGGCGGGTTCCAAAGTGGACATGGCCCGGGTGGTCGTGGTTCGCTAGCCCGCCTCTGGGCTGAAACCTATGTCGCGCTGAGGGGTACATGAACGCATGGCGTTTCGGGTTTTGGGTGGCCCTGGGCTGGGCGGCCTCTGCCGTGGGTCCGGTGGCCGCCGAAGAGCTGGATCCATCGGTGTTCGCCGAGATCTCGGTTCCCGGCGAGCGTTTCGGGCTCCGTCAGGACAACGGTTTGGAGACCGCTCTTCGCTTGGAAGATGAACCGGCGGCGACGGGCACGACCAAGACGCCGCCTTCGCCGATCCTGGCCGGCTTTTTGTCGGCGCTGGTGCCGGGTTCGGGGCAGTTCATTCAGGGGGATCGACGCGGCTGGGTTTACTTGGGCCTCGAAGCGGCGGGCTGGTTCGCCTACCTGGCCGTTCACGACGCGGCCCAGCAAGGCGAAACCGATTACCAGGAGTACGCGGATCAGAACTGGAGCTGGGCCCGCTACGACACGGTGGGGAGTTGCGGTACCGGGTTGGGGCCGGACGGCGATCCCGCCGGCGAGAGAGAAATACTCGAGGACGACTACAACAACAACCGGGACCAGTTCTATCAGGACATCGGAAGCGACAAAGTCTACGCCTGCGGGTGGGGAACGCAGACTCAACGTGCGGACTACCAATCCATGATCAACGACTCGGACAATCTCTACAACGCGGCGAGCTACGTCATCGGCGGCATCGTTTTGAATCACATCGTGAGCGGCATCGATGCGGCAAAGAGCGCCGCCGGCAAGCGAAAGGCCGTGTCGCACTCGTGGCGCTGGAATGTCGCTCCTGAGGGAATGGCCGGCTTACGCGTCGAGCTCAGCCGAAACTTTTAGGGAAGGTGCCATGATCCGTTGGGTTCAGAGCTTCATTCTCGCGGGTGGTCTGGGATGCGCGGCCGCGCACACCGTTAGCGCCGCCCCTCCGCTCGGCCCCGAGCGTCTCTATGACTCGCACTCCGTGCTTGCCCAAGTCGCGCAACAAGAGGGTGAGCCTGCCGTCCTGGAGCCCGCAACCTCGTCCAACTCCCGCGTGGCCATGTTGTATTCGCTCATTCTTCCCGGTCTCGGTGAATACTCGCTCGGCCATCATGACCGGGCCAAAGTGTTTTTCGTGGCCGAGGGGGCCATCTGGACATCGTATGCGGTATTTCGTGTGCAAGGGAATCACCGCAAGGATCTGTACCGGGAATTTGCGGCCGTGAACGCCGGCGTAGCCAAGCGAGACGACGACGAGTTCTATCGCATCATCGGGAACTACACGTCCTCGGACGGTCCATTCAGCGCGAACGAGCAAGTGCGCAGGGAAGCGCGCGCCAACTATCCCGACGATCGGGCCCAGCAGGAGGTTTACTACCAGGAACATGCGTACACCGGAGATGACAGCTGGACATGGCAAAGCGAGGCGCTGCTCGAAACCTATCAGGACATGCGCGACTCCAGTATTTCCGCCTACCACAAATCCCAGTTCAGCCTCGGGCTCGCGATCGCCAATCGTCTGATCTCGGTCGTGGACACCGGTATCTTGGCGTCCAAGAAGAACCGCGGCAATGCAACCCAGACCGGTTTCCGCTGGAACATCGAAGCCGAGCCGTCGGGCGCCCGCCTCCTTGTCTCGCGAAGTTTCTAGCCCAGAGGACTCGCGTCCTTTGCCGTACCGCACATCCATGGCGTTGAGCGCCTTCCTTCTGTGTCTTTTTGCCGGCACGTCCGTCGCCGCGAGCCCCGCGGCTCCATCCGACACACTTCCCACGCCGGCTCCCGCCGACACATCGCTTCTCTGGTGGCCAAACGGCCCGCTCAGTAATCCCTGGACGCCCGTGGCGGCGCTCTTGCTCCCAACCCGTGATCTCCTGGTCGCGGACAAGGCCCAGAATCGCCTTTATTTGATTCACGGACGTGATACGGCGCCGGTGCGCCTGCCCGAACCGTCACCCGCGCCGGTGGAGTGGACCGCGCTGTCCGGGGCTCCCGGCTTGGCGATTTACGCGCTCGATGGACCAGGCGGGAAGGTGCATCAGTTCGATTTCAAGGGGAACTATCTCGGGGTGGCCGTCGACTTCGATGCGGTGGCGCTGGCGAACGGGCTCGGGCGCGTGGATGCACGGGGGTTGGCGGTGGACCGATCCGGTCGCGCGGTGGTCACCGATCGCCAAAACGATCGAGTACTTCTCTTCGGGCCCGGCTGGAGTTTCCTCGGCGTGCTCGGAGAGACGGGGTCGGGACTTGGCGCATGGCGCCGGCCCACCATGGCTGCGGCTTCGGAAAAGGGGTCGTTTCTCGTCGTCGATGAAGGGAATCGCCGGGTCGTGCTGCTCGATGCGGTGGGATCGGTAAAAACCGCGCGATCGACCAAGGAAGTGCCTCAGGGGGTGAGCGCTCTCGGTCCGGAGTTGTTCGCGATCGCGCTCGACGACCGAGTGGACGTGGTGAACACGAACCTCGAGCTGGTGGCGTCTTATCCCGTGCCCGCGGGTCCGCGCTGTGGCGGTGCGTCCTATACCACGCCCGCCGTGACCGGCACGGAAGATCTCATTCTGGTCGGTGAGGGGTGCTCGGGTCGCCTCCTCGAGTTACGGATTCGAGGAGACTGACATGCGCCGCTACCTCTTCGCGGGGGGCCTACTCGCGGCAGGGGTTCTCTGGAGCGTCCCGATCCTCGGCGCCGAACGGTCATCGTTTCTTCCCGTGGAGCGTGACACCCTCGTGCTCGAGCCCGGGAAGAGCGTGGCCTGTCTGCATCGGCCCAACGTATTCGCCCGCACCCTCGATCTGGAAGAAAAGGGGACGCACCTCGTCGATGGCACCGATTACATCCTGGACGCCGACACGGGATGCTTTACCTTGCTCGTGCCGGATAGCGTGGGTGCGGGGCACCGAATTGTTGCCACCTATCAGGCCCTGCCGCTCACGCTCGAGGGCACCTACCGGCTCCGTGAGGATCCGCATCATCGGCAAGCCGCTCCCGCCAACGATCCCTCGCTGACCCAAGCGAAACCGATCGGGTTCACCTCGGCCAGCGACGTCTCCGATCTCGACATCTCGGGAAGCAAGACCTTCGGGGTCGAGATGGGAAACCGGCGCGATCTCAAGCTCCAACAGAGCCTCGATCTCCGCTTGACCGGCCGCGTGTCCAAGGACGTGAACCTCCTCGCCATTCTTTCGGATCAGGATCTTCCCTTTCAGCCCGAAGGCAACACCGCCGAGCTGGAGGATCTCGATCGAATTCTGGTGCGATTGGAATCGCCGCGCGCGGGAGCAAGCCTGGGGGACGTGAGCTTGAGTGCGACCGGGCTCTCCTTCCTGGATCTGCATCGCGAGGTGGAGGGATTCAGCGGCAACGCATCCATGGGTACCGCGAAGGCGCAAGGCACGGTGGCGCGAGCCAAGGGCGAGTTCGCGAGCCGGGAGTTCTTTGGTGAAGAAGGCAAGCAGGGTCCTTACCGGCTCACCGATCGAACCGGCAACACGGACATCGTGGTCGTGGCCGGCTCGGAAAAAGTCTGGCTGGATGGAGTGTTGCAGAAGCGGGGCGCAGAAGAGGACTACACGATCGACTACACGCTGGGCGAAGTTACGTTCACGAGCCGGCGTGTAATCACCGCCAACTCCACGATCTCGGTCGATTACCAGTATGCGACGGGGCGCTACCAGCGCCAGATCGCCTTCGCGGGCGGTGAAGGCCAGCTGGGGAACTTTGGGACGTTGCGCGCGACCTACTACTCCGAGGGGGACAACGCGGATCATCCCGTGGGTGGTGATCTCACGCAATCGGAAATCGATCTTCTGGCCGCGCAGGGGGACTCGGCCCAAGTCCAGTGCGGCACGCGGTACGTCGGCGTCAACCAGGGCGATTACGATCTCATCGTCGACGCGAAAACCGGCAGACAAATCTACGCGTTCGTAGACGGATCGGGCGACTACCGCGTCGAGTTCGTGGATGTCGGAGACGGGAAGGGTGAGTACCAGCCGCGGGCCGACAGCACGGGCACGCGCACGGTCTACATTTTCGTTGGAGAAGGTAACGGCGGATTCGTGCCCTGCCGTGATCTTCCCCCGCCGGAGAACCGGCACATCGCCGATCTGCACTGGGAAACCTCGGGCAAGGCGGGCCGTGTCCTTGCCGAAGGAGCATTTTCCAAAGCGGACGGCAATGTGCTGTCGGCGCTCGACGATCAAAACAATCACGGCAACGCCTTCACCGCGGGCGGGGAGGCTACGGCGCTCGCGCTCGGGAAGGGGTTTCACATCACTCCGAGATTCAATTGGCGCCACGTCGACGAGGCGTTCGAAAGCCCGGCCCGCCTGCGTAGCGCGTTCTTCGGGCGGGATTGGAACCTGACCGGCACGGAAGAGATCCGGGCCGAGGATCTGGCCGAAGGGGGTGCATCGTTCGCATTCAAAGACAAGGCGCGTTGGACCTCGAGCATCGGGCGCCTGGCTCTGGCCGACACGTTTTCTGCGCTTCGCCAGGAGCAAGCGCTCAACGTGCAAACACGCTGGGTCACCGGCAACGCGGCTTGGAACACGGTGCACGAAGATGTGGGCTTTGCCGAGGGCCGAATGAAACGCTGGGGAGGCGAAGTGCTCCTCGGACGCTTTCGCATCGCTCCGCGCTTTCGCGGCACGCATGAGACGCGGGAGCGCCCGGCCGGAGACGGAGAGCGCCATCGCGACTGGGAGACCGCGCTCGTCATGCCGGCGGGGAACGGTCCCTTCCGGGCCGAGCTCGGCGTGGGACGCCGGCTGGATGATTCGCTTCGAACCGGAAACGACGGCTTCACCCAGGTTCGCGACACCGAGCGTGGATTCGGGGAAGTCGAAGGACGGTGGCGCGATCTTTCCTTGCTCATGCGTTACGAAGCGCGCGGCGTAGAGGTGCCGGGAGGTACGCGCGAGCGACGGGACACGGGGCGTCTCGACGCGCGCCACCAAGCCGTTCGTGGGGCGTGGAGCGCTCTTTTGTCCATGGACGTGGGAACGGAGGGGCTTCGCCAGCGCACGAAGTCCATCGTCGCCGACTCCACGGGGTACTTTGATGAATTTGGAAACTACGTGGGACCGGGGGGTGGCTACGACGTGGAGTACGGTCCGCCCGGAAATGAAGTCTTAAGCGGCCGCGTCGATCTGTCCTCTCGATTCCGATGGACGCCGCCCGGCGAAGACGTCAAGGTCGCGCCCTGGCTTCGCGCGGTGGCGTGGGAGGCGTTCCTAAGTGTCGACGAATCCTCGGCCTTGCCTCTGGTCGAACCGCGCTACTTCCTGAATCCCGGCTCGTACCTCGATCCCGCGTCCACCCTCGATGGCCGCCTGTCGCTTCGCCAGAGCGTGGATCTCTTTCCGTCGCACCGGCAGCTCGGGTTTCGGATGCGGCACGAGATTCGGGAAAGCCTGGTGCGAAATGCGAGCGCAGGCGGCGATTCGCTGGTGGAAGGCAATACCCAGAAAACGTTCGTCGGCACGTTGCGATCCAATCCAGCGCCGGCCTGGGACGCGGAGCTGGAAGGCTCCCTAGGTCATCGGCGAGAGGAAGTGCGGACGAGCGCTGCTCCGTTTTTGCAGGACACCGATATTCGCTCCGGAACACTGCGGGGCGGCCGGCGGCTGGAATCGGGTCGTCATCGCGGCCGCGTATCCATGGAAGGCACCTACAGTGAGGAGGTGGGGGAGGGAAAAGAAGCGCGGGGATGGATTTTGCGGCCGAAGTTCCAGTGGTCGGTGAACAACATCGGGCGTCTTGAAGTGCGCGGTTCCTACACGGATCTCGTCTCGAGCACCGGGTTCACCGGCATTCTAGGTCCGGGCGCCTCGCAACTCATCGCGGGATGGCGCGTGGATGTGATCAGCGAAGTGCGCATTCACAAAGGCATCGTGGTCACCGGGGTGGTGGGGTCGGATCATCCCGAGGGTTTAGCGGCGGTAACAGTGGGCCGCATGGAAGTGCGGGGCACGTTCTAATGCGCCGTGCACTGTTTGTCTTCCTGCTCTTGTTACTGGCCCACGGTCGGGCCGGGGCGGGGGAGCTCAAGTGGGGGCACCTGACCCTCGCCGCGTCCGCGCCGGTCGACTCGGTGGCCTGGTTCCGCGCCCTCGATCTGGAAGGGCGGCCGGTGGTGGGGAACTCGCTCGAGGACGCGCTCGATCGCGCGCTCCATGAGCTGGCTCGCGGCGGTCATCCCTTTGCCGAGGCGCACCCCAAGGGATTTGCACTGGAGGGCGATCGGATTCGTGGAACGATCGTGGTGGATCCCGGACCCCGCGCGCACGTGGAAGCGCTGGAGCTAACTGGCGCGCGCGTGACCCAACCCAAGACCGCGCTCCGCATGTCGGGCGTGAAAGAAGGCAACACCTACACCGGCGAAGACGACGAACGCGTCACCGAACGCCTCTCGCGCTCGGGCCTGTTTACCCATGTGGGGAGCGTGGAAGTGGTGCCCGGCACGTCGCCGGATGCGGTGCGACTCAGGGTTCCAGTGGAGGAATCGCCGTACACCCGCTTCCGGGGGCTGGTCGGCATGGGAAAAGACGCGAAGGTAACCGGACTCCTGGACATCGATCTGGCCAATATCGCCGGCACGGCGCGATCCGCGACGGGTCGATGGGAGAATCGTGGCGAAGGGCTCACGCGCTATGCGCTTCGCTATCGCGAACCCTGGCTGCCCGTGATCGGCATCGGCCTCGAGGGGTCTCTCGAGCACGACGTGAACGAGAATCTGTACTCCTATACGAAATGGGAAGCGATCGGGGATTTGCTCCTGGGCGATCAATGGACGCTGCGCTTTGGACGCGGGGGTTCGCGCGCGGTCGAGACGATCGAGGGGGCATCGCCGGTCACCGAGGGCTACTTCCTGGCCGGGATCGATCTCGATCGGCGGAACTCGGCCCGCAATCCCGATCACGGCTACCGTTTGACCGGGGAGAGTCGTCGCGGCACGAAAACCTTCACCCCGGATTCGGTCGAGGCGCGCATCGACCGCACGCATTGGCTCGTGGCCGGCGAGACCTATCAGCCGGTCGGCCGCAAATGGTTGGGTGTCCTTCGCGGGCGATTCGAGTTCTTGCAAACGCCTGAAGACTCCGTGCCACGCTGGGACGAGATCGCGGTCGGCGGCGCTAATTCGCTTCGGGGATATCGGGAGGATCAGTTCCTGACCCTGGGCGCCACCGTGTTGCAAGGGGAATGGCGGCTGCGTCAGGACAGTCGCGGGTCGGCGGTATATGCGTTCGCCGATGCGGGATTCATTCAAGAGGACGGTCATCGACTGAACGATCTCTTCGACCAGTTTCTGCTTGGCGCCGGTCTCGGCATCCGGCAAGCGAAGGGCCCCGGGATCCTCAGTCTGGAGTATGGAATCCCCAAGGGCTCGAGTCCTCTGGAAGGCCGCCTGCACCTTCGCTTGGACGCGGTGTTCTAGTGATCTGCCAGGGCCTTTGGCTGCACGCGTAGCGAGGGAAAACTGCCCTTCGCTCGGGCGCGAGTCTGAGACGCCGCGGGCGCGAGGGTCCGAGTTGTCTCCCATGTGTCGCATTGGCACGAAGCAGGACCCGAGCGGGGACCCGCGGCGGATCAGGAGCGACGAAGAACGATTGATAATCGTTCGAGGAGCGCCGAGCGTCCCGAGGCGAAGGGCTTTTCCGGAGCCTAGCGTGCAGCTCTGGGCGAGTGCGTGGCAGGATCTCGATGTCGGACTGGGCCACGTGGAGGCAAAACGCGGCCGTCGTGTATCATGGATGGTCCTCGACGCACCCCCGTCTCTGGACACAAAGAATCGCTGCCATTTCGGAGGATTTACTTGGCCCAGACGACTCCCGCCGCGCGGGCTCGCCAGCTTCGGGACGAGATCCGCCGGCACGATCACGCGTATTTCGTCCTGGCCAAACCGGTCATCACCGACCGCGACTACGACCGGCTCATGGCCGAGCTGGTCGCTCTGGAAACCGAACATCCCGACCTTCGCACCCCCGATTCGCCGACTCAACGGGTAGGGGGAGCTCCGATCGAGGGGTTCAAGACGGTGCGGCATTCCCCGCCCATGCTGAGCCTCGACAACACCTACAACGAGGAAGAGCTGAAGGAGTTCGATGCGCGGGCCCGCCGCGGTTTGGGACTAGGGCCGGACGATCCCCCGCTGGTTTATGCGGTCGAACCCAAGCTCGATGGCGTGGCGGTGAGCTTGCGCTACGAAAACGGACAGTTCGTGCTGGGCGCTACCCGAGGTGATGGCACGCAGGGAGATGACATTACCGTCAACCTGCGCACGATTCGTAATTTGCCTTTGGCGCTGCAACAACCGGTCACCCTCGAGCTCCGCGGCGAGGTCTACATGACCCACGCCGTGTTCAAGCTCGTGAACGATCAAGCCCGCGCGGAGGGCCGGGAAGCCTACGTGAACCCGCGTAACACCACCGCCGGAACGCTTAAGCAGCTCGATTCGCGCATAGTCGCCAAGCGGCCTCTGCAATTCGCCGCCTACGCGGTCGTGGATCCGCGACGCCATGGCCTCAAGTCCCAGCGGCAGGCGCTGGCCTTCTTGCGTCAGATGGGCTTTGTCTCGCACGGGGGCGAGGAAGCCGTTGGAGTCGCCGGAGTGATGCAGCGGGTAGAGGAGTGGGAGAGCAAGCGGTCCACGCTGGGGTTCGACGTCGACGGTCTCGTGATCAAGCTCGACGATTTCGCCCTCTCCGCAGAGCTGGGGGCGACGAGCAAATTCCCGCGTGGCGCCATTGCCTATAAATACGCGGCCGAGCAAAAACCGACTCGCATGCTCGACATCATGATCACGGTCGGCCGCACGGGGGCGATTACGCCGACCGCGGTGTTGGAGCCCGTCTTCGTGAGTGGAACCACGGTGAGCAAGGCCGGACTCCACAATCAGGACGAAATCGCCCGTCTCGACGTACGGATCGGGGACACGGTTCTAGTTGAAAAGGCGGGCGAGATCATCCCCAAAGTAGTGGCGGTGGTGAAGGAGCTTCGCCCGAAGGGAGCAAAGCCCTTCGTGTATCCCACCCACTGTCCGGGCTGCGGCAGCGAGCTCGTGCAACCGCCGGGCGAAGTCGTGATCCGATGCGTGAACCTAGGCTGCCCCATTCAGCGCGATCGCACGATCATGCACTACGCGTCGCGCGGAGCGATGGACATAGAAGGTCTCGGCGAAAAGCTCGTGCTCACGCTCTCGGCCGAGGGACTCGTGCGCGACGTGTCCGATCTCTACACGCTCACGGCGGAGGATCTCGTTCCCCTCGAACGCATGGGGCAAAAGAGCGCCGAGAACCTCGTGCGCGGCATCGAGGTCAGCAAGGATCGCGGGCTGACCCGGCTCATTCATGGGTTGGGCATGCCGCACGTGGGGGCGACCGTTGCTCGCGTGCTCGCGCGGCATTTCCGAACCATGGGCGCCCTGCAAGAAGCAACTCAAGATGAAATCGAACATGTAGAGGGAGTAGGGCCCGTCATCGCCGGTGCCGTGTATCAGTTCCTGAATCGAAAGGAAAACCGAGCGCTGCTCGAGCGCTTGCGGAAAACCGGCGTGCGCATGGACGAGCCCGGCGTAGCGGATCGGGACCATCGCCCCTTCGAGGGGCAGACCATCGTGGTCACCGGCGGCCTCAATCATTTCACCCGCGAGCAAATTGAAGAGGAGCTGGCCGCCCTGGGAGCCAAAGTAGCGGGCAGCGTGAGCAAGAAAACGTCGTTCGTGGTGGCGGGGGAGGCCCCGGGCACGAAAAAGGACAAGGCGGAAGCGCTCGGCATTCCCATCATTAGTGAAGCGGAGCTTCTCGAGCGCATGGGTCGCCGGCCATGAAAACCGTGTTGGCCTACAATGCCGAAGATATCCCCGATTTGCTCGCTCCGGGAAGCGTGCTGTCGGAGGATGTGCCGTCTTTCGAGGATCGCCCGTATCAACGCGAGTTGGCTCTGGAGGTGGCGCGGCTTCTCGAAGGCGGGGGCCGCCTGGCCGTCGAGGCGCCGACGGGGATTGGCAAATCGCTGGCCTACAGCGTTCCCGCGGCGCTGTGGTCCCTGGCCGGAAATGGACCGGTCGTCATCGCTACCCACACCCGCACGCTGCAGGATCAGCTCCTCCGGCTGGAGGCTCCACGGCTCGCGAAGACGGTGGGCCGCCACCTTCGCGTGGAACTGCTCAAGGGACGCACCAACTATTTATGCCGAAGGCGTTTCGAGGCCCTGGCCGCCGAGGCTACCGGGTCGGGGACGCAGGAACTGTTTTCCCGCATGCGTCCCTGGACCGAGCGCACTCAAGTCGGAGATCTGGCCGAGCTCGAAAACCTTCGCCCGGGAGAACGGCTCTTTCTGGAAGCGAAAGTAGCCAGCGATCTCCGGTTTTGCGCCCATTCCCGCTGCACTCCCGAGACGGGCTGTTTTTTCAAACGCGCCCGCGCGCAGGCCGGCGAAGCCAACCTGCTCATCGTGAACCATGCGCTTCTGGCCATTCATCTTTTTGGGGGGCGGGATCTCCTGACTGCGTTCGATGCCCTCGTGGTGGACGAGGCGCATGCCTTCGTGCGGGTCGCGCTCGATCATTTGAGCGACTACGTGGGCCCGTCGCGAGTGACCGCGCTGGCGGAGGATCTCCCCGGTCGCCGGACGTTCGTTTCCACCTTGCAACATGGCGAAGGGGCGTCGCGGTTGGCCGCCGTGCATCGCGCGTTCGCACGGCTGGACACCGAGGCGCGCACCTACTTCGGATCGAAAAACGGCCAGCGCCCGGGCGAAGATCCGCGACAACGCTACCGGGATTCGGATGAGCTCGTAGCCCTCAATCCGCTCTCTTCCGAGGCGCTCAGCGACGCGCTCGGCACCTTGGCCGCGGACATGGAGGTGCTGCGTTATTTCCTTGAATCGCAACCGAACGACGATGACGATCGTTCGCAGGTCACGCGCTCGGGAATCGAACGATTTCGTGGCGGCGTTCTGTCCTTGCGCGAAAGCTTCGAACGCTTGTTGCGTCCCGAAATCGGCGAGTCGGATCGGGTGACCTGGAAAGAATGGGGCGAGGGCGCGGGCTTTTCGCTTCGATCCACCCCCATCGAGCTGGGTCCTCGCCTGGCCGGGCAACTCCGGGAAGGACCGACCGCAGTCGTCTTCACCAGCGCCACCCTGGCCGCCGGCCAAGACTTCAGCTACTTCGCGAGCGAAATCGGCTTAAACGATGCGCTGCCGTCTATTGCCTATCCATCGCCCTTTGAGTTCGAGGCGCAGGCGCTCTTTCTGGCCGTGCGGCGCGGCCCCGATCCGCGGCAGCCCGGCTGGGCCGAGAGCACGGCGGCGACCTTGTCGCTTCTCCTCGAGAACCCGAGGCGCAAGACGCTGGCTCTCTTTACTTCCTATCGGGACCTCGGAAGGGTCGCGGATTGTTTGCGGCTCAGTCCCTCCGACGGGTTTCAGCTCCTGGTTCAGGAACCGAGGAGCGAACCTTCGTCCTTGCTCGATCGTTTCCGGAAAGCCGAGAGCGCACTCCTTCTCGGAACGGCGACGTTCTGGGAGGGCGTGGATTTGCCGGGCGACGATCTCGAAGTGCTCGTGCTCACGCGCTTGCCGTTCGGTGTGCCCACCGATCCGCGATTCGCGGCCCGGGCCGAACGCCTGGAAGCGGAAGGGGGCAACGCGTTCACCGGTCTGTATCTTCCCGAGGCGGTGTTGCGGCTCAAGCAGGGGTTCGGGCGGCTCATTCGCCGCCGTTCGGATCGCGGGATTGTCGCCGTTCTGGATCCGCGTCTGTTGGGAAAGGGATATGGGCGGCGTTTTGCCGCGGCGCTCCCGCTCGGGGTGACCGAGGTTGCCGACGGACCGGCCCTCGCGCGAACCGCTGCGGCATGGTGGAATAAGAGCACCACTTACGATCAAGGAGACGACGCATGACGGCACCGGTCGCTTCACCCCACATCCGGGCTCCACGAGGTTCGACCCTGTCCTGTCGGGGCTGGGGGCAGGAAGCGGCCATGCGCATGCTGATGAACAATCTCGATCCCGAGGTGGCCGAGCGCCCCGAAGATCTGGTGGTGTACGGGGGCACCGGCAAAGCGGCTCGGAACTGGGAGTCGTTTCACGCCATCGTGCGCACGTTGAAGACCTTGGGGAATGACGAAACGCTTCTCGTGCAAAGCGGCAAACCCGTGGGCGTGTTCACCACCCATGCCGACGCGCCACGTGTGCTCATCGCCAACGCCAACCTGGTCGGCCGATGGGCGACCTGGGAACACTTCCGGGAGTTGGAGAAAAAGGGCCTCATCATGTTCGGTCAGATGACGGCCGGCTCTTGGATTTACATCGGGAGCCAAGGCATCGTGCAGGGCACGTTCGAGACGTTGGCCGAGGCGGCGCGGCAACAAGGGCTCCGCGATCTGGCCGGAAAAGTCGTCCTCACCGCCGGGCTCGGCGGTATGGGAGGCGCGCAACCCTTGGCGGTCACGCTTCTAGGCGGGGTGTGCCTGGCCGTCGAAGTGGATCCGGAACGCATCCGTCGCCGACTCGAGACCGGTTACTGCATGGACTCCACGACTACGCTGGACGATGCGGTCAAGAAAATCGATGCCGCTCGGGCCGGACAGAAACCCTATTCGCTCGCGTTGCTCGGCAACGCCGCGGACATTCTGCCCCAGCTTCTCGAGAGCGGTTTTCACGCCGACTACGTGACCGATCAAACGAGCGCGCACGATGCCTTGAACGGATACGTTCCCGGCGGTATGACCTATGCGGCCGCGCTCGAGCTCCGATCTCGGTCACCCGAGGAGTACATCCAGCATTCCATGGACTCCATGGCGCGCCACGTACGAGCCATGCTGGGTTTCCAGAAGCGCGGTGCGGTAACGTTCGACTACGGCAACAACATTCGGGATCAAGCCGCCAAAGCGGGCGTGGATCGCGCGTTCGATTTTCCCGGTTTCGTGCCGGCGTTCGTGCGGCCTCTCTTTTGCCGGGGCAAAGGTCCCTTCCGCTGGGTCGCCCTGTCCGGGGACCCGAACGACATCCGAGTCACCGATGCCGCGCTGCTCGATCTTTTCCCCGAGGATGACGTGTTACGACGCTGGCTTCCTCTCGCCGAGCGTCACGTGCACTTTCAGGGTTTGCCCGCCCGCATTTGCTGGCTCGGACAGGGAGAGCGCGCCAAAGCGGGACTCTTGATGAACGATCTCGTGGCCAAGGGCATCGTGAAGGCGCCGATCGTGATTGGCCGCGATCACCTCGATACGGGATCGGTAGCGAGCCCCTTCCGGGAAACGGAAGCCATGAAAGACGGCACGGATGCGGTGGCGGACTGGCCGATCTTGAACGCGTTGCTCAACACCGCGTCCGGCGCGACCTGGGTCTCCTTTCATCATGGAGGTGGGGTGGGGATCGGGTTATCGCTGCACGCCGGACTCGTCATTGTGGCCGACGGAACTCCAGAAGCGGCCCGGCGTCTGGAGCGCGTGCTCACCAACGATCCAGGAATCGGCGTCTTGCGTCACGCCGACGCCGGTTACGACGAAGCCATTGCGACGGCCCGCGCCCACGGGCTGAAGCGACCTTTAGCAGACGGCTGAACGACGGATGAGCGTCGATCTTCTGATCACGGGTATCGGGGACCTCTGCCGGATGGGGGAGGGCGTGGGTCCGCAGCGGGGCAGTGACCAAGGCGATGTTGGCTCGGTCCTCGACGCTGCGCTGGCTATTCAGGACGGAACGGTGCGATGGGCGGGGCCGCGCCAAGACGTGATTGCGGCGGCAGGGAAGCCGGCGCGGGTGATCGACGTGGAGGGGCGCACGGTGCTGCCGGGATGGGTGGATGCGCACACGCATTTGCTCTTTGCCGGAACGCGGGAAGACGAGTTTGCGCTCCGGATCGCTGGAGCCACCTACGAGGAAATCGCGGCCCGCGGTGGCGGCATTCATGCAAGTGTCCGGCGTTTCCGCGAAGCAAGTGATGCGTCTCTGCTCGCCTCGGCGCGCAAGAACCTCGATCTGGCCATGGCCGAGGGCACGACCACGATCGAGATAAAGAGCGGCTACGGCCTCGCAACCGAGGAAGAGCTTCGCGCGCTTCGACTCATCGCGACCCTCAAGAAGACCCATCCCATCGACATTGTTCCCACGTTTCTAGGCGCGCACGAGATCCCGTCCGAATGGCGCGACAATCGATCCGGCTATGTGGACGCGATCGTGGAGGACATGCTGCCCCGGATTGCGCGGGAAGGTCTCGCCGAGTTTTGCGATGTGTTCTGCGAGCGAGGCGTGTTCACACCCGAAGAGAGTCGTACGATCCTGGAGAAAGCGCGTTCGGTGGGTCTCGGTCTCAAACTACATGCCGATGAATTCGGGGATACGGGCGGGGGACGGTTGGCGGTATCGCTTGGCGTTACCAGTGCCGATCATCTGCACGGCACCGCGCTCGATCTCGTGCCCGACCTCGCCCGAGCCGGGGTCATCGCGGTGCTATTGCCCGGTACGGCTTTGTTTCTCGGACTCTCCCGGCAGGCGCCCGCGCGCAGCATGATCGAGTCCGGGGTGGCGGTCGCGATAGCCACCGACATGAATCCGGGATCGTCGATGTCCCAGAGCATGCCGCTCATGACCACGCTCGCGTGCGTGAACCTCCATCTGTCCCCGGAGGAAGCGCTGGTGGCGGCGACGGTCAACGGGGCGGCAGCCGTGCGGCGCGCCGCCAAGGTGGGGCGATTACGCCCCGGCTCTCGGGCCGACTTCCAGGTCCTGGATCTACCCGGCCATCGGCTCCTGCCCTACCACTATGGGGTGTCCCACGTGCGGGCGGTGTTTAGGTCCGGTGTCCAGGTTTGGGGGTCGGCCTGGTCTTGAAAGCTTGAACTTCATTGATTTGCAATGGGTTAGCTGGGAACCGGGCCCGGGGCCTCTCCGCACCCCGGAAATGCGCCTAATTTCCCGATAACGTTTGCCGACCCCATCGACGATAAACAGATGGGACGACGGACAGTTAGGCCGCCGTTCGCGTTCCATTTTCAGGGGTGCGTGGCTCCGTATGTTCGGGAAGGGATCTCCCTCGTTGCAAAACCAGCAAAGCTCAAGGCGCAAGGCACAGAAACTCGCCGAAAAGGGAGCCACGGAAGAGGCGCTCGCGGAGTATGGGCGCTTGGCTCGCGAAGGTCATCTCGAGCCTTATGATTTGGTCGTCTACGGCGACTTGTTGAGCCGCACCGGTAACCGGTCCGAGGCCGTATCGCGCTACCTCGAAGCGATGGACAGTTACGCCAAGGCGGGCCTCAACCGCAACGCCATTGCGCTCGGCAAGAAGATCCGGCGCCTCGCTCCTCACGAAACCTTCGTGCACCGCAAGCTCGGCGAGCTCTACACCGCCGAAGGTCTGGCCAGTGAATCCTGTCTGCACTATCTGGAATTCCTCGAACACGTCGACGTGAAAGCCGACGGCGTGGCGGACGCCATCGAAGACGTGTGCGGGAAGCTTCTCACCTTGTCGTTGCCGTCCTATCAGGTCGTGCCCAAGATCGTGCAAGCGGCCAAGACGGTGGGGCGGGAAAAACGATTGGGCGAAGGCGTGCTGCACCAGATGCGGCGAGCGGTCGCCACCGGGAATCGCGAAGCGGAACAAGCGCTTCAGGGTCTCCTGGGGTCTCTCGATCCGACCTTGGCCGCTCGTGCCGATACCCAGGCGCCGGTCAAGGAAGCATCGCCGTTCGAGCTCGACGCAACCTCGCTTACCGAGCGCGCCCGGGAGCAGCACGTTACCCGCCAGAATCTGGACGCTCCCGCCTTATCGCTTCGGGATTTTTCGTTTGATGAGCCGGAATCCCAGCACGAAAACGGCGACGCCGAGGCCGTGGAGGCCACCCCCCCCTTCGATCACGACTCGAGCGATTCGGAAGCATTCGAGCAAAGCGCGGAGGCGCTTCGCGAGCAGGGCATGAGCTCCCTGGAGCGCAAGGACACCGTGCGTGCGCAACGGTTCTTCATGAAAGCGGCCTATCGTTTCTTCGAGGCGGCCCAGAGTCACGAAGCGGCGGAACTTTACGAGCGCGTGATCAAGATCGATCCCAACCATCTCGACGCGCTCCGCGGTCTGGTCGAGATTGCCCACATCAATGGGGAAAAGGCGAAGATGGCGCACTGGGGGAGCGAGCTCGGCGATGTGCTCCTCGCTCGGGAGATGTTCGCCGACGCCAAAGTGCAATTTCAGCGTGTGCTCGCCTTCGATCCACAAAATGCGAAGGCACAGTCGCGGCTGCGTCGCCTCAACACGATTGCCGAGGTCAAAGACGTCGGCTACGGAGGACTGGCCCCGAGCACGCGTGAAGTCGAGGGCGCCCAGGTCGTCGTGCGTGATGATGAAACGACGCGCTCGTCCTCCAGTCAATCCACGCTCAATCTGTCCCAGATCCTGGACGAATTCCGCGCCGCGGTCGTGCACCGGATCCCGGAGAACGACGCGCAATCCCATTACGATCTCGGTATGACCTACAAGGAAATGGGACTCTTGGATGAAGCGGTTCGAGAATTCGAGATCGCATCCCAAAACGAGGGCAACCGCCCCGCCTCCCTCGACATCATGGGAGAATGTTATCTTCTCCTGTCGCAATTCGATCGTGCGGCGGAAGTTTTTGAGAGCGTTCTGGCCGAAACAGGCGGGAACGCCCCCGTGCACATGCGGCTTGGAAAGGCCTACGAGGCGCTCGGCGACTGGGACCGGGCGGAAGAGGAATATCATCGTGCCCTCGAGCTGGACGAAAACCTCGAAGAAGCCCTCGAGCTTCTCCAGAGCCTTGAGCTCCGCCGCACCCAAGGAGCAGCTTAGCTTCCTTCCCCCGTCCGCTCGCGTCGATTTGCATTCCCATAGCACCTGGTCGGACGGCGAGTTCTGCCCCGAAGACGTGGCTCGCCTGGGCACGGAATCCCAGGTGGCCGCCATGGCGCTCACCGATCACGATTGTCTGGACGGATTGGAAGCGTTTCAAAACGCGGCGCGAGATTTCACGCCGATTTGCGGGGTGGAGATCAGCGCCCGCGATCACGAGAATGACGTGCACATCCTCGGCCTCTTCATCGATCCCGCGGATGCCAAACTCCGGGAGCGACTCTCGGGTCTGGCTCTAGCGCGAGAGGAGCGTCTGACCGCAATCATGGGAAAACTGGAACGCATCGGGATCCCGCTCGAACGCGCCGAGATTCAAGTTCACTGCCGGCAAGGCACGGTCGGACGGCCGCACGTGGCGATGGCGCTGGTGGCGCGAGGTGCCGCCCGCACCATCGATGAAGCGTTTCGGTTGTACCTGCGCCGGCGCACGCCGGGCTTCGTGCCCATGCCCGGTCCTCCCCCGGCCGAAGTCATCCGGTGGATCCACGACGCCGGTGGTGTGGCCGTGCTCGCCCATCCCGGTTTGGCCCGAAACCTGGAGCCGGTCAACGCGTACGCCGAGGCGGGTCTCGACGGGATCGAGGTGTGGCATCCCAAACACGGCCCGGGAATCCAAGGCACTTGCCTTAACCTTGCCGACCGGCTGGGACTGGTTCCTTCGGGAGGTTCCGACTATCATGGGCCGCGCGTGGGAGACTCGCAGGTTGGACAGGAGCCCGTTCCGCTCGAGGTTCTGGAGCGGCTTAGTGCGCGTCGTCCGCGGCGTTGACCCGAACCGATTGGACCCATCCCTCCACACATTCCCGCCTTTGGACGATTTTGAGCAGGCCGCTGAGGAACTGGTCTCGGCCGCGCCGGTAGACACTTGCGAGCAGATTGAGGAACGAGGAGGAGACGATGCTGGAATCCATCGGCGACGACGAGTGACGCAGATATGCGAAGCAAGTGTCACCGGCCCTTCGGGTTCACGCGCCGGACGGTTGCGCCGGCGTTGCTCCTCCTCCACGATGCGATTCCAGGCATCGCGTCGTCGTAGCGCCTTGGCGCAACCGTCCGGCGCACTGAACGCGGCCAGATCCAGTTCTTCAACGGCCTGCTAAGGTGACGACTCCTCTGGAACGCTCCGCGCTGGTGGCGGCATTCATTGCCGCCGTCGTCGCAGTGGGTCTCACGCTGTCCCTGGTCACGCACGTGGAAGGCGTGACCTTGACCGTGTTCGCGTCCGGGATCGCCTTGGGCCCCGCCTATGGCGCGTTAGTGGGTGCGGCGGGCATGACCGTCTACGTGTTCGCCAATACCGCGGTGCGGGGGTTTCCGCCGAGCCCGTTGCCGCTACTGGCGGCCCAGGCTTTGGGGATGACGTTCGCGGGAATCGCCGGAGGATGGTGGCGTCGCTGGTGGCAGGGCTCTGGACGGCGACGACGTTTGGGTTTTTTGGTGCTCCCCATCCTGGGTGCGCTCTGCGCTCTCTTTTTTCAAGTGGTCACCAACGCCGTGTTTGCGTTCGTGATGAGCGACGCCCCCGGACCGCGCCTGGCCGTATTTGTGTCCGGCATGTCCTTTGGTCTGATCGACATTCTCACCAACGCGGTGTTGTTCGGGCTGGCCGGCCCGGGGGTAGCATCGGTGTTGCGACGGATGGCGCGCGAGCGCGGGTGGTGGGTGCGCACTCTGGCCATGGTCGTGTGTCTTTTCGGCGCGGGATCGGCGCTGGCTTCGCCCGATGCACCACCGGATTCGTCGGTGTCCTCGCGTCCTCCGGCGGCCGACACGGTCAGCACGCCTACGCCTAAAGTCACCGCAGCGCCGGTTCGCACCGAGCCGCTCATCCGCTTACGTCGTATGCACCTCTATCCCGAACCTCTTTGGAAGGCCATTTCCACCCGCGCGACCGTGGAAGCGGGCGGGATGGCGTTTTCGGGGTCCGATTCGCTGGTGGGCATGGATGCCTCGCGCCTCGCGTCGCCGGGGATCGCCCCGGTTTTGGATCCGTGGGCCTTGGGATGGGGACGCGCGCGGTTCAGCTACGATGGGTTTCCGCTCCGGGGCCCCGTTCATGGGTTCGATGAGCCGCCCGATTTGCCGCTCGCCTGGCGCGGACAGTGGGTGGAACGCGTCACTGCCTCGGGCGCGGAATTCGGAGTCGATCCATTTCCCAAGGAAGGACCACCGGAAAGTCAGATCTCGATCACGACCGGGGGGTACAGTCGCCGCACCACCGAGTTCGGTCTCTTTCGACTGTTTGGATCGGTCGCCCTCGGTGCGGATTTTCTCGATCGCATTGAAAACGGCCAAGCCAATTTCGCGGCGGTCGGGCTCAATGACTTGAACGAGCTCGATCACACTCGGTTCTGGCTGCGACTCGCTCGCGCTCCGGGTCGCCGCCCCGACTGGTCGGTGGACGTATCTACCGGTGGAGAGGATCGCAAGCTCGCGGATGGGGGAAGCCTAAAGCGCGCCTCGCGCCGCTTGCAGCTGGCGCTTCGGGGGCCTTTCTGGGGCGGGGAAACCCGAGTGGGCGCACAGCTCCGGCGCCAGTCCTTGCGTCTGGAAGGGGGGCCGAATCCATTCGGGGAAGTGCTCTTTGACGGGTTCACGCTGCAAGCGGATTGGGCGGGCCCGTGGGTTCATGGTCTTTCCACGCGCATTGCCTGGGATCGCGACCGCCGGCGCGGACTGTTCGACCCGGAAACGTTTGATGGAGCGACCGGCACGGCAACGTGGACACACGATGGCCGCCACTGGGGTTTCGGCGCGGACGCGACGGTGGGTTATCAGGAGCCGTTCGCCAAGACGTGGCGCGCCAACGCGAGCGCGCGCTATCAAGACAGCTGGCTGACCCTTCGCGCCGCCGCGTCTCACGATGAAGACTTCCCCGGGCTCATCGTGGGCGTCGATCGTCCCGCCCCCCAAGATGGACTCGAGGACGCGTTGCGCGACATCGAAAATTCGGGCGAAGCCGAGGAGCGAAGCGCGGCGCTCCTGGAAACCGAGCTACGTGCTCATCCCGGGGTCCTGGTGGTACAAGGCTGGGTCGCCCGCGTGCGCCACTATCGGATTGATAACAATCCCCTCTGGTCTCGGAACGGCGTTTATGCGCCGGTGCCGTATCCGTCCGACCAAGCGGATTTTGTCGGGGTGGCGGGTCGCCTACACCTGAACCTGCCCCACGGGTTTTATGGCGAAGGCCAAGGCCGCATTCACTCGCGCGACGAAACCCAGGTCCCCTATGAAGCGCGATGGACTACGGAAGGCGCGCTGCACTGGCGCGGCTGGCTGTTTAATAGGAGCCTCGATCTAGACCTGGCAGCGGGAGGTCTCGCCCTCGGGACGCGACGCACACCCCTAGGTGACACATATCCGACCGCGGGTACGGGGTACCTTCGCCTTCGAGGGCACGTGGACAATGGGGTGATCACCGCTTCGCTCGAAAATGCCCTCGACGCCTATATGGAATCCGATGTTCGAAGCGACGATTTCTTCACTCCCTTTCCGGTGGCCGGCCGTACGTTCTATGTCGGTCTCACGTTCTACTTGACTCAATAACGCCCGTCGCCTGTGTTGCCCCCGTCCGGAAAGGATGTCCGGGCGTGAAAGGATGGGAGCTCTTCACCCCCGCGGAGCGACGTTTAGCGGTGCTGCTCTTTGCGCTGGCCGCGCTGGGGCAAATGGCACGAATGGGGGGACACGTGTCGCCGGAGGTGGCGCGCTGGTTGGAGGGAGATGTGTCGGCCCCGGCTTCGCCCGACACCACGACGGTCAGGACCGATTCTGTGGCCGTCTCATCGCCGGCCAGAAACGACACCCTGACCACGCCGCCACCCGCTCCCGAATCGGTCGCGATCATCGATCTCAACACCGCGGACTTGGCCACCCTCATGCGGTTACCGGGGGTGGGGCCCGTTTTGGCGGAACGCATTCTCCTAGATCGCAAGGAAGCGGGACCCTACGCCAAACCGGAAGACCTCTTGCGCGTCAAGGGGATCGGGCCGGCCAAGCTTGCCAAGCTGCGTCCTCATCTTGCGTTTGGGCGCCGACCCAGCGGCTGAGATGAGCCGCGTGGGTGACTCGGCCCACGGAATGCGATCCGCATAGGTTCGGCAACGGGAGCTTTCAAGGTCCAGCGTCCCCGAACGATACCTAAGTTGCAATTGGCAGTTTTCGGAGCGGCATTCTGCCCGGTGCGCACCTTCGTTGCGCCGGTCGGGGAGGGATCTCGTGCAGGACACCGTCGTGCAACGTCTGCTCGAAGCCAAGCTCGTGAACGTACAGCAGATCGCGGATGCAGAACGGCTCCAGAAATCCGGCGGAGGGTCCATTCCCTCCAACCTGGTCAAGCTGGGTGCCATTGCGGAGAAGGAATTCAATGATTTTCTGACCAAGCTCTACGGAGTTCCGTTCGTCGACATCGCCGCGCAAGATGTGGATCCCGCCGTCATCCGGCTCATCCCTGCCGACGTGGCCAACAAGTTCCAGGTCGTACCCTTGAAGCGAAACGGGCGTCACTTGACCGTGGTCATGACCAATCCGTCCAACATCTTCGCCATCGACGACATCAAGTTCATTACCGGCTGCGAAGTGGAGACGCGGGTAGCGTCCGAAGCCTCGATCAAGAAGGCTATCGATCGATTCTACGACTCGGCCGGATCGCTCAGCGATCTGATGAAGGAGTTCCACGAGGATGTGGAACTCGTGGAGACCCAAGACGAGGATCCCGGCGGCGGGGTGAATTTGGGCGAGATCACGGGGGAAGAAGCCCCGGTGGTCAAGCTCGTGAACTCGCTCCTCGCCGATGCCATTCGCAAAGGCGCGAGCGACATCCACGTCGAGCCGTTCGAGAAATCGGTTCGGGTCCGTTTCCGTATCGATGGCGAGCTCTACGAGATGATGAGCCCGCCCGTGCGCATGAAGCTCGCCATGATCTCGCGGCTTAAGATCATGGCCGAGCTCGACATCGCGGAGCGCCGCATTCCCCAGGACGGCCGCATCCGGCTTCGGATGTTCAACAAGAACATCGATCTTCGCGTGTCGAGCCTGCCCACGATCTTCGGAGAAAAGATCGTGATGCGTATTTTGGACAAATCGAACCTCAACATCGATTTGACCAAGCTCGGGTTCGATCCGAACGCGTTCAAGAAACTCAATAAGGCCATCGAGATGCCCTTCGGCATGGTGCTGGTCACCGGACCCACCGGAAGCGGCAAGACGACCACGCTCTACTCCGCGCTCACCCGCGTCAATCGCCCCGGGGTCAACATCATGACCGCCGAGGACCCGGTGGAATACAACCTCGAAGGAATCAACCAGGTGAACGTGAACGACGAAGTCGGGCTCACGTTTGCGACCGCCCTTCGCGCGTTTTTGCGTCAGGATCCCAACATCATCATGGTCGGCGAGATCCGCGATATCGAGACGGCGTCGATCGGTGTCAAAGCGGCCCTGACCGGCCATCTCGTTTTGTCCACGCTCCATACCAACGACGCACCGAGCACCTTGAACCGGCTGGTCGACATGGGGGTCGAGCCCTTCCTGGTCGGCTCATCGGTCAACCTCATCATGGCCCAGCGTCTCGTGCGCCGGGTCTGCGTCGCCTGCAAGAAAATCGCACCCATCCACCACGAGGTGGCGGAGGAGCTCGGGTTCACCGCCGAAGAAGCCAAGGCCATTCAGGTCGCCGAAGGCGCCGGATGCGTGGAGTGCAACAACACCGGTTACAAGGGACGCCAGGGCGTGTACGAGGTCATGCCGATCACGCCGACGATCCGTGACTTGATTCTGGAGCGCGCGCCCACGTCGGAAATCAAGAAAGTGGCCATTCAAGAAGGCATGCTGAGCCTGCGGGCGCATGCGCTGATCAAACTCAAAGAGGGGTCGACCTCGGCGGAAGAGGTCTTGAAGGAGACGTCCAAGGATGATTAAACGCGTATCACCCGAAAGCGGCCTGGAGATGGCGCCCGGGGAAGAGCATGGTGGGGCGAAGTCCGCTTCGGCCCAGACCATCAGCATGCACGAGCTTCTGCAGATGATGATCCAGAAGCGGGCCTCGGACATGCACATCACGGTCGGCGTGCCGCCCATGTTCCGGGTGGACGGCCAGCTCCTCGCCGGACCCCAAAAAGCACTGGGACCGGAGGAGTGCCAGGCCATCGCGTATTCCGTGCTCACCGAAGAGCAACGGCGTCGCTTCGAGACGAGCCGCGAGCTCGACATCTCATTCGGGATCCGCGGTCTCTCGCGTTTTCGCGCCAACGTGTACATGCAGCGCGGCGCGGTGACGATGGCGGTGCGACAGATCCCGTATCAAGTTCAAACCACGGAGCAGCTGGGGCTCTCCAAGGTCATCATCGATTTCGCCCGCAAGCCCAAAGGTCTGATTCTTTTCAGCGGGCCGACCGGGAGCGGCAAATCCACCAGCCTGGCCGCCCTCATCGATCTCATCAACAAAGAGCGGCGCTGTCACATCATGACCATTGAGGATCCGATCGAGTTCGTGCACCAGCACGGGAAATCGATCATCAACCAGCGGGAAGTTCACGCCGACACGGAAAGCTTTGCCAAAGCCCTCAAGTACGTGCTGCGGCAGGATCCGGACGTGATCATGCTGGGGGAAATGCGAGACCTGGAGACGATTTCCGCCGCCATCACTACCGCGGAAACCGGACACCTCGTCTTTGCCACCTTGCATACCAACTCGGCTCCCGAGGCGGTGAACCGCATGATCGATGTGTTCCCCCCCAATCAGCAGCAGCAGGTGCTGGCCCAGCTTGCCTTCGTCTTGGAAGGCGTGGTGGCGCAGCAGCTCTTGCCCCGTGCTCGCGGGGAAGGACGCGTTCTGATCGCGGAGACCCTCGTCTGCACGCCGGCCGTGCGGGCGGTCATCCGGGAACAAAAAACGCACCAGATCTACACGCTCATGCAGGTGGGGCAGAAGTTCGGAATGCAAACCATGAATCAGGCGCTCTTTGCTGCCTGTGCGAGCCATGAAATCACGATCAACGAAGCATTGAGTCGGAGCTTCGATCAACAAGAGCTCCAGCAGATGATCCAGAAGAACGGGCTCAAGGCGGCCTGAGCCAAGGAGGACGAATCGTGCCCATCTATCAATGGAAGGGACGCACGGTTTCGGGGGACGTACAGACCGGCGAAATGACGGTAGGGACCCAGGAAGAAGTCCTGTCCCAGTTGCGCAAGAAGCGCATCATCGTTACGTATGTCCGGGAGAAGAGTAAACCCGTATCCCTCAAGCTCAAGATTCGCGGCTCGAGCGGGGTCAAGATCAAAGAGTTGGCGGTATTCACCCGCCAGTTCGCGACCATGATCAACGCCGGTCTTCCCCTCGTTCAGTGCCTGGACATCTTGTCCCAGCAATCCGAGAACGCCGCCTTCAAGAGCGTCATCGCCAACGTCATGAACGAGGTGGAGTCGGGATCCACGCTCGCCGAGGGACTGCGCAAGCACCCCAAGGTGTTCGACAAGCTCTTCACCAACATGGTGCAGGCGGGAGAGGCGGGCGGTGTGCTGGACGACATCTTGCTCCGGCTGGCCTCCTACATCGAGAAGGCGGAGGCCCTGCGGCGCAAGGTGAAGAGCGCCATGACCTACCCGGTCGTGGTTGCCTTCGTGGCCATCGGCGCGACCACGTTCATGTTGCTCTTCATCATTCCCACCTTCGCCAAGATCTTCACCGAGTTCGGTGGGGATCTACCGTTGCCGACCAAAATCGTGATGGGGCTCTCCTCGTTTCTCCGCGGCGCTTGGTACGTGCTGGTGGGGGTCGCGATCGCCGTCGTGGTTCTGTATCGGCGCTACGTGGCGACCGAGAACGGCCGACGCACCGTTGACCGGACCATGCTTCGCGTTCCCATTTTCGGCGACGTGCTTCGTAAGAGTGCCATCGCGCGGTTCACCCGCACGCTGGGCACGCTCATTTCCTCGGGTGTGCCGATTCTGGACGGTCTCGAGATCACCGCGCAGACGGCGGGCAATAAGATCATCGAGGAAGCGATCATGGCGACCCGGGGATCCATACGCGAAGGCGAGACCATTGCCGGTCCACTCCGGCAGTCCAAGGTATTCCCGCCCATGGTCGTGCAGATGATCGGGATCGGCGAGGAAACCGGCGCTCTGGACGAGATGTTGAACAAGATCGCCGCCTTCTATGACGACGAAGTGAATACGGCCGTCGACACTCTCACCTCGGTCATCGAGCCGGTCATGATCGTGGTCATGGGTCTCTTGGTGGGTGGCATGGTGGTCGCCATGTACATGCCTATGTTCAAGCTGGTCTCGGTGGTGTCGGGTGGCAGCAACTAAGTCGGCCCCTCGTGGGGCTGGGGCGCGCTGGCTCTCCTTAGGGCGAGTGAGCGCGGCCCTGCTGTTGACCGGTCTCGCCGTCCTGGCGCCCGAGGCGTTTCATTCGCCCCGCGGCATTCTCGTGGCGGCTCTCGGGGCTTTCCTGCTCGCTCTGGTGGGGTGGTGGGCGCGGCGCTGGCGCGGTGTGCTCCTGGGCACGTTCGCCGGCGATCTGGCCTGGATCTCGATCTCGGTCGTGAGCGCGGGCCGTTCCGAAGCAGGGCTCGGTTTGCTGTTCGCGCTGGTCGCCTTTGCGGCCGGGCTGTGTCTTTCCGGGCGATTCGCGCTTCTGATCAGTCTCCTGGCCGGCACGGGCCTCGTGGCCACGGCCAAGGCGGATCCCACACTGACCCTCAGTTCGGGCTGGATGCTGGTCCAAGGGGTGCTCGTGCTCGTGCTCGGCGCGGCCAGTCATCAGACCCAAGTGCACATGACCGCGCACAAACGCGCGCTCGATGCCGCGGCGGAAGCCCTGGAACGCATGCGGCTCGACACCGACACGCTGGTCCAAGAGTTGGGAAGCGGACTCTTGAGCGTCGACGGACACGGACACGTCGTTCACCTCAATCGGATGGGCGAGGAAACGCTCGGTGTGTCGGCGGCTCAGGTCTACGGGCGTCCGCTCAAAGACGCGCTGCCGGAAGGTCTCGAGCCTCTGGCCCGTCTGGTCGAGGAAGGCCTGGCCACCGGGCAACGCTCGCCCCGCAGCGACATCGACATTCGGCGGAGCGACACCCTGGTGCCGCTGGGAGTGGGGACGACGGTTCTTTTTGGAACGCAGAACGAACCGAGCGGCGTGGTGGCGCTCTTTCAGGATCTGACCGAGGTGCGCCGCCAGGAACGACTGGCGCGCCGGCGCGATCGTCTGGCCGCGGTGGGGGAACTGGCCGCGGGGATCGCCCATGAGATTCGAAACAGCGTGCTGCCCATCCGCGGATCGATGGAGCTTCTGTCCCAGAACCCGCACATGAAACCCGAGGAGACCAAACTCCTCGAAGTGGCGGTGCGGGAAGCCGACAACATAGAACGATTCGTGAGCTCGCTGCTCAGCTACACGTCGAATCACGCGCCCCGAATGATGACGCTGAGTCTGGCCGGGATCGCCAACCAAGCCGCTGAGGACTTGCGGCTCGCTCGAGGCGAGGGCCCGCAGATCGTGATCGAAGGAGAACCGGCGGAGGCCTGGGCGGACGAGGACCAGGTGCGACAAGCCTTGCGTAATCTGGTCATGAACGCCGCGGACGCGGCCGGCCCTTCGGGAACGGTCATGGTTCGCACGGGCCGGGCCAAGGGGGATCGAGTTTGGGTGGAGGTCGAGGACACGGGACCGGGAGTTCCCGCCGCGCTCCGAGAGCGCATCTTTCATCCGTTTACGAGCGGAAAGCCGGGCGGCACCGGCCTCGGGCTCGCCATCGTGTCTCGCATCATGGAGGAACACGAAGGCGAGATCGAGCTCTTGCCCACGCACACCGGAGGCGCCCGCTTTCGCATGACGTTTTGTAGTTCCCGCAGAGCCGTGGGGATGGCCCGGGCCGCCTAAGCCCGGTAACTGGAGGTTCGCGTGGCAATGGCCCAAGAAAAAATCCTGGTCGTAGACGACGAAGAAAGCATGGTGCAGTTCATGACCGTGCTCCTCCGGCGGGAGGGCTACGAGGTGATAACTGCGGCCTCGGGACCCCAGGCGCTCGAGCTCCTGCAGGAATCGAGCGTGGACGCGGTGGTCACCGATCTCAAGATGCCCGGCATGGACGGCATCGAGCTCTTGGATCGCATCAAGAAACACGACGAGACTCTGCCCGTCATCATCATGACCGCCTACGCCTCGCAGCGCTCGGCGATAGATGCGCTCAACCTGGGTGCATTTCAATACCTGGAGAAACACGCCAAGAACGACGACATCAAGCTCGTGGTTCGGAACGCGCTGGCCTTGCGCAAGGTGCGTTCGGAAAACTCGTACTTGAAGCGTCAGCTCCAGAAATCCCATTCGGTGAAGGAAATCATCGGGAAGTCCGAGCCGATGATGGATGTCCTTCGCATGGTCGACAAGGTCGCGGAAACCGACTCCACGATCCTCATCTTCGGGGAATCGGGAACGGGAAAAGAGCTGATCGCGCGGGAAATCCATTATCGGAGCCGTCGCTCCAGCGGCGCGTTCGTCTCCATCAACTGCGGTGCCTTGCCCAAGGACCTGCTCGAATCGAACCTGTTCGGGCACGTGAAGGGTTCGTTCACCGGCGCGGTGCGCGACCAGATGGGTCAGTTTCAGGTCGCCGAAGGCGGAACGTTCTTCCTCGATGAGGTCGGGGAAATGCAACCGGCCACCCAAGTGAAACTCTTACGCGCGCTCCAGGAACGCGAGATCATTCCCGTCGGCGGAACGAAGCCGATCAAGATCGACGTGCGCCTGGTCGCGGCCACCAATGCCGATCTGGAGCGCAACGTGCGGGACGGCCGGTTCCGGACCGATCTCTTCTATCGTTTGAACGTGATTCCGGTTCACTTGCCCCCTTTACGCCAACGCATCGACGACATACCCATATTGGCCAACTTCTTCCTCCGCCGTTTCGCGGCCGCCTCCGGCCCCAAGCGGCTGTCCAAGGACGCCATGGACACGTTCCTGCGCTACTCATGGCCGGGCAACGTTCGGGAGTTGGAGAACATCATCGAGCGGGCGGTCATTCTTTCGGAGTCCGAGGACATCGGTATCAACGATCTACCGGAAAAGATCGTGCGCGGCGAAGCGGCCAAGGGGAAGCTCGTCATCGAGCGTCCGGACATGACCCTGGAGGAGCTGGAGCGCGAATACATTCTCAAGGTGTTGCAATACACGGGATGGCAGAAGAAGCGTGCTTCCGAAATCTTGGGGATCAACGCCTCGACCCTCTACCGGAAGCTGCAAACCTACAAGGGTCTGGGTCTCTTGGGCGGGATGGAGGACGTCGCCGACGAGGACGATCCGTCGTCCTACGAAGATGCGGCGTGATCTCGCCGGCTGTTGCGGATTACCCGATTTGGGGAGGGGTCTTGCCTTCTGCAAGCATCGTCTTGGGAGAGCATGCAGGATGCGTTACTGCGCAGGCGGCCCGGCCTTCACGGGGTCTCGATTCACCAGGAGGTCCGAGGCGGGATCTTCGTTCATCCCAACGGCTTCGCAGGCCGTCTGACCTCGATGCGGCCCACTGGCACGGCGGTTGCCTTACATACTGGCGCTGGGTTTCGGACTAAAGAACGCGGGTTCGAGGCCGAACTCTTCACAGACGGTCGGTACTTCACTGAATCTAGGAGGTCAAATCCTATGCTGCGGAACGCCAAGGGGTTCACCCTTATTGAGTTGATGATCGTTGTGGTCATCATCGGGATTCTGGCGGCGATCGCCATCCCGAACTTCATTTCCATGCAGGACCGTGCCAAGGAATCGAGCGTGAAGGCCAACATGCACTCCGTGCAGCTGGCCATCGAGGACTTTGCGGTCCAGAATGACGGCACCTATCCGGTGGCCGCCGATGATGCTGCCGTAATGGCTAACCTGCCCAACAACGTGTATCCGCCCAACCCGTTCAACACTGCGGCCGCGATGGCCATGAACTGGGGCGGTGCTCCGGCTGCTTCCGGTGACTGCGGCTCCAACCCGGCTGCCACCACCGGCGGTTACTCGCTGCGTGGCTACGGGAAGACCGGTGTGCTGAGCCTCATTCTCACCAACGGCACGTAGTCCGGATTCAAGGGAAGCATCCCTTCCGGCGGCGGGCGGCAACGCCCGCCGCTTTTTTTTGAGGGCCTGGGTGTTTTGCCCCACTTGGCCCTCAATGTGCCCGGCCGATACGTCGATAACGCGCTCAGTCTACGGCTGTCCCTTGCCACAAAGGAAACGGATCCATGATCGAACGCATTCGCGCCGATGTTCCCCAAGGAACGGCGCTCGAGCTCACCAACCTCTCCAAACGGTTTCGCACGTCGTGGGGAAAGCGGGTCGAGGTGCTCCGGCAGGTTGGCTTCAGCGTGTCCCAAGGGACGGTGTACGGCCTTTTGGGCCCCAACGGTGCCGGGAAATCCACCACCCTCAAGATCGTGCTGGGGCTCATGAAGCCGAGTGCCGGCGAGGGCCGCGTACTGGGCGAGCCCTTGGGAAGCGTGGCCGCTCGAAAGCGCATCGGGTTCCTACCCGAAAGCCCGTATTTCTACGACTACCTGAGCGCGCGGGAGTTTCTCGATACCTGTGCGTCCTTGACCGGGGTGCCGCGGGAGCATCGCCGCTCTCGCATCGACACTACCCTCGAACGAGTGGGACTCGATCCCGGGTCGAAGCTTCGGCTTCGCAAGTACTCCAAGGGGATGCTCCAGCGCATTGGCCTCGCCCAAGCCATTCTGCATGATCCGGATCTTCTCATCCTGGACGAGCCCATGTCGGGGCTCGATCCGATCGGCCGGCGTCAGGTCCGCGATCTCATTCTCGATCTCAAGCGGGAAGGCAAGACGATTCTTTTCTCCTCCCACATTTTGTCCGACGTGGAAGCGCTTTGCGAACGAGTGGGAATTCTAGTCAAGGGCGAGCTCCGCCGCGAAGGTCGGGTGGCCGATCTCCTGGGCGAGACGGAACACCGTTACGAAATCGAAACGCGGAACTTGCCCGCGTCCCTCATCCGCCAATGGAAGGAGCACGGTTGGGTCCGCGAAAGCGGCGATCGCATCCTGCTCACGGTGGCGGACCATGAAGATCTCGGAGAACGGGTGCAACAGGTGCTCCGTTCAGGAGCGACATTGCTCGCCGTGAAACCCGTTCACCGTTCGCTCGAAGACGTGTTTCTCGATCACGCCGAGACGACGGCACCCTCCACCTCGATGGGGCCCTTTGTCGGCAGGGAGGCAGCTTGAGAACGCTCGCGATCGCTCAAAACACCTTTCGGGAAGCACGCCGCGATCGCGCGCAGTGGGTGTTCCTGCTCTACGCCGCGATCGTGGTCGGCGGGGGCACCGCTCTCACCCCCCTGGCCATGGGGGAGGGGTATCGCGTCACGCGGGATCTGGGATTGGCGACCATGTCGCTGATTGGGATGATGCTGATCGTCATGGTCGGCTCGGGGATGGTGCAAAAAGAGATCGATCGGGCCACGATCCTGACCGTTCTGGCCAAGCCGCTGCGCCGCGGGGAATTCGTGATCGGAAAATATCTCGGTCTCCTCGCCATGGTGGGGCTCGTGTTCGTAGGCATGACCGGGCTCCTGGCCTTGGTGCTGCTGGGGCGGGAAGGGCACATCGACCCGGCGGTGCTGTGGGCGGCCGCGTTCACGTTTGGGGAGTTCGTCGTGCTGACCGCGGTGGTGGTGACGTTCTCCACGTTCGTCTCTCCCATCCTGTCCGGCGTGTTCACGGTAGCGGTGTTCATCATGGGCCATTTTTCCGCAGATCTCCTTCGGTTTGCCGGTCGAGTCGAAGGAACCCTTCTCGCCTGGGTTGCTCGTGGTGCGTACATGGCCCTGCCGCACATGGAGGTATTCAACTTGCGCGCGGAGGCGGCGGGAGGCATTCTGCCGGCCCCGGACATGATCCTCGGCTCCGGTGCCTACGGACTCCTCTACGCAGTCAGCATCGTGCTGGTCGGCGCAGCCATCTTTTCGGTGCGGGAGTTTCGTTGATGCGGGGAGGCCTGCTCGCACTTCTCGCGGCCGTTCTCGTCTGGGGGACGGCGAATTGCATCTCGCCGCAGAGCGACGCCACGCTCGCAGGGGATCGAGATCTCCTCTATTATCCTTCCGGCCGATTTCTAAAGCAGGCCACGCTGGGCTACGACGAAGCCGCGGCGTCGATTTTGTGGCTCCGGATCATTCAGTACTACGGTGAACATACGCGTGGGGACCGAATCTTCGGCCTTCTCTACCATATGTGCGACGTCACCACGGACCTCGATCCGCAGTTCGAGGAGCCGTACATCTTCGGTTCCTTCGTCTTGATCTCGGAAGGACGCCAACCGGGCCCGGCGATGGACCTACTCCGCAAGGGGCGCCGCATGAACCCCGAATCGTGGCGATTGTTTTTCGAATCGGGATTCGTTGAATACATTGCCTGGGAAGATACATCCAAGGCGGCTCGCTATTTCACCCGCGCCTCGCGGATGCCGGGAGCACCCGAGTACGCCGACCGATTCGCGGCGTGGGTGTCCTATCGAGCGGGAGATGTGCGGACGTCCATTCTGCTTTGGAAGGAGCTGGCCGAACACTCTCGGAGCGACGTGATCCGCAAGCGAGCGGAAAAGAAGGTCATCGAGCTCACCGCCCAGCTGGAAGCTTCGAGCCCCAAGACGCCATGATTCTCGCCATGGAATGGCCGTTCGTGATCACCCTGGGCGCGTTCGGCGCGATTCTGGGTTCGTTTTTGAATGCGTGTGTGTTCCGGTTGCCCCGGGGCATTTCGATGATCCGGCCGCCTTCCGCGTGTCCGCGCTGCGGCACCCACATTCGCTGGCACGACAACGTACCGGTGATCGGTTGGTTGGCGCTTCGGGGGCGTTGCCGCAGTTGCCGGGAGCGAATCTCGCCTCGGTATCCGGTCGTGGAGGGCCTCACGGCGCTCTTGTTCGCTCTGCTCGCGCTTCGCTACGGAGCGACTCCGGCCCTCATTCCTGCGCTCCTCTTCGCATGGTTGATGCTCCTGGTCACGTTGGTGGATTTCGATGCGCGCATCATTCCCGATGCGGTCACCCTTCCCGGGACCGTGCTCGGTCTCGTGATGGCGTGGCTGGGGCCGATGCCGTTTCGGGACGCGCTCATCGGCGCGGTGGCAGGACTGTGTCTCTTGTGGGGCATCGCCTGGGCCTATGAACGCGTCACCGGGATCGAGGGTATGGGCGGAGGAGACATCAAGTTTGCCGCGCTCTTGGGAGCGTTCCTGGGCTGGCAGGGTCTCTTGCTCACGCTCTTCCTGGCCTCGCTGGGCGGAGCCTTGGCCGGCGGCCTTCTCATGTTGCGGAAAAAAGGCACCGGGAAAACCGCGCTTCCCTTTGGTTCGTTTCTCGCGCCGGCAGGTCTCGTCGTCTACGTGTTCGGGGGCCAGATCCTGGCCTGGTACGTTGCCACGGCTTTCCGAGGGCGCCTCAACTGATCCGAAGGGCCTCCTGAGGAATCACCCAATGCGGCTGAGATGAGCCGCAAGTTTGGTTGATTCACCCGATCGCATTTCAGACGCCGCGACTTCGCTGCGTCACGACATTGCCGAATGAGAGGCGGAATTCGCAAGCTGCACCGGTCCCGACCCTATTCTTTGAACTTAGCCGCTCTCTAACCCTTCTCGCCGCTCCGACTTCGACACCGTCCAGTTCATGGCACCGAACTTGCCTATATTCCTCCTGGACCATTGTACCTCGTGGGCGATGAAGCCCAGGGAGAACGTTATGCGAAAGGCCTCGCGACAGAGCGGTTTCACCTTGACCGAAGTCATGATGGTGATGCTGGTGATGGGACTTACGTTGGCAGCGGGCGTTCCGGCGTTTGGCCGGTTCACCCAGACCGCCCGGCTCGAAGGCGCGGCCAGCCAGTTTGCCAGCCATTTGCGTCTGGCCAGGCAGGAAGCGGTGGCGGAGAACCAGCAGTACCTCTTTCTATGGTGGAACAGCACTTGGTACTACCTCATCAAAGACAAGGACAAGAACGGCTATTACAGCTACGGGGACACGTATGTAGGTCCCTACTGGTTGCCGCAAGGCATCTATCCGGAGAACGCGAGCGGATTCACGAACCCCTATTTGGCGCTGAGTCCCAACGGAAGCTGCAATCAGTCGGGATCGTTCGATCTCACCAACGATCGCGGAACGAAGATCACGGTGACCTTGCTCGGGCCAACCGGACAGGTGCAGATCGGCAAAGCCTGTCAGGGAGAAACCGTCACCGTTCAACAAGGTGGCTAATCATGCGAGCTAACCAAAAGTGCTCCTCCCGCCGGGATGCGGGATTCAGTCTGGTCGAGATCATGATCGCAATGACGTTTCTCGCCATCGGCCTGCTCGCCATCGCCCAGCTCATTCCGACCGGGCTCAAAGGCGTCACCGAGGCGCGCGTGCGCACCAACGCGGTGCAGAACAGCCAGCGGATCCTCGATGACCTCCGGGCCACCAACTACGACTCACTCGACGTGGGTACGTTCAGCGAGACGAACGGCCGCTATTCCACGACGTGGACGGTCACGAACGACAGTCCCACCCCGGGTAGCAAGCGGGTGGACGTCGTGTCGACCTGGGGTCCAAATCGGAACCCCCGCACCGTGACCATGAGCACGTACCTCACCCGGAATCATTGAGCACAAGGAGACCTGGGTCATGACTCACTTTCGCCGAGCCGCTCGCCGCGATCAGGGGTTCACCCTGGTCGAGATGGCCATCGCGCTCGTGATCTTCGCCGTCATTGCCATCGCCATCTATGGCGTCCTGATTCGCACGAACCAAGGGCAAGCCATGGGGATGAGCGAAGCCGAAGCCCAGCAAAACGCGCGAGCCGCGCTGGACTCGATCTTGCGCGACATGCGCGGGGCGGGCTGGGGCCTTACGGCCGCCACGCAGGTTCCGATCGAGACCGCGAGCGAGTATCGCCTCACCTTCGTGAGCGATCGGAATCAAAACGGCGTCATCGATCCGGGCGAGCGCATCACCTATTTCGTGGACAAGGACCAGTCCGATCCCGTCCTGACCCAGACGCCGAATACAGCCGACTACTGCATCCGCCGGGTCGCTTCTACGGCGGCGGACACCGCCGCGGTGCCGGCGGCCGGAAAGGGGACGATCGTCGCCTACGGCGTGACGCAGCGCACCGCCAATCATTCGGGCTGGAACGTGCATCTCTTCGACTATTTCGCCGCCAACGGCTCGGCGATGGTCGGAACCAGCAACGATCCGACCAATTCGGTGTATGGACACACCGTGCCGGATGCGGCTCTCGGCAAGCCGGCCGGCCACGGCTGGAATTCGCTCGTCAACACGTTGCAAGTGCAAGTGGTGACGGAGGGCAGCCAGCGCGATGCCGAGACCCATACCTACCGGCAGGCGCGGGTGACGGGAACGATTCATCCCCGCAACATGGGCGTGAACGGAAGGGCCTATTTCAGCTCGATCGGGGCCATGCCTCCCTTTACCGGAGCGACGGGTACCGGCACCGGGACGGGTACCGGCACCGGGACGGGCACCGGCACGGGTACCGGGACGGGAACGGGGCTGCCCCCGGAAGAGCCGCCCATTCGCATTCCCACCGAGCGCGTGCTGAGTCTCACCATGTGCGATTTGCAGGAACGCGATTCTCAGGAAGGTTCGCAGCAAACCACGGACAATCAGCACGATTGGGACATCTTGATCGGAACGCAAGCGAGCGGAACGAACAACCTCGCGATATGGTTCGAAGGCCTGACCGCGAAGTATTCGGGGTCCAGGCTGTACAGCGCGGCCGCGAACTATCACGGCTATAGCCCGCGTGACATCAACTCCATCGCCACCGGAAACCTCAACGAAGCGGTGGGTGGCACGTTCCCCGACGCCGTTGCGGCGGAAGCGACCTCAGACGTTACGGGGGGGTTCGAGGCCTGGCTCAATCAGGGCATCGTGGGCAAGGAGGGGTGGCTTGGAACCGGGGTCTCGACCACCGTGTCTTCGGGGTATTACTCCCAAAGCTCGGGCAAGGGACTGGCCATCGCCTTGGGCGATTGGGATCGTGACGGCGACCTCGACGTAGCGTTTGGAACCCGAACCGCCGCGAACGCGGGGAAGATCGAGATCTGGTCCAACACCGGTGTGGGAGTGTTCACGTTCCAGCGAGCCTTGACCGCCGCCGGAGAAGTCAACGCGATCGCGGTCGCCGATTACAACAACGACGGCTGGCCGGACTTCGCGACCGGGGTCAAGACCTCCAACAGCGGCAATGCCGGGAAAGTTGCCGTCTGGATCAACCGGACCAACACCAATCCCTTCGATTTCACCCGGCTTGGACCCTGGGACTCGCACGGTCAGCCCAAGGCACTGGCGGCGGGGGCCATGAATACGGGCACGTCGGTTGACCTTGTGGCCGGTCTCCAGACCGGCAGCAACAAGGGCGAAGTGGAACTCTGGATCAATGACGGCACTGGATTGATGACGCGCGGCGACTATCAATCCGCTGACCAAGTCGTCCTCTCGGTGGCGGTGGGCCCCATCGATTACGGCAACACGAGCCTCGACATCGTGGCCGGAACGGCCGCAAAGTCCGTGCAGTGCTGGTTCTGCGATCCCGCCGCCGTCACTGCGGACAAGATCATTCCCACCGTTGAATCCTGGGCCGACGCCAACACGGGGGGTCTGGTGAACGCAGTCTCGATCGTCAAGGTCGAAGCCACCAAGGACAACGCAAACGCGGACCTCTTGTACGACATCGTGTGCGGGACGGCTAAGACCACGACCTCGGGAGAGGTTGTGATCTATCTCAACCCCTACGTGTGGACGCTCAACCCGTAACCGGGGACAGAAAGGCGCGCGAGATGACTACGCGGCATCGAATGAACAACGAGAACGGCACGGCCATGGTGGTCGCTCTCCTGGCCTTGATTGTGCTGACCATTCTCGGCACGCTCTTCTTGGCTCAGACCAAGACCGAGACCCAGATCGCCGGTCTCGATCAGCGCTCCAATCAAGCGCTGGCCCACGCCGAAGCGGGTTATGCCGAGGTCCTGGCGCGGATGAGCGACTCCAAGGACAGCGTCAATTACATTGGGCCACAGCCCTACAGCTGGACGACCCAGCAGGGGTGGGGGCGCTATCTCGTGCTGGCGACCGGGAATTCCAGCCAGGATCCCAATCGCAGTCGCGCCGGCTCCGACGGCCTCGATAACGACCTGGACGGAACGATCGACGAGTCCGGAGAGGTGTATCCGGAAACGCGCACGAAGCAGGGCGGGAACGCGATCAACTATCCCTGGGTCCAGGTGCATTACAAGCTGAACGCGACGAACCAAGTGATCCTCTTTGGAGATCATGATCGAAACATGAACACACCGCCTCAGGCCAACCTGAGCTGGGGCTTGCCGATCATCGTGATCACGGCGGAGGGCGGGCAAGGGACGGCGCAACGAATGGTCGAAGTGGAAGCGGTGCGCCCGCCGTTCGAAGTTCTGGACGGGGCCCTCTACACCGAGGTCGACAACTTCAAGTTCAACGGCACGCAGTTCCTGGTGAGCGGAAAGGATCACGATCCGGTCACGGGTGCGGTGATTGCCGGAAATCCCGAAGTGCCTGGAATGGTGACCACCGGCAATCCGGCCAATATCTCCTCGGCCCTGAGCGGACAGCAAATAAACAACGTCGAAGGGACGGGCACCGAACCTTCGCTCTCGCGGGCCCCCGTGGACGTCGACCTGGAAACGCTTCGCAAAACGTACGTGGCTCAAGCGCAAACCACGATTGTCGGCGACACGACCCTATCTGGAGTGAGCTACGGGGACCTCGACCATTACACGTGCGTCCACGCGACCAACAACTTGCACATTTCGGGTAACTGCACGGGGGGCGGCATCTTGATTGTGGACGGTAACTTCACCATTTCGGGGTCCTTCACCTGGTACGGGGTCGTGCTGGTGATGGGTAACGTAACCTTCACCGGTGGTGGCGCCGGTGTCCATATCTACGGTTCCTGTTTGACTAAGGGCAACATGAACCAGCAGGTGGTGGGCGGTAACGCGGATATCTTGTATTCGACCGCCGCGCTGAATCGATTAACCGCCTTGTCGCCTTACGTGGTCTATAACTGGCGCGAGTTATAAAGCCGGCCGCGGTGTTTCGGCAGGTTTGGTGAGGGCTCGTCCTGGAGGGCGAGCCCTCAAGCATTCTCAAGCCCTGGCAGCACGAGGCCGATGTTACTCGGGATGAGTGAGCGCCGCGTGTTCCTTCTCGGCTTCGTGCTCGCACTGGGGCTATATTTGTGCACGGCGTCGGGCCTGGTGACGTGGGCGCATTTCGGGGAAGACGGGCCCGAACTCGAAGGCGCCGCGCGTACGCTTGGGATCGCCCATCCTCCCGGGTACCCGCTCTTTACCCTCCTGGCTCACGTCCTGGGTCTCCTGGTTCCCACGCCGGTGAGCTCGATCAACCTCATTACCTTGCTCGCCGCCGCGGTTGCGGTGGGTGGGACCGGGGTTCTCACCGCGCGCGTGATGCGCCGCGCCGGTGAGGGTGGTGTGTGGCCGGGTGCCTTGGCCGCCCTCTGTTTTCTGTCGGTGTCTCCAACGTGGTGGAGCCAGGCTTCGATCGGAGAGGTCTATACCCTGCACATGGCGCTCATCACGCTCGGGTTTGCTCTTCTCGTGAGCCGGGAGCCGCGCGACCTGCTCTTGGCTGCTTACGTGTTTGGACTGGGTCTCGCCCATCATCCTTTGACGTTGCCCGCGCTCTTGGTCGCGCTGGCCTATGTGATATTGCGACGGCGCCGCATCGGACCGGAGCACCTGATCCTACTGCTCGCCCCGTTATGTCTATATGGGGCCTTGCTCATTCGCTCCCGATTGGACCCGGCCTTCGATTGGGGGGATCCGCGGGGGCCCGCGCGTCTCTGGTGGGTAATGAGTGGGGCTCAATATCACCAGAATCTATTCCGCGAAGGATGGAATGCCGTCCTGGGAACGTGGATTCACGCGCTTCGTACCACGCCGGTGCACCAACTGGGTTGGATCGGTACCGGTCTGGTCGTCGCGGGCGCGTTCCGGTTGATGAAGGCCGCTCGTCCCGAGTTCGTTGCCCTGACCTTGCTCTACGTTGGCTCGTGTTTCGTTGGGTCTGCATACGACATTCCCGACCCAACGGCCTATTTTCTTCCCGCGGTCTTGAGCCTGGTCGTTCTGGCCGGAGTTGGCTTCGGCCAGTTCTGGCGCTGGTGCTCGCGCGTTTCGCTGCCGCAAGCCCGCAAGGCGGTCCTTGCCGCGGGGTGTGGAGCGGTGGCTGCTTCCTTATTCGTGCTGGGAAAGGAGGGGGCGGCAAACGCGCTCCAGGCTCGTGACCCCAACGCCTTCGAGTACGCAGTCGGGGGCGCCCAAGCGCTCGAGAAGAACGCGGTCGTGCTTTCGCGGGGCGACGGACGCACGTTTTCGCTGTGGTACGGAACCACCGTGCTCCGGTCGCGTCCCGACGTTGTGGTCGTCTACGAATCGATGCTCGACTGGCCCTGGTACCGCGATTACCTTGCCGCCCGATTTCCAGATTTATTGCTGCCGCCGCACGCTCCCGAAGCCATGCGGCGCTTTTTATTCATTGCCGCGAATCTCGACCGCCACCCGGTTTACGTCACCGAGGTCCCTCCCGACCTGGCCCGTTTCGACATGGCGCCGGCCGGCCCGTTGTATCGCGTGCTTGGCCTCCCTATTGCAAGAGCCAGTAATGAAACGAGGGATAGGGGCCGTCTTCCCACACCAATGAGGTGAGCTCGATAAGAGCGGTATCGCTCGTGAACGCATCCCCGAGAATCTCGTACATCGGCTCCGTCCAGGTCAGAGGCAGGCGCGGAATGTTCCAGAGGCCCAGCTTGTGTCCATTCACGTGCACCTCGAGCACGAAGGGGCGGAAGGCCTCGGTGCGCAGCACCAATGCGCCCGGCTGACCGGGCCGGCACCGCATTTGGAAACGCTCTCCACGGGAGGACTGACGTCCGCCCTCGATGAGCATGCGCTCGGGATGTCCGTCCACGGGAAATTCCCGCAGCGTATCGCGCCAGATGTCGAACGCGACGTAACGGTGCGCGGCTTCGCTCCCCAAATCCGCGACATCGAGCGTATCCACGACCGTGAATCCCCACTCCTTCACGAGCGGGCGACGGATCCACATCTCCTCCGAGGCGCCGGCATGGGACCAGTCCGCTTCGTAAACGGCCTTGAGATCGGACCCGGAAATGGTGTTTTGACCGAGGGTGAATTGAGCGAGCTTTCGTCCGATCAAACTCGTGCGGACCAAATAGGGATACCAGGACGGGAAAATGGCGAAGTGAGTGGGCCGTTCCTCTCGGGGCAAGCGTTCCAACCATTCGTATAGAGATCCGGAGCCGGCCCGATTCGGAGCCGCGGATCCATTCGTCACCAATCCCACCAGATCCACGACCGGGCGCCCACCGTAATAGGCGATGGCGCCGGCATCATTGAGTCCCACCACCGCGTTTCGAGGCAAGTTTGCGTCGATCCAGCGGCCCGTCGCCACTTGCTGGTCGTGGATGTTGGAGGCGTTCATGGCCAGCATGCGCTCGAAGCGAAAGAGTCCGGGTAGGAGCAAGAGGGCGAGGAGCATCGCGGGCACGAGCGCTGCCCGTGCCCGCCATTTCCCGAGCGCGAACCAGAATCCATGAAGGGCCAAGAGGATCGAGAGCGGGATGTACGGAATCTCATAGCGGTAATGGTGCGACCGGAAGCCGACGGGAACGAGCCCCAGGAGGAGCGCGGTCGCGAAGAGGGCGAGCGCCAAACGCAGCCCGCCGCGTCCGGCGCGAAAGGAAGCGGCTACGGCTGCCAGTAGTCCCGCCCCCCAGATCGCGGCCAGGACCCATCCGGTACCCAGACCGAACGCCCGCGATCGGAAGTCGGACACGAACGCCCAAACGAGCTGCAGCAATATCCCCGGCAAATGACCCAGCATGTTCGCGCGCACATCGGGCCGCGGCTCGCCCCACACTGCCTTGGCGGCGAGGGAATTGCTCTCCAGATGACCCGTTGCGAGCAGATTCAGGGCCGCGGTCAAACCCAACGCGGCGAGCGGGGCGAGGAGCAAGATCGAACGACCACGCGCGGACTGTATGGGCGAGCGCACAAGAATCGTGGCCAGCGCCATGATCGCGCCGAGAGGAATCCCCTCCGGTCGAGACAGCCCCAAGAAGAACAACCAGACCCAGAGCATGGCGAGGCGGCGCAACGCCGCGTTTCGATCCAGGGCATCTTGCGTCCATGCGGCGGTGGCCAAAGAAGCGGTTATGGCCAGGGCATAGATGCCGATGTCCATTCCAGAAAGAGTCCCCCACACGAAGTGTCCGGAGACGAGCACCAGAAGGCCCGCTCCCGGACCGGCTCGAGGATGAATGCGACGCGCTGCCCACACGTGCGCCGCCATGGCCGATCCGGCCAGGCAGACGACGCCGAGTAGAAACGCGGCCCAGGGCAGGTGATCCGGATCGAGAATCCGCGCCCAGGGGGCCAGGAGAACGGGGTAGAGGAGGCTGGTCGCCCCCCGGGTGGGAGGGGCGTCGGGACCATAGGAGAAGGGCTCCCCGCGGGCCGCCCCCCGTGCATATTGCAAGTAGATATAGGTGTCATCGAGCGGCGGAATGAGCTCCCCATTGCAAGCGTGTTCGATCTCGCGCGCTCCCCACGCTCCGAGCAGGATGGCGAGGGTGAGATAGCCCAGCCCGTGCAGGATGCAGGATCCGGCCTTGTTTTTTACTAAAGGGTGCATGGGGTAACCCGATCCAGTTTCGCAGACCCCCGGAGAGGGAGGCCGTCTCGCGTCCGGTCCAATCCGGAGGGATTCGGCGAGGAAGCATCCGAGGGCGGGACGAGCCCGTCAAGGAATCCCGGGGCGGCGCCAGCGAGAGGGCAGTGACTCCATGCTGTGGAACCGTAAGCGGCCGATGGTCGGGCTGGACATCGGCTCCAGCTCGGTGAAGGTGGTCCGGATCGACAACGAAGGGGGCACATACGTTCTGAAGGGTTTCGGAACGGCCCCCCTCTTGCCAGAAGCAATCGTAGACGGCGAGGTCATGGATCGCCAGCTCGTCGTGGAGACGATTCAGAACCTCATCGAGTCTCAGCACATCAAGGTCAAGGACGTGGCGGCGGCCGTGTCGGGACGCGCGGTGATCGTGAAGAAGATCCGCATGGACCGCATGACCCCCGAGGATGCCCGCGAAGCCATCCAATGGGAAGCGGAGCAGCACGTGCCCTACGACATCAACGAAGTGTGCCTCGATTTTCAGATTCTCGACGGCGGCACGGATCCCAAGCAGATGGAAGTTCTTCTGGTGGCGGCCAAGCGCGAAATGCTCATGGCCCACGCCAACTTGATTCGCGAAGCCGGCCTCAATCCTTGCGTGCTCGACGTGGAATCGTTCGCGATCCAAAACGCGATCAGCGTGAACTATGACTTCGCTCCGGAAGAGGTGGTGGCCCTGGTGGACGTGGGGTCGGAGCTCACCAACATCAACATCATTCGCAACGGCGCGCCGCTTTACACCCAGGACCTCTCGGTCGGAGGGGTGAACTTCGTGGAAGCAGTGCAGCGCCGATTCAACTTGAGTCAGGCCGAGGCGGAAGCGGCGGTGCACGGCGAAGAGCAGGTCGAGTTCGACTTGAACGCCGTGGTCTGCGAGATCGGCGAGGAAATCGCCGCCGGCATCGACCGTTCGGTCATGTACATCCAGAACGAGGATTCGCACGAGCTTGCCCGCATCCTGGTCACCGGGGGCGGCGTGCGCATTCCCGGGCTCATCCAATTCCTGGGCCAGCGGCATCAGGCCGTGGTTGAAATCGCCGATCCGCTCCGGCGCGTGCGTTTCGATCCCGCACTCTTCGGCGGCGCGCGCCCGGAAGACATCGCGCCCTCGCTCACCGTCGGGCTGGGTCTCGCGCTGAGAAAGGGTGATGACCGATGATTCGCATCAACCTCCTCCCGCGCGAAGAGCGCGTCAGCGCGCCCAAGATCACCCTGCCCAAGATCGGTGGATCGCTATTGCCCATGGGTGTTCTGGGCGGCGCGGTTGTGCTCATCGCTCTCACCGCGGTGCTCGAACGAGCCAAAGTCGCCGCGCTCCGGAGCGACGTAGCCGAGATCCAGGAAGAAGTACGCGCGATCCAGCCTCAAGTCGATCGCGTGAAGCGTCTCACCACCGAGCGCCAGGATCTCGAACGTCGTCTCGACGTCATTCGACAGCTCGATCAAGGGCGCTTCGTCAGCGTGCGGATCATGGACAACTTGTCCCGTGAAATTCCGAAGTACCTGTGGTTGACCGAGGTCAAGCAGGATGACAGCGGGACGATCACGGTCAAGGGCATGACGTTCTCCAATCTCATCGTGGCCGATCTCATGATGGCGATGGAGAAGAACCCCATGTTTGCCAACGTGGATCTCATTCAAACCAACAAGGGCAAGATTTCGGAGCGGGACGTGACCGAGTTCTCGATCACCGCCCAGCTCACGCCGGATGAAGTGCCGTCCGATTTCACCGCCGAGGCGGCACTCGAGCAGATGGAGACGCTGGTGAACCAGGGGTCCATGCAATGAACATTCGCGAGCCGCGCAATCAGAAACTCATCATGGCCGGCATCGGCGTGGCGGCGCTTGGATATCTGTACTTCTTCAGCACGTTCCTTCCGTTCGGTCATCACAAACTGGCCGGGGAACGTAATCAGCTCGAGGAGGAGTACAAACAGCTTTCGGCGGACCTGTCCAAGGCCCGCCAGTCGCTCAATAACCTGGACGAGGTGGAGCGGCAATATCAAGTCATCACCACCCGCTGGGAGGTGGCTACCCACCTTCTTCCCGAACAGCGTGAAGTCGCGAACTTGCTCCGCAAGGTAACTCTGGTCGGACAGCAGGCCGGCGTCGAATTCGAGCTCTTCAAGCCCAAGCCTCAGATTCCCGGAGAGATCTACACCGAGAATCCGGTGCAGGTGAAGGTCGTGGGTGGGTATCACGAAATCGGCTCGTTCCTGGCCGAGGTGGCCAACCTCGATCGCATCGTGAACGTCACCGGCATGAATCTCAAAGATCTGGATGACGGCACGAAGACCCAAACCGTGGAAGCCGAGTTCCAGGCCACCGCCTACACCTTGAATCCCATCACGGAAACGCCGGCCAAGGCGAAAGTGGATGCGACCAAGGCTCCCGAGACGCCGGGCAAGGCGGCCGGCATCCCCCCCGAACTCAAGGGAGGCAAGCGCCGTGAAGGCTAATCAAACGCGGGCCTCGCTCTTTTTCCTGTGGCTCCTCGCCGCCGGAACCGGACGCGCCATCGCCGCACCGACGCCCGAGGGCGCGGGAGCGGTGCCGGACTCGTCCTTGAAAGGGACGCCCACCACCGACGATCTGCTCATGCATCGCGAGCGCTACTTCTACGCCAGCTTCGCGCGCCGCGATCCGTTCGCTTCGTTGGTGAGCGGGGAGTTCGCGGCTACCAATGAAGACGATTTGCTCGACATCGGAGAGCTCACTCTGGTCGGCGTGGTGTGGGGACGCGACGACCGTTTCGGCGTCGTCCAGGACTCGCGCAAGCGTGTGCATGTGCTCAGAGTCGGCGCCCGCGTCGTCAACGGGAAGGTGATCGAGGTCACTCAAACGAGCCTGACCGTACAGCACTATTTCTTCGGGGAAACGGCGAACGTAACCATTCACATGAGTCAAGGAGAGGGTGGCCATGAGACAAAGTAAACGGGGCGCGGCCAAGGTCGCCGGCTTTTGCCTCCTCGCGCTGGCGCTCACCGTCTGCGGTTCCACCGCGGCGACCCTGACCGGCATGACGGTCACGAGCGAGGGCGATGTGACCCGCATCCACGTGCTGGTCAATCAGCCGGTGGAGTGGAGCCACTTCATGCTGAATGACCCTCCGCGACTCTATGTGGATTGCCGCGGCGTCGAATCCGTGTTGCCCAAGAAGCTTCCCGCCGGGGACGGCCGCGCCGGCAAGATTGAAGCGAGCGTCTGGAAGGGCGAGGGATATCACGCGTTGACCCGCATTACGGTCGAGTTGGCTCGGCCCTCGCGCGTGGAAGTGAAAAAGGTCGACGATGGTCTCATGATCGAGCTCGGGCCGATGCAGGGCGGGGAATGGACACAAGGCGGAGCGACTGCGACCGACTCCTCGTCCTCCGATAGCGGCATGGCCGCCAAGGGTACCGAAACCCACATGGCCTCGCGGGCCGAATCGACTCGCGTGCCGAGCGAAATGCCGGTAGCGCCGACCAAGCCGGCTCCCACAGAAAGCACGTCCGCGAAGCCGTCGCCGATTCCGGCGCCTCCGGAAGGCACACCGGCAAAAGCGTCGACTTCGTCCGCCACCCCAGAGTCGACGAACGCCGGCACGACGGCCACTACCACATCATCTTCCAAGACCATGGGTGCCGAACCTGCTCCGACCACGACCACCGTGTCGAGCGGAACGAAGAACCCCACCTTGAATCCACCGGTCTCGGCCCCGGAGCCCACGACGACGACCGCAGAACCCACGACGACGACCGTGGAGCCTAAGACCACGACCACGGCGCCCAAGACGACGACTGTGGAACCCAAGACGACGACCACGGAGCCCAAGACGGCCACGGTGGCGCCCAAGACGACGACTGTGGAGCCCAAGACCACGACCACGGAGACCAAGACGGCCCCCGTGGCGCCCAAGATGGTCGGGCCCGAGCCGGCTCCTGGTTCGAGCACGAAGACGGAACTCACGCCGGCCGAGACCATGAATCCGCCGGCTGTCACCACGAGTCCGTCGACCTCCGGTACGTCGAGCACGACCTCCACCGGTGCGTCGACCGGAACGCAATCTTCCAATGAGCTCACCCCTGCGGAGGAGGAGGCTCCGGAAACGACGACGAGTCGTGCTCCGGCCGCCGGTACCAACTCGTACCGCGCGCAGGAGCCTTCGGCCGGCTACAGCGTTCACCGCCCGGCCGTGAAGGAGATCGCGCAGACCGACGAAGGCGGATTGGCCGCCCGGAGCGGGGCGCGAGTGAGCCTCGATATTCAAGGCGCCGACATCTATACGGTGTTGCGCAGCATTTCCGAATACAGCGGCGTCAACATCGTAATGGGCTACGACGTGGCCAATTCGGTGAAGAACCCCGTTTCGTTCCACCTCGAGAACGTGCCGTGGGGCGAAGCGCTGGAGATGGTGCTCCGGAGCGCTCACCTCTGGTATCGCGAGGAAGGCAACATCATTCGGGTGGACACGGAAGAGAATCTCCGTAACGAGGAGCTCGCCCGTTCCAACGCGGCGCGCCAGCTCGAAGACGTGATGCCGCTCACCACCCGCATTGTCGAAGTCGTATACGCCAACGCGGCCGAGATCAAGCCGACCATCGAAAAGAGCCTGTCCAAGCGCGGCGTGGTCGAGGTGGATGAGCGCACCAATTCGCTCGTCTTGACCGACATCCGGTCGCGGGTCGAGGCGGGGGTCGAAATGATCCAGCACCTCGATTCGCAGACGCCTCAAGTCGAGATCATCGCCAAACTCGTCGATGTCGACGCACGTTATGAGCGCGACTTGGGAGTGATCTGGAACGTGAGCGGCGTCCACGCCGACGGCGCGTCCCTCGAAGGCGACTTCGGCGCCAATGACGTCGTTGATCCGACCGCGAACGTGCGGTTCGGTCTCGTGCGGTCTTGGGGAACCGTGTCGGCCGTCCTGTCCGCCCTGGAGCGTGACAACAAAGCCGACATCATCTCCAACCCGCGCATCACCACGGTCAACAACCGCGAGGCGCGCATCTTGGTCGGCAAGAAGATTCCCCTCATCGTGCTGGATGAGGCCGGAAATCCGGTCACCGAGCTCACCACGATCGGAATCACCTTGCGCGTGACGCCGCACATCAACGACCAGAACCGGATCACCCTCGATATGCACCCGGAGGTCTCGGATCTCTCTTCGCAAGCGACCGTGCAGGGCGGTGTGATCATCAACACCAGCGAAGCCGACACGCGCGTCATGGTTGGAAACGGCGAGACCGCGGTCATCGGCGGCCTCATTCGCTCCAACGACGAGAAGTTGAAGCGCGGCGTACCGATTCTCAAAGACGTGCCGATCCTAGGCATCTTCTTCTCCTCCACCACGGATGTGCGGGAGAAGCGCGAGCTCTTGATCTTCGTTACGCCGAGAATCGTGACCAGCTTCCAGAGCGAGGGCGGCGGCGGCGAATAAGCCACCCGAGTCTTTTCCTCGAACCAGCAGGAAGGCGCCGGCCCCACCGGCGCCTTCGTTTTTTTGTGGCGTTCGCCGTACCATGCCGAGATGCATGCGCCATCCCGCCGCGTGGCCCTCATCGGTCTCATGGGAGCCGGCAAGAGCCGGATTGGCCGTCAGGTGGCGGCCTTGCTCGGCTGGCCCTTCTTCGACGCGGATCATCTGGTCGAAGCGCGAACCGGATCCTCCATCGCGGATCTCTTCCAAACGCGGGGGGAAGAAGCGTTTCGCGACCTCGAAAGGGAGGTGCTCTTGGAATTGAGCCGGACGTCTCCGCCTTTGGTCGCCGCCCTCGGAGGCGGCGTGGTGGAGCGCCCGGAGAACCGGGAGGGGCTCAAGGCATCTTTCTTCGTGGTATGGCTACAGGTGGACCCGGAGCGCGCGGCGGAACGATTAGGACGGGGTGCAGGGCGGCCACTCTTGGCGGGGCGCGCGCCTCTCGAGACGCTTCGAGAACTGGAGGCGCGCCGGACGCCTTGGTACCAGGAAGTAGCCCATCTCACCCTGGATGCCAACGCGTCCGAAGCGGGGGATTTGGGACGCGCGATCGTCCAGGCCGTGCGGCCAGATTGACCCTGTTCCTGCAAGGTGTTAGGGTTTTCTGCTTCGCAAATTAGGTGAAGGAAATATGCCGGTAGAGCACGGAGGTCGCGGTTGGGTCCGCATCATTGCCGGACAGAACCGAGGCCTGCGAATCGGTACGCTTCCGGGTCTCGATGTTCGGCCCACCTCGGACCGGGTACGGGAGTCGTTGTTCGGGATTCTGGGGGATCGGGTGGTCGGAGTCCGGGTTCTCGACTGTTTTGCCGGAACCGGGGCCTTGGGTATCGAAGCGCTGAGCCGGGGAGCCCGGGAGGCGGCGTTCGTGGAACGAGATCCCCGCGTGCTCCAGCTCCTTCGCGACAATTTGGAACGGCTATGTCTTGCCGGCGGGACGACGGTCATCGCCGGCGACGCCCTCCAGCCTGAAAATTGGCGAGAGAGGGGCTTCCCCGCGCGCCTCGTTTTCGCCGATCCTCCCTACCGCCGGGGGCTGGCGCTCGGTTTTCTCGATGCGCTTTCGAGGGGAGTTCGGCTAAACAGAGAGAGCCTCGTCATCGTGGAGCACGAACGGGAGCTCGATCTCGTGCACCCGGGTTTTGTGAAGGCGGATCATCGCGTGTACGGTGACACCGCCCTCACGTTCCTGACCTCGCCCGAAAAGGAGAACGCGGCATGAGGACGGGTATTTTTCCCGGAACCTTCGATCCGGTGACCGAAGGGCATCTGGACATCGTTCGCCGGGCCGTGAAGGTGCTGGACCGCCTGGTCGTCGCCGTGGCGGAGGCGTATCACAAAGACACGGTCTTCAATGCCGCGGAACGCCAGGATCTCGTGCGGAAGTCGGTGGAGGGGTTGCCGGGAGTGGAGGTCGTCGCGTTCGACGGTCTTCTCGTGGATCTTGCCCGAGCACAGAACGCCACCGTCATCGTGCGCGGGATGCGCTTCGTTACCGATTTCGAATACGAGCTTCAGCTGGCGCTCATGAATCGGCGTCTCGACGCCGAGCTCGAAACCCTGTTTTTCATCCCGAGCGAGAAGTACTCCTATCTCAACTCCAGCGTGATCAAGGAAGTCGTCCGCTTGGGTGGCGATGTATCCCAGCTCGTTCCCGAGCCGGCTTTAGCCGCGCTCAAAAGGAAGCTTCGACCATGACTTCCGTGCACGTGTCCGATCGGTTGCTTAGCCTCGCCGAGAGTCTCACCGTGGCCGTCGAAGTGAAGATCCAGGAACGCGCGGCGCGGGGCGAAGACATTGTGAACTTCGGGGTGGGCCAGCCGGACTTCCCCACACCCCCCGCGGTCTGCGAGGCGGCACGGCGGGCGGTAGAAGCCGGCGCGACGCGCTACACCCCTCCCGGGGGAACCAAAGAGCTGCGTCAGGAAGCGGCCGTCTTCTTCCAGAAGCGCGGTATTCCGGCCACCGCCGCGGATACCGTGATCTCCTGTGGAGCGAAGCATGCGCTCTACAATGCCATGGCGGCGGTGCTCCAGCCGCAGGATGAAGTTCTGCTCCCGGTCCCTTACTGGGTCACCTATCCCGAACAAGTAAAGCTGACCGAAGCGGTCCCGGTGCCGGTCGTGCCCGGGCAGGGTCTCAAGGTCACTCCGGCCGATCTGGACCGGGCCAGGACGCCGCGAACGAAGCTGCTCGTTATGAACAGCCCCAACAATCCCTCCGGGCTCGTTTATGACCGCAAGGAGACGGAGGCCCTGGCCGCGTGGTGCGTCGACAACAACGTGCTCATTCTTTCGGATGAAATCTACGATCGCATGGTGTACGACGGCCGGCAGGCGATCAGCCCCGCCTCGCTCGGGGAGCACGTCGCCGCGCGAACCATCACCGTGAACGGCGTCTCGAAATGCTATTCCATGACCGGATGGCGGATCGGGTTCGTGACCGGACCCCGCGAGGTCATGGAAGCGGTCATTCGGTTTCAGGGTCAGACGACCGGAAACCCCGCCGCAGTGTCGCAAGCGGCATCCTTGGCCGCGCTCAAAGGCCCTCAGGATTCGGTGGAGACCATGCGCGCCGCCTTCGAGCAGCGTCGCAATACGGTTGTGGAGGCGTTGCGAGTGATTCCGGGCGTGGAGCTCATCGTTCCCGAGGGTGCGTTCTATGCATTTCCCCGAGTGGCCGCGGCCGCGCGCGCGGCAGGCGGCTCGGTGGCGCTGGCAGAGCGGCTCATCGATCGCGGTGTGGGGGTCGTACCTGGGGCAGGATTCGGCACGGACGAGCACATTCGTATCTCGTTTGCCGTAGCCGACGATCGCTTGCGGGTGGGGTTGGAGCGGCTCCGCGAGGGGCTCGCTCGCATGGCCGCATGAACGAGGACTGTAATGCCGACCTATGAATACGAGTGCCCCAAGTGCGGGCATCGCTTCGAAAAATTTCAATCTATGACCGACAAACCCGTGCGGACTTGCCCCCGTTGTAAGGGGCGCCGCGTGAAACGCCTCATCGGAAGCGGGGTGGGGATCATCTTCAAGGGGAGTGGGTTCTATACCACGGATTATCGGGGAAAGAGCTATCAGGAGGCGGCCAAGAAAGATTCGCCATCCGAGCCGGTGAGCACCAAGGAGGCTGCTCCCGCCGCCAAGGCGGAAACCAAGACCGGCGACAAAAAAACGGGCGGGAAGAAGAAGACGGAAGGGACAACATGAGCTATACCGTGACCTTGATTCCGGGCGACGGAATCGGATACGAGCTGACCGAAGCCACGCGACGCGTGCTGGAGGCGACGGGGGTCGAGTTCCGCTGGGATGTGCAGCAGGCGGGAACGGACGTGATGGAGACCGAGGGGACGCCGTTGCCGCCTCGCGTCCTCGACTCGCTGCGTAAGACCAAGGTGGGGATCAAGGGCCCCATCACCACGCCGGTCGGCTCCGGGTTTCGCAGCGTGAATGTCGCGCTCCGCAAGGAGCTCGATCTTTACGCGTGCTTGCGCCCCTGCAAGAGCTATCCAGGCGTGCGATCCAAGTACGAGAACATCGATCTCATTGTCGTACGCGAGAACACGGAAGACCTCTACGCGGGCATCGAGTTTCCCAAGGGTTCGGACGGCGCGCTCTCCATTCGGCGGATCGTGCAGGACCTGAACGCCGGCCGCATCCGCGAAGACGCGGGGTTGAGCCTCAAGCCGATTTCGGTCTTCGGGACCGAACGCATTGTGCGGTTTGCCTTCGATTACGCGCGCGCCCACGGGCGGAAGAAGGTGACCTCGGTACACAAGGCCAACATCATGAAGCACACCGACGGTCTCTGGCTCGAGGTGTCGCGTGACGTCGCGAAGCGGTACACCGACATCGAGTTCGAGGACCGCATCGTGGACAATATGTGCATGCAGCTCGTGCAAAAACCCGAACTCTACGACGTGATCGTGTTGCCCAACCTGTACGGCGACATCCTGAGCGATCTCTGTGCCGGGCTGGTCGGCGGCCTCGGCGTGGCTCCCGGCGCCAACATCGGCACCGAGGTGTCGCTCTTCGAGCCCACGCACGGTTCGGCACCCAAGTACAAGGGACAGAACAAAGCCAATCCCATGGCCCAGATGCTCTCGGGTGTTTACATGCTCCATCACTTGGGCGAAACCAAAGCCGGGGAACGGCTCGAGCGCGCCATCGCGGAGGTGATCCTGGAAAACAAAGCCGTCACCTACGACATGAAGGAGGACCGTGACGATCCGACGGCGGTGGGAACCTCCGAGGTCGCCGACGCGGTGATAGCGAAACTACGGAAATCCGCTTGAGTGCATTCGTCGACGAGGTCGTGATCAAGGTTGCGGCGGGTTCGGGTGGACATGGCCTGATCGCCTTCCGGCGGGAAAAGTTCGTGCCTCGAGGAGGCCCCAACGGAGGCGATGGCGGTAAGGGCGGGGACGTCGTCCTGGAGGTCGACCCTCACTTGCATACGCTGCTCGACTTTCGGTACCACGCCCAATGGAAAGCGGAGCGGGGCCAGCATGGGGGAGGCTCGGGTCGGACCGGACGTTCGGGGGAAGACGTTATCGTGCGTGTTCCTACGGGAACCGAGGTCGAGGACGTCGCCACCGGAAAACGACTGGCCGACCTCGTTCGCTCCGGCGATCGTTTGGTCGTGGCCCGGGGTGGACGAGGGGGGCGGGGCAATCAGCATTTCGCTACGTCCACCCACCAATCTCCCCAGACTGCCGAGGACGGCCAGGCCGGCGAAAGCCGCGAGCTTCGCCTCACCCTCAAGCTCATCGCGGACGTAGGCCTGGTCGGTTTTCCCAACGCGGGAAAATCGACGCTTCTGGCCTCGGTGAGCGCCGCGCGACCCAAGGTCGCCGATTATCCGTTCACCACCCTCACTCCCCATCTCGGCATCGTGAAGGTGGGGGACTATGGGTCCTTCGTCATGGCGGACATTCCGGGGCTCATCGAGGGCGCGGGAGAGGGCAAGGGATTGGGGCTTCAATTCCTTCGCCACATCGAGCGCACCCGTGTCTTGCTCTTCGTGATCGATTGTCTGGATCCTGAACCCGATCGGACCCTCGAGGTATTGCGAGCGGAGCTCCGCCGCTATTCCAGCGCGATGCTCGAGAAGCCCTACCTGGTCGCACTCACGAAACTCGATCTCCTTCCCCCCCAAGAAAATCCGCCGGGGATCTCGCGTCTTTCTTCCAAACCGTTTATGCTTTCGGCACCCACCGGTCGAGGCCTGAGCGAGCTCTTGGCGGAGCTTCATCGACTCGTCGGCGTGGCGTCCTCGACCACGTAACTCCTCCCCGATTCCCCGCCGGGGTGTTTGCTGCATCAGTGGAGATCTGATCCGTGGACTTGAGCACGACGTCCTCTGCAAAAATCCTGGAAGCGATTCGGCGCGGTGACTTGCACGAGAAGCGTGCGCTCATCGAATCCATCGCCCACCAGCCGTCTGACCGCGCGGTTCAGATCCTGAGCGAAATCCTGGAAGGCGAGTCGTGGTACTTGCGCGACATGGCCGGGAAAGCGATGGCCCGCATGGGTGGCGTTGCCGCGCCGCGGTTGACACAACTCTTTAGGTCGGGTCTCTGGTACACGCGCGCCGCCGCGGCGCGGGCGCTAGGTCGCATGGGACACGCGGAGAGTCTGCCCCTTCTGGTGGCGCTCCTCGCCGATCCTAACCTGACCGTTCAAGGGGCGGCCCTGGCCTCGATCGCGGACCTCGTCCGTGCCGGCCGCGTGCGCGAAACCGCGCGGCTTTTCTGGAACGAAGGGGCACGGCGCGCGGAAGAGCTGGGTCGGACCCTGCTCGACGTGCATCCCGACGCGGGACGACTCGTCATGGAATCGCTGTCGCATCCAGCATCTTTTCTTGAAGAAGCTCCTCGTCCCACCCCGGTCGCCCCGGATATAAAGGAAGCGGAGCGAAAGAACGCCTGAGTCTCGGTTAGCCCGGTCCTCATTCCCGTCCGGAGGTGAGGATGTATGACGGTCGCGCGCGTGCTGACCGGATCCGAGATTCCTGAAGACCTGCGCCACATTCCGGAACCCTGCAAGAAACTCTACGTACACGGAACCCTGCCCGATCCGGCTCGGCCGCGCGTCGCGATCGTCGGTACTCGGTTGCCATCCTCGAGCGGCCGGCGGACGGCCCACGCGCTGGCGTTCGGGCTGGCCAAAGCGGGAGTCGTGATCGTGAGCGGCCTGGCTCGCGGCATCGATGCCACCGCACATCAAGGGGCGCTGGATGCCGGTGGACTCACGGTGGCCTTTCTGGGGGCGGGCGTGGACGTGCTCTATCCGCGTTCCAGCCGCCGCATCGCGATGGCTATTCCCGAACGCGGCGCCCTCCTATCCGAATATGCTCCGGGGATTCCCCCTCTCCCGTTTCATTTTGTGCATCGAAACCGACTCGTGGCGGCCTACACCCGCGGCGTGATCGTGGTCGAAGCGGGCCCGAAAAGCGGCGCATTGATCACGGTGGCGAAGGCCCTCGAGTTGGGACGCGAGGTCTGGGCGATGCCGGGTGATCCGGATCGTCTGACCACCCGCGGCAGCAATCGACTGCTGCGTGACGGTGCGGGATGTGTCCTCGATGCCGAAGACGCGCTGGTCGCGTTGGGATTACGGCAGCGAGCGCCCGAGGACGAGCCAAGCGACGCGGTTCCAGTGGGATTGTCGGATGTGGAGGCGCAAGTATGGCGTGCGTTGCGGGATGGAGGCGCGTTGGAGATGGAGCCTTTGGCCCGACAGACCCGGCTTCCGGTGGCCGCACTCCTGGAAGCGCTTTCGTGGCTCGAGCTCGGGGGGCATGTCACCCGCGCGCAAAACGCATTCGTTTTGGGTCGGCGCCTCTAGCAGGTTGCTAGGGACTCCGAAAGAGCGCCTTCATGCGCCCCCAGGTGGTGGGATGAACGGCGGTGACGCCCTGACAGGGACCGAGCCCCGGATTGCACCCGTCATGGTCGAGGCCCACAGCATCACCTCCCCACGACACCCACCCCAAACGATCGGCAGCGATAGCGTCGTCGAAGTTTCGCGACGGACATGCGGCCCATTTCACTTGAGACGCATATGAGAGAGGAAGAACGCGCATGGTGCCCACGGTATGAGCTATCACCTCGAAATAACCGCCCACCGCAACGTCCGTGTAATCGCAGTCGTGCCAGGTGAACGTGTTTCCCGCCCCCGAATCCGGCCAGGCCGGCTCCGGAAGTTCGACGTCGGCGCAGGCATGCCAGGAGACGATCTCGAGACCGGGACTCTCTGCGCGATGGGGGCGATAGCCAATTGCCGATTCGAAACCGAGGACGCCCCTTCCGCCGGGGGAGGCGATCAAATAGACGAACTGATGCACCGATCCATCGGGGCTGGGATCGGCCGACGTGATCGCCGATTGCATGTTGCTCGGACCGCGGCACGCGCAATCGACACGAGGGGTGGTCACGTGCAGCAGCACCGCGGGAGGATGCGCCGTAAGCGGGGCCACGCCGCACGGCGTCGGATCGGGAGGCGGTGGAGGGGGTGGGGGGGGATCGTCGGTCGCGATTCGTGTGCCGAACATGAGAACACGGTGCGTGGCTCTGTCCGCAATGTACACATCTCCAAGGTCGTTGAGGGCGATCGAGACGGCATCGCGGAATTGCCCGGGCTCGTCGCCCGGCTCGCCCCAGGAGGTGAGAACCGTGCCGCTCGGGTCGAGTTTCGTGACCTGATCGCTCGACAGGACGTAGATGTTTCCGTCCCAATCGGTGGTGAGTGCCTGGGCATCGAACCCCGGCCAGGTGTCCAGATATCTCGTGTACTGATCGAATCGGACGATCTGGTGGCCGGCCTGATCCAGGGTAAGGAGAACGCCGTTTTGTCCGAGCGCCAAATCGCGCGGAGCGAAGGCCAAGGACCGTTGGTGAAGCAGATCACCGAGGGGCGAGAATGCGGAGAGCAAGCTCGGCCATCCTGCGCTCACGACGAAGACATTATCATTGGCCTTGGCCACGATCCCCGTTCCGACCTGCGGAAAATAGGCTTGCACGGTGCTCACGCTGTCGTCGAGAACCACATAGGAACGGGAGTCCATCACATACATGTGGCCAGTGGCGTTGCGGAAAACATCCCGGGCAGGAAAGGGAATGGGGTAAAGGCCGTGTCCATCTCGAGTCATCGGCGCGATGGTGACCGACTCGGTATTGATGACCCAGAGGTTGCCGCCGGCCTCCGTGCACATCTGCCCGGGAGTGAAGGGAAGAACCCACTCAAAGGCAAACGGAGGGGGCGACTCGGCGCAAGCGGCCGAGACGAAACAGGACATGGCCAAACCCACCGGGAGAAGAGAGCGCATCGATATCTCCCAAGCCCCTCTACGCGCAATATAGACCTTGGTTGGGAAATTAGCGAACAACCGGACGTGTTCAGTGGCCATACAGGTTCTTGAGGCGTCCCCAGGTAGACGACCGCACCGGAACCGCGCCACCACCGCAGGGTTCTAGAATGGGGTTGCATCCGTTCGTATCCGTTCCGAAACCAGCGTGTCCCCAGGAGACCCAGCCCAATCGATCCGGCGGAACCTCGAGCACATACTCGGCCGCGCAGTTCGCGATTTTGGCCAAGCCGGTTTTGGGCCAGGGAATGACGCTCATGGTCGCGGGGCCATGCGCAATGACCTCGAAATAACCGCATACGTTCACATCCGTGCTGTAGTTGGACGCCCAGGTGATCGTGTTTCCGGATCCGGGTCCCGGCCAGTCGTCGCCGGCGAACTCCAGATCCGCGCACAGGTGCCACCCCAGAACCTCCAGCGCGGGATGTCCCTCGCGGCCGGCGTCATAAGCGATGCCGACTTGAGCCCCGCAGATCTGATAGACCTCGGGATTGGGCGAGGCAATCAGGTAAACGATGCTGTGATGGGCGTCGTCCGGACTCGCACTTTCGGCGGTGACCACGGAATCGAGCTTTGCGCTTATGCTGCAGGCCTCCTTACTCGCCAAGGGTGCAATGTGAAGCAGCACCGCCGCAGGGTGCGACGTCAACGGTGGCGGGGGAGGCGGTGGTGGGGAAGGCGGTGGCAGTGGCACGGGAGGATTGTCGGTGGGCTGACGGACCCCATACATGGCAATCCGTTTCCTCCCGCTATCGGAAACGTAAACGTCGCCTAGATAGTTCACCGCAATTCCGGAAATGGAACTGAACACCGTCCCGTCTCCCCAGCTCGTCAGCACGGTTCCGTACCCTGTGCATTTGAAGACGGTCTCATCTGAAGCGACGAACACGTTCCCATCGTGATCGCCGGCCACAAACCGCGGAGGAGCCGCATTGGGGAGCGTCCAGGAGGCCAGCTCCGTGCCTGTTATATCGAGGTGAAGGACGCGTGGGGTAGCCGGATCGATGATGAAGAACGTTCCGTCTTCCGCCAGCGCCATATCTCCGGGCACGAACTCGAGGGGGAAAAGCACCTCGCTATCGCAAACCGGAGAAACTTTGAGCACGACCGGCTTCAAGATCAGCTCGTAATCGCCCAGGGCTATAAAGCCTTCGTCTTGGTCGTTGCTGGCCACCGATCGGCCTTCGCAAGGAACGAGGACGTCACAAGCCGTCAGACCGTCGGCATGAATGCGCCGGGCGCCTCCCTTCCCCCACCCGCAGCTCACGACATAGGCGCCGCCGCTCGCATCACAGGCCAGGTCGTTTGCGACTCCGCCCGCATCGAGGGGATTGCCGTCCCGCTTCGCGCGATGAATCTCTTGGGTGGTGACGTTCAGAAACCAGAGGTTTCCGGCCGGATCGATGGAGATCTGACCGGGCGAAAAATCGAGCGACCACTGGAACGCCAAGGGGGGTGGTGTCTCGGCGCGGGCGAGGGGAGCCACGCAGGCAAACAATACGAGGAGCGGAACAACCCGCAACAGGTATCGCTCCATCATGTGTGCTGTCCCCCAGCCCTGCTCTTAGTATAGATCCGTGTTCCGCGAGTACCTAGGGGTGACGCAGGAATCCCCCCACGCCGCCGTCTCGATACTCGATCGATTCCCTCGTCTTTGACACGGCCCCCTGCCTTGGCTATCCTCATTGGTTCACATTGTTTAGACGAGAATCGCGCACAAATTACGCCCTCACGGCGTTGGAGAACCGGTGATCCTTTCCCCGGCGCAAACCGAGCCGATCTTCACCCCCCTCATGTGGGACCGCATCCGCCGGGTCGGCTTGGCCGAGGTTGGAGAGCGTGTTGTGTCGGCAGAGCGGCTGTCCTTCGAGGACGGTCTGGCCCTTTATGCGAGCACGGACATTGCCGTTTTGGGATTCCTGGCTAATCTCGCGCGCGAACGGCTCCACGGGGACCGGACTTACTTTGTCCGTAATCGCCACCTGAATCCAACCAATGTATGCGAGGCGGATTGTCTCTTTTGCGCCTTCAAAGCCGATCCGGGCGATCCGCGAGGCTGGACTTTTACGAAGGAAGAAATTCAATCCCGCGTTCAGTCACTCATCACCGAGGACATTCGTGAAGTGCACGTAGTGGGGGGACACAATCCCCAGATTGGTTACGACTACTACGTGAACACGATTCGCTGGATCAAGGAAGTGCGGCCGGAGGTTCACGTCAAAGCCTATACGATGGCCGAGATTTTTTTCTTCTCCAAGATTTCCGGAAAATCAGTCGAGGAGGTCGTGCAAGATCTCAAGAGCGCCGGCCTCGATGCCTGTACCGGCGGTGGCGCCGAGATTCTCGGGGAGCGGGTACGAAAGAAGATCGTGCGCGGCAAGGTGGACGGCGACGGCTGGCTCGACACAGCCCGGCGCGTGCATCGGCAAGGGGTGAAGTCCAACTGCACGATGCTCTACGGTCACATCGAAAAAGACGAGGACCGGGTCGATCACCTCATGCGTTTACGCGACGTCCAGGATGAAACCGGGGGATTCCAGGCCTTTATCCCTCTTGCCTTTCACAACGAGAACAACCGGCTCAAGAAGCTGGATCCGCCCACGGCCATCGACGATCTCAAGAACCTCGCGGTGGGGCGCCTGCTTCTCGACAACGTTCCGCACGTGAAGGCGTACTGGCCCATGCACACGCCCGAGCTGGCTCAGATCTCGTTGCGCATGGGCGTCGATGACGTCGACGGAACGGTGGTCGAAGAACACATCTATCACATGGCGGGGGCCAAGACCGATCAGGCCATGTCGGTCGACGAGATCGTGGAGATGATCCGAAAGACGGGCCGGCAGCCGGTCGAGCGGGACGCCTTGTATCGGCCGGTGCGCGAGTACTGATGCGCATCGGGGTGGTCGCGTTCACGAATGCAGTTCCGTTGGCGTATGGCCTGGAGGACTTTTTGCCGGATGCGGAGCTCGTGCGCTTGACCCCTTCCCTCATTAGCGACGCGCTCGAGGCGGATTCGCTTGACCTGGGTCTCGTCCCGGTGGCGGCTCTCGCCGCCCATCCCGAGTGGAACGTGCTTCCGGGATTGGGGATCGCCTCGGAAGGTCCGGTGCACTCGGTGCTGCTCCTTTCCAAGGTTCCGCCGGAGCACATTTCGCGGCTCGTGCTGGATCCCGCCTCTCGCACCTCGAATTTACTCGCGCGTCTCTGGCTCGCTCACCGCACCGGCAAGACGCCTCAAGTGTCGCCGGGCCCGGCCGGTCTAGCCGATCGACTCGAACTGGGGGATGCCACGGTCGCCATTGGGGACGAGGCGCTCTTTTGGCGGGGGGGCGATATCCATTCCATCGATCTGGGGGGAGCCTGGACGGAATGGACGGGATTGCCCTTCGTGTTTGCGGTGTGGGCGGGTCCCCGAGCGCGGCCGGAACTCAACGATGCCTTCGAGGACTGCTACCAAAAGAACATGCAACGCATCGATCACCTCGCCACGTTGCGGGCGGGTGGTGATTCTGGGCGGGCCGAGCTCTTGGCAAGCTATTGGACCGAAAGCATTCGCTATCGCCTCGGTGAGCGCGAGAACCAGGGGCTCATGAGATACCTGACCCTGGGTGCCAAAGCCGGCTTCATCGACCTGGTGCGGAAAGGACGTCTTCATGTCCAAAGCGCCTGATGCGCGCGATGCACGGCTGGAAACCCGAGTGCTCCAGGGGGAGCGCATTTCGTCCGAAGAAGCGCTCTGGCTGCATGAAGAGGCCGAGCTGGGTTGGCTCGGAGCGCTCGCCCACGCCACGCGTTTTCGCAAGAACCCCGAATCGCGGGTGACCTACAACATCGATCGCAACATCAACTATACGAACTTCTGCACCGCCCGCTGCCGCTTTTGCGCCTTCTACGTTCCCGAGACGTCCCCGCATGGCTATGTTCTGACCTGGGACGAAATGCGGCAAAAGATCGTCGAGCTGCGCGCGATCGGGGGCAACCAAGTTCTTCTGCAAGGCGGTCTACATCCCGATTTCAAGGTGGACTGGTATGAGGGGCTCTTCCGGCGGATGAAGAACGAGTTCCCGGGCTTGTGGATCCACGGTCTTTCCGCGCCGGAAATCGTGGCCATGGCCCGGCTCTCCAACCTGTCGTTCGGAGATACGCTCGCTCGCCTCCAGGCGGCCGGTCTCGATTCGTTGCCGGGCGGGGGAGCGGAAATCCTCGTTTCTCCCGTGCGCGACGAAATTGCCGTCGGCAAATGTGACGGTCCGGAATGGATCGAGGTCCATCGCCAGGCCCATCGCCTGGGTCTTCCGTCGACCGCGACCATGATGTTCGGTTCGGTGGAGACGCCCTCGCAACGCATCGAGCATTTGCAGTGGCTACGCGATCTCCAGGATGAAACGCACGGGTTCACCGCCTTCATTGCCTGGCCCTTCCAACCCGATCACACCGCGCTCAAGAAGGCCGTTCCTCGTCCCGCCACGGCGGCCGAATACTTGCGCGTCCAGGCGACCGCGCGCGTCTTTCTCGACAACTTCGATCACGTGCAATCCTCGTGGGTCACCATGGGGGAAAAGGTCGGGCAGTTGGCCTTGTTTTACGGAGCGGATGATTTCGGAAGCGTGATGATGGAGGAGAACGTCGTCTCGGCGGCGGGGACGGTGCACCATCTCGACGAAGTGAAGATCCGGCGCGCGATCGAGCGGGCGGGGTTTCAGCCCGTCCGGCGCGGCATGCGCTATGACCTGCTCGAAGCCCCCGTCGCGCTCCTTCCGGCATGACGGTAGCCTTGGAAAGCATTCGTAGTTTCGGAAACCGGGTGCTGGTGTTCGGACACATGATCCGGTTTTCTCATTCGGTGTTCGCGTTGCCGTTCGCGCTATCCGGCGTTCTGTTCGCCGCCCACCGGACGGGGTCGTTCCCCCCGGCCCGGATTTGGGCCTGGGTGATCGTGGCCATGGTTGGCGCGCGATCCGCCGCGATGACGTTCAATCGCATTACCGATCGAGATCACGATGCCCGCAATCCACGCACGCGGGAACGCGCGCTGCCTTCCGGCATGTTGAGTATGCGCGCGGCCTGGATCTTCACCTGCCTCTCGGTGGCGGTGTTCGTCCTGGCCACGTCCCGCATCAATCGCACCGCCTTTCTTCTGTCTCCGGTCGCCCTCGCCATCATCTTTTTCTATTCGTTGACCAAGCGATTCACGTGGGCGAGCCATTTCTTTCTGGGGCTGGCTCTGGCCGTGGCTCCGGTGGGGGGATGGGTGGCGGTGACCGGACGGCTCGAGGCCGCCCCGTTCGTGCTGGCGCTGGGCGTTTTGGCCTGGGTGGCGGGTTTCGACATTTGTTACTCCCTCCAGGATGTGGAGTTCGATCGCGACCAGGGCCTCTATAGCTTGCCGGCTCGTTTCGATGTCACCACCGCCTTCGTGGCTGCGCGTGTCTGTCATGTCGTGGCCGTTCTCGCCTTGGCATCCCTGGTCTTTTTGCTCGATCTGTCGCCGTGGTATCTGGCCGGCATCGCCGTGATCGCGGGGGTGCTCATCTATGAGCATCGCCTCATCAGCCCGCGGGATTGGCGCAATTTGAATCGCGCGTTCTTCGACCTGAACGCGGTGATCAGCGTGATCTTTCTGGGGGCGAGCGCGGCCGGAGTGTTTTTGTGAAGCGGGTGATTCTCGGTGTCACCGGCGCGAGTGGGGCTATTTACGCGGAGCGTTTACTCAAGGCGCTGATCGAAGAAGGTCACCAGATCGAGCTCGTGCTCTCCCACTATGGAGCGCGATTACTGAAGGAAGAGCGGGACCTGCCCGGGGAACCGCGAAAGCTCGCGGAGGCCGTCGGATCGCGGTACGGGTTGAAGATCGCCCCCGATCAAGTCACGCCGCACGCCTACCAGGATCTAGGGGCGTCTCTGGCCAGCGGCTCTTATCCCATCGATGGCATGGCGATCGTTCCGGCCAGCATGCGCACCGTTGCCGCGCTGGCGGCCGGGCTGGAGCTCACCCTCATCGATCGCGCGGCGGCGGTGACGCTCAAAGAGCGCCGCCCGCTGGTCGTGATGCCGCGCGAGACCCCGCTCACCCGGATTCAGCTCGAGAATCTCCTTCGCCTTCACGATGCCGGAGCGATCATTCTCCCCGCCGCGCCCGCGTTCTACCAACATCCGCGCACCCTCGAAGACTTGGGCGACTTTCTGGCCGCGCGGGTACTCGAGCATTTGGGGCTTCGGCCCGTGCGTGATTTGGTTCCCCGCTGGGGAGTCTCCGAGTGAAAAACGCCGCGGCGTCTCGGGATGCGGCCGGTCAGAACGCCCGCATGCGGGCCATGTTCGATGGCGTCGCTCCCCGCTACGATTTCTTGAATCATGTCCTGAGCGCGGGGGTGGATCGGGACTGGCGCCGGCGCGCCGTGCGCGAGTTGGCCTTTCGCCCCGGGGAACGCTTGCTCGATCTCTGCGCGGGAACAGGCGATCTTGGGTTGACCGCGCTCGAGCGCGAACCTCGATTGAATGTGACCGGCATCGACCTCGCTCGCGCCATGCTGGTGCGCGGGCAAGAAAAATCGGCGAGTCGTCCCTACCTGTTCGTGCAAGGGGAAGCGGAACATCTGCCCTTCCCGGACGGCACGTTCGATACCGCGGCGGTGGGTTTCGGGATCCGCAATGTCGGATCGCGGGAGAGCACGTTTCGCGAAGTCGCGCGCGTGTTGAAAAAAGGGGGACGTTTCGCCGTGCTCGAGTTCAGTCTCCCCCCGCGTGAACCCTTGCGCCGTCTCTATCTGGCCTATTTTCAATACGTGCTGCCTCGCCTGGGCGGTTGGGTGAGCGGGCGCCCCGACGCCTACCGCTATCTGCCCGACTCCGTCACCGCCTTTCCCGAGCCTGCCGTTCTGGGTCGCGAGCTCGGAGAGGCGGGATTCGATCGGGTGCGTTGGCATCTTCTTTCGGGAGGAATTGCCGCGCTCCACCTCGCGGGGCGATAGGCGGATTGGCCCGACACGAGGTCCCCGACGTCCAGGATCGCGTGGAGGCGGCCGCGTTTCAAACGCTGCTCGCCGCGCTTCGCATCCCGGGATACCAGGGCGGTCGACGAGCGGGTCGCATGCTGGGGCGCTGCGTGTCGCGTTGGGTCCCCATCCGCCGCGACGTGGCGCTGGCCAATTTGCGGGCCGCGTTTCCGGAGCGAACCGAGTCCGAATGCCGTGATATCTACCGGCGCATGTGCGAGACGATGGGAATCACTCTGGCCGAGTTTGCGCGGTTCGGGGGCTCGCAAAACCAAAGCATGTCGCGACGGTTTCCCATCGAAAATATTTCGGCGATCGATCGCGCGCTCAAGGCGGGGAAGGGAGTGTTTCTCGTCACCGCGCATTTCGGAAACTGGGAAATGATGGCGGGGGTTCTGGCCGAGCACGGATACCCCATGACCGCGGTGACGGCCCGTCAGCGGAATCCCCTGGTCGAACGATTGTTCACGCGGTATCGCGAAAATGTCGGTATCGCCAGCCTCAATGTCGGAAAGAGCTTGCGGCCATTGGTTCGAGCACTGGAAGACGGCGCGTGTGTGGCCACGGTGGCCGACCAGGATGGGGGCCCGCGCGGCTTTTTCATTCCGTTTTTCGGACGCCCCGCCTCGGTTCAGGCCGGCGTGTTTCGACTCATGGCCCGAAGAGGCACGCCCATGGTGACCGGCTTTTCGATTCGTGAGAACGGAGGATGGTGGGGGGAGATCCAGGACCCGGAGTTTCCCCGGCCGGGGGCCGATCCCGAGGAGGAAGCGCGGCGGTTGGCGACGATCTATTCAGCCCGAGTGGAAGACTACGTGCGCCGGTACCCGGATCATTGGTTCTGGCTGCATCGCCGCTGGCGCAGCCGCCCGCCCGCGGAGTGAACCGGCTTCGTTGGGGCTTTTCACCCACCCCCGATCACCATCAACAACCGGCCCCCGCCGCCCGATAACTAGGTCTTGAAGCCGATCGCCTTGTTGGGGTCGATATCTCCCAAGAGCTGGATCGTGCCGTACTGCGCCTCGAACTTGCCTAGGTTCTCGCCCAGAGCGCGGTGAAGCGCCTTGGCGTTGACCGGAGTGAGGATGACGCGCGCGTGCACTTTGGCCTTGGGCAAACCCGGCATGGCCCGCGCGAAATCGAGAATGAACTCGGAGTTCGAATGAGCGATGAGGGCGAGGTTGGCGTACACGCCCTGCCCCTCGTTCTCGTCGATGGCAATCTGGAGATTCTGCTGCTGCGGCATGGCTCGGGGCGGCCCCTTGGGATCGCTCATCGCAAGCTCCTGTGCGGCTAACGCCGCGGAAGGTGTGGCATGTCGAGTGAGGAACGAAGTCTAGGAGCGGGTAAAGAGAGCGTCAACACCGGCGCGCTGTGGTCCGAGCTCGCGCTCTGCATCGGCTTCGTGGCCGCGGATGCATGGGCGACCGAGAGCCCAAGCCGGTTGGCCGGCTTTGCGGTCGGTCATCTGGGTGCCGCGCGCTCGATCGTGTTCGGTCGGAAACAGGATCCGGCGGGTTTTACGGTGCTGGGAGCCGCGGGACTGGATGCCGTACCGGATCGGGCCCAGCTTTTGGAATATGGACGCCGGCTCGCCTCTTGGGTCGAAAAAACACGAGAACCCTTGGTGCTCACCCAACCCGCGTCCGACCCGCGTTTCGAGCCCGCGCCCTCCGACCTGGTGGCGGCGTTCGCGTTGCCGCTCAAGTGTGGAACGGACGTCCTGGGCGTGTTCGTGGTGTTGGATGAAACGGCCGCGAGCAAGGACCAGGGTACGGAACGAGAAACACTCCTCCTCTGCCTTGCCCACCTGGCCGCAATATCCGTCGATCGCGCGCGCGCGCGGGCACACTGGCGCGATCTGGCTCAGGATCTCGATCAAAGTGAACGGCGGCTCATGGGGATCGAACGCCTGGCCGCGGCCGGCGAAATGTCGATCGAAGTGGGACGCGAGATCAAGGAATCCCTTCAGGGAATCGGCAGCCTCGCGGATCAAATTCTCCGCACGTTCGATGCGGATGACCCGAGACGCTCTGTGCTCGAGCGCATGATGGAAGAAACGGCACGCCTCGGGCGCGCGATCTCGAGCACGGGGGAATTGGCGACGGGGGGCGTAGCACTCGAACCCGACACGCTCAATCGCATCATGAGCGAGACCCTCGCTCTGGTTCGCGAGGAGATCGTAAGCGGTCGCGTGCAGCTTACCCAGCGTTTAGGGGCGAGCCTTCCTCCGCTACTTCTCGACGCCGACATCATGCGTCGCGTTTTTCTGAACCTCGTGCGCGCGGGAGTGCGAAGCGCGTCCACGGGAGGCCGCCTCAAGGTCGAGACCAAGCGCCGGGGGGACGTGATCGAAGTCCTGGTCGCGGCGGACGGCGAGCAGCGGCCGGGGCAAGCGCTGGATGCCCTTTGGTCCACCTTCGGGAGCGAGGACGACGGCGGGGACCTGCGCTATGGTCTTTCGCGGCATTTGCTCCTGGAGCGTGGGATCTCGCTCCAGGCGGGGACGAGCCGGGACTGGCCCTTCTGTCTCACGTTGGTCGTTCCTATCGCGGGGAATCAGGACCGACGCCGTGCGAAGCGGGAGCGTCGCAAAGCATAGATGCCTTCCTGCTCGATTGCCGAAGGACGTAAGTCCCGGGAACTCTGCACATAGCCCATGTCGGATTGCCGGAAGGTTCCGGGATTTGATACTCTCCCTGGCCCCGCTTTGTGGGCGACCCTAGCTCAGACGGTAGAGCAACGGACTGAAAATCCGTGTGTCCGCGGTTCGATTCCGCGGGGTCGCACCATTTTTTGGGGGCTGGTGTAGCTCAGCCGGTAGAGCAACGCACTCGTAATGCGTAGGTCCGCGGTTCGATTCCGCGCACCAGCTCCATGCCTTCCGGTTCATATTCCTTGCGCTCGCCGGAATGAAAAAGAGGGTTTCCAGGGGGACCGAACGCGCGCTGACCCGCCCCCAACCGGGACGGCCGCCTCTACGTGACAGTTCGCCGAATCCGGACGGAAGCGAGGTCGCGATGTGCGGCATTTGCGGCATCATTGGCATGCGCAAGGATGACGACGTTACGGTTGCCCTCGAAGGGCTGACCGAACGTCTGCATCATCGCGGCCCGGATGACGTGGGATTCAAGTATCTGGGGGGTCGTTGGGCCGGGTTGGGTCATCGCCGGCTCAGCATCGTCGACCCGGCCGGCGGGGCGCAGCCCATGACGGGCGAGGACGGGCGGATATGGGTCACCTTCAACGGGGAAATATTTAACCACCAAGCCCTCCGGCGGGAGCTGGGTGACCTCGGCCACAAGTTTCGTTGCCGGGCCGATACCGAAGTATTGATTCATGGTTTCGAAGCCTGGGGTCCCGAGCTCTTCGGCCGGCTGAACGGCATCTTCGCGTTTGCCCTCTACGACGGCCGGCGCGACCCTGGAGAGCTCTGGCTCGTGCGCGACCCGGCCGGCGCCAAGCCGCTCTACCTGGGGCGCAATCGCAACGCATGGTGGTTCTCCAGCGAACTGGGACCCGCCCGGGCGTGCGGACTGGTCGATGCCGAACTCCGTCCGGAGGCATTGGACGAGTTCCTCGTCTATCGTTTCATTCCGTCACCGGGCACGCCCTTTCGCAATACCTGGAAGTTGCCGCCGAGTCACTTCTGCCATTTTCCCATCGATCGGATCCCCGAAACTCCAACGTTCGAGCGTTTCGAGGCGCGATTCGCCCCGACCGTGTTGCCCCAGAGCACGGGGGAATGGGCGGAGGCGTTGCGGACCAGCCTGACCGGAGCGATCGAGCGTCAACTCATGGGCGACGTGCCGGTAGGAGTGCTGCTCTCGGGTGGCGTGGACTCTACCGCGCTCACTCGGGTCATGCGCGATCGTATGCCCGAACCGCCGCAAGCGTTCGCGGTGGGTTTTGCCGGCAAACATGATGGAGCGGAGCTGACCTTAGCCCGCGAATCGGCTCGCTCACTCGGGATCCCGCTCAAAGAAATCATGGTCACCTCGGATCAATACTTGGCGGCCTGGCTCGATCACGTGTCCCACTTAGGTGAACCGATCGCCAATAGCGGCAGCCTGCTCATCTCTCTTCTTTGCCGCGAGGTGGGAAAGACGCACAAGGTCGTTCTCACCGGACAAGGGGCGGACGAACCGTTGGGGGGGTATCCGCGGCACGCGGCCGAGCGGTTTTATCCGACCGCGCGCCACCTGGAAAAGTGTCTGCGCTTCTTGCCCGAGCATATGCAGGCAAGCGATCGCGTGGCTCGCATGCGCCGCATTGCCGGGGAACCGGATCCTGCCCGCCGTTTCATGGAGATCCTGGCCATCTTTTCCCCGGACAAGGCGACCCACCTGACCGGCCATTCCCTGGATGCGCACCAACTCGCGGAGCCGGTGCGGCGCTGGCTGGATCCCAGCCAGAACGGTGATTCCTTGAATTCACTCTTGCGCGTGGACGCGCGGCTTTCGCTGGCCGACGATTTGCTCGTGGTCGCGGACCACATGAGCATGGCGTCATCGGTGGAGCTTCGGGTGCCGTTCTTGGATCTCGAGCTCCTGGCGCTGGTGGAGCACATGCCGAGTCGATACAAGGTCTCGACTCTGGGCGAACGCAAATGGCTGTATCGGCAGGCCGTCGTGCCGCTTTTACCCAAGGACTTGCGGCGGCCGCTCCTGGGCTGGAATGCGCGCACCGGCCGGAAATTGGGTTTCACGACTCCGATCGAGCACTGGTTCACCGGTTGGATCGAGCGCGATGCGGAACGGTATCTCCTCGGACGTGACGCGCGGCTCCCCGACGTATTGCAATCCGATCGCCTGCGTTCCGTGCTCAACCGCTGGCGCGACCACCGCTTGCCGCGCAGCCGCCAGCTCATGACCTTGTTCGTTCTCGAATCTTGGCTGCGTGGCCCTCAGCTCTCCGCTACTGAGGAGTACCATGGCGAATCGAACACCTAGGAGATGTCGTTGCAGGAGAAGTTGATGCTCGGGGTCTCGGGCATCCGGGGTATCGTCGGCGAGGGATTGACACCGTCGGTTCTCGTCCAGGTTACTGGCGCCTTCGCCGGATTTTTGGGAAAGGGACCGATCGTGCTGGGTCGCGATTCCCGACCCACCGGGGACGCGCTGCGAGAGATCGTGATCGGAACACTCCGCGGCTCAGGGCGGAACGTGATCGATATCGGCATCGTGCCCACCCCCACCGTTCAGCTCGAGGTCGAACGCCACCACGCCGCGGGGGGGCTCGCTCTAACGGCGAGCCACAACCCGATCGAGTGGAACGCGCTCAAGTTCGTGGGGCCGGACGGCCGCTTCCTGTCTCCCGACGAAGCCCGACGCTTCTTGAGTCGCGCGTTCGAGCCGGTTGCCTGGCCGTCCTGGGACAAGTTCGGCGCCCTCTCCATCGTGACCGACGCCGTTTCACATCACGTCGATCGCATCCTCGATTTGCCCGAAGTCAATCGCGCGGGGGTGGCCAAAGCACGCCTTCGCGTGGTGGTAGATGCCGTCCACGGCGCGGGGGGCCCTATCGCGCGACGTTTGCTCGAATCCCTGGGCGCAGATGCCACGTATCTCTACGAGGAAACAACCGGCCATTTTCCGCGGGAGCCGGAACCCAGAGCCGAAAATCTGGGCGAACTTGGCCGGGAAGTAAAGCGCGTGGGGGCCGACCTGGGCGTCGCCTTCGACCCCGACGTGGACCGGATGTCTTTGGTGGATGAAACAGGCCGGGCGATGGGGGAGGAGTGCACGCTGCCCCTGGTTGCCGATCATGTGCTCGGGATTCAGCCCGGCGCCGTGGTAACCAACCTGTCCACGAGCGCAAGGCTCGAGGCGGTGGCGGGACGGCACCGGGTCACGGTGACCCGCACCCCGGTCGGCGAAGCCAATGTGGTGCAAGGCATTCTCGACACCGGCGCCCGTGTTGGCGGAGAGGGAAACGGAGGGGTTATTCTTCCCCGGCTCCATCTCGGTCGGGATGCTCCCCTTGCCATGGCTCTCATCTTGAGCGGCCTGGCCGCGCGGGGAGGCAGCTTGGCCAGCTGGGGCAAGACGCTGCCGGAGCTCTTCATGGTCAAGGAAAAGCTCGAAATTGGCGGCGAGCCGGATTGGGAACGCTTGCGGGACGATATGCTTGGGGTTTGGGGGGCCGCCCGTGAGGACCGCCGGGACGGACTCTGGATGGCCGGGGACGGGGAGTGGGTGCACGTTCGCAAATCGGGCACCGAACCGGTCGTGCGTGTGATCGCCGAGGCAGGCACGGAAGCCAGGGCTCTGACTCTGGTCCAAGCCGCCCGGATGTCGCTCACGCGCACCTAGGTCGAGGAGGCTCGCGAGAGAGTCTCTCGCGGCCAAGGAGCAGGTCTTATGTGCGGCATCGTGGGCTACGTCGGCAACCGGGACTGCCTCGACATTCTCATGGACGGTCTCAAGCGTCTCGAATATCGCGGCTATGATTCGGCCGGTATCGCCCTCATTAACGGCAAGGGCATTTCCATTCGCAAAAACGCGGGCAAGATTTCCGCGTTGGAAGAAAGCCTCAAGACCGCTCCGCCCGCCGGACAGACAGGGATTGCGCACACCCGTTGGGCGACTCACGGTGCACCCACCACCATAAACGCGCACCCGCATCAAGATGAAAAAGGCGAGCTCGCGCTCGTTCATAACGGCATTATCGAGAACTACCGTGCCCTGAAGAGCAAACTGCAAACGGAAGGCCACGTCTTCACGACCGACACCGACACCGAGGTGCTGGCCCACTTGATCCAGAAGTATCACACCGGCCCCTTGGAAGAGGCCGTGGCGACCGCACTGGCCCTGGTCGAAGGTACCTACGGCATCGCGGTGGTGTCCACGCGCGAGCCCCGTAAAGTAGTTGGCGCCCGTCACGGGAGTCCGCTCGTGGTCGGAGTCGGGCAGGGAGAGTACTGGGTGGCCAGCGATGTGAGCGCGATCCTGCGTTACACCAAGAACGTGGTGTATCTCGACGACGGCGAGATGGTCGTGATCACCCCCGACTCCTATCGCACGCTCACCATCGACGGCGGGCACCAGCGCGACAAGGAAGTGCAGGAAGTGGAGTGGGAGCTCGAGCAGATCGAAAAGGGCGGTCATGACCATTTCATGCTCAAGGAGATCTTCGAGCAGCCCCAATCGATCCAGAATGCCTACCGCGGACGTCTCCTTCTGGAATCGGGAACGGCCAAGCTGGGCGGGCTCAACATGGAGCCGCATGCGCTGCGTCTCATCGACCGCATCATCCTGATCGGATGCGGCACGTCCTGGCACTCGGCCATGATCGGCGAATACATGCTGGAGGAGTTCGCCGGCATCCCGGTCGAGGTGGAATACGCTTCGGAGTTCCGCTATCGCGACCCGATCATCAAGGCGGGCACAGTTTGTTTCGTGGTTAGCCAGTCGGGAGAAACCATCGATACCCTGGCCGCGATGCGCGAAGCGCAAAAGCGGGGGGCGCCGGTGCTGGGCATCGTGAACGTGGTCGGAAGCACGATCGCGCGCGAATCCGACGGCGGCATTTACATCCACGCCGGGCCGGAAATCGGGGTCGCCTCCACCAAGGCGTTCACGAGCCAGGTTGCGGTCTTGGCGGTGTTGACCCTGTGCTTGGGACGCTCGCGCGGGATGAGCGCCGAGCAGGGGTCGCGCATTGCGCACGCGCTCACCGCGATGCCGGAAAAAATCGAGGCCATCCTGGCCAAGAACGACGAGATCAAGGCGATCGCAGAGGCGTACTACCGCCACAACAATTTTCTCTACCTGGGCCGCGGATTCAATTTCCCGGTCGCCCTCGAGGGCGCGCTCAAGCTCAAGGAAATCTCCTACATTCACGCCGAGGGCTATCCGGCCGCGGAGATGAAGCACGGACCCATTGCGCTCATCGACGAGCAGATGCCGGTCGTCTTCATTTGCATCCAGGATTCGGCCTACGACAAGATTCTCTCCAACATGGAAGAGGTCCGGGCGCGAAAGGGCAAGATCATTGCCGTGGCGAGCGAAGGAGACACGGTGGTGCGGGAAAGAGCCGACCATGTCATCTATGTGCCGCACACCGAGGAAATGCTCTATCCGCTTTTGACGGTGATCCCGCTCCAGCTCCTCGCCTACCACATTGCCGTGCTTCGAGGCTGCGACGTGGATCAACCGCGCAATCTCGCCAAGAGCGTGACGGTGGAATGACCGCATGAGACCTGTCTCCACAGCTAAAGCGCCCGCCGCGGTCGGTCCCTACAGCCAGGCCATCATCGTCGACCGGTTCGTGTATACCGCCGGTCAGGTCGGGCTCGATCCCGGAACCGGAAAGCTGGTCGCGGGGGGATTGGAAGCAGAGACGCGGCAGGCGCTGGCGAATCTCGCCGCGATTCTCGATGCCGCCGGGGGCGGGCTCGACCGCGTGATCAAGACCACGGTGTTTTTAGCTGACATGCGTGATTTTCCCGCCATGAACGCGGTGTACGCGGAAGCCTTCCGCGAGCACCGGCCGGCGCGATCGACGATCCAGGCCGCGGCTTTGCCGTTGGGGGCCCGGGTCGAGATCGAGGCCGTCGGTCACTTAGCAGGCAGCCTGCCAACCTCGTGACCGGCACGTTCCTCATGTTCTTCGGCGCTTCGTGGAGACGAATGGGTCCTGGTGGGCTCCGAGGACTTCAAATCCTTAAGCCGAGCGCTAATCACGCCCGGGGTGGGTTCGATTCCCACGCGTCTCCGCCATCTTCGCGCCTTCTCGGCCCCGTGTTGCTCATCCTCATGTTGCTTGCGGGTCGCAACGCGGCGGCTCAGCCGGCTCTGGAAGACCACACTCAATCTCCAAGCACCGCCGCGCTCAAGTCGTTCCTGCTTCCCGGTCTCGGCCAGGTTGGAAACGAAAAATGGGTGAAGGCCGGACTCTTCTTCGGAGCGTACACCGGACTCCTCGGCTGGGCGGTGGCGCTCAACCAGGACAAGCAGGATGCCGTCGGGCATTTGAACGCGGCCTCGGATTCGCTGGCCGCGGTGCATTGGCAATCGGAAGTGGATCGATTGGAATCGAGTCGCAACGCGAAGTTCTGGTTCGCCGGCGCGACGATGCTGCTCTCCGTAATCGACGCCTACGTCGACGCGCATCTGCGCGGGTTCGACAAACGCATCGATGCCACGGTGGGGTATGTGCCGGAGGTGCACGGAGCAGGGGTGGCTCTGCGGACGAGGTGGGATTAAAGGCATGTCGCGTAACGTTCGCAACTTCTGCATCGTGGCCCACGTAGATCACGGGAAGTCGACCCTGGCCGACCGGCTGCTCGAGACCACCGGCACGCTGCGTCCCCATGAAATGAAGGCGCAGGTCCTCGACAACATGGATCTCGAGCGGGAAAAGGGCATCACCATCAAATCCCATCCCATCACCATGGAGTACAAACACAAGGACGGCCACGCGTATCGGCTCAACTTGATCGATACCCCCGGCCACGTGGATTTTTCTTACGAAGTATCGCGGAGCCTGGCCGCTTGCGAGGGGGCCATCCTGGTCGTCGACGCGGCACAAGGCATCGAAGCGCAAACGCTCTCCAATTTGCTCTTGGCCCAGGAAGCGGGCCTCAGCATCGTGCCCGTGCTCAACAAGATCGATCTTCCCGCGGCGCATCCGGACAAGATCGCCGAGGAATTAGGATTGTTGCTCGATCGCGATCCGCACAGCATCCTCCGCATTTCGGCCAAGACCGGCCAAGGCGTGGAAGAGATCCTCGACCACGTCATTCGCGACATCCCACCGCCGCCCCCCGGCGGCGACAAGACGCGTGCGCTCATCTTCGATTCGGTATTCGACCAATATCGCGGGGTGGTGTGTTATTTGCGCGTGACCGACGGAGACATCCGCCCCGGACAGCATGTGTCGTTCTTTTCCAATCCGGGCGTTCCCTATGAAGTGCTCGAGGTGGGAATCTTCCGGCTCGACATGTTGAAGCGGGACGCGCTCATCGCGGGGGACGTGGGGTATCTGATCGCCGGCATCAAAAACCTTGGCGATGCGCGGGTGGGGGACACGGTGGTGAATGCCGAGGATCCCGCCCTGGAACCGCTTCCGGGCTACAAGCCCATGAAGCCGATGGTCTTTAGCGGGCTGTATCCCGTGGACACGGAACAATACGAAGAGCTCAAGGTGGCGCTGGAAAAGCTCTCCCTCAACGACAGCTCCCTCGTCTCGGAACCCGAAACGTCCGAGGCCCTGGGGTTCGGTTTTCGTTGCGGGTTTTTGGGGCCGTTACACCTGGAGATCGTGCAGGAACGGCTGGAGCGCGAGTACGGCCTCCACCTCATTGCCACGGTCCCCAACGTGCGTTATCGGGTGGAGCTCGGTACCGGCGACACGATCATGGTGGAGAACCCGGCCAAGATGCCCGATCCCTCGCGCATCGAGAGGATCGAAGAGCCGTTCGTGCGCGTGACCATTCTCGTCCCCAACGAGTACGTGGGGAACATCATGAAGCTCGCCCAGGATCGGCGCGGGATTTTCCACGAGATGGAATATCTGGACACCGAACGCGTGAAGCTGGTGTACCGTTTACCCTTGAACGAGATCATCATCGACTTCTACGACAAGCTGAAGTCCTTGTCCCGGGGCTACGCCACCCTGGATTACGAGTACACGGGTTACGAGGAATCGGCGATCGTCAAGATGGACATTTTGCTCAATGAGATCGCGGTGGACGCGTTGTCCGTGCTCGTGCACCGGGACAAAGCTTACGAGTGGGGCCGGAGCGTGGCGGCTAAGCTCAAGGAACTCATCCCACGCCAGATGTTCCAAGTCGCCATTCAGGCCGCGGTCGGCAATCGGATCATCGCCCGCGAAACCATCGGCGCCTTGCGCAAGAACGTGACCGCCAAGTGCTACGGCGGCGACATCACGCGAAAACGAAAGCTCTTGGAAAAGCAGAGAGAAGGGAAGCGACGCATGAAGCAGGTCGGTAACGTGAGCATTCCCAAGGATGCGTTCCTTGCCGTGCTCAAGGTGGAACGATGAGCCCGCGAGATGCGGCGGAGGTGGGTGCCATGGGCCGGGCCAGCGACCGATCGAAGCCGCGGGTGAAACGCAAGTCGACGCTGCGTGAATACGCAGAAGCCATTCTGGTCGCGGTGGCGCTCACCCTGGTCATTCGCACGTTCGTCATCCAGGCGTTTCGCATTCCGACCGGATCCATGGAGGACACCCTCCTGGTCGGCGACTTCCTGTTCGTGAACAAGTTCCTCTACGGGGCGCCGATTCCGTTCACCGATGCGCGAACCCCCGCCATCCGCGCGCCGCGCCACGGCGACATCATGGTCTTCAAATATCCCAAGGATCCCAGCCGCGACTTCATCAAGCGGGTGATCGGATTGCCGGGAGACACGATCGAGATCAAAGACAAGACCGTATACGTGAACGGGGTGGCACAACGCGAGCCCTACGTGAAGTTCAGCTCGTCCCGCATTCAACCCAAGGAATACCAGAATCCGGTCATCTATCCGCCCGGGGCCGGAAATCGGGACAACTACGGTCCCTTCGTGGTGCCGCAGGGCAATTACTTCATGATGGGCGATAACCGGGACAATTCCGACGACAGCCGCTTTTGGGGGCCGTTGGACGGACACCTCATCAAGGGCAAAGCCCTCTTTATCTACTGGTCGTGGGACAAGGAAAAAATGCGGCCCCGGCTTTCCCGGCTGGGGCGGATCATTCACTGAGTCCGCTCTGGCGCCACGGAGATGCCCCGATCGGGCTCTACGTGCACGTCCCCTTTTGCCGCGCCATGTGCAGTTACTGCACGTTCGCGAAGGGGTTGTACGAGGAGGGGGCGGCCTGGACGTGGCTGGAAGGATTGGATCGAGAGATTGGCGTGCGATCGGTTGCTACTTGGGAGCCGCGGCCCCCGTTATCCACGTTATTCATGGGCGGCGGCACGCCGTCGGCATTGACGCCTCGGCAATGGGAACGCCTCGGCCACCTTCTCGACGCGGCGTTCACGTTGCTTTCGGAATGCGAAGTCACCGCGGAAGCGAACCCGGAAAGCTTCGTTCCTGAGACGGCCAGGGCGATGCGGCAGGCTGGGGTGAATCGAGTGAGCTTTGGTGCACAGAGCTTCGACCCCGGCGAACTTCGCGTGCTCCACCGCATTCACGATGCAAACCGAGTGGCGCAAGCGGTGGCATTGGCCCGACAAACGGGATTTACCAATGTGAGCCTCGATCTCATGTATGGACTACCCGCGCAAACCGTAGCGGGGTTCCTAGACTCGCTGAACAAGGCGGTGGCGCTCGAGCCCGATCACGTGTCGGCGTATTGCTTGGCGTTGGAGCCGGGGACCCCGTTGACGGAAGACGTCGCGGCGGGAACGCACGAGCGACCCGATGGCGATCGCGCGGCCGAGATGTACGAGCGGATGGTGGAACGTCTCGGCGCGGCAGGATATGCGGCGTACGAGATCTCGAACTTTGCCCGACCCGGTAGAGAAGCGCAGCACAATCTGCGTTACTGGAGGCGAGAGGACGTGATCGCGCTCGGACCGTCTTCGCATGCGTTCTTGACGAACCACCGCTGGGCCAATCCCGCCACGCTGGAAGGATGGGTGAAGAGTTATGGGGAGGGAGGGCGTGTCCCGGAGCCAAAACCGGTACCTCTCGAAGAAGCGCGGTTCGAATGGATCTTCCTGCGCTTGAGATTGAAGGAAGGATTGAGCACGGAATCCTACGCCACCGTGTGGAGCGAATCGTTTACGGAGCGATATGGACGCGTGCTGTCCCGGCTGGTGGCGGAGGGTCTCTTGGAAGCTGCGGACGGTTGGATTCGCTTGACGCCTCGCGCGCGCTTCTTGAGCGATGGAGTATTCGCCGAGTTCGCACCCTGACATGACCGGGATCGATGGGTTGGCCCGTGCGGGAAACGCGAAGAGCGGCCGGCGTCCACCCATCATGGATCGGTGTGCCGCAGGCCTGTACCGGCATCGCGGCTGGGTTCCCGTTCTGCCGATCCTTGGCGTGTTGATTTGGGCGGAGCCCCGCCGGCCTTGGTGGCTCATCGGCGTCGGGATGATGACCCTGGGGGAAATCGTGCGGTGTTGGGCCGCCGCTCATCTGGGCCTCGCCGCCAGGTCGTCGCGGCCGCTCACCCACAAGCTCGTCACCTCGGGTCCCTACTCGCGCACGCGACATCCGCTTTATTGGGGGAACGCCTGTTTGACGCTGGGGTTCGTCATGGCGACGGGCGCGGGCTGGCCGTGGTTTTTGTTTCTAGTCGGGGCGGGGTTCTTCTTCTTGTACCGAACGCATGCGCGTCGCGAGGAGGCAGCGCTCGCGGCCGCGTTTCCAGCGGAGTACGCGGCGTATCGGGGTAGGGTGCCGGGGCGGCGCTGGTTGTGGCGACCGGCGCAAACGGTGGGAGTCCCCGCTGACGCAACGTCGCCAGGAGGACACTCCTTGGCGCGGGCGTGGCGCGTCGAAGCCTGGACGATGCACGCCGAGTTCTGGCTCCTCTTTCTCCTTTGGGCGCGGGTTCGGTTCTTCTAAAGAACCCCGCCCGTCCGGCTTGTACCCATTTTCACAAGCCCCTATACTCCGCCGAATCTCAAGGCCCTGGTGGTGGTATGTCTTTGATTTGACTAGGACTTCCGGAGGTCTCCGAGGGACTGCTCGACTCGCCGGAAGGACCCCAACGGCCAAGAAAGATCGCGCAGAAGAAGGACACCGCACGCATGGCTCTCGAAAAAGAAGTTCTCTCCCGCATCCTGACCACAAAGCTCGATTTCGCGCTCAAATGGGCCCGTAAGAACTCCGTTTGGCCCATGCCCATGGGCATCTCGTGTTGCGCCATCGAGATGATGGCGGTGGCGGCGAGCCGTTACGACATGGCGCGCTTCGGGAGCGAGGTGCTTCGCTTCTCGCCTCGCCAGGCCGACTGCATGATTGCCGCGGGGACTCTCGTTCATAAGATGGCTCCGGTGGTGAAGAAGATCTATGAGCAAATGCCCGAACCCAAATGGGTCATTGCCATGGGCACCTGTCTTTGCACGGGCGGCATGTTCCATTCCTATTCGACCGTCCAAGGTCTCGATCAAGTCATTCCGGTGGACGTGTACGTGCCGGGTTGCCCACCGAGGCCTGAAAACCTTCTCTCGGCGCTCCAGCACATCCAGGATCTGATCAGCTCCGACGAATTGCCCACCAAGGCCCGGCAAAACCATGAGGCAGAGTGGGAGATCTCGCGTCTCTTCGAGGACAAACTCGCGCGCGTGCGCGCGTCGCGGGTGGGGCGCGTGGTGAAAAGCGGCGGTCGCCACATCGACATGCCCGAGGTGTACGGGCCGGACGGTACGCTCCGTTCCGGTGATAGCCCGCTCGGCATTCCCACCGCAAATGTGAAGGGCGGCTCGGTGGATTACGCGGCGGAACGCTTCGAGCGGCGCGTCGGAGCCCCCTCGTGAAGACCGGGCGCTCCGCGGTGACGCTGACCGCTCCTGACGAAGCCGAAACCGTCCTCCCGGGCGGATCCGGACTTCGCACCAAGACGTTCACCCTCAACATGGGCCCACAGCATCCCAGCACGCACGGAGTGCTTCGTCTCGTTCTTGAATTGGACGGCGAACAAGTGCTGAGCTGCGTGCCCCACATGGGGTATCTGCACCGGGCCATGGAAAAGCTGGCCGAAGAAAAGACGTTTCATCAGTTCGTGCCCTACACGGACCGGATGGACTATCTGTCGCCCTTCCACAACAACGTCACTTTCATGCTCGCGGTCGAGAAGCTTTGCGGCATCGAGGCGCCGCCCCGGGCTCAGTACATTCGAACCGTCGGTTGCGAGCTCGCTCGCATCTCCAATCATTTGCTCGGCATCGGTACCTGGGCCCTCGACATCGGCGCGATGACCGTGTTCTTCCTCATGTTCCGCGAGCGGGAGATCATCTACAACCTCTTTGAGATGCTGACCGGGGCCCGCATGATGACCTCGTTCCAGCGGGTGGGGGGCACGGCGTTCGACATGACGCCGCAGATCGAGAAGGCGATTCGCAACTTCCTCGACTACATGCCGGACAAGATCGACGACTACGAGGACCTGCTCACCAAGAACCGCATCTGGGTCGACCGGACGCGGAACGTCGGCGTCATCACGGCGCAGCAAGCGATCGATCTCTCGCTGACCGGACCGAACTTGCGCGGATCGGGTGTGGCCTGGGACCTGCGGAAAAAGACCCCCTACATGGTCTACGACACGTTCGATTTCGAAGTTCCCATCGGCAAGAACGGGGACGTGTACGACCGCTACATCGTGCGTATTCAGGAAATGCGCCAGAGTCTCCGCATCATTCGCCAGGCGCTGGACGGAATGCCGGAGGGCCCCTATCAGATTCAGGACCCCAAGATTTCGTTGCCGCCCAAGGACAAGGCCTACGGCTCCATGGAGGAGCTGATCCATCATTTCAAGATCGTGTCCGAAGGCGTGGCCGCGCCGCCCGGCGAGGTGTACTTCGTGGCCGAGAACCCCAAGGGAGAGCTGGGTTACTACATCGTGGGCGACGGCACGAGTCACCCTTATCGTTGCCACGTGCGGTCGCCGTCCTTCATCAACCTGCGCGCGTTGCCGCCCATGGTGGAGGGACGTCTCATTGCGGACGTGATCGCCGCGCTGGGTTCCATCGACATCGTACTTGGCGAAGTGGATCGCTGAGAGCTTAGGCGGGGAGAGCTCATGCCCAAGGTGAAGATCGACGGACGCGAGATCGAAGTGGCGAAGGGGACTACGCTCCTCCAAGCCGCCGAGCGTCTGGGGCTCGAGGTGCCGCAGATGTGCTACCACCCGGGTTTGCGCATCGTCGGCGTTTGCCGCGTGTGTCTCTGCCAGGTGAAGGGGCAGCCCAAGATGACCCCTGCTTGCGCCACCGAAGCCGTGGAAGGGATGGAGGTCGGTCTGTACACGCCGGAGGCGGAAAAAGCGCGCCGGGCCGTCATCGAATTCTGGCTCCTCAATCATCCCCTCGACTGTCCGGTCTGCGATCAGGGCGGGGAATGTCCCCTTCAGGACATCGCGTTCGACCACGGTCCCGGGACGAGTCGGCTCGCCGACGCAAAGGTAAAGAAGCAAAAGCGGGTTGTGTTGGGGCCCCACGTGGTTCTCGACGAGGAGCGCTGCATCCTGTGCTGGCGCTGTACCCGCTTCACCCAGGAAGTTTCCGGTTCCTATCAGATCATGTTGCGTGAACGCGGCGTATCGACGGTCGTGGGCACGCCTCCGGGGCAAACCCTCGACGAACCGTATAGCGGAAACGTGGTGGATCTCTGTCCGGTCGGGGCGTTGACGTCATCCGACTTCCGGTTCAAGAGCCGCATCTGGGAAATGGCGTCGTCCGAAGGCATCTGCACCGCGTGCTCGGTGGGATGCAACACGTTCGTGTGGTCCAAGAAGGGCGCGGTGGAGCGGTTGACCGCGCGCCCCAATCTCCAGGTCAACGAATACTGGCTCTGCGATCGGGGACGGTTCGACGTGGCCTTCACGTCCTCCCCCGAGCGTTTCCACACGCCGCGCCTGCGCGTGAACGAACGCATGATCGACGTGGAATGGGAGGATGCGCTCCTCGCCGTCGCGGAAGGCCTGCGGGGATCGGCGACGCGTGGACAGAATCAAGTGGGCGCCTTCTTCGCCCCCCATCTCGCCAACGAAGAATACTGGGCGTTTCAAAAATTCGTGCGCGCAACGCTCGGCAGCAATCATTTGTCTTTGGGCCGAGATGAAACGCTCGTCCCTTCCCGAGTCGATCTCGTGCGGAGCGGGCGGATGCTGCCTTCGATCGTCGAATTGGAGCATGCGGATGCGATCGTGATCCTGGGCGGCGACCTCGAACAAACCCATCCCGTGTATGCGCTCCGGGTCCGAAAAACGATTCGAGAAACGGGCGCCAAACTCTTCCTGGCCACGCCAAACCCGGAACGGTTGGAGCATGTGGCTCAATTCTCGGAACGGGTCGCTCCGGCCGCAGCGGCCGAGTGGCTCACCCAACTGGCCGCGAAGATCAAGAAGGGCGGCGATCATCCGGCGGTGCAGGCGCTCGCGGGGGCCAAGCGCCTGGTGCTCGTGGTCAACGCCGGCCCGGCCAACGCACAAATTGCCGAAGCCATCCTCGCCTTCCTGGGTTCGGGGCCCAAGGACTCCACCTGGAAGACGCTCGTGCTGGACGAAGGCGGCAACCGCTGGGGCGCGTCCTTGCTCGGCATTTCTCCGCACTATTTCCCGGGACTCAAGATCGTGAGCGCCGACGAGGCTCAGGCGCTCAAGAGTCGCTGGGGCGGGCGTGTCTCGCCGGAGCCGGGGGGCGCGTGGGGCGACATCATCGCCCAAGCGCAGGACGGCAAGCTGCAAGCCCTCTTGCTCGTGAACTCCGGCCGCCCGCACCACTGGGCCTTCACCAGCCACGAGCGCGCCGCGCTCCGCAAGGTTCCCTTCGTGGTGGCCTTCGATCTCTTTACCACCGAAGTGGACGAGGTGGCCCACGTCGTTCTGCCGAGTCTCTCCTTCGCCGATCTGGACGGCACCTACACCACCGCGGACGGGGTCGTGCAACTCGCCCGCCGCAACACGGTGCCGAAGGGTCCGAGCCCGGTGCAGGTGCTGCATCGCATAGCCAGCATGCTCGGGGTCAAGATGAAGGGGCCGGATCCCATCGAAGTCTTCCGGGAGATCGCCCGTGAGGTGCCGCAGTTCGCCGGTATCGATTACGGTCAGGCGAGCCGGGGCGGCGCTCGCGCAGCGGAGAAGAGCCTGGCCGGAGCCGGTTCACGTTGAGCGTGAAGGGGATGTCGTAATCATGCCGAACGAAAAGAAATCGCTGGGAGAGCGGCTCATTCTGCCCGAGCTCATGAAGGGTTATGCCGTTACCCTGAAGACGCTGGCCCAGAAGCCGACCACCATGCAATACCCCGAGGAACGCTGGCAAATGGCGCGGCGCTACCGCGGTTATCCGAAGCTGGTCATGGACGAGCAGGGGGAAGCCAAGTGCGTGGCGTGCGGCCTCTGTGCCGTGGTGTGCCCGCCGAACGCGATCGAGCTTCAGGCCGGCGAGGTCCCGCGGGCCAAGGAGCGCCAGCCCATCGATTTCAAAATCCACATGGGCCGGTGCATCAACTGCGGATACTGTGAAGAAGCCTGCCCCAAATCTGCGATCGAGATGAGCAAAATGTACGAGCTCAACACAACTTCGCTCGACGATATGATCTACACCAAGGAAGTGCTCCTTCAAGACTATTGATCGTCCCCGGCAGATGGGTACGTTGACCCTCGTCTCCCCAACGGTCTAAGCTTTTTACCTGATGTTGCACGACGCCGCCATGCCGCGCACGGACTGGCCCCAGATCCAGGACGCCATCGACGGCCACCGCCAGTTCCTGATCACCACCCACGTGAATCCGGACGGCGACGGTCTTGGGGCGGAGCTGGGCCTTTGCGCCTATCTGGAGTCCTTGGGCAAAGAGGTCCGCATCATCAATCCGGACGCCATGCCCGCCCGGTATCGGTTCCTGGATCGGGAAGCCCGATACGAAAGCTACAATCCGGAAAGCCACGAATCCTTCATTCAAGCTTGCGAGGTGGTGGTGGTGCTCGACATCTCGCGCTGGGAACGCCTGGATCAGCTCGGCGAGCGACTCCGCCAACGTCCCGGCATCACCATCTGCATCGACCATCATCCGTTCGAGTCCAACGGAATGGCTACGCTCTACGGGGTCGATCTCGGCGCCGCCGCGACCGGGCAACTCGTTTACGAAATGGTGCGCGATCGGGGACGGCCGTTGGATCGACGCATGGCGCTCGGCTTCTACATTTCGATCCTCACCGACACGGGGTCGTTTCGGTTTTCAAACAGCGATCCGCGAGCGCACCGCGCCGCAGCCGAGCTCTTGACCTTCGCCTTGGATCCGAACGAGATCTACGAGCAGGTCTACGGCAACTCGAGCCTTCCGCGCCTCAGGCTCATGGGAAAAGCGTTATCGGAATTGAAGACCGAAAAGGACGGACGGCTACTGTTTCTCGTCCTGCCTCAAACGTGGCTCAAGGAAACCGGAGCGGTTCCCGCCGACACGGAAGGATTCGTGGACGTGGCTCGAAGTGCGATGGGGTGCGAGAGCGTGGCTCTCTTCCTGGAGCGCGAGGACGGCCGGGTGAAGCTCTCTTTGCGCAGCCGGGGGCGCATGAACGTGAATCGAGTCGCCGCATTATTCGGAGGCGGAGGACACGTGCTGGCCTCCGGAGCAACACATCCCGGTCCGCTCGCGCGGGCAGTGGACGAAGTGACCCGCGCGCTCCGTGAGGAACTCGACCGGGTGAGCGGGGCACCGCCGGCGGCCACCGCCTCCTCCTGATGCCCCGGGATTATTACGAAATTCTGGGCGTCGAACGCGACGCCTCGAACGACGACATCAAGAAAGCCTACCGCGCCCTCGCTCTCAAATATCATCCCGACCGCAATCCCGAGGACGCCGACGCCGAAAGTCGTTTCAGAGAAGCGACGGAGGCGTACGAAGCGCTGAGTCACGAAGACAAGCGGCGCATTTACGATGCGTACGGTCACGCGGGGCTTCGGGGCGGCGTGAGCTCGATGAGCGGTTTCGAATTCGGTCTCTCCGACGCGTTGCGCGCGTTCATGCGCGACTTCGGCGACATCTTTGGCGGCGATGCCCAGCCCGAGGTGGCCGATCGCGGCGGGGACGTGCAGGTCGCCGCGCGCATCACGTTGAACGAAGTCGTCACTGGGGTCACGAAGACGCTGAAGCTGCGCCGTGGGGTGACGTGTAAGGCCTGTCACGGCACGGGCGGCAAGGACGGGGAAGAGCCCGAAGTGTGTCACATGTGTCACGGCCGGGGACGGGTGCAGCGTGTGCAGCGCTCCTTCTTGGGTCAGTTCGTGAGCGTGGGACCCTGCCCGCAGTGCGGCGGCCGAGGCAAGCGCGTGCGCGAGCAATGTCCGGACTGTCACGGCCACGGCACGATTACCGGCAAATCGGAAGTGAAGGTGGAGATCCCGCCGGGAGTGGAAAGCGGAGATTATCTCAACCTGCGCGGCCAGGGGGATGCCGGTGCCCGGGGAGCGCCGCCAGGCGACTTGCATGTGATTATTCAAGTCGAATCGCAGGAAGGATTCGAGCGGCACGGCCGAGACCTGGTGACCGAGATCACGATCGGTCCGGCGCGGGCCGCGCTGGGCGGCAAACTGTCCGTGCCCGCGCTCGATGGCACGACCACGATCGAGATTCCCTCGGGTGTGCAACCGGGCGCGCTGTTGCGGTTGAAGGGAAAGGGACTGCCTCCGCGTCACGGCGGACCGCGCGGCCATCAAATCGTGCGCGTGCAGGTGCGCATCCCCGAGCGTTTGAACAAGGCCGATCGCAAGCTCTATCAGGACCTGCTGGAACATGAGGAAAACGGGGAGGGCCGGCATTGAACCGCGACGAACCCCCGCCCGAACAAGTGCTCTATCAGGACGAGGAGCTCGTCCCCGGCGGGACGACGCGGTTGTCCGGAAGCGAAGCCGACCACGCCAAGCGGAGTTTGCGGCTACGCACCGGAGACCCCGTCCATCTCGTGAACGGACGGGGCCGGCGCTACCAGGGACGTATCCTCGATCTCGGAAAACAATTCGTGGACGTGGCCGTCGAATCCGAAGAAGCGTTGCCCGCATGGCCGCGCGCTGCACTCTGGCTGGGCGCGGGCGTACTTCGCTCGACCCGCATGGACACGCTCGTCGAAAAGGCGAGCGAGCTGGGGGTGAGTCGTTTCGTTCCGCTCGTGCTTGAGCGGTCGGTCGCGAAACCCGCCGGAGAAGGATCCAAGGAAGACCGCTGGCACCGATTGGCCATCGAGTCCCTCAAGCAATCGCGCCGGGCCAAGCTCATGGAGGTGGATCTCCCTCAGAGCTTGGACGCGTTTCTAAATGCGCTTCCTCCCGGTTCCGAACTTTGGGCCGCCGATCCGGAAGGGGAGAATCCATTGCGGGTCGCGGGAGGCTCCCCGGGACCGTTGGCCCTGGTGGTGGGGCCGGAAGGCGGATTATCTCCCCGGGAACGGGGAACTCTGCTCGAACGTAAGGCCCGGCTGATCGCCCTGGGTCGAAATCGTCTGCGGGCGGAAACTGCTGCCATTGCGTTGGTTACGGCCGCGATCGTGCTGCGGGAGGACCTGAGCCCGACCGGTAGGGGTTGACCCGAGGCGGCCTTTGCCCTATTCTTATTTTCGATTTGGTATGCCCAGGGGTGTACCACCTTCCGTTTTCCACCTCGTCCATGCCCATGAGCGAGGCTGTTCCCATTGGTAACGGACCGGTCCTATTGGTAACGGAGCGGCTTTTCAAGCGTGTCCTTTCTCAAGGAGTGATACACAGCATGGCTGGAATTCGTGTCAAGGAGGGCGAGTCGTTCGAGGGAGCCTTGAAGCGCTTCAAGAAGAAGTGCGAAAAGGCCGGCATCCTATCCGACCTTCGCCGGCATCAGTACTTCGAAAAACCCAGCGAGCGACGTAAACGAAAAATTGCGGCGGCTCGTCGCAAGATGTTGAAAGCCCAAGCGCTTCAAAAAGACTGAGTCTTCCTCCGCCGGCCGGCCCTGACTGTCCCCAACCGGCGCCGGCATTGACCGGTCGTACCAACATGGAGCTCGCCGTCTCGGCTCGAGCTTCCTCGGTTTTTCACTGGGCGATTTTTTTCCGAGGCGCACCATCATCCGAGAAACGTTCGCCCCATCCAGCTCCAGGACCACGCGAGAAGCCGATCTCGGCCGGCTCGAGTTCCCCCGGTTCCGCGAGGTCCTTCTGCGCTTCACGACCTCGTTTCGCGGCGCGGAAATTCTGGAAGGGCTGGTTCCCTTTGAAGCGCGCGACGAAGCGGAGCGCACCCTGTTGCGGGTCGAGACGCTCCGCGGTCGCCATGAAAAAGGCGTGGGACTTCCTCCGCTCGAGGTCGGGGATTTGCGGGTGGTGTTGGCCCGTCTCAAGACGCCGGGCAGCGTACTGACCGGGCCCGACCTGCTCGAACTATTGCCACTCCTGATCAGCACACGAATTGCCAAGAGGAGTCTGGAAGGAGCCGACGTCCCCCCGGAAATCGCGGAGCTCGGAACGCCCTTGAGCCCGTTCCCCCAGCTCGAGCATGCGCTGGAAAGTGCGCTCGATGCGGAAGGTCAAGTCAAGGACAGCGCCAGCCCCGAGCTTCGCCGATTGCGTAGAGCCAAGGAATCCGCCCGGGATCGCATTCGGGAGCGCCTGGAGCGGCAAGCGGCCCGGCTTCCTTCCGGTGACGCACCGGCTTTGGTCACTCTTCGTGAAGGACGCTACGTGCTTTCCGTCCCCGTGGAATACAAGGCGCGGGTTCCGGGACTGTTGCTCGATCGCTCCGGGTCGGGCGCCACGCTTTACGTTGAACCCTTGGAAGCGATCGAGGAGAACAATGCGCTTCGAGAGCTCGAAACGGAAGAAGCCGCGGAAATCCGTCGCATCCTCGCCGAGCTCAGCGATCGCGCGCGAACCGTACTCCCCCAATTGATCGAGAACTGGGAGCACACGGGGCGCTTGGATGCGCTCCGCGCGCGCGCGTTAGTGGCCGTTCGCTGGCACGCGGAGCGGCCACGCTTTACCGACGATTCGCTGCTCGAACTCAAGGGCGCGCGTCATCCACTCCTTCTGGAGACGCGGGGCGTAGGGTCGAGTTGGGAGGTAGCGGCAGAGCACGTCGTACCGCTTGAGTTGCGCCTCGACGCGACGACCCGCCTCTTGCTCATCACCGGCCCCAATATGGGCGGAAAAACAGTGGCCTTGAAGACGGTCGGACTCCTGTCCGTCATGGCCCAATGCGGCTGTCTCATCCCGGCGGCGCCGGAGTCGGTGCTGCCCTGGGCGGTGGACTGGGTGGTTAGCCTGGGCGACGAACAAAGCCTCGAGAATGATCTCAGCACTTTTGCCGCCCACTTGGTGCGTTGGGCCGAAGCACTGCAGCTGGCCGGGCCGCAAACGCTCGTGCTCCTGGACGAGCTCGGTTCGGGCACCGATCCCATCGAGGGTGCCGCGCTGGCTCAGAGTGTGCTCGAGCGCTTGCTCGCCTCCGAGGCGATGGGCCTCGTGACCACCCACCTCGGCGTACTCAAGGCGTTCGCCGCCGAATCGCCCGGAATCCAAAACGCCTCGATGGTCTTCGACACGGCTTCGAACCGGCCGTCCTACGCGCTCGCAGTCGGCATCCCCGGGGAAAGTCATGCCCTGGACATGGCGCGGCGACTTGGATTTCCGGAACGGGAAGTGGCGCGCGCGGAAGCCCTCTTGCCCCAGGCGGAGCGTGACGTACGCCGGCTCCTGGCCGAGCTTCGGGAAGAGCGGGAACACCTCTTCAGGGAAAAGACGGAACTCACGGATCAAGTCGAGGCAGCGCGGGAGCGGTCACGCGAAGCGCGCGAGACGCTCGAACGGATTTTGAAAGACCGCGCGGACATTCGCGCGCGAGCGGCACGTCAGGCCCGCGAACTCGTTCGGCGATCCGAGGAGCTCTTGCGCCGGGCCGAGAAGGACGCGGCGGAGGGAAAACGTTCCGCCGATCTTTCGCGGCAAACGCTCCTCCGGCAACAGGAGCACTTGTTGCGCTTGGAAGCGCAGGTCCAACCCCGCGACCGCGGCGAGGTGCCCGAGGAAATCAAGAAGGGGGAACGCTTGTGGGCGGCGAGTCTGGGACGTGAAGTAGAGATTTTGCGTGAGCCCGATCCCTCGGGGCGGGTGGTCGTAGAAAGCCAGGGCGTGCGGATCTCTCTTCCCAAAGAGAGTCTGCGTCCCGCCCATGGCGACGGTGCCCAGCGGGCGCCCACGCCAAAGGAGTCGTTCACTCGGGTTCCGGAAGCGGCGCAAGCCGCAATGGATGTGGACTTGCGCGGACTTCGCGTGGACGAATCGTTGAGCCGTCTGGAGCATGCGCTCGATCAAGCGATGCTGGCCGGCTTGAAGCGGCTTCGCATCATTCACGGAAAGGGGACAGGGGCGCTGCGCCGTGCTGTCGAGGAGTATTGCCGGAAGCATGACGTCATCGACGACATGCAGATCGCGGAGCAATGGGAAGGCGGGACCGGAGCCACCGTCATCACCTTGAAGGACTAGCAGCTAACAGTGAAGTATCCGCCGGAGATCATCGATCGCGTTCGGGAGGCCACCGACATCGTGGCCGTGATCTCGGAGCATGTGGGGCTCAAGAGAGCCGGACGCGCGATGAAAGGACTCTGTCCGTTTCACCAGGAGAAAACGCCATCGTTTCACGTCAATCCCGACCGTCAAATCTTCAAGTGCTTTGGCTGCGGCGCGGGCGGTGATGTGTATCGCTTTCTCATGGATGCGGAAAAAATGAGCTTCCCGGAAGCCATCCAGCTCCTGGCGGGAAAGGTGGGAATCCCGCTCCCGCGCCCAGGTTGGGCGCCGGCGGAAGAACAAAGTGTGTTTCCGGCCTTGGAATGGGCCGGGTCGTTTTATCGAACCGAGCTGGCCGGACGAACCGGAGGCCCAGCCCGGGAGTATTTGGAGAGCCGGGCCCTTCTCCCCGAAACCATCACCCGGTTTGGATTGGGCTGGGCTCCCCCGGGATGGGACAGCCTCTTGAAGGCGGCGGATCGACGTTATTCGCCGGGTCTCTTGTTCCGGGCCGGCCTGGTGATCGAAAGCGAGCGTGGGGGCCACTACGACCGGTTTCGGAGCCGGGTCATCGTTCCCATCCGGACGCCCCTCGGGCGCATCGTGGGATTCGGAGCTCGGACCCTGGGGCCGGAGGAGCCCAAATACGTAAACAGCTCGGAGACCGAGGTCTTCCAGAAGGGGAAGATTCTCTTCGGGTTGCCGGAGGCCAAGGCTTCTTTCAAAAACGCGGAGGAAGCAATCGTCGTCGAAGGGTATATGGATGCGATGGCCCTATCGCAGGGGGGTATCGGGAACGTCGTCGCCTCGTGCGGCACGTCCTTCACCGAAAATCAGGCCGCCCTTCTCCGTCGCTACGTGGAGCGAGCGGTCTTGCTTTTCGACGGGGACACGGCGGGAATTCGAGCCGCCTGGAAGAGCGCCGGGACATTTCTGGCCGCGGGACTCACCGTGCGCATCGTCGCCCTCCCCTCGGGCCACGATCCCGACTCATTCGTACGGGAACACGGGGCGCCCGAACTGGCCAACCGCATTGCGGAGGCGCCCGGTGTGGTGGGATTCGCCCAGAGCGTGCTCCTGGATCGCGTGGAGCGCCGGGAAGACCTGATCAAAGCGTTTGCCGTCCTGGGTGCCCAGATCGACGACCCGATCCGGCGAAGACTCCTGCTGCAGGAGGCGGGGGAGCGATTCCGGTTCGACGAGGAGACTTTGGTCCGGGAGACGGCCGCGTTACGACGTGGTTCGCGCCGGGCACCGGTGGCGCCCCCCCGGGTACAAGGGGAGAGCAAGGACCCTCTCGGGCGCGCCTATCTAGGGACGCTCCTCGCCGCGGTGGATCCATCCGATGAGCACGTCGTCGACGCCACGGCCCTCCGCGAGTCGGGACTCAGGGAATTGTATTCCAAATGGCGGGAGCTTCGGGATGAGGGCGCTCACGAGCCGAGAATGCGACTTTTGGAGGATCCGGCCTATCGCGATCAGGTAAGCGAGCTCTTGGCGGAAGAAGACTGGCCGGCCGAGGTCCTGCCGGAAATTGTTGGCCGGCTCGGGGATCGGGTACGTAAGGAGAAGGGGAAAACGTTGCAAGAGGCCATTCGGGAGGCCGAGGCCCGCGGGGACCCTGCGCTGGCGAGACGGTTGCTCGCCGAGCGACAGGCGTTAAAGGACTAAGAAATGAGAGCGAAACAGACAGATGGAGCAGGAGGCACGGTGACGAACAAGGTGGCGGAAAAGAAGAAGGAAGCGGGCTGGCTCAAGGACTTGAAAGCGCTCGCGCTGCGCCAGGGCTACGTGACCCACGATCAAGTGGATCAGTTCCTGAGCGCGGAGACCGACGGGGAGGACCTCGTCGAACAGATGGAATCCGCCTACGCGATGCTCTCCGAGATCACGGTCGAGCCCTTCGATTCCAAGGAAGAGGCCGAGGCGAAGCTCAAGAAGGCGCGGCGCCGGGATGACAAGGGCGCGGAAGAGCGGGTGGCCGGCGCGGCGCCGGTGCGTTACGACGACCCCGTCCGCATGTACTTGCGCGAAATGGGCAAGGTGCCGCTCCTCAATCGCGAGGGCGAGGTCGAGATCGCCAAGCGGATCGAGGATGCCGAGATCCGCATCATGACCGCGATCTTCAAAGCCGCCCCCGCGGTGCGCGAGCTCTTGGAGCTTTCGGCAAAGCTCAAGGCCGAAGAGATGCGCCTGGATGATTTCGTGCAGATCGATATTGGCGCGGCCGGCGAGGCCAACACCAAGAAGGTGAAGGCCAACGTCATCCGCACCCTGACCAAGGTCGCCCGCTTTCAAACCGAGCTGGTGCGTTTGCGCGAGCAACGGGTCGGGAACCTGTCCCAGAAGGTGCAGTCCGCGCATCTGGACAAGATCAAGCGTCGCCAGGACAAGGTCATCGAGGAGCTGCGTTCCTTGGGGCTACATCCGAAATTGGTGGAGCGACTGTCCTTGCACTTGAAGAAGCTGCGTTCGGAGCTGGAGGCGTTGGAACGCGATCTCACCGATCTGGAACGCAAAGCGGGACATTCGGTCGAAGAAACGTTCTTGTTGATTCGCCGGGCGAAGAAGGGGAAGCGCGACCGCGAGGCGGTGGAGGCGGAGACGCGCCTCACTTCGAAAGAGCTTTCGGATTTGCTCAAGGAGATGCGGGCCGGCCAGCGGAAGATTCGCAAGTTCGAACAGGATTCCCGCCTGACCCGCAGTGAGCTGACCGAGGTCGTGGATGCGATCGAGCGCGGCGAGCGGGATCGCGAGAAGGCGAAGTCGGAGATGATCGAGGCCAACGTGCGCCTCGTGATTTCGATCGCCAAGCGGTATACCAACCGCGGCCTGGAATTTCTGGATTTGATCCAGGAAGGGAATTCCGGCCTGATGCGCGCGGTCGACAAGTTCGACTACCGGAAGGGTTATAAGTTCTCGACCTATGCGACGTGGTGGATCCGCCAGGCCATTACGCGCGCGATTGCCGATCAGGCCCGCACGATCCGCGTGCCGGTGCACATGATCGAAGCGATCAACAAGGTCGTGCGGACGTCGCGGCGCATGGTGCAGGAGCTGGGGCGGGAGCCCTTGCCGGAAGAGTTGGCGTTGCGGTTGGACATGCCGGTGGACAAGATCAAGAGCGTTTTGAAGGCGGCGCAGGAGCCGATCAGCCTGGATCGCCCGATCGGGGAGGATGACGACTCCAACCTGGGCGACTTCATCGAGGACACCTCGGTGGTGAACCCCGCCGCGGCGGCCACGCGCTCGATGCTGAAGGAAGACGTGGAACGTGTCTTGTCCACGTTGACCAAGCGCGAGGCGCTGGTGATCAAGTTGCGCTTCGGGCTGACCGAGGATGGGTGCCCGCGGACCCTGGAAGAGGTGGGCGCGTTCTTCAAGGTCACCCGCGAGCGTATTCGTCAGATCGAGGCCAAGGCTCTGCGGAAGCTTCGCCATCCCACTCGCCGCCGCCGCTTGCGGGCGTTCTTGGATCTGCAGGGCTAATCGGATCTGCAATCGCCCCGGGGGCGATTGGTGAGACAACTGGTCCTAGGACCAGTGAGTCGGTCTGGACCGAGCTGGCGCCAACAAGTGAAAGCACCTTTCTGGCGCTAGCGCCAGTGGAAGTGTAACCACGTACGGTCCTGGTTCTGGAACCAGTACCATGTGCGGTTGGTGCTGGTGCCAGCTCAGACCATCTAGGGATGAGGGGAGGTAGGGGATGAGTTCTTGCACTGTCCGCTCGCAATTTATCTTCCGTATCCTTCTTTTCGCGCTGGCCATTTTGAGCAATTCAAGAACCTCCTTGGCGTCTCCGGAAAAGGCTACATGGAGACGAGAGATTCTTCTGGCCGCTAATGACACGATTTTCGCGGCTCTGGTCTACTCTTGGGACTGGCCAGGTACCTATTACGAAAGCTCCGACGCCGTCACCTTCACGCTGCGACGAAACACGGACGGTTCGGTGCTTCTACAGCAGCCGCTTTGGAACACCGTGCACCAAATGGACCTCACCACCAATGTGTGGACGTCGAAACGAACCTCGACCGCTTCACTTGAGCTGAATCAAGCGTTTGCTCAATATGGACTGAAGCCGGTTCCACCTTATGCTCACCCGCTCATTCAATGGGCTCTTGATGATCGCGGACTCTACTTCATGTCGATCGATAGAAAGGACAAATCGAAGATATCGCGAGTCGATGTGTTATCGATGAAGGAGATTCTTGCCGGACATCCTGAGCTCTCCAGCCCCGAGTACACGAACCCGCTTCGTATTTCGGGCATATACTGCATTAGCGAAACCTTGTGTTATTACTTGGTTCTATCTGCCGGTCAGCCTAGCGATATCCCGTGCTACGAAGTCATTCTCAGTCTGAAGCCGGACCGTGTTCGTAACGCCGAAGCGGAGCTCTGGAAGCAGTTATGGCCCCGGTGAGATTCATACCTTTTTAGAAGTAGATGTCCGGTGCAGGATCCGTTGCCACGTCCTGGAACCAGTATGACGTGCGGTAGCATCTCAATCGCCCCGGGGCGAAAGTTAGAAGTTGAATCGGCTGTGACTCGGTCTGGACCGAGTGAATCGAATCACAACTCCGGTCGCGCCTTCTTCCCCCCGTAACCCGTGAGCTCCAAATAACCGCGTCCGATTTCGTGATTGTCCTTGTCGCGGGCCACGATCGCGCCTTCCCAGTACGCCACGCCCGATCGATCGCCGACGTTTTCCTGATCGTCCAATAAGGGTTCCACGTCGAACGCCATGCCGGCGGGGAACACGGAAACCGTCCATGACACCGGGTACTCCGCGCCCGTGCGGGGGCTCTTCCAGGTGCGCCGGGGCGTGATCGTCCATTCGTCAAAACTCAAATAGCGAGGCGTGCCCAAGGAATCCACTAACGTAGCCCGGCCGAAATCGGGGGTTCCGCTTTTCCCTCGCAACCGGTAGAGCATGAGCGCGCGGCCATCGGTGAGTTGCAACGAAAACCAGTCCCAACCCGCTTGCTCACTCCCCAAACCCACCGAGCTCCATTCGCGATCGAGCCAGGAGAGCCCGGATACCGCCACCGAATCGCGGTCCAACACCAGCGTTCCATGCGTGCGTAGTCGCGGGATGCTGTAATACAGGCTGGCCGCGGTGCCGGACGTATTCTTGACGCTCAAACCATGGGGTCCCTCGAGAACCGGCGGCCCGACCGCACGAAGGACGAGATCCAACGCCATTCCCTGAGCTCTATCGATACCCCGCACCACGAAACTGCTGTCCGGGGTGGTCGCAAATTCCCAACTGCCATCGGTGCCAGCCGGCGCCCGGGCCCAGGCGATCGAGGCGCCGAACGGCTTCGCGAATCCGCCCCAGAGCGGCATCTCGCGAGCCAGCACTTCCGAAAACACGTGCGTTTTCCGCTCGAGATCCGTGACCGCCAGGTGTCCCATCACCATGCCCCGACTCGCCCAATCCGAGTTCATGCGCGGCGTATACGGCAACAGTCCGAACCTGAACAGCGTGAGTTGAAACCCGTAACGTGGCCGCGCCTCGCCGTGAGCGGACAATTGCCCGACCACGTACCACCATTCGTTCCGGTACTCGGGATGCGCCCAGTGATCGCGGGGAAAGGACCAGGTATAGCTGGAATCGGGAAGCGCCCAGCCGGATGGCGTCTTCGAGGACGTCATCGCCGCGGACGCCGCCGGGGCGGAATGCAACGACTCCGGCAGCGCGCCGGCGGACGTCAACGGAGCGGCCTGCAGGGGCACCGTGACTTCATTACGCACCATGGCCACCACACAAAACAATGCAAAAACGAAGACACGGCGCAGCATCACAACGCGTCCCTGGCCAAGTCCTCGGCCGGCATCTGGCTCGCGCGAAGCGCCACCGGCAACCCGGCCAGCACCGCCGCGGCGAGGATCGTGATCGCCTCCTGAGCCAGCTCGGGCCAGGGCCAGCTCGAACGAATGGTCCACCCGAAGTAGGCTGGATTGACCACGTGGACCAAGAGCCAGGCTAGCGCAATACCGCCCGCCGATCCAACGAACCATCCCAGCACGCCCATACACAACGCTTCATACAAGAACAAAGGCACGAGCTGCCCACGCAACGCACCCAACGCGCGGTAAAGCGCCAGCTCCGATCGGCGCTCTCGGGCAATCACGAGCAAGGCGAGCGAAATCCCCAAGGCCGCCACCAAGAGCGCCATCACTTGGAGCAAGCGCGTCACCGCAAACGTCTGATCGAAGATGCGAAAGATCTCTCGGCGTAAATCTGCGTTACTGCGGATCAAAAGCGGGCGATCGGCATAGCGCGCCCGTAACCCATCCAGGGTCTTCTCGGCGTCGACACCCGGGCTCAAGAATAACGCCACGTTTGTGATCGGCGTGATGCCGGCCAAACGGGTCAGTGTCTCCGCGCTTACCACCGCCACACCCGCATCCGAAGAGTAGTCGTAGCTCACCCCAGCGATGGGTAACGACACCTGTCCCGACTCCGTGGCCAGCTCCAGCTTGTCGCCAACCGAGACCCCGCGTTTTCGCGCCAGGGGTTCGCTCACCATCACCGCGTCGCCATCGCGAATGCGCTCGAGCGTCGTGACCGCATCGCCCTCGCGAAGCGGGATACGAAGTCGCTCCAGGCTTGGTGCAAAATCGACTCCCGACACGGTGATCTCCGTATCTCCGGTCCACAAGCGCGTCTGTCGTAGCGTTTCCGCTTCCTTGACCCCGGGATATGCGCGGAGCTCGGCCACCAGCGCGGTATCCAGCCCGGCTTCGCTCGATCCGCGCGCCCAGGACTCGCTGGTCAAGTACACGTCCGCGGTCAACGTCGTGGCCACCCAGGTTTCCAAGGTCTTTCGGAAACTCCCTACCAGGAGCGTGATCGCGACCAGCATGCTGACCGAAATCGCCAACGCGGCAATGGCAAACGACGCCGTGTGTAACCGCAGTGCCATGGTTCGGAGGCTATACGTCCAACCAAACCCTCGGGCCAATCGCCGCCGCCCGACCGCTTGCACGACACGAGGTATGAACAAAGGGAGTGCCACCAAGACCAGAAAGGCGAGCACGAACCCGCCCGCGCGTAAGCGGTGCCCGAACGCGAAAAACCAGAATGCCCCCACGAGAAGCACGAGAATCCCCGCCAACCCCAAGCGTGTAGCCAGGCGGCCCGCCAGCTCATTGAGCGCAAAGGGGCGCAGCAGGGTGCGCGGATCCCGGCCCGCCATTTCCAAAGATGGCACCAAACCACCGAGGATCGCTCCGCCCACCCCCACCACGATCGCCAACACATAAAGCGGGGCACCGATGCGCAAGCGTTCGATCTCGTTGACGAGATAGACATTGGTCAAGGTAGCGCTCACGGGCGTTACGGCGAGCGATGCAGCCAATCGACCCAGAGGTAACCCGAACGCAGTGCCGGCCACGCCCAATCCGGCGCTTTCCGCCAGCAACATGATCGCAACTTGTTTTCGCGTTGCCCCCAAGCATCGCAGCAATCCGAATTCGGTTCGCCGGCGGACCAAGGAGGCCTGAACGCTTTCGTGAACGAGAAACAATCCGACGAGGAGGCTCACCAAGCTGAGCGCGGTCAGATTCAAGCGAAATGCCGCCAGTAGACTCGATACGTTGCGTTCCCGAGCTTCCGGAGTCACGACCCGACCTCGCGAACCCAGTCGCGAGGTCACTCGCGATACCACGTCGTCTCTCACCGCTCCGTCCGCCAAGCTCACTTCGATCTGACTCACCCGCCCGCGCACCCCGAATAAATCCTGAGCAGACGCAATGTCCATCACCGCGAGCCGGCGGCTGGCCAGGGGAGAGAGGCGAGAAAAATCCACCAAGGACCCGATGCGTAATGTCCGTATCGCGCTCCCTTGACTCACCCGGATCGAATCACCGACCTGCCATCGGTTCTCGCGCGCCAACACGGGCGACACGGCCACCCATCCCGACACGGAAAGTCGGGCGGCCAGAGAATCCCGTATCGCATCCGAGGGCGCGAGTTGTGCCGTGGCCGGCCAGGGCCCCGGAGACAACACATCGATGCCCAGCAGATCCAGCCGCAGATCTCGCGCGCCTTCCACGGCCACGGAGGCGCGCAGGACCGGCCACGCCGCGCCCACGCCCGGCGTTGCCCAGACCGAAACCAACAACGACTCCGGCAGGCTGGGCGCGCTTCCCACCACCGTGAAATCGGAGTCGCCGCTCACCGCCTTGGCACTTCCCCGAAACGCCGAAAGGGCACTGGCGCTCAGGATTTGAATGGAGAGCACGGAAGCCACGCCCAGAGCTACGCCCAGCACGGCCAGGATGGTCAGGCTCTTGCCCTGACGGAGCTCGCCCTTCCAAAGCCGCGGCCAAACGCGAATCATGTGGCGAGGAGCGTCCCGTCGCGAAGCCGCCATATGCGGTAGGCGCGCTGGGCGATTTCGGAGCTATGGGTCGCCACGAGCAACGCCGCTCCCGATTCCTCCGTCATCGCGAACAGAAGATCGAGCACGATACGTCCGCTTTCATCATCGAGATTTCCAGTGGGCTCATCGGCCAAGAGCAAGCGCGGCTTCCGCAAGAGGGCGCGGCAGATCGCCACGCGCTGCATTTCGCCGCCGCTCAATCGATCCACGGGATCGCGGGCGCGGTCGGCCAATCCCACACGCTCGAGGAGTTCGGATACCCGGGCTCTCTCCGCCCCGCGTCCACCGGCAATCCATTCCGGTAAGGACACGTTCTCGGCGACGGATAGGTGGGGCAAGAGATGGAAGAACTGGAACACGATCCCGATACGATCCCGTCGTAGGAGCGTGCAACGCGTGTCGCCGACAGTGACTAGATCCTCGCCGTCGAGGAACACGCGACCTTCGGTGGGGGTGTCGATGCCGGCGGCGAGATGGAGAAGCGTGGACTTGCCGCTTCCGCTTCGTCCCATGAGGGCAACCGTTTCACCCGGCTCGAGCTGGAACGAAACGTGATCGAGCGCGATGCGCGGGGCCGTACCCGAGGCAAAGGTCTTGGACACGTCCTCGAAGGCCAAGAGGGGCGACGACATAGCCGTGGATGATAAGATCCACGCCGCTTAAGCGAAACTCGACCTCTGATTTCCAGGGTGCGCGGATGACGAATTCCCGGCTAGGCATCGGCATTATCGGTCTGGGCCGTCATGGCATGCGCTACGCCAAGCATCTGGTGGAGGATTTCCCGAATGCGCGGCTGGTCGGGTTCACGCGCCGGGACGCGGTAGAGGCGGCCAAAAACGAACGAGAGCTGGGGGTTCCCGCCTACCGGGACTTCCGGGCCCTCCTCCTGGCCCCCGACCTGGACGCCATCGTGGTCGTGGTTCCGCCGGTCTTTCATCCGGAGATCCTCCAGAGCGCGGCGGAGAGGGGGAAGCCGGTTCTCCTCGAGAAACCGGCCGCGCTCAACCTGGATGATGGCCGCCGCATTCGTGACGCCGTACGGGTGGCCGGTATCCCGGTCATGGTGGCCCAGACCATGCGTTACAACGAGACGGTGACCACCATAAAAGCAGAGTCCTCCCGCATCGGCCGGCTCCACAGCGTCCGCTTGAGCCAGCGTTTCGAGCCCTCGCCCACCTCCTGGATTTACGACCGGAGCGCGGGGGGTGGGGCCATGCTCCACACCGGGGTCCATGGATTCGACCTCTTGCGATATTTGTCCGGCCAGGAGGCGATCCGGGTGAGCGCGGAGGTGAGCACCGCCCTCCGGGGACCCTTCGAGGACAACTTCAGCGCAGTGGTGCAACTCTCTGATAATTCAATCGGTACAGTATCCGGTTGCCGGGCGACGTCGGGGCGTACCGGCGCGATCGAGTTGGTGGGGGACTTGGGCCAGATCGTGGCCGATCATGTCCTTCAGACGGCGGTATTCATTTCCGGCGCGTCCACCACCCCAATCCCCCTTCCGCCTGTTGCCCCCACCGTTCTCTTGGTTCTTCAAGATTTCGTGGCCGCGGTGCAGGAAAAAAAGCCGGTTCCGATCACCCTCGATGACGGCTTGAAAGCGGTGGCACTGGTCGAGGCGGCTTATGTTGCCGCACGAACGGGTCAATACGTCCCGGTGGCGGCGCCCGAAACATTGCCCGCATAAACGAACGGGAGAGTTCACGTTGCAACGCTGCCTCTTCGTGGTTATGACCCTCCTCGTCGCAACAGCCCCGCCCGCGCTTGCCAAACCCATCGAGAAAGATTTTCGGCACGTGTTTCCGTCCTCGCCGGGAACGGTTCTCTATCTGGCCTACGGCGGCGGAGAAGTCACCCTTTCGCCGTGGGCCAAGGATTCGATCGCGGTGCACATTCACTACAAAGCCGAGTTGAAGAAACTGGGCTTTGGGAAGGAGCCCGACTTCCAGGTCGAATTTTCGCACCGCGGAGAAACCGTCCGCGTGGTCGGAATGCAAATCGGGGGGGGAACGACCGGCTTCGTGAACGTTAGCCATGAGGACTACCAGGTCGAGATTGAGGCTCCCACGTACGTTGCCCTCGACTTCGAAGGAACCGATGGCGACGTGACGGTCGAGAACTGGCGGGCCGACGTGGCGGTGCGCCTCGAGGACGGTATTGCCGCCATTCGCAACGTAACCACCGGTCAAGTACGCGTGATCATGGAAGACGGCCGGATTACCCTGGACGGCATTCATGCCGATCTATTTCTCAAAGGGGAGAACGGGAAAGTCGATCTGGAAAATCTGGATGTGCCCAAGGGGAACATCCGGATGCAGGATGGCGATGTGACCCTGAACGGGGGGCGGGGCAACTTCGACATCGAGCTCGAGGACGGCGATTTGCACATGACCCGTAGCCGGCTCGAAAATGCGAGCATTCACACCGAAGACGGGGACGTTGATCTCGAACTCGACGTGAGCCCACGTCTCGATCTGGACATCTTCACCCGGAGCGGATCGGTGCGGGTGGGCCTCGCCCAAAGCAGCTCGGTGCGTTACTCGGTCGAGACCAAGGCCGGCCGGATTCGCATCGCGCTACCCGGCGCGACCGGGGGACGCGAATCCAAAGACCGCGCCTCGGGGGACTGGAACGGGGGAGACGGACGTCTGCGCGTGGTCACGATCGACGGCCCGGTCGAGTTACGGCAGACCTCACCGTGATGCGCACGTGTTGATCCGCGGCATTCGGCGCTCGCGCCCCCGTAAGGTCATGATCTCGCCCCAGCCCGACCTGGTGACGTGCGGGCCGACCTGCTTGCATGCGGTGTACACCTACTTCGGCGACGATGTGCCCCTCAAACAGCTCATCCAGGAAATCAAACCTCTCGAGTCCGGAGGCACGCTGGCCGTCTCCATGGCTTGCCACGCCTTGAAGCGCGGTTACGACGCCACGATCTATACCTACAACTTGCAGATCTTCGATCCGTCCTGGTTCAAAGCCGATGGCAAGGTGAATTTGGCCGCGAAGCTGCGCGCTCAGGCGAAGGCCAAGAGCGATCGCGAAATCAAACAAGCCACGCGCCTCTATTTGGAATTCTTGAACCGGGGCGGCACGATGGCCTATGAGGACTTACGGCCGGCGCTCATCCGGCGCTACTTGAAGCAAAACACGCCGATCCTGACCGGACTGAGCGCGACCTATCTCTACGGATGCCCGCGCGAGTACGAGGACGAGTACAACGACACCGGCGGGGTGCCGATGGGGCATTTCGTGGTGCTCTCGCGCTATGACAAGCGCCGCCGCGAGGTATGGGTGGCGGACCCATTTTTCGAAAATCCACGGTTCGGGCAGTCCTATTACAAGGTTCCCCTCGACCGTCTCATTGCCGCGATCCTGCTCGGCATCGTGACCTACGACGCCAACCTGCTCGTCCTCACCCCGAAGAAGGGTGGCTGACTGTGGCTGTCCTCCTCGTGGTCGAGAATCCCAAGAACTGGAACCTTCATATTCCCGGCACCACGGTGGTACCGGCGCGTGAATACGTGGCCGACCCGCGTTTCGCCGAACTCCGGCGGGCCAAAGTGTTCAATTTCTGCCGCGCCTACAGTTATCAATCCTTGGGCTATTACGTGTCACTTCTCGCCGCCGCGCGCGGACATCTCCCTTTGCCCTCGGTCAAGACGCTTCAGGACCTGCGCCAGACCGCCATCTTGCGCATCGTCTCCGAAGACCTGGAAGAGCTCCTGCAACGCAATCTGGCCGGACTCCAGGCGGATCGGTTCGAGCTCAGCATCTACTTCGGACGCAATCTGGCCCAGCGCTATAACCGGCTCGCTCAGGCGATCTTCAACCATTTCCCCGCGCCCTTCCTGCGGGCGGAATTCGTGCGCAAGGGGGAGTGGCAGCTCTGGTCGCTTCGACCCATCGCCACGAGCGAGATTCCGGAAAACCACCGCCCCTTCGTCATCGAGCAGGCCCAACGGTACTTCGAGAGACGTCGTGAGCGCGGCCAGTCGCGCTTGCGTTACGAACTCGCCATTCTCGTCAACGCCAAGGAGGTGGACGCGCCCTCGGATCCCCGGGCCATCCAACGATTCGTGCGGGCCGCGCGGGCCGAAGGCTTGGCTCCCACCCTCATCGACAAGGAGGATTTTGGACGGTTGGCCGAGTTCGACGCGCTGTTCATTCGCGAGACGACATCGGTCAATCACCATACGTTTCGTTTCGCGAGTCGCGCGGAAGCGGAAGGGCTCGTGGTCATCGACGATCCCATTTCCATTCTCCGCTGCACGAACAAGGTGTATCAGGCCGAATTGTTCTTGCGTCATGGGATTCCGAGCCCGCGCAGCATGATCGTCCACCGGGATAACCAGAACCATTTGCTGGAGCGATTGGGCAGCCCCTGCGTGCTCAAACGCCCCGACAGCTCGTTTTCTCAAGGCGTGGTCATGGCGGCCACGGAATCCGAATTGCGACAGCATCTGGACAGCTTCCTCGCCAAATCGGAGCTGGTGGTGGCGCAGGAGTTCGTGCCGTCGGCCTTCGACTGGCGAGTAGGAGTGCTCAACCGGAGACCCTTGTACGTGTGCAAGTACTTCATGGCTCGCGGCCATTGGCAGATCCAGGAGTCACAAGGATCGGATCGCCGGTACGGCAAGGTGAATGCCTTGCCGTTGGATGAGGCCCCGGGAGACGTGTTGGTCCTCGCCACCAAGGCGGCCGGCCTCATCGGCGATGGGTTCTATGGCGTGGATCTCAAGCAAGTGAACGGGCGGGTCATGGTCATGGAAGTAAACGACAACCCCTCCATCGATGCCGGCATAGAAGACGCGGTCCTCAAGAACGAGCTCTATCGGGCCATCATGCGCGGATTCGTGGAGCGACTCGAGCAACGCGGCCGCGCCGTGTCCACCTCGTGAGCGAACCGTATCCGATCGGGCTCTTCGAGGCGTACGGCATTGAGCTCGAGTACATGATCGTGGACCGATCGTCGCTGGACGTGCGCCCCATTGCCGATTGGCTGTTGGGGCCCGAAGGCGATTTGGAACGCGGTCCCATCACCTGGTCCAACGAGCTTGCCCTTCACGTGATCGAGCTCAAGAACACCGATCCGGCGGCGCACCTGGCCGGCCTAGCCGCGCAGTTCCAGGACAACGTGGTCGAGGTCAATCGGCGGCTGGCCGCCCACGGGGCGCGTCTCCTCCCCGGCGGCATGCATCCGTGGATGCGCCCCGAGCGTGAGTTCAAAACGTGGCCTCACGAGGGCGGGCCAGTCTACGCCACCTTCGATCGTATCTTCGATGCCCGGGGCCATGGCTGGTCGAATCTCCAGAGCGTGCACCTCAATTTGCCCTTTGCGAACGACGAGGAGTTCGGGCGGCTGCACGCGGCGATACGACTCGTGCTTCCTCTTCTTCCGGCGTTGGCGGCCAGTAGTCCGGTCAAGGAAGGAACGCTCACCGGATACATGGATACGCGTCTTCAGGTCTACCGCCACAACGCCGATCGCGTGCCCTCGGTGGTGGGGAAGCTCGTTCCGGAGCGCGTGTGGGATCGTGACGCGTACGAGAAGGAGGTGTTGGATCCGATTTATCGAGATCTCTCGGCGCTCGATCCGGAGGGCGTTCTCCGCTACGAGTGGGTGAACGCGCGGGGGGCCATCGCGCGGTTCGATCGCGGCACGATCGAGATTCGTGTTCTGGATGTGCAGGAGTGTCCGGGCGCGGACCTGGCCATCGCGGGAGCCACCGCGTCGGTGGTACGCGCGCTCGTCCGAGGCGATCTGGGAAGCGGCCGCGATGCACGGGCGTGGTCCGAGGAGGTCCTGGCCGATCTTCTGGAGACCACGATACGACTCGGCGACGAGGCGCCCATTCATGACCCGGAGTATCTGGCTCTCTTCGACTATCCCGGTCGCGGCGCCACGGCCATGGACTTGTGGCGGCATTTGATCGCGAGCGTAGTGGCCAAAGATCCTGCCTATGAAGAATGGAGGCCCCACCTGGACGTGCTCGAGCGGGAAGGTTGCCTGGCCAGGCGCATTCGGGAGACGCTGGGAAAGGACCCCCAACCCGAGACGATGCGGGACATTTACGGGCGCTTGGCCCAGTGTCTCGAGACGGGGCGGAGCTTTGACGGCCGTGTTTGAGCGGCCCTGATATCCCAAAAATAGATAACCGTTTTCCCATGAACCGATACCCCGGCGCAGGGTGTAGCTTGTTGCCAATTCATTGATTGCATTGTAGGGTTTCATCTCATTCTCGAAGTACTTTTTACAATCGGGGATCACCATGGCGACCACGAGCCCCATTTCGACCACATCCGGACAGCTCGAAGCCTGGATCGAAGAGCTGACCCATCTCATGCGTCCGGATTCCGTGCATTGGTGTGACGGATCGACCGCGGAATACGATGAGATGCTGCGTCTCTTGGTCGGGACGGGAACGGCGCTCTGGCTGAGCTCGGTCAAGCGGCCTCATAGCATTTTGGTGCGTTCCGATCCCGCCGACGTGGCCCGCGTGGAAGATCGTACCTTCATCTGCTCGACCACCAAGGACAACGCGGGTCCCACGAACAACTGGGCCGATCCGACGGACATGAAGGCGACCCTGCGCCAGTGCTACTCGGGGAGCATGGCCGGCCGCACCATGTACGTCATTCCGTACTCCATGGGACCGGTCGAGTCTCCCATCGCCAAGCTTGGGGTCATGGTCTCCGATTCGCCCTACGTGGTCGCCAACATGCACATCATGACCCGAGTGGGGAAGCGCGTTATGGATCGGTTGCGGGAAGGTCAACCGTTCGTGCGCGGGATTCACTCGGTGGGGTATCCGCTCGAGACGCCGCAGAAGCCGGATCTGCCGTGGCCGTGCGACGCATCCCGGAAATACATTGCGCATTTTCCCGAGACCCGTGAGATCTGGTCCTATGGATCCGGCTACGGCGGGAATGCGCTCTTGGGGAAGAAGTGTCACGCCCTTCGCATCGCGTCCGCGCAAGGGCGTGACGAAGGCTGGATGGCCGAGCACATGCTGCTCGTGAAGATCACCAACCCCGCCGGAAAGAGCAAATACATTGCCGGCGCCTTTCCCTCCGCGTGCGGGAAGACGAACCTGGCCATGCTCACCCCCACGTTGCCGGGGTGGAAAGCCGAGACCCTGGGCGATGACATCGTATGGATGAAGTTCGGTCCCGACGGCCGGCTCTACGCCATCAATCCGGAAGCCGGTTTTTTCGGCGTGGCTCCTGGCACATCGGATCAAACCAATGCCAACGCCATGCGCACCTTTCGCGCGAATAGCATCTTCACCAACGTCGCGCTCACGCCGGATGGGGACGTGTACTGGGAGCAAATGCTGCCCAAGGAGCCGCCCGAGCTCTTGGACTGGAAGCGACGCACCTGGCGCCCGGGAATGGGCCGGTCGGCCGCCCATCCCAATGCCCGCTTCACCGCGCCGGCCAAGCAATGCCCGGTGATTGCCCCGGAATGGGAAGATCCCGCCGGCGTGCCGGTGAGCGCGATTCTCTTTGGGGGCCGTCGTGCTACCACCGTTCCTCTGGTCACGGAAGCCAGATCGTGGCGACACGGGACATTCCTTGGATCGATCATGGCGTCGGAGCGCACGGCGGCGGCGGCGGGAAAGGTGGGCGAGCTTCGCTGGGATCCAATGGCCATGCTGCCCTTCTGCGGGTACCACATGGGTGACTACTTCTCGCACTGGCTCGAGATGGGGAAGCGGGGCGGCGACAAGATGCCGCATATCTTCTACGTGAACTGGTTCCGAAAGGGCCCCGACGGAAAATTCCTATGGCCGGGCTATGGAGAGAATAGCCGCGTTCTCAAATGGGTCTTCGAACGCAGCGAGGGCGAGGGCGAGGCGGTGGATACGCCGATCGGTTTCCTGCCTGCGGCCGGCGGTCTGGATCTCCAGGGACTCGATATCCCCGCGGCGAACATGAACGAGCTGCTGCGTCTCGACACGGAAGCCTGGCAACGCGACCTTCCCGCCATGCGCGAGCACTTCAAAACCTTCGGCGCCAAATTCCCTCAGGGCCTCTGGGACGAGCTAGCCGATCTCGAACGCCGCCTCGCCGACTCCTAAAGCCCAATCGCGACGCTCGGGAAAAGCCATTCGGACGGCTGCACGCTAGGCTTCGGGAAAAGCCCTTCGCCTCGGGACGCTCGGCGCTCCTCGAACGATTCTCAATCGTTCTTCGTCGCTCCTGATCCGCTGCGGGTCCCCGCTCGGGTCCCACCTCGGTCTAGTGCGACAAGATTCGAGACAACTCGGACCCTCGCGCCCGCAGCGTCTCAGACTCGCGCCCGAGCGAAGGGCAGGGTTTTCCCTCGCTACGCGTGCAGCCACCGACTACTCGTCCTCGGATCAGCTCCTTAGCAAAGCGCAGATCTTCGCAAGGGAAGTCGCCCTCCGCTCGCGGCGACTCTGGGCCGCCGCGGGAGCGAGGGGCCGCCGAGCACATCACGAGTGGGTCAAGAGCGGCCCCGAGCGGGGGACCCGCGGCGAACCAGGAGCGACGAAGAACGACGCAGTCGTTCGAGGAGCGGGGAGGCCGCCGAGGCGGAGGG
>Ga0114129_10000019_pt1 | contig 124932 bp, 92 predicted proteins | sample RhiMetdeltSRZDD1_FD_80071 | JGI IMG/M metagenome (GOLD analysis project Ga0114129, IMG submission 80071) | Populus rhizosphere microbial communities from Tennessee, USA - Rhizosphere MetaG P. deltoides SRZDD1 (version 2) (version 2) | ecosystem: Host-associated > Plants > Roots > Rhizosphere >... | reverse complement strand
TCCTGTCGAGCGGGATGAGCTCGTACGAAGAGCTCGATGCCGCGGTCGCGCGGGTGCAGGCCGCGGGTTCCGATCTGGTCGTGATGCAGTGCACGAGCGAGTATCCGTGTCCCCCCGAGAAGGTCGGCCTGAATCTCGTGACCGAGCTGCACGATCGCTACGGCTGCAAGACCGGTCTTTCCGATCATTCGGGCACGATCTTCGCGGGCCTTGCCGCGCGGATGCTCGGGATCTCGGTGCTCGAGATCCACGTGACGTTCTCGCGCGCGATGTTCGGACCCGACGTCCCCGCGTCGATCACGTTCGAGGAGCTCCACGAGCTCGCGCGCGGGATGCGCTTCATCGAGACCGCGCTCGCGCATCCATTGAACAAGGACGAGATCGCGACCGAGAAGGCCGAGATGCGCCGGATGTTCGGCAAGAGCATCGTCGCCGCCGAGGATCTCGCCGCCGGCACGCTGCTCGCGGAGCAGCACCTCGCGCTGCGCAAGCCGGGAACCGGGTTGCCGCCGGGCGAGCTGCCGTCCGTGGTCGGGCGCACGCTGCGCCGTGCCGTGCAGCGGAACGAACGCCTGCAGCGCGAGGACGTCGAGTAGCGCATGGCCAGAACCAGGAAGAAGGTGTGCGTGCTGCTCGTCGACCGTGCGAATTACGGCCGGCTGAAGCCGGTCATGCACGCGATTCAGGATCACCCGGACCTGCAACTCCAGGTCGTCGTCGCCGGCACCATGCCGCTGGAGCGCTTCGGGCGGGCGATGGATATCGTTCGCAACGACGGCTTTCCGATCGACGGACAGGTGCTGATGGAGCTCGAGGGCTCGGTTCCGATCTCGATGGCGAAGTCCGTCGGCTTCGGCGTGATCGAATTCGCCAACGAGTTTCACCGCCTCGATTCGGACGTGGTGCTGATCATCGGCGATCGGTACGAGGCGCTCGCGGCGACGATCGCGGCGGCGTTCCTGAACAAGTGCATCGCGCACGTGCAGGGCGGCGAGGTCAGCGGCTCGATCGACGAAAGCACGCGCCACGCGATCAGCAAGTTCGCGCATTTTCATTTCCCGAGCACCCAACGCGCCGCCGCGTTCCTCGCCCGGATGGGCGAGCGGCCCGACACGATCCTCGCGGTCGGCTGTCCGAGCGGCGACATCGCGCTCGAGATCGGGCGCACGCCGCCATCGTTCGACTTCCTGCATTGCGTCGGCAGCGGCGCCAGGATCGACATCGCGCAGCCGTTCCTGCTCGTGGTGTTCCACCCGACGACCACCGAGTTCGGCGACGAGTCCCGGCAGATCGACGAGCTCCTGGCCGCGCTCGCCGCGATCGCCCAGCTCACCATCCTGCTGTGGCCGAACATCGACGCCGGCTCCGATCACATCAGCAAGCGCATCCGAATCTTCAGGGAGACGACCGCGCCGTCGTGGCTCCGGCTGCTCACGAACCTCACGCCCGAGCACTACCTGCACGTGCTCGCGCGCGCGTCATGCGCGGTCGGCAACTCGAGCAGCTTCGTGCGTGACGCGAGCTTCTTCGGCACGCCCGTGGTGCTGGTCGGCGATCGCCAGAACGGGCGGGAGTGCGGCGAGCACGTTCGCCAGGTACCCGCGCTGCGGACCGCGATCATGGAGGCGATCGCTCTTCAGCTCGAGCACGGACGCTACCCGCCCAGCACGCTCTATGGCGACGGCGACGTGGCCCGCCGAATCGCCGACGCCCTCGCGGAGCTCGACCCCTACGTCCAGAAGCGGCTCGCGTATGTGACCGATGTGCAACGCCGGTCATGATGCCGCGGAAGGTGCTGTTTCTCGGACCGGACGACCTCGTCGGCTTCGTGCGCGAGCAGCTCGGGAGCGATTACGTGGTCGCTCACGCGCTCGATGACGACACGGCCCGCACCGAGATAGCGGACGCGGCGTTCGTGCTCGACGCGTACATGCGGGTCCGCTTCGACCGCTCGATGATCGAGTCGGCGCGCGCTTTGCGCGCATTCGTCACGGCAACGACCGGCGCCGATCACGTGGATTCCGAAGGGCTGGGTCAGCGCGGCATCCCGCTGCTCACCCTGCGCGGGCAAACCGACCTGCTGCGCAACCTCACGCCTGCGGCCGAGCTGTCGTGGTTCCTGGTGATGGCGTGCGCGCGCGGTGCGCGTGCCGCGATCGGCGAGGTCCTCGACGGCACCTGGAATCGCAACAACCACCCGGGGCTGATGCTGCGAGGCCGCACCATCGGTATCGTCGGCTGCGGCCGAATCGGCACCTGGATGTCGCGCTACGCGCGCGCGTTCGGAATGAGCTGTCTCGGGTACGATCCGCTCCTGACCACGTTCCCGGAAGGAGTGCGCGGCGTTCCCTTGCCGGATTTGCTCGAACAATCCGACGTCGTATCGGTGCACGTGCCGCTTACCGACGCCACGCGTGGGCTGCTCGGCGCCGCGGAGCTCGCGCAGATGAAGCGCGGAGCGATCCTCGTGAATACGTCGCGCGGGGAAATCATCGACGAGTCGGCGATGCTGGGCGCTCTCGAAAACGGTCGTCTGCGCGCGGTCGGCCTCGACGTGCTCGTCGGCGAGCCGGACGTCGCCCGGCATCCCCTGGTCGAGTACGCCCGCACGCATCCCAACGTCGTCATCACGCCGCACATCGGCGGATTCAGCCCCGACGCGGTGCGCGAGGTTCTCGTGTTTTGCTGCCAGCGAATACGGGAGCTCGACCGGGCATGAGCATGGAGGCGGTCCTGGCCGAGCGCCTGGTGGCCCTCGGCACCTGCGCGGCGTTCGGCATCACCGGCAGCGGCCCGTCCTGGAAGCTGATCACCGCGCTCGAAACGCTCGACGTCGGTTATCTTCCGGCCGGCCACGAAGCCGCCGCCGCGATCATGGCCGGCGGAGCCTGGCGGGCGACGGGACGACCGGCGGTATCTGTCGGGATCAAAGGTCCCGGTCTCGCCAACATGCTTGCCGGGATCGCTTTCAACAACTTCGAGAACCTGCCGGTGATCTCGGCGTGCGAGGCATATGGCCGCAGCTCTCCGCCAGAGCGCATGCACAAGCGCATGAATCAGTCCGCGCTGCTCACGAGCGTCTGCAAAGGGTCCATCGGGATCGCCGAGGCCCCCGAGCGGCTATCGGCGCTCGTGGACCTCGCCAATCAAGAGGTGCCCGGACCGGTGCACGTGGACTTGTGCGCGGACCCGGTCGACTCGGTGCCATGGCGCCTCGTGCCGCCGCCGCCGGAGGACGGGGCTGCGCGAAGCGCCGCGCTGAGGCTTCTCGATTCGGCCCGACGGCCCATCGTCGTCGTCGGCAGTCTCGCCCTGCGGCGCGACTGGAGCCGCACGCTGGGATCGTTGCCGGTTCCTGTCTTCACGACTGCCGCGGCGAAGGGAGCCGTCGACGAGAGCGCGCCAAGCTCGCTCGGCGTGTTCACAGGCGACGGCAAGGCGTCCACCCCCGAAGCGGAGGCGTTCGCTGACTGCGACCTCGTGGTCGGGCTCGGCCTGCGCAATCTCGAGGTGCTCTCACCGCGACCGTTTCGAGCGCCGCTGCTCTCGCTCGACGAAGTGGGGCCCGAGCATTCCCGCGGGTTCGAGCCGCGCCTCACCTACCAGACTTGCGACGCGGCGGCGTACGGCGAGGTGCTGGCGCTCTTGTCCGGCAGGCCCTGGGGCGCGGACCTCGCGGGCGCCACCAGGCAGCGTTTGACGGCGGCATTGGCGCCGTCGAATGCGTGGCTGCCTCCGGCCTGTTTCACCGCGCTGAACGCGCTCGGAGGCGCATATTCGCTGGCCGTGGATACCGGCAACTTCTGCACCATCGCCGAGCATTGCTGGCTCGCCTCACCCGCCCGGAGGTTCCTCGGCAGCAGCAACGGCCGCTTCATGGGCGGCAGTATTCCCACGGCAATCGGAGCGGCCGTCGCCGATCGGCAAACAGCAGTATTCTGTGTCTTCGGCGACGGCGGGATTCGAATGTATCTCGGAGAGATCGCGCTCGCGATCCGTCACCGCTTGCCGATCTGCTTCGTGCTGATGTCCGACGGCCGTTTCGGGAGTGTCGCCGGGGCATCGCGAGGTCCGGGCCTGAGCACTGCGGCAGTCTCGACCCCGCGAACGTCGTGGCTCGATGCCGTCGCGGGGCTCGGTTGCGAGGTGGTCGCGCCGGACCACCCGGCCGCGTTCGAGGCCGCCGTCGGATCGTGGCGGCGGACTGAGCCCTTTTACGTCGAGTGCAGCTTCGATCCCGAGCGCTACGCCACGATCGCGGACGTGCTGCGTTGACCGGCGAACATCTCGTGCCTCCCACCAGAGCCAAACACCTGCTGATCCTCGGGGCCGGCTCCGTCGGCAAGCGGCACCTGCGCAATTTCGCCAGCCTCGGAGCGGACGTCTCCGCGATGGATCCGCGCCTGGATCGGCTGGAGGAGGCGCGCACCGAGATTGCTCTGCGCTCGACGTTTCAAAGTCTTGACGCGGCGCTTGCGCAACCGCGTGCTTTCGATGGCGCCGTCGTCTGCTCCCCGCCGAGCGCTCACGCGAGCCAATCCATCGCCTGCCTCCTCGCCGGCCTGCCGCTGCTCATCGAGAAGCCATTGAGCCCGACTCTGTCGTCGGCAAGGGAGGTTGCCGCGGCGGCGAAGGCCGCTCAGGTGCCGGTTATCCTCGGCTATACCTACCGTTGGTGGCCGCCGCTCGCGGATCTCGGTCGCGCGCTGCGCGCCGGCGACATCGGCCGGCCGATGTCCGCGCGTTGCGTGATGAGTGCGCACCTCGCGGACTGGCATCCGTGGGAACGCTACCAGGACTTCTTCATGGCGAGCGCATCGCTCGGCGGCGGGGCGCTGCTCGACGAGAGCCATTTTCTCGATCTGATGCTCTGGTTCTTCGGGACGCCGAGTCATGTCTATGCGCGCGTGGAGAAGCTCAGCGACCTGCAAATCGACACCGACGACAACGTCGAGGCGCTGCTCGAATACGACAGCGGGTTGCGCGTCGGTATTCATCTCGATCTGTTCGGGCGGCCGCACGAGAAGAGCATTCGCGTCGGGGGCGAGCGTGGCAGCGCCGAGTGGACGTTCGATCCGAACGAGCTGCGGATAGGCACGACCCCGGAGCCGGTCTGGCGGACGCAGACCTATTCGAACCAGCGGAACGACATGTTCATTGCCGTCGCGCGAGAGTTCCTCGAGGCTCTCGACGGCAGCGCCGTCCGCACCTGCACCGTCGAGGACGGCGTGAAGGTGCTGGAGGTGATCGAAGCGATGCGCTCGAGCTCGCAGACCGGCCGGCGCGTGGCGCTCGCACAGGGGCCCGCGTGATTCGCTCGTCTGCGGTCCTCGCGATGGTGCTCGCCCGCAGCGGCAGCCGCGGGATTGCCGATAAGAACATGCGCGTCGTCTCTGGCCGGACCTTGATCGCGCGCGCGGCGGAGACGGTGGGCCGCTGCACGACCGTGGATGCCAGGATGATCTCCACGGATTCGGCAAGATACCTCGAGGAAGGCGTACGCCATGGATTGGACGGCTGGTTCGTCAGGCCGGACGAATTGGCCTCCGACAGCGCGACCGCGGTCGATACGGCGATACACGCGCTGCTCGAAGCGGAGCGGCACTACGACCGAACCTTCGACATCGCGCTCATCATCGAGCCGACGTCGCCGTTGCGCCGCCCGGAAGACATCGATGCCTGTGTCCGACTCGTCGCCGAGGATGGCGTCGATTCGGTCGTCGCGGTGAGTCCGGTCGACGCGAAGTTTCATCCGAAGAAGCTGCTGCGCATCGAGGAAGGACATCTCCGTCATTACGACGCTGGTGGCGATCAGATCACGGCGCGTCAGCAGCTCGAATCGGGGCTGTACTACCGCAACGGAATTTGTTACGCGATCCGGCGTCGTGCTCTCGTCGAGGACAAGCGCATTTTCACCGACCGGACACGGCCGTTCGTCGTTGATCGGCCGGTCGTCAACATCGACGAGCCGTTCGAGCTCGAGCTCGCCGAGTTCCTGCTGCGACGCGCGGACCCTGTCGAGCCGAAGTGATCGATGGGCAACGAGCTACTCACGCGGCAGATCGGTTGCCCGAGCTGCGGCACATTTTCTGACTTCACCGTTCGCCACCTGGCGCCGAACAGCTATCAGCAGGACGTGCCGCTCACGGTCGTCAGCTGCAACCGCTGCGGGCTCGTCTTCTTGAACCCGCAGTACACCGACGCAGCCTACCTGGATTTTTACTCGCACAGCTACTATCAGGACGTTCCTGCCGGTGCGCTCGAGAAGAACAGGGCCGAGCTCGGCAACGCGTACTTGCGGCATTACCAGGACGCGTTCTCGGCATTCGCGCGAGCGCTGACGGCTTCCGACCGGGTTCTGGACGTCGGCTCCGGGCACGGCACCTGGTTGAAGCTGCTATTTCGATTCGCCGATACGCTGGATCCCCGGAATGTCACGGCCCTCGAGCCATCGACCGGGGCCTGCGCGACGTTGCGGCGCCGGTTTCCGGCGATCGAGGTCGTCCAGGACGTACTGCCCTCGGCGAAGCTGCCGAAAGGCCGATTCGATGCCGTCATCTGCGGCGCGCTGATCGAGCACTTGACGGATCCTCTCGAAGGGCTTGTCGAGATGAACGGCCTGCTGGCGGAGCGCGGCCGCCTGTTTCTCGTGACGCCATCGGCCGAGCCGCGCAGCTTCAGGTACGGGATGAATCGATTCTTCAAGTTCGTGCACACGACTTATTTCACGACGGCAACGCTCGATAGCGTCTTGCGCAAGGCCGGATTCGAAATCGTGCAGTGTCGCGTCGATCCGGGGAACGATTTCGGCATTCTGTGGTGCCCGACGATCCTTCTGACCGCGCGCAAAGCGCGGCCCGTGCAAACGACGGTGAGGTCGCCGACCGATGCAGACGCGGCGAACGCCGCGGCCACGGCCGAGCTCTTCGCGGGCCATGTCGACACTCGCGTCGAGTCGTCCCGATGGCGCGCGCTCCGTTTGCAGCTCGCCAGGGCCCGCTATCGAATCACGATGCCTCGCTTGTAGAGTCAGTCCGAGGGGTTGCGCAACGCGGCGGCCCCGGGTCGCGGCGGCATGGAAGTTCCCGTCTCAAGGCCGCGGGGCGAGATACGCCCAGCGCTGATCCCTCTCGGAGAGGCGGGGCGCCTCGCAGGGCCACGGGATCGCAAGCAGCGGGTCGTCCCACCTCACGCCCCACTCGAGATTCGGCGCGTACTCGTCGGAGGTCATGTACAGGATTTGCGCTTGCGCGCTGACGACGCAGAACCCGTGCGCATAGCCCGCCGGAATGAAGACCGATCGGCGGTTTTCGCTCGACAGCACGACGCTGACCCACTGGCCATAGGTCGGCGAGTCCAGGGATACGTCGGCGGCGACGTCGAACACTTCCCCTTCGAGCACGCGCACCAGTTTCGCCTGGGCCCTGGGTGCGCGCTGCAGGTGCAAACCTCTGAGCGTTCCCTGCACCGACCGCGATTGGTTGTCCTGCACGAACTCGACGTCGATGCCGGCGGCGGCGAACTCCGACTTCCGGTAGGTTTCCATGAAGAACCCCCGGTGATCTTCGAAGACCGTGGGCTCGATGATGGTGACGCCCGGCAGAGTGGTGGGCTTGAATGTGAACGGCATAGAGGGCCGGGTGACTAATGAGCCTCGTCGGCGATCAGGCGGAGCAGATATTGCCCGTAGGCGCTTCCCTTCATCGACCGGCCGAGCCTTTCGAGATCGCTCGCGCTGATGTAGCGCATCCGGTACGCAATCTCCTCGGGACACCCAATCATCTGCCCCTGCCGTTCCTCCACGGCCTGCACGAAACTCGACGCCTGGATCAACGACTCGTGCGTCCCGGTATCGAGCCACGCCACGCCGCGCGGGAGGCGATCGACGTGCAACTGGCCTCGCTGGAGATACGCCTGGTTGACGTCCGTGATCTCGAGCTCGCCGCGCGCCGAGGGCCGTAATCCGGCGGCGATGTCGACAACCTGGTTGTCGTAGAAATACAGGCCGGTGACCGCATACGGCGAGGCCGGCTGTTGTGGCTTCTCTTCGAGCGCGATCGCTCGTCCGTCGTCGTCGAACGTGACCACTCCGTATCGCTCTGGATCGCGCACCTTGTAGCCGAAGACCGTCGCACCGGTCTCACGCGCCACCGCGTGGTGGAGATTGTCCGAGAAATGCGCGCCGTAGAAGATGTTGTCCCCGAGCGCGAGCGCGCTGCGGTCGCGCCCGATGAAGGCGCGCCCGATGATGAACGCCTGCGCCAGTCCCTCCGGCGCCGGCTGCACCGCATACGCGATGCGCAGGCCCAGATCCGACCCGTCACCGAGCAGCCGCTTGAACCCATCCTGTTCGTGCGGGGTGGTAATCACGAGGATGTCCTGGATGCCCGCCAGCATCAGGGTCGACAGCGGGTAATAGAGCAGCGGCTTGTTGTAGATCGGGACGAGCTGCTTGCTCACCGCCCGGGTGATGGGGTGCAGCCTCGATCCGGAGCCCCCTGCGAGAATGATGCCCTTGATCATCCGCGACCCGCCTGCCCTTGAGAGACCGCGCGCGCGTGATGAGCCAGGTGCCGGCTCAGCGCATCCTGCCATGTCGGCATGCTGATGCCGGCCGCCGCCAGCTTCGCGTTCGACAGCGCGCTGTACCTCGGACGCTTTGCCCGGAGCTGTACCGACTCGAGAGTGATAGGCCTCATGCGCAGTGGCAACCCGAGAAGGCGGGCCGCTTCCGCGGCGACCTCGGCCCAGGTGGTCGGACCCGAGTTGACGCAGTGATAGAGCCCGGCTGCAGCCCGCTCCTGCACCAGACGCCGCGTGGCCAGGGCGATGTCGGCCGTGTACCCCGGAGTGATCGTTCGATCCACGAAAACCGGCGCAGTGTCACCGCTCTCAATCTTCGTCAGGATGCCTCTCAGGCTGCCGCCGCGGCTGCCGCCCGGGCCGGGCTCGCCGAACAGGCTCTCGACTCGAAGCACATACGCGCCCGGGTGTTCCAGGGCAAACCACTCGCCGAGCAGCTTCGACGCCGCATACGCGCCGCCCGGGTTCGGCTGATCGTCTTCGACGTAGAGGCGGGTCTGGTTGCCGTCAAAGACGAAGTCCGTGCTGTAGTGCACCAGACCCGAGCCCGATTCCCGCGTCGCGCGCGCCAGCGTGCGCACGGCAAACGCGTTCAGCGCGAGCGCCGCCTGAGCATCGGCTTCCGCGCCGTCCACATCGTTGTAAGCGGCGCAGTTGACCACGACGTCCGCACCCGCCTCACCTACAGCGCGTTGCACGCGATCCGCTTCGGTGAGGTCGAGTGCGCGCCGGTCGAGCGCCACGGCCGTCGCACCGGCGGCTTCGAACTCGCGAATGATTGCGGCGGCGAGGAGCCCGCCTGCGCCGGTCACCAGGACGCGCATCAGCGGCCGAGGGCCTCCGCGATTTCCTCGACGACGGCGGCCTGCTGCGCTTCGGTGAGCTCCGGGTAAATGGGCAGGGCCAGGCTGCTCGCGGCAGCGGTCTCGGCGTGCGGGAATGCGCCCTTGGCGTAGCCGAGATCGGCGAAACATTCCTGGAGATGAAACGGCACCGGATAGTACACCTCGGTCCCGATTCCCCGCCCCGCAAGCTCGCGGCGAATACGGTCGCGATCGGGGATCCGGACGACGTACTGGTTGTAGATGTGATGGTAGCCGGCAGGCTCGGTCGGCAGCGCCACCAGGCCGGCGTCCTCCATGTCGGCGAAGAGCGCGGTATAGCGCGCAGCATTGGCGCGGCGCCCGTTCGTCCACTCCGGCAGGTGCGGCAGCTTCACGCGGAGCACTGCCGCCTGTAGAGCGTCGAGCCTGAAGTTCCCGCCGATGCGCTTGTGGAAGTACTTCGGCTCGGCGCCATGATTCCTGAGCAGCGTCACTTCGTGGGCCAGGGTCGCATCGGTGCAGGTCACCAGCCCGCCATCGCCGAATGCGCCGAGGTTCTTGCTCGGAAAAAACGAAAAGCAGCCCAGGGCACCCATCGTCCCGGCCTGTCGCTCCTTGTAACGTGCGCCGATCGCCTGCGCGGCGTCCTCGATGATCGGCACGCCCGCCGGGACGGTCACGGCCAGCAGCGCATCCATGTCTGCGCAAAGACCGTACAAATGAACGGCGACCACCGCCCGCGTGCGCGGCGTGAGCGCCGATCGCACGGCCTCGGGGTCGATATTGTAGGTGTCGGGAAGAATGTCGACCAGCACCGGGGTCGCGCCGAGCCGTGAAACGCATCCTGCGGTGGCAAAAAACGAGTAGGTGGTCGTGACCACCTCGTCGCCAGGTCCGATCCCGAGCGCCATCATCGCCGCCAGCAGCGCATCGGTTCCCGACGAAATGGTGATGGCATGAGGCGCTCCGATCGCCCGCGCCAGCTCCGCTTCGAGCGCCTCGACTTCCGGACCAAGAATGAACCGCTGGCTGTCGCACACACGCTCGATCGCGGCCAGCAACTCGGCGCGGAGCGGCTGATACTGCGCCTGCAGATCGAGCAGCGGCACGGGAGATCGCGACTGGGTCGTCATCGCACCACGATTTCGGGGATGCCCCACAGCGGCAGATCGTGACGCCGGTCCTCACCCTTGCCGTCAGGCCCCGTCCCGGTCGCGAACACGAGCTCCACGTCGCGGCCTTCGAACTTCGCCAGCGAGACCCGGATCGGGAACCATTTGCGGTCGCCTTCGCGGGCCCATGGCTGCAGGTACTGTTCGAACAGCGGCGTGAGCGTTCCGCCGTCGTTGATGAAACTCATGAACTTCACGCCGTCGCCTTCATTCTTCCATGCCTCGACCTGCATGCCGATCGACACCCACAGCCAGGCGCGCCTGGGGACGGTGAGCCGCCAGGTCAATCGGCTGGACAGGACCGGCGCCACGGCTATCGCGCGATGCGCCTCCCCTGCAAGCGTGTGATCCTCGATGAAGAACGTCCCGGCCTCGGGGATCTTCTGTGCATCGTTGAATCGCTCGATCAGATCGATCCGCTCTCGCGGTCCGCGGCATGCGGCCGCAGAGACACTCCACACCAGCAGCACCGCCACGCCGGACCACAGACTGAAGCGGGCCCTCAGGCCAAGTCGGATCAGCGGCGGCGCTCCTTCACGGCCGCGCGGGTCTCGCGATCGGTCTCCCGCCGCTTGATCGTCTCGCGCTTGTCGTGCGCTTTCTTGCCCTTGGCCAACGAGATCGCCACCTTGACATGGCCGTTCTGGAAATACATCCGCGTCGGCACCAGGGTCATACCCCTCTCGACGGTCTTACCAATCAGCTTGCGAATCTCTGCCCGGTGAAGCAACAGCTTGCGCCTGCGGGTCGGCTCGTGATCCGCGTAGCCGCGATGGCTGTACGGATTGATGTGAACGTTATAGATCCACACCTCACCGGCTTCCACGCGCGCGAAACTATCCCGCAGGTTGACGTTGCCTTCCCGGATCGACTTGACCTCGGTCCCGAGCAGCGCGACGCCCGCCTCGAAGGTCTCGAGGATATGGTAGTCGTGAAACGCCTTGCGGTTCTCGGCAACGTTCTTCTGCGCTTCCTCGCGTGCCGTCTTAGCCATGGGCCCCGGCTTCCGATCGGGTGGGTTCCCCTTTGAGGCGCGAACGCTCTTGCGCCAACCTCGCCGCCAGCCTGACCGCTTCGATCAGGCTCGACGGATCCGCGACGCCCCGCCGCGCGATGTCGAATGCCGTTCCATGATCCACGGATGTGCGCACGATTGGCAGCCCGAGCGTCACGTTCACCGCGCGGCCGAACGCCGCCAACTTCACCGGGATCAATCCTTGATCGTGGTAGCACGCCACGACGGCATCGAACTCCCGTTTCATCGCCCGAAGGAAGATGGTGTCGGCTGGAAACGGGCCGTGCACGTCGACGTCGCGCGCCCGGCAAGCCTCGATGGCAGGCCGGATCACCTCGTCGTCTTCGGTGCCAATCACGCCATGTTCGCCGGCATGAGGATTCAGGCCGGCCACCGCCAGCCTGGGACGTGGCCATCCGAACTCGGGCAGCTGCTCCGCCGCGAGCATCACGATCGATTCCAGCCGCTCGCGCGTGAGCGCTCGCGGCACGTCGGCCAGCGGGATGTGAACCGTCGCGAGGATGACCCGCAGCTCCTCGGCGTAGAACATCATCGCAAACCGTGACGCACCCGTGAGGCTCGCCAGCAGCTCCGTGTGGCCGCGCCAGGGCAGGCCGGCAGCGGCAAACGCCTCCTTGTTGATCGGCGCTGTCGCGATCGCGTCGATGCGGCCGGACATGGCATCGCCGACGGCCCGCACGATCGCATCGTACGCACACTGGCCGGCGTCCGCCGAAACCCGTCCCGCAGCGAACCGTTCGAGGTCCGACTGCGACGTCGGCCCGTAGAGGATCGGCTCACAGACCGCCCGAACGTCGGGATGCGAGGCAGCCTTCAGCGAGATCTCCGGGCCGATGCCAGCGGGATCGCCCACGGTGATGACGACACGGGGCTTAGTCATTGCCCTTCACTTGCACTTCCCGCATCCTCCGGATCCACACTTCCCGCTCCGGCATCCACCCCCCGGCCCCGTCGGATTACTGCACGATCCGCAGCCTCCTTCGTCGCCGCACCCGCCGTGCACAACGCCTTTGGCGTTGGGAAGCTCGTAGCGCAAGCAGCACTTCAGCCGACCGCACATGCCCGACAGCCTCGACGGGTTGAGGCTCAGGTTCTGCTGCTTGGCCATCTTGATCGAGACCGGCTCGAACGACTGGAGCCAGGTCGTGCAGCACAGGGGACGGCCGCACGAGCCGTAGCCCCCGAGCATCCGGGCCTCGTCTCTCACGCCGATCTGGCGCATCTCGATGCGGGTCCGGAAATGCGCGGCGAGATCACGCACCAGCTCCCGGAAATCCACCCGCCCTTCGGCGGTGTAGTAGAAGATCAGGCGCGAGCCGTCGAACAGCTGCTCGACGCGCGTCAGCTTCATCTCCAGCCCGCGCTCACGGATCTTCAGCAGGCAGATCCGATGCGCTTCCTTCTCCCGCTGCTCGTGCTTGAGCCGCGCGACGACGTCGTCGCGGGTCGCGCGCCGGACGAGACGTGCCGGCGAGTCTTCGGGCGGGGTGCGGCGCACCGCGACCGCCGGAATGCCGCGGGTGACGGTGGCCATCGCCGTGCCGTCGCTGGTCTCGACGATCACCTGCTCGCCGTGTGCCGGCGCTGCTGAAGATGGCTGCGAGCCCGTGCCGTCGAGATCGAACTCCGGCAGGAGAAAGCTGTAGGTCCGGCCCGCGGGCGTGAACTTCGCGCTGACGAATGGACGGGACGGACCGGAGCTCATTCTGGCTAGTCGCTAAGCCTAATCGTTCGCCAAGAGCTTTTACAGGAGGGGCAAGAGATCACGAGGCCTTTTCTTCAATTTCTTAAGGAAAACCTCCTGAGCTCTTGGCCCTCCTGTTAGAAGTTGAGAGCTCCAAGATCTCACACCTGGAACGCCAGCCAATCCGCGACGATCTTCGGGCTTGCATTGCGATCGAGCGCGTCCAGCGCCTTTTCGACCGCAGTGAAGGCACGCACCGCGCGATCGCCTTCGAACGCGGGCAGCAGGCGCTGCAGCGCGGGCTTCAGGTCGCCGTTCGCAAGCGCCCGGTCCTCGACATGGGCCTGCAGTACGCCGAGATCGCGCAATACCGACGACACCAGCCGCAGGCGGCGCCCGAGCTCGTCGCGATCGACCTTGTCCCGCCCGAGCGCGCGTGCCGCAGCGAGACGCTGCATGGGGTTCGACGCGTGCGCCACCGTGCCCAGCATCGACACCGCGGCCTCTCGCGCCTCGACGTAGGCCTCGGTGTCCCCCTCGAGCGCGTGCGCGAGACTCCCCTCGGCCAGGGCCGCGGCGGCGTGCGCGTCCTTCTCAGCGAAGCCATGATCTCGCATCAGCACCTGCGCAGTGTCGGCAGGGCCCAGCGGCCCGAACCGGACTCGCTGACAACGCGACCTGACGGTCGGCAGCAGCAGATCGGGCCGCGACGTCACCAGCACGAACGTCGAGGCTGCAGGCGGCTCTTCGAGCGTCTTCAGCAGCGCGTTCTGCGCCGACGCCTCCATCGCGTCCGCGTCGTCCACGATCACCACCCGTCGTCGTCCCTCGAACGGCCTGTAGGCGCTCCGCTCGATTGCCGCGCGTGCCTGATCCACCTTGATCGATCCGGTGTCGCCGGGCTCGATCATCAGCACATCGGCATGCACGCCTCGGGCGATTCGGCGGCAGACGGTGCAGTGGCCGCACGCGTCGGGTGGCGACTCCTGATCGCCGGCGGCGGGGCTCAGACAGTTGAACAGCTGCGCGAGCGAAATCGCGGCGAGCCGCTTTCCGACGCCGTCGGGTCCGGCAAAGATGAGGCTTGGAGGCAGAGAGCCGCGGACGGCCGCGCGCGCCGTCAGATCGAGTACATGGCGATGCCCGGCAAGATCACGGAATGGCATGGTCGGGTTCGAGGCATCGTATCACCGGCCACCGGATTTTTTCCGTCGCTCCTCCTCCTTCTTCTGTTCCTGCTTCCGCCGCTCCTCTTCCTTCTTGCGGTCTTCTTCGCTCTTGTCGCCGCCACCGCCCCCGAAGACACGCGACCAGAATCCTCGTTTCTTCGGGGCCGCGGGCTCTTCTCCCGGCGGCGCCGCGGCCGTGGCCGGAGCCGGCTGCGCCGCCGGCGCGCTGCCCGGGCGTTCGGGTGCTGACGGGACCGGAAGCCCGGTCGCTCCGACCGGCATCGGCGGGGGGCCGGAATCCTTGCCGAAGACCCCTGCTATCGCATCCATAAAGGAGCGCGACTCGTGGAGCGGACAGACGGTGGTCGGCTGCGTCCCCTTGACGAAATACTCGGTGTAAATCATCGAGCGGGTTTCCACCATGCCGTCGCGGTTGATCACTTCGACATGATCGCAGCCGCCGTTCGGCAGCTTGCCCGAGATCCGGCAGACGTTGGCGGAGGTCACCGCCGCAGGTCTCGCGAGCCACTCGGGCTTGTCGTTCTTGGTCGCAACTTTCATGAAGCTGCCCCACAACGGCACCGCGATCTCCCCCGCGTAGCCGTTGCGGATGATCGTCTTCGGCTGGTCGAAGCCGATCCACACACCGGTCACCAGATTGGGCGTGAAGCCGACGAACCAGGCGTCGTTGTAGTCGTTGGTCGTCCCGGTCTTGCCCGCCGCCGGCAACATGAAGCCGTTCTGCCGGGCGCGGTACGCGGTGCCGGCATTGATCACATCCTGCAGCATGCTCGCCATCAGGAATGCGGTCGCCTCGCTCACGGCACGATCAGCCTTCGCCGGATCGTCGAACAATACTTTGCCGTCGCTGTCTTCCACGCGCCGGATCAGGACCGGCCGCCGCACGATCCCGCCATTCGCGAAGGCGCCGTAGGCGGCGGTCAACGAGCTCAATGTCACCTCGCCGGCGCCGAGTGCCAGTGACGGCACACTCGGCGGCGTCCCGACATTGAGTTTCTTCGCGTAATCGACGGCCGTGCGGATGCCCACCGTGTTCAGCAGCTGCACCGCCGCACGATTGCTCGACGTCCGCAGCGCCGTGCGCAGGGTCATCGAGTCGGCTTCACTGTGCTCGTCCTCGGGCACCCACTCACCCTGCGCCGTCAGGATCGGGTCGTTGAGCCCGCTGATGACCGAGGCCGGCGACTGACCCGACTCGATCGCAGCCGCGAACACGAACGGCTTGAACGCCGAGCCCGCCTGACGCTTCGCCTGGATCGCGCGATTGAAACGGCTCTCGTTGAAATCGCGGCCGCCGACCAGCGCCCGAACGTAGCCGGTCTTGGGATCGAGTGCGACCAGCGCGCCCTGGAGGTAGTCGGGGGCCTCGCCTTCCTTGACCCTGGCCACCTTGGCACGCGGCGGGTGCGGGAAGCTCTTGCGGCTCTCGATCTCCTGCAGGTTCTTCTCGACGAGCGTTTCGGCCGCGGCCTGCAGATCCATGTCGATCGTCGTGTAGACCTTCAGGCCTCCCTGCGACACCCGCGGCCACCCGAATTTTTCGACCAGCTCCCGGCGAACGGTCTCCTTGAAGTACAGACCGGAGCTCTCGTTGACTTCGAGCCCGTTGACCAGCTTCACCGGCGCCGTCCGCGCCTGCTCGGCCGTCTTCGCATCGATCACGCCTGACGAGACCATCGTCTGCAGCACGACGGCCCGCCGTGCCAGGGCTCGATCGAGATTTCCGCTGGGCGCGTACGCAGACGGTGATTGAATCAAGCCGGCGAGCAACGCGCCTTCGTCGAGCGTCAGATCGGACGCGCTCTTCCCCAGATATCCCCGGGCGGCCGCCTCGACGCCATAAAAGCCGTCCCCCAAATACACCTTGTTCAGGTACATCTCGAGGATGTCGTTCTTCTGATACTCACCCTCGATATAGCTCGCGAGAATGATTTCCTTGAGCTTCCGGCGATAGGTTTTGTCCCGGCTGAGAAAGCTCTGCCGCGCGAGCTGCTGGGTAATCGTGCTGCCACCCTCGGCCCGGCGGCCCGCCTCGAGGTTCCGCAGTACGGCGCCGGCGACCCGGATGGCATCCACGCCGCTGTGCTCGTAGAACCGCTGGTCCTCGACCGAGATCACCGCCTTAATCAGGTTTGGCGACATCTTCGCCAGTGGCAGCTCGATCCTCTGCTCCTTGAAGATCGTGAAGGCGTGCCTGTCGTGCGCGTCGAACAGTGTCGTGGCCTGGGCCATGTCGCCCAGACCACTGATGGCATCGCGCCTGGGCAGGCCGGCCGTGATATCGAAACTGAACCATGCCGCGGCACCGGCAGTAAAAAATGATACGACCGCAAGCGCGGCGATCAAAGACGTCAGCAGGACCGGTCGGCCGGCCAGGACTTTCCGGTGTCCCCGCAGAAACGCTGGAAGCTGCACGCGCGGGATGACGCAAGATACGCGCCGCCAGAGGGTCATGAGAGAATTACCGCTTTCTTCGGACTAGTTTACGCATGACGAGACGAATCCTGTCGCTGCCGGTGGTCATCGTGGTGGCCTCCGTGGCCCCGCCAGGACCCAGGAGACCATAGTAGGTCATGATCCGATCGCTTGGGTTCCTGCTCGCCTGCACAGTCGCCTTCGCCGCCCCACCCGTCATTCGCCACGCTCAGCCGTCCGCGCCGGTCGACGAACCACGCCTGATCAACCAGTCGGCCGACCCGTTGCTCGCCCCGTTTCGGTTCCGATCGATCGGACCGGCCAGCATGGGCGGCCGAGTCGACGACATCGCGGTCTCCGAAACGGATCCCAACATTATCTATGTCGGCTACGCGGCCGGCGGTGTGTTCAAGTCGGAGAACAACGGCACCACCTGGCAGCCGGTGTTCGAGGAGTACGCAACCGCGTCGATTGGTGACATCGCGATTCATCCCACGAACCCGGACATCGCCTACGTGGGCACTGGTGAAGCGAACAATCGGCAGACGTCATCGTTCGGAGACGGCATCTACAAGACGACCGATGGCGGCCGGACATTCCAGAACGCGGGCCTGCGCGAGACGCAGACGATCGCGCGGATCGTGATCGATCCACGTAATCCCGAGACCGTCTACGTGGCGGTGCCCGGGCATCTCTTCGGGCCGAACAAGGAGCGTGGCGTCTACAAGACGACGGACGGGGGGAAGAGCTGGACCAACGTCAAGTTCATCGACGAGCACACCGGGTTCACCGACATCGCGATCGATCCGTCGAATAGCAGCATCCTCTACGCGGCGAGCTATCAGCGGCGCAGGATGGGCTGCTGCTTCAACGGCGGTGGCCCCGGCAGCGCGCTGTGGAAGACGACCGACGGGGGTCGGTCGTGGACGAAGCTGACCAGCGGACTGCCGCCCGGCACATGGGGACGAATCGCGCTCGACGTGTCGCGCTCGAATCCCAACGTCGTCTACGCACAGATCGAGGCTGGCAACGTCGGCCAGCCGATGACGACCGGCGCCACCGACCTCGGCGCCGCCACCGAGAGCACGCCTGCTGGCGCCGCGGCGGTTCCCGGCGCACCACCGTCAACAGCGCAGTCGGGCGCCGTGGCCGGTGCGACGGCGACGCCCCAGCCCCAGGCCGGCCCGCCGGGCGGCGGTGGTCGCGGCGCCTACAACTGGTGCAACAACGCCGGCCCTGACCGCGGCTTTGGCCGCGGCGCGCAATCCGGGTCTCCGCGAACGCCCCCGCCGCTGGATCCTGTCCGCGGAGGCATCTTCCGGTCCGACAACAAGGGCGCAAGCTGGACCCACATCAGCAACTGCAACGCGAGACCGATGTACTTCAGCCAGCTGCGGATCGATCCGGGCAGTGACAGGAACATCTACGTCGCAGGGCTCCCGGTGGCGAAGTCGCTGGACGGCGGCCGTACGTTCGCCACCCTCGACGAGGCGGGCGGACACAGTTCACCGGGGCACGTCGATCAGCACGCGATCTGGATCGATCCGAAGAATCCGAGACACCTCCTGATCGGCAACGATGGCGGACTCAACGTGAGCTGGGATCAGGGGCGGACGTGGGACTTCATCAACACGATGGCGACCGCCACGGCCTACTGGGTCAGCGCCGACATGCGCCGTCCGTATTTCGTTTACGCGGGCCTGCAGGACAACGGCAGCTGGGGCGGCCCCAGCGCGACGCGCAGCGCCAACGGCATCCTCAACTCGGACTGGTTCGGCGTTGGCGGCGGCGACGGATTCCAGACCGCCGTCGATCCCACCGACTACAACATCGTCTACACGGAGTCGCAGGACGGAAACACGAACCGGTACGATCTTCGGAACGGACGCGTGCAGAGCATCCGGCCGCGCGCGGCGGCATTCGGTCGCGGTGGACGCGGCGGCACGGGCCCGCTTCCGGGCGGCGGACGCGGCACCGCAGGCAATGTCCTGAACGCAATTCCCGCAGACCAGTACCGTTTCAACTGGAACACGCCGTTCCAGCTCTCCCCGCACAACCCGAGCATCGTCTGGCTCGGTGGAAACCGGCTGTTCAAGTCCTACAACCGCGGCGACAGCTGGACGGCGAGCGAAGACCTCACCAAGCAGATCGATCGCAACGTCGTCTCGATCATCGGTGTACAGGGAAACCGCACCATGCTGTCGAAGAACGACGGGGTCGTCGCCTACAGCACGATCGTCTCGCTGTCGGAGTCTCCGGTCATTCCCGGCGTGGTGTGGGTCGGCACCGACGACGGCAACGTGCAGGTGAGCAGGGACGGCGGAGTGAGCTTCACCGAGGTCGGCAGGAACGTGCCGGCCCTGCCGCCCAATCATCTGTATTGGATTTCCCGAATCGAGGCGTCGCACTTCGACGCGGGCACTGCCTACATTTCGGTTGACGGGCATCGTTCCGACGACCTGAAGCCGTACCTGTTCGTCACTCGCGACTACGGTCAGACCTGGGAATCCCTGATCGGCAATCTGCCGGAGAACGGTTTCATCCAGGTCGTCCGCGAGGATCCGCGCAATCGCGATCTCTTGTACGTCGGTACCGAATTCGGGGTGTTTGCGTCGACGGACGGCGGCAAGACCTGGAATCGCTTCATGAACAACCTGCCGACGGTGCGCGTGGACGACATCCTCGTGCATCCGCGCGAGAACGACCTGATCGTCGCGACTCACGGCCGCGGCCTCTGGATCGCGGACGACATCACCGCGCTGCAACAGGCGACGGCCGACGCGCGTGCGCAGGAGGTCGTGCTGTTCGACCTCCGGCCCACGGTGTTGTGGCTGACCGATCGGCAGCGCGGCCAGTACACGGGCGGCCAACGCCATTTCACAGGTGAGAACGCGCCTCGCGGTGCGGCGATCAGCTACTACCTCAAGGACGTCCCTGCGGACAGCGTGAAGATCACGATCAGCGACGTCGGCGGCCGCGTGATCCGCACGCTCGACGGCACCAGGCGCGCCGGGATCAATCGCGTCCTGTGGAACCTCTCACTGACGCAGGCGGGCCAGGATCCCGCCCCTGGCCGGGGCAGCGCCGCAACCGCACAACCCGGCACGTACACGGTGACGCTCGAAGCGGCAGGCAAGAAGGTGTCGAAGGCGCTGACGCTGCTCGAAGACGTGTGGATGCGGGAGGAAAGATAGTCAGTAGCCAGTTTCCAGTTGCCAGTTTCCAGCAGAATCCGTCGAAGAGACTGATGAAGCTCTTACTGGCTACTGGAAACCGGGAACTGGGAACTACCGACTAATTCGCAGCGGCACCAGCGTCTCGACCCGGTCGGCTGGCGTGCGCGCCGCGATGGCGATCAGGAACTCGCCGGTGGCGAGGCTCGACAGCGGCAGATCGAGGCGGAAGCCGCCGGTCTCCCCTTCGGGATGAATCGGCAGTTCCGCGAGCGTGGTGCCGCGCGGGCCGACGAGTTGTGCGGTCACCTCGGCATCGGCGGCCCCGGTGCCGTACGGCGCGACCCGCACGAGGAGACGATCGGACCGGGAGAAATCACGACCCGCGAAGGCGACCGGTTCGGGTCCTGCATTCAGAGCCCTGAACTCCGAGGCGCTGCGCGCTCTCGAGACCACCGGGGTCGTGAGCGCGAGCGTGGTCTTTGCCAGATCGGGCACGGTGACGGCCCGCTGTTCGCGGTCGATCATCTCCCCGGTGCTGTCGCGAATCGTGAAATCGAGCTGCACCTGACCGGCTGGCGCCTTGAACGATGCCGGCGCGTCCTTCAGGACGCCCTCGTACAGCTTCTGCGCTCCGCTCGTGGCGGTCACCAGCACGCTGGACGCAGCGCCACGTCCTTCGATCCCGGGGCGAGGTGCCCAGGCGATGTTGATGGCGCACTCATCAGCGGCGGCCGGCGCCAACCCGATCCAGAAATCGGCCGGCCGGCGTGAGTTGTCCGGCGTCAGCTCCTTGAACGCCTTTGCCACCGACGAGGGCAGCGCCGCGGCGAGGGCAACGGCGCGTGCACGATCCAGGTCGGCGCCGCGCGGGGCCCAGTAGCCGTTGCGTGCTCGCACCTGTACTCCGCCGTGTTTGACTTTGACCTTGATCTCACGGAACTTCCCGTCGAGTTGCGCGTCTTTCGGCGAGTAGCCGAGGAGGTAGAACGCGCTCGAGGTCAGGACGACTTTCCGCAGCGCGGCATTGAAATCGTTGCTCACGATAGCTTCCGCGCCGGTCGAATCCGCGAGCGACGCCAGCATCGCGGAGACGCCGCCGAAACCGGCGCCACCGGCCTGCAGTCCTCGCGGATCGACGGTATAGATCGCGGTGTTGTTGTCGTTGGCGGTGCGAATCAGATCCGAGACGACGCGAATCGTGTCCTGGCCGAGGCGGCCGAGACTCTCGCTGACGAACATGACCGCCTTGCGGCCCTGGCGCAGCGTCCCGAGGTGCATGATCACGCTCTTCAGGGCCGTGGCCGTGACCTGCGCTCGAATCCGCTCGACGTCCTGGCCGTTGCGAAGATGCGCCTCTTCGATCGCGCTCCGCGCCGGCACGTAGAGGCCGCGGCGCCCGCGCAACAGGTGAACTCGATCGGCCAGCGCGCGGCGATCGCGCGTGAAGCGCAGCGCGTCTACCGGCGTCAGCTGATCCATCAGCGCGACCAGATCGGTGGGTCCGAACGCTTCCAGCACGAAGTGCGTGAGCTGATCGCGCGCGCGCACGGCGCTGCCAAACTGATCGATGTGATACTCGTCCCAGAAAATCACGAACACCCGCACGTCGTCGCGGGCTGCCTCGGTCGCGGCGTGCTGCGGCGAGCGGATCGGGAGGGAGAGATCGTCGGTCGGCTGCCCGTTGGCGTCGACGAGCTTGAACGACGTGATTGACTGGACCTCGCCGTTCTCGCGCAGCTCGAAATCGTCGGCAGTGAGATTGCGGACCGGACGGCCGTCCTTGTCCATGACCGACACGTCGACCCTGACGACATTCGTGCCGCTGCGGAAGGTGGGACGAGGCTGGTCCTGATCGACCGCCTGCTGTTCGCCGGCGGGCTGGGTCTGGGTCGTCGCTGGCTGACCACTACCCTGCTGCTGCCCCGCCTGTTGTCCGCCGCCTTGTTGCCCGTACGTACTGACAGTCAAAAGGCCGACAGCCCATACGCACGCAATCAGGGCGTGGCGAGGCATGGTGAGGAAATCCTAACACGGTGCGTGGCTCCGGCGGAGGCCGGACCCACGCACTTTCACGCTTACTGTCGCGGGGCGTCCTGGCCTTCTCCCCTGGGCCCGCGCCGATCGGCCGGAGCCTTCGACAGGCGCTCCCGAATCTTGGCGCGCTGCTCAGCCGTCAGGACCTGCGCGATCTTCTGCTCGGTCGCGATCTGCCTGGCCAGCCGTACGCTCTGCGATTCCGCCAGCTGCTGCTGGAGCGACGCGATCTTCTGGGGATCGGGGTTGTCGGCAAAGACCTCCGCCTGCAGCTCGCGCCGCAGTTGCCCTTCGCTCGACTGACCCTGCTGGGCCGACTGCTCGGCATCCCGAATGGCTTTGATCGCCGCCTTCTGCTCCTCGGTCAAATCGGCGCCGCGAAGCAATGCGACACCCGCGCCCGGACCGCCGCGAGGCCGCTGCCCTTCGGGACCGCGCGCGGGCGGCTGCGCACCCGAGAATGTATATGCCGCAAGACCGAGCACGCTGGTCATCACCACACTCAATGCGAATCGTTGCATCTGGGGTTCTCCTCTTGCCGTAGCTGGTCGCCCGTACCCTCGCGACCAGCGGAGGCGGGCTGCCATCTGCCTTTTTGAACGGGTGACCGGTGGCAGGGGGATGGCCTCGGCGTGAAAAAACCGTGGCGCCCCGGATGCGGCCATTTCCGGGGAAATTGGACGTTACACTGATTCCAGTCCATGGATGCTCCACGCCCGAAGACCGCGGCCCGCGTCCTCCTCGTCGAGGACGATCCGAACATCCGCGAGCTCGTCGAGCTGCACCTCCAGCTCGAGGGTTTGACGGTTGTCTCGAAGAGCGACGGCAACGACGCGCTCGCCCTCGCCCGCAGCGACACGTTCGAGCTGATCGTCCTCGACCTGATGCTCCCGGGCCTGGATGGCGTGACGCTGTGCCGCGCGATTCGCCGTGATTCTCGTAATACCGACGTGCCCATCCTGATGCTTACCGCCCGGCGCGACGAAGTGGACAAAGTACTCGGGCTCGACAGTGGCGCCGACGACTACCTGACCAAGCCCTTCGGGGTCCGCGAACTGGTCGCGCGGGTCCGCGCGTTGCTCCGGCGCCGGCGGCGGCCGATCGCCGGGGAGCACGCGCCCGCCGTGCAGGCGGGTCCGCTGCTCGTCGAACCGGCACGCCGTCAGGCCAGGCTCGGCGATCGCGAAATCGAGCTGACCGCGCACGAGTTCGAGCTCCTCTACGTGCTCGCCGGCAATCGGGGCATCGTGTTCAGCCGCGACGCCCTCGTCCAGCGGGTGTGGGGGGAAGACACGCACATCACGGTGCGGAGCGTGGACACGCTGGTGAAACGCCTGCGCCGCAAGCTCGAAAGGGACCCGGCGGATCCTCAATACATCCTTACGGTCTGGGGATCCGGCTACAAGTTCGCCGATGCCTGAATCCATCTGGTTCCGCAGCCTCTACTGGCGCATCGCGATTGGCTTCGTCGCGATGCTCGCCGTCGTCCTGTTGTTGCAGGCTGCGCTGTTTCTCTGGCTGACCGGCCGTTTTGCCGAATCGAACCGGACACCGCAGCAACTGGCGGACGAAGTGGCGCGTGACCTGTCGGACGTGTTGACCGAGAATCCGGGGCTCGACCTCGAACGCCACGTTCGTGAACGGTATGGCGACGTGAAGCAGGCGTTCGCGGTGATCCTCCGCGATGGCCGCCGGACCGCGAATCGCGGCTCGGTGCTCCCGCCGAACTTCGGCGAGCGGCGGGGCCGCGGAGGACCGCCGCCATTCGGTGAAGGTCCCGGCATGAGACCGGGGCCCGTTGGGCCACCCGAGCCGGATCGGCAACATATCGAGCCGCCGCCCGACGAACGCGGTCAGCCTCCCCCCGACTTCGCACGACGGCGAGGCCGGGGCGGCCCGCCCCCCGGCGCCCCCCACATCGCCCCCATCGTCGTGAACAGCGCCCAGGTCGGCCACGTGGCCGTGCCTTCCGGTCCGCCGCCGCTGCAGGTGGCATTGCGCGAGCTCGGTCCGACGCTGACGTGGTCCGGCCTGGCGCTCCTCGGGATCGGATCGATGACAGTGGCGCTCGTGATCTTTGGTCCGGCGCGCAAGCGGCTCCGATCGCTCGAAACGGCGGCGCGCGCCCTCGGACAGGGGCAAACCGACGTCCGGGCCGACGACCGCGGCGGCGACGAAGTCAGCGTGCTGGCCCGGACGTTCAACGGCATGGCGGCAGAGCTCCAGGCGCGCTCGACAGCCCTGGCGGCGTCCGATCGCGCACGACGACAACTGCTCGCAGACGTCTCTCACGAGCTGATGACGCCGCTGACCGCGATCCGCGGCTACACCCAGACGCTGGCGATGCCTGGCCTTGCCGTGGATCCGCCGACCCGTGCCCGCTACTTCGACATCGTCGATCGCGAGACCTACAAGCTCGAGGCGATCATCGGTGACCTGCTCGATCTGGCGAAGCTCGAGGGAGGCGGCAGCACGCTCTCGATCGAGCCGGTCGCGGTCGCCGACCTGTTCGATCGCATCGCCGAGCGTCACGAGCCCACGCTGCGTGCCCGCAATATCACGCTCGAACAACACGTGCCCGACGACCTCGAGCTCGACGCCGACGTGCAACGCCTCGAGCAGGCGTTGCAGAACGTCGCGTCGAACGCGCTCCGGCACACGCCGGACGGCGGCCGCGTCGAGCTGCGGGCCGAGCCGGCAGGCTCGCACGTACGGATCAGTATCCGCGACACGGGCCCGGGCATCCCGCCGGACCATCTGCTGCACATCTTCGATCGCTTCTACAAGGCGGATCAGGCCCGGACCGCGACGAGCGCTGCTTCCGGGAGCGGTCTCGGCCTCTCCATCGTGCGCGCGATTGTCCAGCGCCACGGCGGCTCCGTCAGCGCGGCGAATGCGGCTGACGGAGGAGCGATCTTCGACATCCTCCTGCCGGCGGAACGACCCGACTCTAACCTGTAAGCACTAGAGCCGGCAGGCCAACCTTGACGCAGCCAAGGGCTGCCCGTAGGCTGTCCCTTTCGCGGCGCCATCCCGCCCCGATACCCATGCTCCGAGGCCCTTCACTTCCGCCTAAAGGCGGAAGCCACACTGCATCTCATCGCACTCGGGTGGCTTCTCATCGCACTCAGGTGGCTTCCGGCTTTAGCCGGAAGGCTGCAGCAGCAGCCACACTGGCACTCATCTGCGTCGTCGCATTGGCGACAATGTCGGCGCAGCCGAAGGGTACCGGATCGTTGCCCACCTTCACCGACGTCACCCAGCAAGCCGGCATCACGTTCCGTCACGAGAGTGGCGCGTTCGGAAAGAAATACCTGCCGGAGACGATGGGTGCCGGGGGCGCATTCTTCGACGCCGACGGCGACGGCGCGCAGGATCTCGTATTCGTCAACTCCATGTCCTGGCCGGGGCGGCCGGCGAAGAAATCGCTGCTCGCCCTCTATAAAAACAATCGCGACGGCACGTTTACCGACGTGACCGCGGCCTCCGGTCTCGGCGTGCAGACCTACGGCATGGGTGTGGCCGCCGGCGACTACGACAATGACGGCAAGACAGACCTCTACGTCACCTCGCTCGGCCGCAACCGCCTGTTCCACAACCTTGGCGGGTTTCGCTTCGCGGACGTGACCGACGCCGCCGGCGTCGGCAGCGACGGGTTCTCGACGAGCGCGGCCTGGTTCGATTACGACCGCGACGGCCGGCTCGACCTCTTCGTGGCGCACTACATCGACTGGGTGATGGAGAAGGATCTCTATTGCACGCTCGACGGCAAGACGAAGTCGTATTGCACGCCCGAGTCGTACAAAGGACAGAGTCCTGCGCTGTTCAGGAACCTTGGCAACGGAAAATTCGAAGACGCGACCAGGAAAGCCGGCGTGCTCGATCCGACCGCCAAGGCGCTGGGCATCGCGCTGCTCGATCACAACGGCGACGGCTGGCTGGATCTGTTCGTGGCCAACGACACGCAGCCGAACCGGCTCTACGAAAACAAGCAGAACGGCACGTTCACCGACATCGGCGGCGCCGCCGGCGTGGCGTTCAACGAGGCCGGTGTCGCGCGTGCGGGCATGGGCGTGGATTCAGCCGATTACGACGGGTCCGGGCGGCCGAGCCTGGTCATCGGGAACTTCTCGAACGAGATGATCGCGCTCTACCAGAACGAGGGCAAAGGCCTCTTCATAGACGAGGCGCCGTCGTCGACCATCGGCAAGACGTCGCTGCTCACGCTCACATTCGCCTGCTTCTTCTTCGACTACGATCTCGACGGCCGGCTCGACATCTTTGCGGCCAACGGTCACGTCGCCGACGACATCAGCCGCGTGCAGCCGCGCGTGACCTACGCGCAGGCGCCGCACCTGTTCCGCAACCTCGGAAACCGGCGCTTCGACGCGGTCACCGCTTCGTCCGGAGCCGCGCTGCAGCAGGTGATGGTCGCGCGCGGCGCGGCCTACGGCGACTACGACGGCGACGGCGACCTCGACCTGCTCGTCACCACCAACAACGGCCCGGCCCGGTTGCTTCGGAACGACGGTGGCGAGCGCAGCTCCCGGCTGCGGGCGCGGTTCGTCGGCACCAGGTCGAATCGGGATGCCATCGGCACCTTTGCCCGCGTGACCACACCTTCGGGGACCTCGCCGTGGCTGATGGTGAAGACCGGATCCAGCTATCTGTCGCAGAGCGAGCTGCCGCTCACCTTCGGTCTGGGCGCTGCCGACAAGGTGACCAGGATCGAAGTGAAGTGGCCTGACGGCCGCAGCGTGACCCTGGCAGGGCTCGAGCCGAACACGTCAGTGACGATCGAAGAAGGCAAAGGGATCGTCTCGCGGACACCCTTCGGCGCCCCACGTCCCCGCGGTCCGGGTTCGCGATGACACCGCGAGGCAAGACGTTCGCGGTCGTTGTCGGGGTTGCGACGGTCGCTGCTGCCCTGGCGCTCCTGGCTCAGGCGCCCGCGCCAACGCGTCCCACTCAACCGCCAACGGCGGTGATGTCCCGTGAAAATGCCTACCGCGCGAACAACATCGGCGTCGCCCGGCTCGAGCAGTACGACTTCCCCGCCGCGACTGCCGCCTTCCGCCGCGCCCTGGAGACCGATCCGGCGCTGACCATCGCCCGGGTCAATCTCGGCATCGCGCTGTTCTACGGCGGCGATCAGGAAGGCGCCCGCAAGGAGCTCGAAAGCGTACGCAGCCCCATGGCCGATCGGCCACAGGTGGAGTACGTCCTCGGACTCATCGCCCGGAGCGCCGACCGCACCGATGATGCAATCGAGGCGTTCACGCGCGTCCGGAAGCTGGATCCAACTGACGTTGGGGCGGCGATCAACCTGGGTCAGCTCCTGGTGCAGACGCGGCGATTCGACGAGGCGATCAAGCTGCTGCGGCCGGCCGTGGAAGCCGAGCCCTTCAACGCCACTGCCGCCTACGGCCTCGCGACCGCACTGGTGCGGAGCGGTGCCAGCGACGAGGGCCGCGCCGCCATGGACAAGTTCCAGAAGCTTCGCGAGAGCGGTTACGCGGTGACGTTCTCGCAGGCGTACCTCGAACAGGGGCGGTACGCCGAGGCAATCGCATCGACGGGCGCCGAGCCCGGCCTCGTCAGCGACGCGGTTCCTGACGTGACGTTCGCGGACGGCGGCGTCGTGCCTGCGCAAGCGGCAGCCGGCGGGCCCGGCGGCGTATCCCTGGCCGATCTCGATGGCGACGGAGACCTGGATCTGATCGATGCGGGCGCGAATGGCCTGCGCCGCTACCGGAACGATGCCGGACGCTTCAGCCCGGTGCCGCTGGATGCGGCGATCGCAGGCGCCGCAGAGGCCGTTGTTGGCGGTGATGCCGACAACGACGGTGACGCCGATCTGCTCGTGCTGCGATCGTCGGGGATCTCGTTGTTACGGCAGGAGCCGAAGCAGGCCTTCGTCGACGCGACCGCGGCGGCCGGCCTTGGCGGCGTTGCCGGAGGGGTACGCACCGCAGCGTGGCTCGACGCCGATCACGATGGCGATCTCGATCTCCTGGTAGGCGGCCCGTCTTCCCCGACACGGCTGCTCCGCAACAACGGCAAGGCAGTGTTCGAAGACGTGACCGCCACGGCGCTCCCGGGCGTCCCGGACATCGCGGCCGTCGTGCCGACCGACTATGACAATCGCCGGGACATCGACTTGTTGCTGATGCGACCGTCCATGCCGCCGGCGCTCTACCGCAACATGCGCGACGGCACGTTCAAGGACGTCGCGCGCGAGGTCGGCCTTGGCTTCGATGGGTCGGCCCCCGTCGCAGCCGCCGGCGACGTCAACAAGGATGGCTTCGTCGATTTCTTTTTTGGGCGGACCGGTACGCCCGGCCAGTTCGCGCTGAGCGACGGCCGCGGACGCTACACCGTGAGCGCGGCCGACCCGTTGACTTCCCCGGCTTACGCCGCGCAGTTCGTGGACTACGACAACGACGGACTGCTCGATCTGCTTGTAGCTACACCGGCGGGACTCCGCGTGTTGAGGAACCTCGGCAGCCGCTGGATGGACGTCAGCGCGAAGGCCAGCGGACTCGGCCCCACGCCGGTGGGGGTGCTCGCCATCGCAACCGGCGACGTCGATGGCGATGGAGACACCGACGCGCTCGTGCGGACACAGGCCGGCATTCGATTCCTGAAAAACGAGGGGGGCAATCGTAACCGCTCGGTGCGAGCCCAGCTCGCCGCGAGGGTCAGCAACCGCAGCGCCGCCGGCGCGAAGATCGAAATGCGCGCTGGCAGCCTCCGCCAGCGCCTCGAAACCTACTCGGCGACACCCGCTCCCGCTCCGGCGGATGTTTCGTTCGGACTCGGAGACCGCGCCGGCGCCGATGTGATCCGGGTGCTGTGGCCTTCCGGAATCCTCCAGGCCGAAGCGGCATCCATCACGCCCCCGGCCACCCCGCTCACCGGGACGATCAAGATCGAGGAGCTGGATCGCAAACCGTCCTCGTGCCCGTTCCTGTTCACGTGGAACGGCGAGCGTTTCGAGTTCCTGACCGATTTCCTCGGCGGTGGCGAGATGGGCTACTGGCTCGCACCCGGCGTGCGCAACACACCCGATCCCGACGAGTACGTGCGGATTGCCGGCAGCAAGCTCGCGCCACGAGATGGACGGCTCGACCTGCGGTTGACCAACGAGCTCGAGGAAGCCGTGTTCCTCGATCGCGCCGAGCTGGTTTCAGTCGTCCATCCGATCGGGACCGAGGTGTATCCGAACGAGGGCCTGACGCCGTCGCCCGAACCACTGCGGTTGTTCGTCACTCGTAGCGAGCAGCCGCTGGTCGATGCACGGGACGAGCACGGACATGACGTGCGGGATCGGCTGGCGCGGATGGATCGCCGATACCCGGACGACTTCGCGATCGAGTCGCTGCGAGGCTACGCCGCGGAGCACACGTTGACGTTGACGTTGCCGGCCGCGCCGTCCAGCGGGCGGCGTGTGCTGCTCATGACCGGGTGGACCGACTACGCGTTCTCCGGCGACAACGTCGCCGCGCACCAGCGCGATTTGCGCATGGTACCGCCGATGCTGCAGGTGCCGGACGGGCCCGGCCGCTGGCGCACCGTCGTCGAGGACATCGGCTTCCCGGTGGGACGGCCGCAGACCGTCCCGGTCGATCTCACGAACATCCTTCCACGCGATGCCACGATGGTTCGCATCGTGACGACGATGAGGGTGTATTGGGATCGGATGGCTGTGGGCGTCACCGATGAAACGGCGACGCCGACACTGACGCGGCTCGAGGCGAGCACGGCGACTCTCCGTTGGCGCGGCTTCTCGGCCGAGCGCACACCGGACGGTCGCGAGCCGTTCGGATACGACTACGACGCGGTCAGCGCGCACTCGCCCTGGAAGGTCCTGCCCGGCCGTTATACGCGGTTCGGCGACGTGCGGGAGCTGCTCCGCAAGACCGACGATTTTTTCGTGGTCTCACAGCCGGGCGACGAGATCGCGTTGACCTTCGATGCCGCTGCGCTGCCTCCCCTCCCGACGGGTTCGACCCGGACCTTCCTCCTCTACGCCTCGGGTTACAGCAAGGAGATGGATCTCAACTCGTCCAGCCCTGACGAGCTCCTGCCGCTGCCGTTCGCGGCGATGAAGGCGTATCCGTATGCCACGGGCGCCGGCCCGCGACTGACGCCGGCGCGACAGCGCTACCTCGATGAGTTCCAGACGCGCATCGTGCCGCGCGCGCTGCCGCCGATTGAGTTAATTGGTCGGTAGTGGGGTTGAGTGGGCGAGTGGATCAGCGTTTATGCTGATCCAGTCCGCCACTTAACCCCACTGCTCGACCCGCGATTCCGCGAGCCCGCGAGCCCGCGAGCAGCGACTCTGTGAAACCTTGATGACACCGCAACACGGTGTGGGACCCCCGCGTATCATCGCCGGTATGCCCCGGCTGCGGCCATCGTTTACCCGCCGAAGCGCACGCGAAGGCGGGCCCTTCAGCCCGACATCGCTTCTCGCCCTCGGGGTCGTCGAGCGCGCGGCGCTCGATGCGCCGGATCGGAAGGCGGCACTCTTCAGGCTCGAAGTTCCGGCGGATGCGTTCAAGCCGGGCCTCTACACCTGCCAGGTGAACGTGATTGACGCAGCCGCGGGAAAGTTCGTGTTTCCGCGGCTCGCCATGCTAATCAGATGATTTCCAAGCGTGCTTTGAACAGGAGGGCCAGGAGTAATCACAAAAACTCCTGAACTCCTGGCCCTCTTGTTACTAGACCAGCGGTTTTCCGGCCCCGCTAATCGGTCTTCCTGACGCGCCCGGCGACCAGGTTGATTCCCTGCTCCCGGGTGAGGGAGACGTTCAACGAGGTCGTGTCCCCGCGCCGCACCCGGACCTCCGCAGCGTAGGTGCGATAGCCGTCCTTGCGCACTTCGACCTTGTGCGTGCCTTCCGAGAGTTGCAGCGTGATGCTGCCTGCCTCCGGTGACTTCCAGGGCTCACCGTCGACGATCACCTCCGCGTCGAGCGGCTGCACCCGCACGGAGAGCGAGCCGTACTCGCCAGACTCGGCGCCCCGGCGCGGAGAAGGCACCGGCTCGCCCGGACGTCGCTGGACATCCTCGGGAGGATACTCGTCGCGTGATGGTCGAGACGGCGTCCGCGTGCGAGCGGGAACAGGCCGCGCGTCTTCCGGCTGGCCTGGCGCGAGGGGCTGCAACACGTGCGCGAGCCGCAGCGTCGCGCCCGGACGGAACAGCACGTTCTCACGGTAGGTCTGGTAGCCCTTCAGATAAACCGTGAGCTCGTGTTCCCCGGGGGCGACGTTCAGGCGCTGGGCCCAGCCGTCGAAGTCGTCCACCAGGCCCACGAAGTGGCCGTCGATGAAGACCTCGGCGTGTCGCGGTTGAATCTGAATCCGGGCCGAGCCGCCATAGTCCCAGTAGTAGCCGGGATACGGATAGGCAGCCGGGTATGGGTAACCATACCCGTACGGATACCCGTAGTACGGATATCCGAATGCGCCGTACCAGCCGACCGAGCCATACCAGCCGAAGCCTACCGACAGGCCGAACGCCGGCCCGTAATAGTACGGGCGGTAGTATCCGTAGTACGGCCGGTAATAACCGCCGTAATAGTAGGGTCGCGCGTACCCTCCATATCCGGCATGCCGGACGGCTGGCCGCGGAACGGCGCGGTGCTGCGCAGACAGGTCCGCAGGCATCACTGCGGGTGCAGCGATTGCGGCCAGCAGAATGAGGGACCGTGTTGTTGACTTCACCTGAACCTCCCGACCAGAAGACACATCAGCTCAGGAGCAATGAAAATGCCACCGATCGATGGCGGAGTTTCGCGGGTGCGCGAAGGTCACGCCGTCCGGTTTCAGTGAACATCCGTGATCTCCAGCGGACACATCGACACGGCAGCGTGGCGCTGCAACCTCCCCCATAGAATAAGCCCATCGTGTCATCCCGTCGCGCCGATCTGGCTGCAATAGCTGTAACAAACCGGCCAAAAACGAATGCGCCCGTTACCCTGCGAACGCTCGTCGCGCTGGTCCTCGTCGGATTCATTACGCACAGCACCAACGCCGGATCGGGCGACGAACCTCACTACCTGGCCATCGCACACTCGATTGCGTTCGATGGCGACGTGGATCTCGCCAACAACTACGGTTCGAACGAGCCACTGATCGCCGGCGGCGGCCTGGCGCCGGAGAATCACGTTCACGAGGGCGCCGGCGGCGTCGCCCGGCCGGTGCACGATGTCGGCCTGCCGCTCCTCTTTGCGCCGGTTGCGCGAGTATTGAAGCCACTCGCGGGCTGGCTCTCGGCAACCGCGCCGGAATCCCTGATGCGCCGGGCCAAGCTCACGCCCACCGTGCTCTATCGGCACTTGATCAGCCTCGTCATGATCGCGATCGCGACCTGGATGGCAGGAGTGCTCTTTCAGACCTGCCTCGAGCTCGGCGCGTCGATGCGGGCGGCGTTCGGGACGACCTTGATCGCGGTGCTGTCGCCGCCGCTGCTCGTGCACTCGACACTCTTCTTTACCGAGCTGCCCTCGGCTGCGGTCGCACTGTTCGTGTTCCGGCGCACGCACACGTCACTGCCAGCGTCGTCCAGTGGATGGCTGCTCGTCGGTGTCGCGATCGGATTGCTGGTCCTGCTGCACGTGCGGAATGCCGGCCTCGCCATCGCGCTGGCGCTGCTCGCGTTCGGCGCGGCAAGAACGCAAGCAGCGCGGCCGCACAAAGCGCTGGCGTTGATTGGTGGCCTGGCGCTGCTGCTGCTCGTGCGGACCGGCGTCAACCATGTCTTCTGGGGCACGTGGGTGACCACGCCGCACGCAGCGCTCGGCCAGCCCGCCGGCATTGCTGCAACGGCACGAGAAGCCGGGATCCGGCTTGCGGGGATCGCGATCGACCAGGAGTTCGGCCTGCTGCCTTACGCGCCGATCCTGCTCCTCGTACCGATCGGACTTGCGACGATGCGCGACCGCCAGGTCGCGGCGGGAATCGTCTTCGCGTCGGCCTGCTACATCGCGCCGATCCTGTGGCCGGTGACCAACGTGCATGGCTGGACCGGCGGCTGGAGCCCCGCCGCCCGCTTCATGGTCCCGATTGTCCCGTTGCTCGCACTGGCCCTGCCCGCCGCATTCCTCTACATCCCGCGCATGCTGCTCGCGGTGCTGGTAGTGCTGCAGATCGGCATCGACGCCTACATGTGGCAGAACCCGAAGAATCTGTGGAATGACGGCGACGGCGTCGCGGCGGTATGCAGCCGGGGAGGGTTCTCGGTCTGTGGGGCTTTGCCGAGTGTGACGCGTTGGAGGGATTGAGACGAGCAGTCGCCGGGGAGAGTGTTCGGGCAGTGGGGTTAAGTGGTGGACTGGATCAGCATTATTGCTGATCCAGCCCTCCAACAAACCCCACTGCACGGGCCACAGATTGCCGATGGTACGATCCATCCCCACATGACCCACACTCGTGTCGCCCCTGATCGTCAAGTCCGCGATCTCCCCGATCCACCCAAAGATCTCTGGCGCATCGTCGGCCCCGGCATCGTTGCCGCGGGTGTCGGGTTGTCGTCGGGCGAGTTCATCCTGTGGCCCTACATCGCGTCGCAGGTCGGGCTGGTGTTCCTGTGGGGCGCGCTGCTCGGGGTCGGGACCCAGTTCTTCCTGAACATGGAGATCGAGCGCTACACGCTCGCGACCGGGGAGACGGCGATGACCGGCTTCAACCGGTTCTGGAAGCACTGGGGCCTGATGCTGGCGATCCTCGTCTACTTCGCCAACCTCTGGCCGGGCTGGATCATGAGCTCGGCGACTCTCACCACCTTCATGTTCGGCGGCGATCCGCGCTACATCGCGGTCGGCGCGTTGATCGTGATCGGTGCCTCGCTCACCCTCGCGCCGGTCGTCTACGTCGCGCTCGAGCGGTTGCTCTTCGTGAAGGTCGCCGCGGTCGTCGTGCTGATGATCATGGCGATCTGGCTCGCAATCTCGCCGGAGAGCTGGCGTGCGCTGCCGAGCGGCTTCTCGACGGCGGCCCGGTTCCCGACCGAGCTCGGGTTCGCGCTGTTGATGGGCGCGGCGGCGTTCGCCGGCGCGGGCGGCGGCCAGAATCTCTGCCAGAGCAACTACATCCGCGACAAGGGCTTCGGCATGGGCCGGTATGTGCCGAGGCTGGTGAGCCCCGTCACTGGCGTCGAAGAAGCCGCACCCACCCGCCAGAGCTTCATCTTCGAACCCACCGACGCCAACATGGGCCGGTGGCGGCGCTGGTGGCGATTCGCGAACGTCGAGCAGGCGCTCACGTTCGTGCTGGTGACCATGGCCACGATCGCACTGACGTCGATGCTCGCGCACTCGACCCTCTTCGGCCGGCCTGACCTCCCCAACAACGTCAGCTTCCTCCTGCGCGAGGGTCAGCAGCTGCAGGCGATCGTCGCGCCGTGGTTCGGCGTGCTGTTCTGGGCGATCGGCGCATTTTCGTTGTTCGCCACGTCGATGGGAATCATCGACTACACGAGCCGCCTGGCCGCGGACGTCATCAAGACCACGTATGTGCGCGGAAGTGCCACCTCGGAGAGCCGCATTTATTTCCGCCTGGTCTGGGGCATGGTCGCCCTCGGTGTGGCGATCATCGTGTCCGGGTTCAACCAGCCGCTGGTGCTGCTGGTGATTTCCGCGTGCACCGGCGGGGCGATCATGTTCCTGTATTCGTTCCTGCTGATCGTGCTCAACCGGAACGCGCTGCCGCCGGCCATCCGACCGACCCCATTTCGGATCGCGACGCTGGCCTGGTCCACCCTGTTCTTCGGAGTCCTCTCCGCGCTCACGATCTGGCAGCAGCGCGAAGCCGTGATGCGGATCTTCAGCAACCTGAAGGGATAGTCACCTGGCCGTGGTCAGGCTCGAGCGAACTCGATCGTAAAAGAGACCCGCGAGCACCTGGTTTCCTTCTGCCGTCAGGTGCAGGCCATCATCGCCCACCAGCGCCGCTTCGCGGCCGAGGAAGGCCGTGTATGCATCGACGAGCAGCGCATTCTCTGCGCTGACCATCGCCACCAGTCTGGCGTTGGTTTCCTGGATCGCCCGGGCGTCGATGGCGCGGTCGCGCGGACCAGTCGCCTTGCGCGGCGGCGTCAGAGTACTCACGATGATGTAGCGCACGCCGCGACCGCGGGCGTTTCGCACATCGGTCCTCAGCGCGTTGATGACGGTGTCTGCAGCGGAGACGCCGTAGGTCAGCAGATCGTTGTAGCCCTCGAGGAGAAGGAGCGCTTCGGGCCGCTCCGCGTCCAGTTCCGTCAGCAGCCGCGACACGCCATCGTTCGCGAATTCTCCGCCCTTCCCCTTGTTCGAGACGGTAGGCGTCTCTGCCGGGAAACTGGTGACCAGCTGCCCCTGCAACACTGCAGGATACGAGTGCACGGGATCGACGAACGTCGGCCGGATGAAGAGCGAACGTCCGTCCTCACCTGCCGTCACACTGTCGCCGAAGGCGAGGTACTTGTGCGCGTTGAGCGTGACCGAAACGAGCGTGACCGTGAACGAACAGGCTGTCTGCCGTCCGAGCGAGTCGTTGGCGGTACAGGTGGCGGTGGTCGTCCCCGCCGGGAACGTGGAGCCCGATGGCGGGTTGCACGCAACCACCACTGGCGGCAGCCCGCCCGTGACCGTCGCCGTCGGATAGGTGACCGTCTCGCCGGCACCCAGGACGCCGGGAACGGTGATCGGCGCGGGACACGCCAGCTGTGGTGCGTCCGGCGGCGGAGGTTTGGTCGGCGGATCGCTGCACCCCCAGACACACGCCAGGAGGGACACGACCACCCACTGAGCGAGACGGTAGATTGAGAAGAATTGTGTCTGCCGGCGCTCCATGACCCGCAGGGTTGGTCACCCGAACTATACTCAATCCAGCTGGACCGTGGGATGGACAATGGACAACTGTTTAGAGGGTTGGGTCGTCTTATTGCGAGCCTCGACATGACAACATTTCCCGTCGCTGCTCTGCTCGTCCTTGCCGCGGCACAAGCCTCGAGCTCGAGGCCCGCGATACCCGAGCCTACCGGAGCGGCACCCGTCATACTGGGGACCGAGAGTCTGCCTGAGACTGGAGTCGGTACACACTCCTTCAAGAAGCTCTTCACCGTTTCCGAGGACGCGATCCAGAAGGCACGGCTGCAGGCTGCAGCGGAATTAGAACGGCAAACCTTCTCTACCCGGCCTCGCGTCGTATGCGGGATGACCGTGATTCAGGCCGATCCCCGGATCGATCCAACGATGATTCATCGGCCCGCGCCCTCCTCCACCACCACGTTTCACATCAAGCGAATTCCTCCGCCCGCCTGCACCGATTAGTGACAGACGAGTGACCCGCTCGTGGCAAAACGATGGCGGTTTCCACAGGGCGTGTAATCGAATCGCAACGCTGCTGGCCGCGGGAGATGACAGTCGCTTTGTGACAATTCGGCGACGGCCGCACAGGCCGTAAGCAATCGCGATCGCGCGTCGGTATGTGGAATGCATGGGTTCCGGAGAACCTCGCAACACCACAGTGACTGCTGATTCGCTATCGCGCTTCATACATACGTTCATAACAACGGCGCTGACGGCGGTCGTGCTGACTCCTGCAGTAGCTCAGGGTCAGACGGCCGCCGATCTCTTCAATCCCGATGTCGTGCAGGAAATCCGGCTGTCGATCAATTCACGTGACAACCAGCAACTGCACGAGCACTATCAGGAGAACACCTACTACACGGCGGATCTGTCCTGGCAGAATCTCCGCGTACGCAACGTCGCCGTGCGCAGCCGCGGCACGGGCAGCCGCAATCCGGTCAAGATCGGGCTTCGCGTCGACTTCGATCGCTACACGACCGGCCAGACCTTTCTCGGTCTGCGCTCGTTGATCCTCGACAACAACTGGCAGGATCCATCGCTCCTGGCCGAACGCACGGCGATGGCGTTTTTCGAGCGCCTCGGCGAGCCGGCACCACGTGAGTCCTACTGCCGCCTTTACATCAACAACGTATTCCAGGGGCTCTACTCGATCGTCGAATCCGTGGACGGCCCGTTCCTTGCCCGCGTCTACGGTGACGACCAGGGTTATCTGTTCCGCTTCGACTATCAGCGTGAGTGGCGGGGGGAATATCTTGGCGACGATCTCGGCGCCTACAAGCCATTCTTCGAGCCCGAGACCCACGAGCTCGAGGCAGACGTCACGCTCTACGCGCCGATTCGTGATCTTTTCAAAGAGGCCAATGCTCCCGATGATCCGGTGTGGCGCGAGCGGGTCGAGCGGTTCATCGACCTCCGGCAGCTGATGCGCCACGTTGCCGTCGAGACGTTCCTCGCCGAGGACGACGGCTTCATCGGCGCCTACGGGATGAACAACTTCTTTCTCTACCGCCCCGCGGGATCGACGGCTCACCGCATGATCCCGTGGGACAAGGACAACACATTCGCGGATAGCGCGCGACCGATCTTCGCCCGCACCGACGAGAACGTGCTCTTCAAGCGCGCGCTCGGCGACGCGGATCTCCGGGCGCTCTATCTCGATGTGCTCGAAGAGTGCGCGCGTTCGGCTGCGGACGAGGGCTGGCTCGCGAACCAGGTCGACCGACTGGCTGCGCTCGCGAGCGGGCCGGCGGGCGAAGACACGCTGAAGCAGTTCTCTACGGAGGCGTTCCGGGAAGCGATCGATCGGATCCGGCGGTTTGCCGCTGAACGGCCCGGGCTCGTGCTGCAGGAAGTCTCGCGTGCGCGGACAGCGGCGGGCAACGCACCATGAACTTCGTAATCCTCTGGCCGGTCCTCACCTCGATCCTCTGGCCGTCGAATGTCACCACGGTGGCGTTCACGGTCGACCGTGCGATCGTCGAACAGAAGAAGGCCGGCAAGACGCAGGAGCGCGTCCGATGGGACGACCATCTATCCGTGCACTTCGGGAAAGGCACACACGTCGAACTGCGCGGACGGTTTCAGGGTGACCTCCGCGAATCCGACGCGCTGCTCGACGCGGCCGAGGACAGCTCCGGGCTGGATATTGCCCGTCGCAGGATCGGTGCGGCGGGCGAAATCCGTAACGCGGTCGATTTTCAGATCGAGGCGGAGCTCGGAAGCGACGAGCCGTGGCGCGATGTATATGCGAACTACCGACAACATCCCGTGCTGCAGGTGCAGGGCGGACAGTTCAAGCTGCCGTTCAGCCTCGACGAGAACACCAGCGCGACCAACCTCGATTTCATCTACCGCTCCCGCGCCGCCAGCCAGCTCGCGCCGGGCCGCGACCTCGGAATCATGGTGCACGGACGCGTCCTCGAGCGGAGAGTGGGCTACGAAATCGGGATGTTTAATCACGATGGTCGCAACGCCAGGACCGCCGACTCCGATCGCGTCTACGGCGGCCGCACCCTGGCGGGGCGCGTGACGTTCCAGCCCTTCCGCGCCGAAAAGGACTGGAGGAGCGACCTGCAGATCGGGGCGGCGTTTACCGCGAGTCCATTGGACGAGGGGTTCTCCGACCTGCGCGGCCGGACCGCCCTCGATGCGCGCTTCTACCGTCCCAACGTCTGGCTCGCTGGCGAGCGGCGGCGCATCGGGGCGGAGCTGCGATGGCGGCCTGGGCCGTTTTCCTTCAAGTCGGAGTACATGCGAGTGGCCGACGAGCGCCGGGACCAGAGCGTGTACGATACGGACCTGTCCCCCGCCATTGCCGACGGGTGGTACGTGAGCGGCACCTGGGCGCTGACCGGCGAAGCGAAGGCGCAAGGGCTCGACACGCCGCGGCGACCATTGTTGCGAGGCGGCATCGGTGCAATTGAATTAGCGGCCCGGATTGAGCGTTTGAGCTTCGGCAGCGCGGCGGACGGCGAGAGCCCGTCCGAGGGACCGCGCGCCGAGGTCATCGCCGGCAACAGCGATCGCGTGGAGACCTTCGGAGTCAACTGGTACGCGAACCGCTGGGTGAAGATCCAGTTCAACGTTGTCCGCGACACACTGCGCGATCCCCTGCAGGGACCGCTGCCGGAAAAGGCCGGTTACTGGAGCCGCGTGCTGCGGTTCCAGCTGTCACTCTGATCGCCGGGTGCGAGCGCGTCGGCACGAGGACTGACCCGAATGGAAAGCGACCAACCTGCCCCGGCGCCCGGCGACCCGGTTCCCGAGCCGGCACCTGCGAAGGATGCCGCTGCGGCAGGGTCCGTTTCCGCCGACGCCGAAGCAGCCGCCAAGAAGAAGAAAAAGAAGAAGGACAAGGTCCGCTCCGCATGGATCTCCTTCGCGGGCCGTATCGTGGCCCAGATTCTCGGTGCCGCCGCCACGGTCGTCCTCGGCATCTACGTCGTCTCGAACTACAAGGGCGGCTCGGATCGAGGCGGAGAGTCGTCCACGCGCGCGACCCGCGCGGCGCGCGCCGCTGGCAGTGAATCGGCGGTGGCGGTTCTGCCGTTCGACAACTTCTCCGGCGACGCCAGCCAGGAATACTTCGTCGACGGCATCACCGAAGCGCTCATCGCCGACCTCGCACGGACCCGGGGCCTCCGCGTGATTTCGCGGACATCGTCCATGTATTACAAGGGACAGAAGAAGTCGATGCCGGACATCGCGGCGGAGCTCGGCGTCGACCTGCTGGTCGAAGGATCGGTGGCGCGATCGGGAAACCGCGTTCGCGTGACGGCACAGCTGATCGACGGTCCCCGCGACGAGCACATCTGGGCGCGCACCTACGATCACAAAGTCGACGACGTGCTGGCCCTCCAGAATCAGATTGCGACGGCGATCGCGGGAGAGGTCAGGGGCGTGGTTCCCGGGGCGAGCGGCCAGTCGCCATCGCGGCGGGCAGTCGATCCGGCGGTCTACGAGCTGTACTTGCGAGGCCGTCATGCCTGGAACAAGCGCACGCCCGATGCCATGCAGGAGGCGCGGCGCTACTTCCAGGAGGCTGTCGACAAGGATCCGAACTTCGCCCTCGCGCATGCGGGTCTGGCGGACACCTACCACCTGATCGGACCGTCAGCAGATATCCCCGACGCACCCGCCAAGGCCCGCGCCGCCGCGGAGCGGGCCATCCAGCTCGATGAGACCCTTGCGGAAGCGCACACGTCTCTGGCGAGGCTGCTCCACCGCACCACCCGCGATGTGGACCGCGCAGACATCGAGTACCGGCGCGCGATCGAACTGAATCCGGGATACGCCACGGCGCATCAGTGGTACGGAACGTTGCTGGCGGAATCAGGGAGGCACAAGGAGGCGCAGGAGCACGGCGAGCGCGCGGTGGCGCTCGATCCGCTCTCCGCCGCGATTCGGCAGTCGCTCGCGCTCGTCTACTTCGTCGGCCGCCAGTACGACCGCGCGGCCGTCGAAGCGCGCCGGGCCCTCGACATCACCCCGGAGCTGCCGCTCGCGAGACAGGCCCTGGCTCGATCACTGCTGGAGATCGGTCAGCCGCGGGAGGTCATCGCATTTCTGACCGAACCGGCCGCCTCCAGCCCGGACGATCTGGTCACGCTCGCAATTGCCGCGAGCCGCACCGGCGACCCGGCGCGCGCAAGAGCCATCGTCACGGACCTGTCAGTGCGCCAGCCCGTGCCGGCCGGTCCGCTCGCACGCTGGTACGCCGCCAGTGGCGACACCGACCGCGCGCTGACCCTCCTGGAACAGGTCGCGAAGGAAACCCCTCGAATGCTGCCGCAGATCGCGAACGATCCATCCTTCGATCGGGTGCGATCGTCGGCACGGTTCAAGCGGCTGATGGCGACACCGACCGCGGGCTAGTACTCGACTGACCGCGCCGCGCCAGCGCCCGCCGATCCGCAGACCTGATCGAACGCGTCGGTCAGGTCGCGTGCGATCGCATCGGCGGTCTGGTTCTCGATCTGGCGGCGCTCCATCATGTAGACCAGCTTGCCGTCACGAAGAATCGCGATCGATGGGGACGAGGGTGGGTATCCGGTGATGTAGCTGCGCGCACGTTCGGTCGCTTCGATATCGCCGCCCGCGAAGACCGTCGCGATCACGTCGGGTTTCACCGGGTGCTGCAGCGCGAGTGCGATGCCTGGCCGCGCCTTGCCTGCGGCGCATCCACACATCGAGTTGACCACGATCATGACCGTGCCCTGCGACTGGCGAACCACGTCGTCGACCTGGGCGGCGGTCTTCAATTCCTGGATGCCAAGACGCGTCAGCTCCTGGCGCATGGGTCCGATGAACGATTCGGGGTAAGGCATACGTGAGCGAACCTCACCCGAGATCCTAGCAGACGGGGCGAAGCCCCGATTATTTTGATGAGGTTCGCGGGACGACGTGCACGGAACCTCTGGCCCGAAAAGGCGGAGGCCACTGGTGTGGGAAGCTCGTCGGGCGCGAGGAGTCGTTGCGGAACCATACGCGCGGCCAGGCTGGACGGGCTTGAGCCGGTGCCGGCGTGGATGCCTGTTCGGTAGCCAGGACTTCACCTGGGTAATGCTTGGGCGCCCGCCGATCCGGCTGCGGCGCTTGGCGCTCGGCCAGGAATTTCCTGGCATAGAATTCCTGCACTTCAACCCTCGCCGCAGGCGAGAGTCGCGCGATCTCATCCGGATCGAACTGCATAGGCCCTCTCTGAACGGAAGAGGTGCAAATCCTACAGCGATTTCCGGAAAAACGTACCAAAAAGATGGGGTCAGCGGAATTGGTCAATAGACCTATTTCAAGAGAACTATTTCAAGCTCTTGATGAAAAGAATGACCGATTCGATCTGACGATCGTCGAGCACGCCGGCATAACTGGGCATTCCCGACTCCCCCCGCTCGTAGCCGCTCACGATCTTCGCCGCGGGCTCCAGGATCGACTCCCTGAGATAGGCCTCGTCGGCGGCGGTCCGAAGCACGCCTTTCGCGTAGGGCCGTGACGATCCGAACAGGCCCTTCCACGACGGCCCCAATCGCGTCACGGTGCTGTCGTCGATCGCGTGGCAGGCCATGCAACCGTAGAGCTGATAGATGCGTCGGCCCTCGGCGGCGCTGACGGCGGTTGTACGCTCGGCGACGACGGCCCGCGGCGAGAGGTCGACCGTCAGGTCGCCAAAGCCCTCGTCGCGGGGCTGGAACCGTGCGAGCTCGTAAGGAGTGAAGTACGCGCTGTCCTGGAACGGATGGCCATCCGCGGTCGTCAGCGACCAGGCCAGGCGCATCTGTTCTACCGGCTTCATTCCGGGTACTCCGATGAAGACCGAACGCCGATCGGAGGAGACGTAGGCACGGCCTGGCGCGACACGATCGATGCCAGTCGAGCCGTCCGACTTGTACTGCGGTGAGCCGTAGTTGAAGGTGCGCTTGTAGTGCCAGCTCGTGAGCGAGAAATTGTCTGCGTTGCTGGCGCTGGCGGGATCGAGCGGGACGTCGAACCTGACCAGGATGCCCGTATCCATCGGGATGATCTCGCGCGGTCCGGTGAACGGCGCGCCGGTGTAGCGCACGCGTCCGAGGCCGGCGAGGCGTGTCGCCGTCGTACCCCATCCGAGGATCTGGAACCCCGCCAGATACAGCTGGCCATCGATCGGGTTCACCGATCCGTTCAGCAGTGGAAAGTCGAACGCTCGCGTGATGCTGACCACCGACGCCTGCAGGCGTCTGGTCCGATCGTTCAGGAGCACGCGAAACAGTTCCGGGTTGTTGAAACCGATGTGGACGAGCGCATCGTTCAACGGCCCCATCCGGGCGCCATACAACCACACCTGCGACATCGCGGATGCGTTGGTCGCGTGCGGGATCCAGGCCAGCGGCTCCGCGATGGGGGCCGGATAGACTTCGCGCGGCAGCTTGTCGCTCAGGAAACCATAGAACTGGCGATCGCGGACGATGTGCAGTGGCGTGGTCGGAATGTATTGACCCTGCTGATCGCTGGAGATGACGAGACCCGTCCGCGGGTTGACGCTGATGTTCGGCTGCCGGAAGCCGTACCCGAGCACGGTCGCGGTCCGTCCGTCGCTCGAGATCCTGAGCACGCTCCCGTTGTGCTTGCCGATGGTGGTGGCTTCCTGACCACCCTTCGCGATCACGAACTCGCCGTTTGGTGCCGGCCGGATCGTGCTCGGGAACTCGCGCATGTCGGCGGTCTGCGCAAAGGCGTTGGAAAACAGCTCGTGGCGATCCGCCTCGCCGTTGGCGTCGGTGTCGCGCAGGCGCCAGATCCCGTTGCGATCGAAGGCGTAGATCTCGTCGTCGCGGATCGCGACGGTCAGTGGCTCGTGCAGACCCGAAGTGAAGCGACGCCACTGCGCGGTGGTGGACCCGTCCTGCAACCCGCGCACGAGCCAGACATCGCCGTCGAGCGTGATCACGACGCCCGTCCCGTCCTTCAGGAACTGGATGTCCCCGGGCCTGACGTTGCGCCGCCAGGGGTTGTCGGTCGGCAGCGCGATGTCGTCCACGACGTAGGGGCCTGATGCGTTGGATCGCGTGATCGTTGTCGTGACTTCCTGGGGCCAGCGTCGCGTGCCCGCCGTCCTGCGCGGTGGGGGCACGGCCGCACCGTCAGTTGATGGTGTCGTGCCGCTCACCAGGACCGAGAACTCGATCGGTTTGTCATGCGGCGCCACCTTTACGAAGGTGACGGCCCCGCCGTTTGCGCCGCTTCCGTTTGCTGAAGACGAGTCGATGCTCACACCGGCGCCCGTAGTCGCGGAGTCGAGGGCGATCGCGGCGCCGTCGTTCTTGGCACCGACGGCGAGCAGCAGCGGCGTGCGGGCTGGCCCTACCTGAAACCGACGCGCAATCGAGGGGCGACCATCCTTGAGCGTCGAGATCGCGGACTCGCTGACGTTGGCGCCGGCGACCGAGTACTCGAGCACCGCCCTGTCCGGCTCGATCCTGATCGCGGTGAAGCGTCCCATGGCTTCGGGGATCGGACCACGGCCGACTTCTTCGGGGCTCGGCGCGGGCTCGCGTGGATCGGTGAGCGACAGGCGGTCGCCGTCCTGCCATCCCGGGTAGATGCCGTTCGCGACCCACACCGTTCCGTCCGGTTCGGGCGCGGGCGTCTGGCCGCCGGGTGTCTTCTTGTCTGGCTGCTGATAGGACCCGGGCGCGAGTGCCTTCGGCGTCACCCCGTTGCCGCGCCACATCGCCGCGATCCGGAGGAGGTCGGGATCGAATGCGGCCCAGAGCCCATCGCCGAGGTTCAACACGATCACTCGAGGGCTGAGATTCGTTTTTGGCAATGCGACGCCCGCAGTGCGGGCATCGAGCACGGACGAGTAGAAGGGAAAGTCGGCTTCCACCCAGGGCGCAAAATCGGTCTTCGGCTCAGCCGTCTGCTGCCACCCCCTGCCCGAAATCGCGGAGCTCAGCGCAACGACGAGGATCAGTCCGGTTCGATGGGGGCGCATCGGGGTCAAGTTTACTGCGCCGTTCGCCGCCACGCTTCCTTACGCTGCTCACGGTTGCGCTTCGCGCTTGAACGACGGGGCGACGAAACGACGAGACGACGTTTCCCGGGCAAGTACCAGCAACTTCCCGTTCGGGGATGACGCCGGCCTATCGGCCGGTTTATGCGAACGAGCACAAAGGGCTCGAAGCCCACAAAGAAACCGGCCAAATATCAACGGCTCCTTCCCTCGAAGAGAGAGCGATGACGGATCAGCCGGTTGCATCGACTTCACCCCGTTTACGTCGTCTCGTCGTATCGTCGTCTCGTCGTGCCAAGGCCGAAGGCCAACCGGCCTCAGGCGAAGCCGGGATGAGGGCGAACTACGCTCACACTCCGACCATCTTGAATCGCGCTCCCCGCACCTTGTAGCGCTTGTTGAGCACGATCGCGAGCGCCGTCATTCGCTCGATCAAGCGCGCTGACTGAAGGCCGCCTGCATCGAGCAGCCGCAAAGACGGAATGCGGCTGAGCAGATCGATCGCGGCCGCAGAGACTTCGGGCGTGTCGCCGCAGACGAACTCGTCGCAATCGAGGGGCGTATCGATCTTCGCGAGCGCCGATGCGGGGATGGTCTTGAACGCCGCGGCCAGGCGCACTTCGACCGGGAGGCGCGCGCGGATGAACTCCGTTGCGGATCCCTCCGCTACATCGGCGATGGCCGGGACACCTCGATCGAATGTCAGAGGAACCGTCAGATCGATCATGAGCGCGCCCGGCCGGAATCTCGTCCGGAAGGCCTCGAGCAGCTCTGCGACTCCCGAGAACGGCACCGCCAGAAAGACGACGTCGCAGTCACTTGCTACCCGTTCGTTGGTCGCCGCTCCCAGTGGCAGTGACGTGCCAAGCGCCGCCACCGTCTCCTGCGCGCGCTCGAGCTGACGCGATCCCACCAGGACCGGCACTCCGGCCGACGCGAGCCGCGCCGCGACCCCTCGCCCTTCGTGCCCGGTTCCACCGATAATGCCTGCGTGCATCGTGGAGGCAGTATATGACCGAGATTCCGAAAGCCTATCTCGACCTGTTCAGCAAACCGGCCTTTGCCCACCTGGTCACGCTGATGCCGGACGGCAGCCCGCAGGTCACGCCCGTCTGGGTCGATCTCGACGGCAACACGGTGATCGTCAACACCGCCAAAGGAAGGCTGAAAGACCGGAACATGAAACGTGACCCTCGCGTCGCGCTCGCAGTCAGTGATCCGGCGAACCCATATCGCTACGTCCAGGTACGCGGCCGGGTCTCCGACATCTCCGAGAACGGCGGGGATGCGCACATCGACAAGATGGCCAAGAAGTACCTCAACCAGGATAGCTATCCGTACCGGCAGGCGGGCGAAGTGCGGGTCGTGTACCGCATCACGCCGGAACACGTGCAGGCGTACGGGAGCTGAGCGCTCGGCTAAACCACGGAGCTCGGATTCGGGGCTGCCGGTTCCGGGCTGCGGATCGCGGACTGCGGGCTGCGGACCAGATCCGCATACGCCCACGGCAGGAAGGCGACGCCGAGCAGGGCGCGCGTGGCCGCAAACGTCAGGTGCGCCGCCAGGCTGAACGCCAGCAGCGTCGGCGCGTCCGCGTAGGCACCGAAGAAGAACACCCACGCCGCCTGCGTCGTCCCGAGCCGGGCGACCGTGATGGGTAGTGCCGCGATCATGAAGACGACCGGGAGGAAGGCCACGAGCGCCAGGAACGGCAGCGAGAGGCCAAACGCACGCGCGGCCACGTAGTGCAAACAGAGCGACACGAAGAACATCGGCGCGCGCAGCAGGATGACCTGAACGTATCGACCGGCGGGAGCGAGGCGGAACGTGCGCATCAACGCCCAGCCGCGCGGTGCGAGCACGACGCGGAGCATCCGCGCCAGAGGGCCTTGCCGATGTCCCTCACCGATGGCCGGCGACACCGGCGTGAGCCGCGAGTAGCTGAACACCGCGAGCCAGACCGCGGCGACGAGCGGCGGTCCCCAGAGCAGCTCCCGCGCGACCTCGCTGCGGATCTGCAGAATCCCGATCGTCGCCCACGCCACGAGATGCAGGTATTCGCTGAGCACCAGGAAGAGCACCGTGCTGCCCAATTGCAGGAACGGTGACTGTAGCCGTCTCGCCAGGTGAAGGGCGAGCGTGCCGCGCCCCGCGTTGGTGTTGAAGAAGCCGACCACGTAGGAGGCTGCACGCGCCGGCAACAGCTCGAAGTACCGGACCGGCGCATGAAACCAGCGCACCGCCGCTGTCAGCACCAGCGTGTCCCAGAAGAAATAGAAGAGCGTGTTCGGGATCATCGCCGCGAAGAAGACGGTGTAGTCGGCCCGCTGCAGTGCCGAGAGCAGCCGCGCGATCGGAATGCGGCGGAAGAGCAGGTAGAAGATCGCGGCGGTCGCGACGAGAGCCGCGGCGCGGTGCACCTTCTTCACCTGAACATGTCCGCTTCCGGGCGACGGAGCAACGCGCGCGCGCTGCCCTGCCCGATCCCGGCCGCGCCCAGGTCAATACCGCCAACGATTGCAGCGGGCACACCGTCGGTCTTGCCCATCACCAGTTCCGCGGCAGCCGCGAGCTCGTCGGCGACCGCGATGGCGGAGCTGACGAGCCGCTGCCCATACGCGTCGCTGCCGCCGCGGTAATCGGTAATCGGGATCAGCCCGGCGACGCCGATGGCCACGTTGATCTGCCCTTCTCGCCACGGCCGCCCGAACGTGTCGGAGATCACCACACCGATGGGCACGCCGAACGCTTCGCGCAGGCCTTCACACAGCCGCTGTGCCGAGCCATCAGGATCAGAAGGAAGGAGCGCCGCCCAGCCAGGCTCGACGTTCGAAGTGTCCACGCCGGCGTTCGCGCAGATCAGACCGTGCCGGGTCTCGCTGATGATCACGCCGCGTTCCATCCGCACCAGGCGCACCGATTCGCGGAGAACCAACTCGATCACACGCGGATCCTTGTTCCACGCCCGCGCCCACTCTCCGGCACGCGCCGACGGCGTGACGCTGTCGAGCGCGACGAGCGCTCCTTCGGACTTGGACACGATCTTCTGAGTGACGACTACGACATCTCCCGCAGCGACGGGATGGTTCCCCGCCTGGATCGCGGCGGTGAGCATGGCCACGAGATCATCGCCGGGCCGTATCTCTGGGAGTCCCTTGATGGCGGCGAGGCGTACCCAACCCGCGCCCACGCCTTGCGCGGACATGGGCGGAGTATGACATACGCGATTCGTTCAAGGCCGGGCACTGGCCGCTCTTGCGCCCTCTTCGCCGACCCGGCTGCGCTCCGCGCTCGAACGACGCCGCGCTTCGCGCGGTGACTGGAATGAGGGACGATTGGATCGCAAGCCGCCGGATTTTCGCTGGGCGGTTTGCGATCCAATCGTTCAGCGCGAAGCGCAAACCGTGTCGAGCGTAAGCTAACGTGAGAGCGAAGGATGCCGAATCAGTACCCGACGCCAGGGGTCCAATGCTGCTGATCCTCTCTGGCCTCCCCGGCGCCGGAAAGACCACCATCGCGCGGGAGCTCGCCCGCCGGCTCCAGGCCGTACACGTCCGCATCGACTCGATCGAGCAGGCACTCCGCAACTCCGGCGTCGTCCGGAACTCGATCGACGACGCGGGTTATCGGGCAGGGTATGCGGTGGCGGAGGACAACCTGCGGCTGGGGCTGACCGTGATCGCCGACTCGGTCAATCCGCTGCAGATCACCAGGACCGCCTGGCGTGCCGCGGCGGCCCGGGCGGAACGGCCATCGGTCGAGGTCGAGATCGTCTGCACCGATCTCGACGAGCATCGCCGCCGCGTCGAAGCGCGCGTGCCGGATCTCCCCGGTCATACCCTGCCGACCTGGCGCGAGGTCGTCGGGCGGGAGTACCAGCCGTGGGATCGCGAGCCGATCCGAATCGATACCGCGAAAACCGCGGTCGAACAGGCCGTCGCCATCATTTCTTCACACATGGAGCGCACCGGTGCCACACCTGAAACGTTCTAACAGGCATGAAGAAAGTGGCATTCGCGGCTCTCATCCTTGCCGCCGTGACCGGCGGGTTCTATTTCTACAAAGTCCGCAGTGCCGCGCCGGAGCCGGTCGTTACGACCCAGCCCTTCAGCCGTGGTGACATCGTCGAAGCGGTGAGCGCCACCGGCACCCTGGAAGCGGTCGAGACCGTCGAAGTGGGCACACAGGTGTCCGGCGTCGTCCGCGAGCTGTATGCCGACTTCAACTCGATCGTCCGCAAGGGCCAGGTGATCGCGCGGCTCGACCCGCAGCTGATTCAGACGCAGATCGAACAGCAGTCCGCCAACGTCCTTCGCGCGGAGGCTGATCTCGACCGGTTGAAGGTCGCGCTCACCGACTCGCGTCAGAAACTCGATCGCGCCCAGCAGCTGAGCGCAAAGGATCTGATCCCGCGGACGGACCTGGAATCCGCGCAGATCGACGTTCAGTCGTCGGAAGCCCAGCTCAAGTCCGCGCAGGCCGCGCTGACCCAGGCACGCGCGCAACTCAACAACCAGCGGGTCAGCCTGGGATACACGACGATCACCGCGCCAATCGACGGGATCGTGATTTCGCGCAACGTGGACGCCGGTCAGACCGTCGCCGCGAGCATGAACGCCCCGACGCTGTTCGTGCTGGCCGCGGACCTCACGAAAATGGAAGTCGTCGCCACGGTCGACGAGTCGGACGTCGGACGGATGCGGCCGGGACAGCAGGTGACGTTCCACGTGGATGCCTATCCCAACGATCGGTTCACCGGGGCGGTGTCACAGGTTCGGCTGCAACCGACCACCGTGCAGAACGTGGTGACCTATGCAACGGTCATCACCGTACCGAATCCGGAGCTGAAGCTGAAACCGGGCATGACCGCGAACGTGACGATCGAGGTGACTCGCCGGGACAACGTGCTGCGAGTGGCGAACGCGGCGACGCGCTTCCGTCCAACCGAGGAGATGTTCGCCGTATTGAACCAGCCAGCCCCGCCGCAACTCCAGCGCAATCGCACCGCCGGAGCGGCCGGCTCCCGGCCGGTGGTCCAGGCAGCGAACCGCAGCGGCACGCCGGGCGCGCAAGCCACTACCGGCTCCACGCCGGCCGCGCAGCCCGTCAACGCCATGAATTCGGGCGCCATGACCATCGACTCATTGTTCGCGCCGCTGCCAGCCGAGGAGAGCCGCGCCGCGGTCTGGCAGTACGACGAGAACAAGCAGTTGAAAATGATCAGGCTCCGCCTTGGCGCAACCGACGGAACCTACTCCGAGGTGTTGAACGCGGCTGATGTGCCGTCCGATGCGGTGGTCGTGACCGCGATGAGGACCGGCCTCGAACAGAAGACCAACGGTTCCTCAACGCCTGCGCAAAGCAGCAATCCGTTGCTCGGTGGTCAGCGCGGCGCACCCGGTGGCCGCGGCGGTCCGGCCCCGGGCGGACGTGCGTTCTAGGGGGACGCGACGACGGATACGGGAAAAGTATTCCCGGCAAACGGCTCAGCTCGCCACGCTTCTGAAATCAGCTGACGATTTTCGGCGCTGACGCACACGCCGCACACCACGGACACCCTCTAATCACTGACCGGGCCGGCGTGGCTCGGTTATTGACCTCCCGCTTCGAGCACTCGTCCTCGAAGACTGGGAGGTCCCTCAGGTGTCCCGATCCCACAAGCAGTCACTCCTTGCCACGTTTGCCATCATCGCCACGATCAGCGTGCCGGTCACGAAGACCGCGGCACGCGATACGGCCGTCGCCGGATCGCGCGCCGGCGCCGGAGACCGGACATCGTCGCTGAAGCGTTCCTATCTGGGAACCCCGCTGCGTTTCGAGCGCCGGATCGGGAGCTCGAACGACTTCGTGGGGCGCGGGATCGGATACGCGGTCTCGCTGTCGGATGGCGACGCGATCGTCAGGCTCGGACGACCCGATGAAACACCCGAGACCATCACGATCCGGCTGGCGGGACGACGCGGCAGCGTTGACGCATCCGCAGACGGCGAGTTACCGGGGCGATCGAACCAGGTGATTGGAAATGACCCGCGCCTGTGGAGAACCGGAATTTCCGGATACGCGCGCGTCAGGTACCACGATGTCTACCCCGGCATCGACCTGGTGTACTACGGCACGCAGCAGCAGCTCGAGTACGACTTCGTGCTCCGGCCGGGCGCCTCGCCGGCTGAGATCGCATTCGACATCGCAGGCGCGCGATCCGTGACACTCGATGATACCGGGAACCTGGTCATCGAGACGGCAACCGGATCACTGAGCCATCGCGCGCCCGTGATCTACCAGGAGGTGCGGGGGACGCGCACGCCGATCGAGGGCGGCTATGCCATCCGCCAGGACGGGCGCGTCACGTTCAAGGTCGGGCGCTACGACTCGCGGCTCCCGCTCGTCATCGATCCCGTCCTGACCTATGCGACCTATCTCGGCGGGTCACTCCAGGAACGGATTCATGCCGTCGCGATCGACGCGTCCGGCAGCGTCGTCGTCGCCGGCGAGACCTTCTCAGAGGACTTCCCCACCGCTGACGCGGCGCAGCCGCAGACTCACGGTTTCGGCGATGCGTTCGTGGCCAAGCTCACGCCGTCAGGCGATGCGCTCGTCTATGCGACCTACTTCGGCGGCTCGTTTCACGATGCAGCGGTTGGCGTGGCTGTCGATGCCTCGGGCGCGGCCTACATCACCGGATCGACTGCGTCCTGGGACTTCCCGACGCTGAATGCATTCCAGGGATCGCCCCGGGGAAATTTCGACGCATTCGTACTGAAGCTCGACGCGAACGGCACACTGGTCTACTCCACGCTGCTCGGTGGCAGTTTCGAGGACTACGCCTCGGCGATCGCGGTCGACGGGCTCGGTCGCGCACATGTCTCAGGGTCCACCCTTTCGGCAAACTTTCCGACTGCGAACCCGGTGCAGGCCTCGGCGGGCGGCTCGCCGCTGTTCCGCACCACGAATGGTGGCGACTCGTGGGCCGCGGCAGGCAGCGGGCTCCGGACCATCGGCGTGCGCTCGTTTGCGATCGACGCCGGGTCCGACACGATCTACGCGGGTACCGAGCTCGAGGGCGTGTTCAAGAGTACGGATGGCGGCACCACGTGGGTAGCGAGTGGACTCGAGCTCGGAGGACAGGTGTTGGGCCTCGCCGTTGGAGACGGCGCTCCAGCGGCTGTCTACGCGGCGACTCAATCCGGCATCTTTCGGAGCCGCGACGGCGGTCAGAACTGGGATCAGGTGCTCCAGGGCTGGGGAACCGCGCTTGCGGTCTCGCCGCAGGCCCCCTCGACGATCTACGCCGGCCTCAGCACCAACGGCTTTCCGATTGGGGTATTCAAGAGTGTCGACGGCGGCGACACGTGGACCGACACCGGTCTCATGGACGGCGTCCTCGCTCTTGCCGTGAGCGGCTCGACTGTTTACGCCGCCACGAACAACGCCCTCTACTCGAGCGTTGGCGGTGAAGGCTGGAGCCTGGCAAACGGCGGTCTGACGTCTCAAGCGACTGCGCTGGTTGCCAGTGCCAGTAATCCGCAGGTCGCCTATGCCGGGACCTTCGACGGCGTCTTCAAGACCGTCAACGGCGGTGCCTCATGGAACGCACTCCCGCTCCTGGCGGGTGTAGCCATCGGCGCGCTCGGCATCGGGACATCCGATCCATCGACGTTGATTGCGTCGGCGCAGTTTGGCGGCGCTGTCATCAGCAACGATGCCGGCGAGAACTGGCGCCTCACGCATTCTCAGAACGCCATGTTCCTGGCCGTGGCTATCCACCCTGCCGTCTCGACGACCGCGTATCTCGGTGGAGTCGTGAACCGGGACGCTTTCGTGGCCACCCTCGGCGCGGGCGGCAACACGCTGGAATTCTCGACCTACTTCGGCGGCTCAGGGCATGAACGGGCGACGGGCATCGCCCTGGACGCCAATGGCGCGCAGTACGTTGTCGGCGAAACGATGTCCACCGATCTGCCAGTGGTCAATGCCGTGCAACCTTCGCCCGGCGACCTGCAGGATGCGTTCGCTTTGCGCATCGGACCGGAGGGCGTCACCTATGCCACGTATCTCGGCGGCAACGGGTTCGAATCCGAAACGAGAGTCGCGGTGGATGCATCGGGCCGCGCGCACATCGCGGGGCTGACCTGGTCCATGAACTATCCGGTGGTGAACGCGTTCCAGCCCGAGCCGGGCGGCGGCTTCTCCGACCTGTTCGTTTCGGTGCTGGACGTCTCGGGCGCTTTCGTTCACTCCACTTACCTGGGTGGCGACGGAGCGGAGACCGATTGGTCGCAAAGCCTCGGGCCGAATGTCGCCGTGACGACCGCGGGTGACACCTACGTCACGGGCACGACACAGTCGCTGAACTTCCCGGTGTCCGCGGACGCATTCCAGCCCGCCCACGGCGGCGGTCAGAGCGATGTGTTCGTGACCCGGCTGGACGCGGCCGGACAGCTCCAGTATTCGACCTACGTTGGCGGATCCGGCGACGACTACGGCCGCAGCATCGCGCTCGATGTGAACGGCGAGGTGGCAGTCGCCGGCACGACGAACTCGACGAACTTCCCGCTGCGTAACGCTCTGCAGCCAATTCCCGGCGGTTCGGATGAAGGATTCATCGTCCGCATCGGTGAGCACGCCGGCCCGTCCGATACGGTCGCCCCGGTTACGACGGTCGCGCTCAGCGGCACGGCGGGACTCAACGGCTGGTACCGGTCCGCCGTAGTGGTCACGCTCTCGGCCAGCGACGGGGTGACCGGCAGCGGGGTCGCCGCGATCCGCTTCAGGCTGAACGGCGGTGCCCTCCAGACCTACGCCGGGCCGTTCACGATCAGTGCCGAAGGCATCACTTCCTTGACGGCCGAAGCGGTCGACGTCGCCGGCAACGTCGAGGTCCCGGCGCCTGCGACGGTGGTCAAAGTCGATACGGCTGGACCGAACGTCGCGATCGCTTCGCCGCGAACGCGGGAGTATCTCCAGTCAGGAACGGTGAACGTCTCGACGTCCGCCAATGATGCGGTGTCGGGGCTTGCGGGCCTCGTCCATCTGACCCTCGATGGCGCGCCGTTGAGCGGCAACGTGATCGATCTCTCGACGCTCGCGCTCGGCGCCCACGTGCTGTCGGCGTCTGCCGCCGACGTCGCGGGCAATCCGTCGCAGGCCAGCGTGACCTTCCAGGTCGTGGACGTGCTGGATACGGTCATCAACGTGCCCACCGAAGCCGCGACGATTCAGGCGGCGATCGATTTCGCGATCAATGGCGATACCGTGCTCGTCGCTCCCGGCACCTACCACGAGCGCCTCGACTTCCATGGCAAGGCGATCACGGTCATGAGCGAGGCCGGTCCCGAACAGACCATCATCGACGCCGGAGGCACGGGTTCCGTGGTGACCTTCATGTCCGGTGAAACACGCGCCTCGATCCTGAGTGGCTTCACGATTCGTGGCGGGGCCGCCGCCAATTTCGGTGGCGGCGTTCGCATCGGCAGTTCGTCGCCGACCGTCCGCGGCAACATCATCACCGGGAACCACTCGTGTACCGGTGTGGGCATCTACAGCAGCTTCGGCTCACCACTGATTCAGGGCAACCGCATCACTCAGAACGCGATTGCCGGGTGCACCGGCGGCTGGGGGATCGGCGTCTACATCGGTGGCAACTCGGCAGCCGAGATCCTCGACAACGAAATCACCGACAACACGGGCGAGGCGTCCAGCGGCGGCGGTGTCGCGCTGTTCGCCGCGGGCAACGCCGTGGTTCGCAATAACGTGATCGCGAGGAACTCCACCGCCGGAGCTGCCGGATGCGGCTGGGGCGGCGGCCTCGTCAGCGCCAACTTCTCCCAGGCGAAGATCATCGGCAACCTGATCGTCGGCAATCGCGCCTGTTTCGGCGGCGGTGTTGACTGGGGAGGCTCGACCGGCACCAGTCTCTTCGTCAACAACACCATCGCCGACAACGAGGCGTCCGTGGCCTGGCCGGGGATGCACGTCAGCGGCTTCGACGCCCGGAACGAGCTGCACAACAACATCATCACGGCGCGAACCGGACCAGCCCTTTACTGCGAGAACGCCGCGACGGTGTCCTCGCCGACCCTGACCTCGAACGACATCTTCAGCGGGGAGAGTGCCGCGTACGGCGGAACCTGCGCCGACCAGACGGGACTGAACGGCAATATCTCGGCGGATCCCGTATTCCTGGGAGCTGCCAACCGCGACTACCGCGTGGCGATGACGTCACCGGTCGTTGACGCCGGGAACGACGGAGCTCCGAGCCTGCCATCGACCGATCTCGCGGGCTTCGCCCGCGTGTTCGACGGCAATGGCGACGGCGTGGCTCGCGTCGACATGGGCGCGCTCGAGTCGCGGAACCGGGCGCCAGTCGTGAATGCAGGCGCGGATCAGACGATCACCGCGGGCGCCAACTGCCAGGGCGGGGTCGTTCTCTCGGCCGTGGCCAGCGATCCTGACGGCGAACCAGTGACCCTGACCTGGTCGGGAGCCTTCGGCACCGCCTCCGGTCCGAGCGTGTCGCTGATGCTTCCGCTCGGCACACATGTGATCACCGTGACCTCGGATGACGGCATCGGCGGCCGTGCGTCCGACACCGTCGTCGTCACGGTCGTGGATACGACGCCGCCGGAGATCACAGGCATCAAGGCGAGCCCGGCGGTGATTGACAAAGCCAACCACATGATGGTCCCGGTCGAGGTCATGGTGGATGCCACCGATGGCTGCGGAGCCGTCGACTGCCGCATCGTCTCGATCGCCAGCAACGAGCCGGGGCCGGACGACTCGTTCATCACCGGTCCCTTGACGCTGAAGGTTCGCGCCGAGCGCCTGGGCAAGGGCGACGGCCGGATCTACACGATTACCGTTGAGTGCACGGACACTGCGGGGAACGTTTCGACGTCGACGGTGACGGTGAGCGTGCCGAAATAGGGGCTGGGGGCCCCCAGCCCCCTCATCGATCAGGAATCATCGAAGGGGCCCGCAGCGTCACGCCGCGGCGTTTGGAGCTGATGCTGAAGCGCTTGTCGGGCTTGACGCCCTCCGGCAAGGTGTAGGTAATCGCGTACTGCGCCAGGAGATCGTTGGCGATCTGCTGCAGGGCCTGGGGAAAGGCGCCCGTGCTCGGGACCTCGAGCCGGCGCCCGCCCGACTGCTTCGGGCCGTCGCCGAGCACCTGTTCGCGCCCGCTCTGCTCCGCGAGCGACGCCGCGCTGCTGCTGTCGGTCGTGCCCCCGGCCAGTGTCACCGCGCTCATCGTGACGCCGCTCTGGCGCACCTTCTCGAGGACGCTTCGCGGATCGACGCCTGCCTGCCCGCCCGAGAACGCCAGCACCACGAGTGCGGACCGTTCGGGCCTCGCGGCAATCAGTTCGCTCGCCACTTCGTTGACGCCTTCGGCGACCTGGGACTCGGGCCGTGGATTGAGCGTGAGCTTGTTGATCCCCGCCACCAGCACGTCGAGCGCGCTGGTGTAGTCGGCGGCGGTATTGTTTCTGAGCCCGATCGTGACCAGCCGGATCTCCGCCTTGTCGATCACGCGCTTCATGAACGCGAACATCGCCTGGCGGACGGCGGCGTCAGCCATCAGCCGCTCCTCGACGGCGATGGTCAACCGCATCTTCGCCGACGCCGGGCCGGCCTTGACGATCTCCCGGTCCTTGCCACCCTCCTTCACGACCAGATCCGCCGCGGTCAGATCCGTCACGGCCGCACCATTGCCATCGACCACGGTCACGTAGACGGTGCGCTCTGCCGCCTCGATGACAGCCGGCGGGGCGAGCATGCTGGCGGCGAGAACCGTGGCGCGAAGCGTCATCTTCATGCGCGACATTCTCGACCAGGTGACGGCCGGCCGACAAGGACCGGCACGTAGTAGCATTCCGCGGACGGATATTTCGGAGGCCAGGATGCTGACCCACACTGTTCGCTGCCAGTCGTTCTTCATTGCCGCCGCGGTCGCGACCGCCGCGCTGGTGTCCGCGCAGCGCGGACCGGCGCGCGATCCACTGGTTCGCGAGAACGCGCTCGTGAGGCTTGCCAACCACACCCATGTGATTCCCGATGAGAACGTCGGCATGGTGCCCAACGTCGGCATCGTTGTCGGTTCCCGCGCCACTTTGGTGATCGATCCCGGGATGGGCCGGCGCAACGGCGAGATCGTCCTGAAGGAGGTCGCGAGGGTCAGCAAGAACAGCGAGCTGTTCATCGCCTCCACGCACTTCCATCCGGAGCACACCACTGGTTACCTCGCGTTCCCGCCCTCGGCGAAATACATCAACTCGACCACCCAGGAAGCCGAGTTCGAGGAAAACGGGATGCAGATGGTGAAGACCTTCTCGGGCCGCTCGACCCTGAACGCGGAGTTGCTCAAGGACGCCACCCGGCGCCGCGCCGACATCACCTTCGACCGGGAGTACGCGCTCGATCTGGGCGGCGTCCGCGTCCGGTTCCTCCTCGTCGGACCCACCCACACACGGGGGGATACAGGCTTCTTCGTCGAGGGAGACAACGTCCTCTTCGCTGGCGACGTGGTCATGAACGAGTCGTGGCTCGCGGCCAACGCGTCGTCAAGCATCAAAGCGTGGCTGACCGCGTTCGATACGTTCGAGGCCCTGAAACCGCGCACGATCGTGCCGGCCCACGGCGCCGGCGGCCAGGGAACGTTGATCGCCGCCAATCGGGCCTGGGTTCGAGAGCTTCAGGAGAGGACGCTCGCATTGAAAGGGCAGGGCAAATCGATTGACGAGACTGAGAAGACGGTCTCGACCGAGATGCAGGCCAAGCATCCCGCCTGGCCACGCGCCAACGGGCTCGCCGCCCTCTCGCGGTCGGCGTACGAGGGGCGTTAGAAGGGAAAAGGCACGACGCCGCGCAATTCCCGGATGAAGGATCGGAAGCGTGCCGACGGCAGGATCTCGTCGCCGGCAGCGGTCCGGCGAACGATCAGCGCTGCCGCATCCGCGCGCGCATCGATCAGCGCCTGGCCCCGCTCGACGCCGAGCACACTCATTGCGGTATCGAGTCCATCGGCGACGAGCCCGCTCCTGGCGACGACGGTCACGGTCAGATCCTCGGTCAGTCCCATTCGGGTTGACGGGTCCACGATGTGGGAGTAACGGCGGCCGCCGGCGTCGAGATGCTGCTCGGCGGCGCCCGCCGTCGAAACAGCGGCATTCGTGAGCTCCACGACCTGCGAAACCATCTGATCGCCGGGCAGGTCGTGTACCGAGATCCGCCACCCGCGGGTGCCTGGAGGTGCATCGCTCATGGCCAGGTCGCCGCTGATCGCAACCATCGCCGAGCGCACGTCGAGGCTGCTGATTGCCGCCAGCGCCTCACTCGCAGCGTAGCCTTTCGCAATGCCGCCGACATCGAGGGCCATGCCCGGCTGGTCCAGTCTGACGGTGCAGCGCGCCGGATCCAGGTGCAGCTTCCGGTAACCGGTGCGGCTGGCAGCCTCACGCAGTGCGTCCGCGTCCGGCACCCGCTTCGCGCGCCGCGCCTCTCGCCACAGGCGAATCACCGGTCCTATCGTCACGTCGAAGGCGCCGTTCGTCTGCTCGGCAAGATCCTGTGAGGCTGACAGCACTGTGAAGAGATCACGACTGACCGCTACCGGTGTCCGGACTGCCGTCCGGGTCAACCGGCTCAATCCGCTGTCTGGCTTGTAGTCGGAAAGAACCGCGTCGAGATCGCCGATGCGGTCGAACCCCGCCCGAAACGCGCGCCGGGCCTCATCTTCACCGCTCGTATAGACCGTGATCTTGACCAGCGTGCCCATGTGGGGCTCGACAGATTCATAACGGTGCAGAAGTTCCCGGTTCCCAGTTTCCAGTTTCCAGTTTTCCGCCAGGACGCCCATCGGGACAGTGGCGACCAGCGCGACGAACGCAAGACCTACGACTCTTGCCATTGTCCTGAAACTGGCGACTGGAAACTGGAAACTGACAACCGTCAGAACGGATCTACTTCCACCCCGTTATTCCACGCCCGATACATGTCGAGCGCGCTCGGGAGGCTCGCCGGACGCACCAGCCGGAATCCGAGCCACTGCGCGTCGGTCATGTACCAGACGCTCTTCGGCAATTGCGGATCCTGCCGCTTCCAGGAGGCATCGGACTTGACGCGGGCCGTGCACGTCACCGCGGGCTCCTCGTCGTTCCACGATCCGCCCCGGACTGCGTGGGGGTACGACGTCTTCGATGGGACGACCGGATTCTGCTGGGCAGCCGCGGCATAGGGCGCGTATTGATCGAGCGTCCACTCCATCACGTTGCCGAGCATGTCGTAGAGTCCCCAGGCGCTTGGTTTCTTCGTCCCGATGGCGTGGTAGGTCCCCGACGTGAAGTTCCCCTGGGGCGAGTTCTTCTTGTACCACGCGACATCGTCGAGCGGTTTCGGCGCGGGTTCGCCGCCGGCGCGGCAGGCGTACTCCCATTCCGCCTCGGTCGGCAGCCGGTAGAACTCGCCGGTCTTCGCGCTGAGCCACTGCGCGAACTTGCTCGCTGCGTACTGGGTCATGCTGATCGCCGGGAAGCCCTGGTTGCCCCGGCCGAAGCTCATTTCGAGATGCGGCGCCGTCGGGCGGCTGAGCGCATCGACCAGCGCATCCGGGTGCTCCTTCTCTCTCGCCTGATCCGTGAACATGAACATCAGGTAGGCGTCCCACGTGACCTCGTGGGTCTGCATCCAGAAGGCGTCGAGCTTGACCTTGTGCGCCGGCTGCTCGTCGGGCTTCGCGCCAGGAGCGTCCGACCCCATCGTGAATTCGCCGGCCGGAATCGGCGCCATGCCGTAGCTGACCGTCGTGTTCGGGATCGTGACCTTGTAGGCGGCAGGTTTTGCGGTTGCGCTCTTCTTGCTTTGTTCTTCGATCCGCGCGCGGATCTTTTCGACGGCGGCGAGCTCCTTGGGATCGGGAGCTTTCGCTGCCTGCGAGCTGAGGAGAGGGACTGCCTGCGCGATGGTCAGGAGGACCATCGCGAGACAGAGGGCACCGCGGAGATTCATGCCATGGTCGTCCGGCCCGGAATCGCCAGGCCAGGAACTTCGTGCTTCGCGTTCCACTCGACCGGCTTCGGCACCAGGCTGACCTGTGAATTCAGCACCTGATCCCACGTCAGCTGCTGCCCCGAGTAGGCGGCATTGCGGCCCATGATCGCGAGCAGCGTGCTGGTCGCGAGGTTGAGATCGTCGTTCTTCGGCTTGCCGGAGCGAATCGACGCGAACAGCACGTCGTGCTCCTTCTGATACATGTCGTAGGCCTCGCCCTCGAACTGCCACTTGACCTTGCCGTCGGGGGTCTCGATCCGCGGCTGCCCGACGCCCAGCACCAGCGTCGCCTCTGTGCCCATGACGTAATCGTGCGTGGCGTTGTAGCAGCCGGTCGACTGACGGTTCGCGAGAAACACGCGGTAGCCGTTGGGGAACAGATAGTTGGCCTCGAAGTGATCGAAGATGTTGCCGCCGTTGGCGGGCACCGCGCGCCCGCCGATCGCCACACAGCTCGCCGGCGGCTGATCCTTCATGATCCACATGATCTTGTCCGCGTTGTGGACGGCCTGCTCCACCAGACTGTCGCCGCACAGCCAGGTGAAGTTGTACCAGTTCCGGATCTGCCACTCGATGTCGCTCATGCCCGCCGGCCGCTCGCTCTCGGGCGGCATCGGCTTCACCGGATTGGTGTAATAGGTCGAGTAGTGCGCCACGAGGCGGCCGAGCTCGCCGTTGTGCACACGCTGCACGGCCTCCTGGATCATGTTGTTGTAGCGCCAGCAGAAGCCGCCGACCAGCGCCAGGTTCTTCGTCTGCGCGAGCTTCTGCGCCGCGATGACCTCACGGACGCCCGGTGAATCGGTCGCACACGGCTTCTCGCAGAACACGTGCTTGTTGGCGTTCACCGCCGCCGTCAGGTGCTGCGGCCGGAATCCCGGCGGCGTCGCGAGCAGGACCACGTCGACACCGCTGTTGATCACCTTGTCGTACGCGTCCAGCCCGAAGAAGGCGTTGTCGATCTTGACCCGCGCGCCGAACTTCTCGCTGCCCTTCAAGCGGTTCGCCGCCCGGTCGACGATCGCCTCGTCGATGTCTGCGATGGCTGTCAGCTCGGCAGCGGCGTCGGCAGTCAGGGCCTGCGCGGCCGCTCCGGTGCCGCGTCCGCCGGAGCCGACGAGCCCGACCTTGACCGCGTTGGTGACCGTCTGGCTCGAAATGATTGCCGGGAACCCGGCTGCCAGAACGCCGGCGCCGGTCTTCTTGATGAACTCGCGTCGTTCGATTCCGTCCGCGTGTGTCCGAGGTGTGCTTGGCATGGCTATGAACCTTCAGTGACGTCGATCCGACGCATGATACCAAAGTAGAATCGGCACATGCGGACTCACCGGCCGTGCTTCTTTCAGAGCAAGACGACTGCCCTGACCATAATCGTTGTGCTCGCGGGCGGCATCACGGCCGGGTCGCAAACACTCGGAACTCCGGCAGGCGAGCCGCTTTTTGACGGCAAGACGCTCACCAACTGGCAGCCGTCGAAGTTCCATGGCCAGGGCACCGTCACGATCGAGAACGGCGACATCATCCTGGGCAGCGGCAAGGATCTGACGGGCATCACCTGGAGCGGATCGGCACTGCCGAACACCAACTACGAGCTCACGCTCCAGGCACGTCGCCTCGAAGGCCGCGACTTCTTTGCCGGCGTCACCTTCCCCGTCGGCGATTCGTTCTGCTCGCTGATCCTCGGCGGTTGGGGAGGAACGATGGTCGGGTTGTCGAGCATCAATGGAATCGACGCATCCGAAAACAGCACCTCCCAGTCGATCGACTTCGAGATGCAGCGCTGGTACGACATCCGGATCCGGGTCACACCGGAGAAGATCGACAGCTGGCTCGACGGCAAGCACATCATTGAGCAGCCCTTGAAGGGCAACCAGATCAGCGTGCGCATCGAGGTCGAGCCCTCGCAACCGCTCGGGATCGCGTCATGGCGGACCAAAGCCGGACTCAAGGACATTCGCTTGCGGCGACTCAATTAGTCCGGTCACACACAACCTCAGCAGTCAGATTAGGGACTCAGCTGGGCAGGTACTTTGCACCTCGGCAGGTGTGCCGACCGCGGTTGTACAGATTGAAATCGATCAGGTGCCGCGGATCCTGTCGGTAGCCGACCGTCACACCCGCGCCCTCGTCATCGCCCGTCGTCATGGCCGACCGGTCGGCGGGTTCTACGTCTCGGTTCGCGACGGCCACGTCGACATGCCGCGCCTCCACGCCGAACTGGCGCGCGCGATCAGGAACAAAACATGGCGGTGGAAGGTCGACGAGTATGTGGGAGCGCCACCTTCCGCGGCGACGCGCCCCGAGTGCACGGTCGCGATCTGCACACGCGAACGTCCGGATGACCTCACGAGGGCGCTCCAGGCCGTATGTGCGTTGCGCCCTCAACCCGCGGCGATCCTGGTTGTCGACAACCATCCGGCCACATCGCGAACCCGCGAGGTCGTCGACGGCTTTCCCATGGTGCGCTACGTCCGTGAGGATCACCCGGGCCTGGACGCTGCCCGCAACCGGGCGTTGACCGAAGCACGCACGCCCGTCGTGGCGTTCACCGATGACGACGCAGTGCCCGAGACCGACTGGTTGGAGCACCTGCTCCGGCCGTTCGCCGATCCTCGGGTGCGGTGCTCGACCGGGTTGACGCTCCCGCTGGAGCTCGAGACACCGGCACAGGAGTGGTTCGAACGATACAGCCCCTTCGGCCGGGGGTTCGAGCGGCGTGTATTCGACGGCACGCGTCACGATCCGGTTGCGGTGAACCTGGTCGGCGCAGGCGTGAACATGGCGATGCGCCGGAGTGTGCTCGACGAGCTCGGCGGGTTCGACGAGGCGCTCGATGCGGGCACGGCCAGCCGCTCCGGCGGCGATCACGAGATGTTCGGACGGCTGCTCGCGGCCGGGCACCGGATTGTCTACGAGCCGGCCGCCGTCAGCTGGCATCGTCACCGGCGTTCGTGGACCGAGCTGCGCGACACCCTCTATGGATATGGCGTCGGTGTTTACGCGATGTGGACCCGGCGCCTGCTCTTCGAACGCGAGCCGGCCGTGCTGCGCCACGCCGTCCGCTGGCTCCGGCACGGCCAGGTGCCGTCGCTCTGGCGCGCGGTCCGCCGCGATCCGGACAGCATCCCGCTCGATCTTCAGTTTGCACAGCTCCGGGGCTGCGCGGCCGGGCCGTGGGCCTACTTCCGCGCGCGCCGCGAGCAGCGCGAGGGGATGGCGCGGCCGGAGGCCGCGCAACTCCCGAGCGGAGTGGGGCTTGGGGGCCCCGTGAGCGAGGGAGCAGGGGAGTCCGAGGGGCGAGCCCCTCGGAATAATAAGAAGCCAGCGTGACCGCTCCAGTCCGTGAAGTCTCGATCGTCATCCCGACGCACAACCGCCATGCGTCCGTCGAACGGACGCTGACCGCGCTCTCCACCCAGTCCTATCCGCTCACCTCAATCCAGGTCATCGTCGTCGCGGACGGCTGTAGCGACGGAACCGCGGCGCTCGCAGACGGCCGCTGGCCAATGGATGTACGGATCATCGAGCAGGCGAGTCAGGGGCCAGCTGCGGCCAGGAATCGCGGGGCGGCGGCTGCAACCGGCCGGCTGCTGATCTTTCTGGACGACGACATCGAGCCATCTCCGGGGCTGGTGGCGGCACACGCAGGGGCTCATGCGGAAGACACGGCAGCGGTTGCCATCGGTTATCTGCCGCCGCAGCTGCAAGGACGACGCGACCTGTTCGCGATGATGCTGGGGGCGTGGTGGGAAGCCATGTTCGAGCGGATGGCTGCACCCGGGCACCGCTTCGCCTACACCGATCTGCTGAGCGGGAACTTCTCGTTGTCGCGGTCGCTGTTCACCCGGGTCGGCGGCTTCGATGAGACGCTCCGATGTCATGAAGACTACGAATTGGGGCTACGGCTCATTACCGCGGGTGCGCGGCTTCGATTCGTTCGGGAGGCGGCAGGATGGCACCATGAGCACACCGTGCTCGTGCGTGCGTTGCAGAGGAAGCGCGACGAAGGGCGGGCAGACGTGACGCTCGCGCGCCGCTACCCGCAGCTGATATCGGTCCTGCCGCTTGCGGCCTTTCCTCGTCATCTCACTCTACGGGGCCGAGTCCTGAGACGTCTCGCGCTGGCATCGCCGGCCGCCGGAGATCTCATGGCCGCGGGCTGCCGGTCGATGCTGACCGTGCTCGAACGGGCTCGGTTGCGTGCCCGTTGGCGGCGGCTGCTCGACGACCTGCTCTCATACTGGTACTGGCGAGGTGTCGGTGAGGCGCTGTCGGGGGACTCATTGGAGACGATCCGCCGTTCGAAAGCACCGCCTGATAGCTGTGACCTCGACCTGCGGATAGGCCTGGAGGCGGCGATGCAGGCGCTGGACGCGATCCGTCCCGAGGCCGTCCGGCTGCGATGGGGCGAGCTGACCGTGGGAGAAATCGAGCCACACCCTGGCGCCGAGCGCCTTCAGGGTCGTCACCTGCCCGGGCTGCTGCGCGATCGCTTCGCGGAGCCCTTTGCCGCGGCACTAGCCCGGGCACACGCGCTCGAAAACGCCGGCGTGTCGAAACACGAGGCGACCGTTGACGAAGCGTGAATTTCCTGCATCGCTGTTGCTGTTCGCATGGCTGACCTGGGCGGCCTTCGTCCTGTGGCACTACTACGCTCGACTGCTGCAGGTTGTGATGGCAGGGCGACTTCCCACGCTCCGGGACTGTGTCCTCGTCGTGATCTTCCTGGTCGGCGGTGGCCTGACCGTGCCGATCGCAATCCGGAGCATCGGCGTCATTTCGCGTCTGCGCCGAACCAGGGTGGTCTTCACGACTGCCGCAATTGCGGCTGTGCCCTGGTTGTTCGTTCACCCGCTTCTGCTGCACAGGCTGAGTTCACTCGGCATCTCCGGCGCACCCGCAATCGGCGAGGCGATCGCGCGCGCAGCCATCGGCATCATCGGAGCGCTCCTGGTCGGCGCATCGCTAGTCGCCTCGGGCACGTTCGTGCTCCGGCTGCTCCGCTGGCAAACGGCATCACGTATCGAACAGCTGGTGTTCGCGTGGACGATGGGGATCGGCGTCGTGAGCTTTGGATCGCTGCTGCTGGCTGTCGCCGGACTTTATCGTCCGCTGCCGCTCACAATTTTCATCAGCGTCCTGCTGGTGACTCCATGGCTTCCGGTCCTTCGGGGCGCTCACAACCCTACGCCGGCTGCCCGCCTTCGCGCGTCGCGCTTCGGCGAGGCAGGCTCTGATGGGTGGCTTCCGCCTTTAGGCGGAAGGCTGCCACCGGCGTTCGACTTCCGCCCGCTCAACTGGCGAGCGTTCGCATGGCTGTCCGTTATCGCGGCGGCCCTACTGTATGGACTCGTCGCTGCATTCGCGCCGGAAAGGGAATTCGACGCCCTCTGGTATCACCTGTATCTCCCGCGCCTGTGGCTCGAGTCCGGACGGCCGGTGGACCTGGTCCAGGAGTACCCATCGCTGTATCCGCTGACCTGGGAACTGGTGTTCGGCACAGGCATGACACTCGGCGGCGTGGTTGGCGCGAAGCTGCTCCATTTCGCCTGTCTGCCCTTGCTCGCGGCGCTGGTGTGGCGCACTGCCAGGTGGATGGATGTCGGCGCGGCGGCCGCGGCCGCATTTGTGGTCACGACGCCCACGCTGCTCTGGGAAGCGAGCACCACCTACATCGATCTCGCGCTCGCGCTGCACACGGCGGCGGCAGGATATGCACTCGCCCGGTATATCGTTCACGGCGAGCGCCCCTGGGCGATGATCGCCGGCCTTCAGCTCGGGCTGGGCGCCGCCACCAAGCACCTGGGCATCGTCGTCGCGATCGTTGCCGTGATGGTGTTCGTGATCGCAGCGGTGCGCAGCGGGCGCACGTTCCGGTCGGTCGTTCGGATCGCGGTTCTGATCACCCTCCTCGCGGCGCTGCTTCCGTCATCCTGGTATCTCCGCAGCTGGCTGGCGTCCGGGAACCCGGTGTTTCCCGAGATGTACGGGGTGTTCGGCGCTTCCCCGCCAGAGCGATGGGATGCCCGGACCACCCAGGGGCTCGAGCATTTCCTGGAGCGCTTCGGACACGGTCGTTCGGCCGGCGCTCTCGCCGCATTGCCCTGGGATGCCACCGTTAACGGCGCCGCGTTCGGCGGCTCCCTGGGACCGCTCTTCCTGGTACTGCTGCCCGTGCTGCTCCTGACCCGGAATCACCCTCGCGGAGTGATCTGGATTGCCACCGCTGCTGCCGCGTACGTCGCCGTGTGGGCGTCGCCGTTGAGCAGCTTCCAGCTGCGGTTCCTGATGCCGATCGTGCCGCTGCTGGCGTTGCTGGCCGCCGTCGCACTCGAACGGGCGAGCGGTCTTGCGAGAGGGCTCCCGGGAGTAGCGCTCTTGATCACCGCGGCGACGATCGCCCTCGCGGCCCTCAACTTCCCGATGTTCATGAGGCTGCACGAGTCAGACGAGCTGTGGCTGACACACGTCCTGCGACAGCCGCCGCTCGCCGTAGTGATTGGACGGCAGTCGGAGCTCGAGTACCTGCGCCGGCAGGTGCCTTCCTTCGCGGCCTGGACTGCGATCGACGCGACGCTGCCTCCCGATGCCCGGATACTGACGTTCACCGAAGGGGATCACCTCTACAGCCACCGGTGGCGTGTGTCGCACTACGCCACCATGGCGCGCCCTGCGGTCTGGGATGCCGCCGGGGCCGACACGATTTCCGCGGCCGAAGCCTTGCGCGCGCTGAGAATCACCCACATCCTGTTCGATCGCCGCGAGCTCCTTCCGGAACGGGCCGGCTCGCTTGCGCTTGCGTCGGCCGCGTTCCAGCAGGCGTGCGTGTCGGAGTTCGATGACGGCCGTCACTGGGTGTGCCGGGTGGACTACTCGCGACTTCCGGGCCCGGCGCCGTGAGGAAGGGGCCCGGCGTTACTCGCTCTCGCCCCTGTCCAGCAAGTCGTCCTTCCAGAGCGACAGCTTGCGGCCGATATGAACGAACGCGCCGCGCGGGTGCCAGCGGACCAGCGTGGCGACTTCGGCGAGCATCTGCAACCATCCCGAGCGGGTCCTGACCCTCCCTCGGATCTGTGTCGCCAGGCGGTCGCCGTAGTAACCACGGATGTTCTCCAGCCCGGCGCGATGCGCGGCGCGCGTCGCGGGGTCGATGAGAAACGATCGCTGCCGCTCCATGACGACGCAAAGCTGGCGCAGCATCAATGCCGCGTCTTGCGACATGTTGGCGCCGTGCTTTCGATATTCGGCCACGACCGCATCGTGAAACCCGACCGGATACAGCCGGCTGAGCCGGAGATACAGGTCATAGTCCGCGCACGCGTTGACCGTCGAATCGAACCTTCCGGCTGCCTCGACCGCCGCGCGACGAAACATCACCATCGCCGGGTTACGAATGCTGTTCCGTCGCAACAGACCGCGGTACGGGTGGTCGCTCCCGCGGACCGGCTGTTCGGTAGGCATCGGCTCGCCCTCGCCGGAGATGAACCGGCTGAAGCCGGCAACGAACGCCAGCGACCGGTCCGCGCTCATCTGCGTTGATCCGGATTCGAGTGCCCCGGGGAGCAGCCGGTCGTCGGCGTCCAGGAACACGACCAGTTCGCCGCGGCAGTGCGCGAGGCCGGTGTTGCGGGCCGCAGCGAGTCCGCGGTTCTCCTGGGTGATGCAGCGTACCCCGGGAAACCGCGCGACGACGGTCAGCGTGTCATCGGTGGATCCGTCGTTCACAACGATGATTTCGACACCCTGGTTGCCCTGTTCGAGCACGCTGCGTATCGCGTCCCCGAGATATCGCGCCTGGTTATAACAGGGGATCACGACCGAGATCAGCGGTGCGCGTTGCAGCGTCGCGTCGGCAGCCCCGGTGGGTGCTTCTGCCGCCCCTGTCAGTAGCGAGCTCATGATGATTCGGTGGTGACCGGCAGCCGGGCCGCGGTGCTGTGGCTCGAGACGCGGTATTCGAAGGGTTGCGCAAACACTCCCTGACTCGTGTGGCGGCCCTGAACATATAACGTCGTCCGTCCAAACCGCCAGGCGACCGGCCGTCCTGCACCGACCGGGGTCACGGTTGCGCCGAGGGTGTAGACGCCGGGGGCCAGCAACAACTCGGGAAAGGTGAACTCCACCGAAACTTCCGTCGCGCCTGGCGTCCTTGCAGCTGGAACCTCACCGCTGCACGTGGTGAGGAGCGTTCCGGCGTTGAAGTCGTAGAACGACAGCGTCACCCGCGCGGCAGTCGCGGCGTCACCGCTCAGGGACACGCGGGCGATCAGCGGCGCACCGGCAACCGCCGCCAGCAGCGACGTCCCCTCCGGCGAGTGCAGCGTCAGCGCGGCGATACGAACCGGCGCATCGCCCGGCTCGTTGACGTCGGCGTCCGACGGCACCGCGTCGGAACCGTTCACCAGGCGTTGATAGCGGGTGATGACGTCAGTGGCGCTGCCGTCCGCGATCAGCCGGCCTCTGTCGACGAGGATCGCCCGGTCCGCCAGCTGCTCGATCGCACCGAGATCGTGCGACACGAGCACCATCGTGGCGCCGTTCCGCTTCAGTTCCTGGATGCGCTGCAGGCAGCGGCCCTGGAATTCCGCATCGCCGACCGCGAGCACCTCGTCAACGAGCAGCACGTGCGCCTCGAGATGCGCCGCGATCGCGAATCCGAGCCGGACGTACATCCCCGACGAGTAGTACTTGACCGGCGTATCGAGAAAGGCCGCGACACCCGAGAAGTCGCTGATGCTGTCCAGGCGTGCCCTGATCTCGCGGCGCTTCATGCCAAGGATGGCGCCGCTCAGGAAGACGTTCTCGCGTCCGGTCAGCTCGGGGTGGAAGCCCGAACCAACCTCGATCAGCGCGGCGAGCCGCCCGACGATCGTGATTTCCCCCTCCGTCGGATCCGTGATGCCGCCGAGGAGCTTGAGGATGGTGCTCTTGCCGGCACCGTTCCGCCCGATGATGCCGATGGTCTCGCCGCGGCTGATATCGAAGCTCGCGTCGCGGAGGGCCCAGAAATCCACGGTCGGGCTCCACAAGGCGCGAGCGGCACGTCCCGCCAGACCGGCGGGAACATCGTCTTTCCGCTGCACCCGGTAGCGTTTCGACACCCGATCGCACCGCACGTCGATGGCCATGTCAGATCACGTCCGCCATCGTCTTTTCGACGCGCTTGAACGTCGCGTACGCGACCGGCAGCAGGATCGCCGCCGTGATCAGCGGGACGGCTAACACGGCGAGATCCGGCGGGGTGCCGTGCACGACCGCGCGCCGGAAGCTTTCGACGACGCCGGTCATCGGGTTGAGCATGAACCACGGACGGTAAGCGGCGGGAACGCCCGACACCGGATACGCGATCGGCGTTGAGAACATCCAGAGATACAACAGCAGCGGCACGGCCAGACCGACGTCGCGGAATCGCACGTGGACGGCCGACAGCATCAGCGCCGCCGCAATGACCAGGGCCACGACGGTCATCACCGCCGGAACCGCAAACACGATCGCCAATCCGATCGGCCGGCCGTGATAGACGAGCAGGCCGCCAAGCACCGCGCTGCCGATGCACAAATCGAAGAGCGCCGCGGCCACATAGGTGAGCGGCAGGATCTCGCGGGGAAAATAGACCTTGGTAATCAGCTGGCCGTGGGAAACCAGCGCGTGCGTAGCGCTTCCAACCGCGGTGGCGAAAAAACTCCACAGCAGCAGGCCGCTATACACAAACAGCGAGTAAGGAACCCCCTCGCTCGGCACACGGGCGATCCGGCCGAACACGAGGGTGAAGATCAGCATCAGGCCGACGGGCTGAAGCAGCGCCCAGCAGACACCCAGGACCGACTGTTTGTAGCGGACGCGGATCCGGTGTGCGGTGAGCGTCCAGAACAAATCGACATGACCGGCCAGCGCGCGCAGATCGGCGCCGATACCTTGCCGGCGATTCGGCCGGCGTACAGTTACCGGACGATTGGCATCCAAAGCTCTGGCGAGATTCGACACGGCCAGCTGATCTGCAAGCCGGATGCCCGGCCGGCTCGGCAGCGCGGGCCGGGATCACCGGGGTGCGCCGGGATCCTTCTTTTCGTCCGGGTCGGCGGCGTGGTATCCACTCCGCGCCCTGACCGTCAAACCGCGTTTACGGCCTTTCACCTCGAGCTTGTGCCATCCCGACTTCAGCGACGCGTCAATCGCGAGGAAATATTGCTGCCGCATCTCACCGAGGAGCGTCTCGACGGCGGCCGTGAGCTGCTCGGGATTCGCGGCCGGTACCTGCTCGCCGCCGGTCATCCGCGCCAGGTTCGTCAACTGCGAGTTGCCGCCGCCGAAGAACCGCCGCTTCGGAGCAACCGCGACCACGTAGACCGGCACGTCGACCGAGCTCGCGAGACCGGAGACGTCAGACGGCGACCGCGCGCTGCTGGTGTCCTGGCCGTCGGTAATGACGACGACGGCCCGCCGCTGAGACGGCTGCTCTGACAGCCGCTTCGCGGTCTCGGCAATGGCATCGTACAGCGACGTCTGCCCCCACATCACCGTCTTCGACAGCGCCTTCTGAATCACCTCGTCGTCCGGGGTGAAGGGGGTTTCCTGGCGAAGCGCCTTGTCGAAGGTGAACAGCGCCGCTTCGTCGGTGCCGGTCAGCGCGTGAAGCATTGCGCTGATGACGGCGCCGGCCTGCTTCTCGTTGGCGTCGCGCATGCTGCTGCTGGTGTCGAGCAGCAGCGCGATCGAGATAGGGGCCTGGTCCGTCGAACGGAAGTCCACAATCGCCGTGGGCACGCCGTCGTCGAGCACCTGGAAATCCTCGCGGGTCAACCCGCGGACGAGCCGGCCACCCGAATCACGGACCACGGCCGTCACGGGAACGACGGCGACGCCGGCCTTGAATTTGGGAGGGGCCTGATCCTGCGCAGCTAGAGGCAGGGTGGCAATGCAGACGAGCGGCAGAACGAGAGAGGCGGGAAATCGCGGCGTCACTCTTCTATTGTGACGCAGGCCCGGGGGTTCGCGGTTCGGGGCTCGGCGGCTCGCGACCAACCGGGCCCCCGAACCGCCGAACCGCCGACTCCGACGTTCAGGTCCGCGCCGTCAGCGCCGCCCTGCAGTACTCGACACACTTCTTCACTTCCTTCACGGCATCCGAGCCTTCGGGCACGTTGTACTCGAGCTCGATCGACGCCGGGATGTCCCACTTGTTCTTCTTCACCATCTGCAGGATTTCCTTGATCGGCGTCTCGCCGGTGCCCCAGGCCAGGTTGAGGGAGCAATGATCCGGAGTGGTCCGATCCTTCAGGTGGAAGCTGCCGATGCGGTCGTGATGCTTCTGGAGGAAGTCCATCGGCGTGCCGCCGACGTTGCCGGCCGCGACCCAGTGGCCGAAATCGACGTTGGCCTTGTTGCCCTTCGATAGCGTGAAAGCCTTGTCGAAGGCGGTCATGCTGCCCTGGGCGTGCGTGTGGTAGGCGGCGTAGATCTTCTTCTTCATCGCGAAGTCGCCTACCCGCTTCAGCTGCGCGTCGTCGGTGAGGAGCTCCAGCGTGGTATGGCTCGCGCCGAGCGCTTCCGCCACGTTGAAGACGTACTCGAACTCCTCGTCCGACATGTTGGCGTTGAGCATCTTGGTCGCGTAGATGGTCACGCCGGCATCGTTGTACATGTTCCGCAGCTTCTTGAAAGCGTCCATCGAGACGCTGGTCCGCCACGCCTTTAGCTTCGCCGCCTGCTCCTTCTGCGCCGCCTCCTGCTCGGGAGTCGTGTCACCGCGGCCCCGTCCGCCGCCTCCGCCGCCACGCGCTCCGCCACCGCCGCCTGGCGCCGGGATCACGCAGTCCTGTCCGGCCCACGATCCGCGCTTCGCGCCCGGTGGCAATTCTGCCGGGACCGCGCCGCGTTCACCCCGCCCGCCGCGGCCGCCAGGTTCTCCCGGACCGCCCGGTCCGCGGCCGCCCCCGCCGGGCCCGCCGCCGCGGCCAGCCGGAGTGGGTGCACCGGCGTAGCTCTCGATCGGTCCGCCCATCAACTCCACCGCATTGATCCCGGACTCGACGATGTACTTCAAGGTGGCTTCGGCGCTCTGATCGGACATGCTGCGGTAGCTATAAGTGATGGTCCCGATCTGCACACCTTCGATCTTCGAGCTGGGCTTCCCCTGGGCGAAGGCGGTGAAGAAGTCGCTGCCTCCCAGCACCGCTGCGGCGGGTACGCTCGACAAGGCCAGCTTTCCAAATTCACGTCTACTCAGCATCGAAATCTCCTCGGTAGATGATGTCTGGGGGTTACTTTTACTTGGCGTCACCGGCTTCGTAAAGCCTGAGTCTCTGAATCGACCAGGGTGTCGGCGGCTCCGCGGTGCCGGTCTGCGTGATCCGCACGTACTTGGCGCGGACCGGCGCGAACGTGATCGCCGTCGATTGACCCTTGCCCACGCCTTCGGCCACCGGCGGCCCCCAACTGGTGCCGTCCATCGACACTTCAACCTTGTAGCTGCGAGGCGAGGCCGGCGGCGGTGGTGTGAATGCGGGCGGTGCTGCGGGTGCCGCGGCCGCAGCTTGCGGTGCGGCCGTCCCGGGCGCGGCAGCGCCGGCGTTGGGCGCGCCCTGGGCGGCGGCAGCCACCGCGGCTCCGCGTCCGCCGCCGCGACCGCCCTGGCCCGGTGACTCGAACTGGATCTCGGTCAGTTGGACTGCCTCAGGCAGTTCGACCTGGAACCACATGCCGGGCTGCTGCGGCGCGGCCGTGTTCCACGTAGTGAAAGTGAGCGCACCCGGCGCGGCGGTCGGATTGTGACTCGCGGTCACCTTCCACGACGGCTGCGCGAGCATGAGGCGCGGCTGCGAGGCCTCGAGCTCCTCGGGCGTCCACATCGTCTTGCGCGCGCTGGTGGCGGCGCGCACCCGCGCCACGTCGGCGATGGTCACGAACGAGCTGCGGTTGCCGAAGCTGTTGCGTACGTAGGACGCGATGTTCGCGATCCACTCGTCGGTGTTGGTCCCGAGCGGCATCATCACGCCCGCCGGATACGTCTTGCCGTCGAGCGGTCCGGTCATGCCGTGAAGCAGCGTCTTGATCACGTAATCCCGATGTCCCGTCACCCGCGGTGAATTCGCGAGCGACGGCGCCATGATCGCGCCGGCGGGACCGCCGTCCTGCGGGGCGCCCCTGCCATCGGGGCCGTGACAGCTGAAGCACAGCTCCTTGTAGACCTTGTCCCCCTTGTCAATCACGGGGGACTCGTCTGCCGTGAAGGGCGGCGGGCCACCACGCCCCCCGCCGCCGCCGCGGCCGGCGGCGGCGAGCGCCGGATTCAGGATCTGCTTGCCGATCTCCTGCACGCCGCGCGCGGAATTCGCGGCCTGCGCCGCTTCGACGATCGCCTTCAGGTCGGGAAGGTTGAACAGCTTCGCGCTCAGCATGCCCTGGAGCGCGACGTCCGCGTCCTTGTCCTTCGCGGCTGCCGCGTAGTCACCGGCGAAACTGCGATCGCCAGCCTTGTACAGCGTTTCGCTGGCGCGAATCGCCTGAATGCGAATCTGCGGATCCGCGTCCTTCATCTGCTCGCGCACAAACGACGAATCGAGCGCGCCCAGCCCTTCGAGCGTCCACAGCGCGTGGATCCGGGCGAGCAGATTGTTCGCGCCGCGCGTCGCCGCGAGTTTCTGCAAAGCCGGCACGACCGACGTGTCCTGCTTGAGCACCAGCAGTTGCTGCGCCGTGTCGCGCCACCAGCCGTTCGAATGACCGAGCCGGGCGACGAGTTGCGCCGCCGTCTCGTTCAGCATCCGCGGCTGCGTCTTGTCGCGCTCGATACCCTCGTATGACAGCCGCCAAATCCGGCCGTGACGGAACACCTTGTCGAGTTGATACTGCTCGATTTTCTTGCGCAGGTACGTGCCGCGCCCGGACCAGGTCGCCTGCTGGATGATGCCGCGGTACATGTCCGTGATGTACATCGTGCCGTCTGGCGCCGTGGTCATGTCGACCGGCCGGAACAGCGGGTCGGTCGAACGAATGAACTCGGACAACGGGTACACGTTCCGCATCTGCGTGAGCCCTTCCGTCTTCACGGGCCGCAGGCGGCGCACGATCCGGGCAACGGTTTCACCGTAGAAGTAATCGCCGATCATGTCCTTCGGCAGGCGGTCGCCGCGGAACACATCGTTGCCGGCGCCGGCGGTCGAGCGATTGAGCGAGCCGTCTGGCAGCCGGACTGAAGGCAGGCCTCCCTGCATGTCGGCGATGAGCACAGGTGCGCCCCACGTGATGTTCAGGTTCTCCTCGAACTGATCGGGGACACTGAAGTTGCCGTAGTGCACCGGCAGCTGGAAGTACCCGGGCATCCCGCTGGCACCGCCCTGGAAGTGCACCTTCCCGTAGTTGTCCATCGCCGCGCCCCACTGGGCGTTGTTCCCGCCGGTGGACTCCTGCCGGACCGGTCCGCCGGTCATCGACGGCCGGGCGCGGAACGCGTTGACGGTGCTGTAGAACCAGTTGTCCATCGCCCAGAACAGGCCGGACTGCTGATGCTCCACGTTCGCGAGCCGGCCGAACCCGGTCGCGAACAGCTCCTTCTTGTCGGCGGTGCTGTCGTTGTTGGTGTCGGTGAACTTCCACACCTCGTCGGCGTTCGACTCCATCGTCAGCACCGCGTTGGCGCCGTACGGCATCACGAAACGCGGGAAGATCAGCTTGTCGACGAAGATGCTGTGCTTCTCGTACTTGCCGTCGTTGTCACGATCCTCGTGGACGGAAATGCGTCCGACCGGATCGAGCTCGCCGGTGGCATCCGCGTCCTGCATGTAGCCGCGCAGCTCGAGGACGAACATCCGGCCGTTGCCGTCGAAGGCGATCTGGGCCGGCTCCTCGATGTCGGGATCGGTCAGGATCGGCTCCATCTTGAAGCCGGGCGGCAGCCAGAAGCGCTTCTGCTCTTCCGAAGGCGTCAGCGGTTTGACCGCGGGTTTCGAACCGTAATCCGCCGTGGCGTTCGCCGGATCGTTCTCGCCCGGCCCGCCGAGGCCGCCGCGGCCACCTCGGCCGGCCGGCTGCCCGGGTGCCGGTCCCGGTCCGGCGGGAGCGGCCGTCTGCGGGCCTGCGGTTGGCGCTGGAGTCTGAGGCGAAACTGAAACGGTGCCGACAAGAAGTGCGGCCGCGAGCCCGGCGAAACCCGTGCCCACGCGGCTAATAAGTGAGTTCATGCGTCGTTTTCTCCGCTGGAGACTATACGCCTGGAGAGGCCGGATGCTTACGTTCTCACGGGTTCGGGCTTCGCGGGTTCGAGGGTTCGGGAGTCGGGCATCCTTGAACGTGCCTCGTCCTCTCCAATTAATCCCCGTCGCGCTTGCCCTGCTCACGATAACGGCCTGCGCACCAGCGATCGCGCCGGCGCCTCCGCGCACGACGTCAAGCCAACTTGGCGTCACACCGCGCCCCGCGCCGCGCATCGATGCGACGACGCTCACGGGCAAGCTGATGTTTGGCTACCAGGGATGGTTCGGGTGTCCGGATGATGGGTCGCAACTCGCGCGATGGGAACACTGGTTCCGCGCCGGGCAGCCTGCGGGCGAGCCCGCGCTTCGCGTCGACATGTGGCCTGATCTCTCCGAACTCCCGCAATCGGAGCGTTGCGCGACCCCGCTGACCCTTCCGGAAGGCCGCACCGCACAGCTCTACTCGGCGTATCGTGGCCCAGCCGTCGACATGCATTTCCAATGGATGCAGGAATACGGCTTGCCGGGCGTCTTCCTGCAGCGCTTCACGTCGGGTTTGACTCGGGACCCGACTCGCGACTTCCGTGACACTGTTGCGCGCAACGTCCGGTCGGCCGCCGAGACGAACGGCCGCGTCTTCGCGCTGATGTACGACATCTCCGGCCACGTCCCGGAGACGCTGGTCGACGACGTGAAGCGCGACTGGGCATATCTCGTCGACACGCTTCGCATCACCGAGAGCGAGCGGTACCTGCGCCACAACGGCCGGCCGCTGCTGGCGATCTGGGGCTTTGGCTTCAGGGACCGGCCGGCGACGCCATCGCAAGCCGCAGAACTGATCGACTTCTTCAGGAACAATCCCGATCCGCGATACCGGGTGACGCTGTTTGGCGGCGTCCCCGCCGGCTGGCGCACACTGACGCGGGATTCGCAGGAAGATGCCGCATGGGCGAGCGTCTACCGTTCATTCGACGTCATCAGCCCATGGACCGTCGGCCGCTTTCGCGACGACGAAGGAGTCGATCGGTTCTACCGCGACACGGTCGTTCCGGACTTGAGCGAGGCGCGCGCGGCGGGCATCGAATACATGCCGGTCGTCTTTCCCGGTTTTTCGTGGCGGAACATGAACCGCGACGCCGCGCCGAACCAGATTCCCCGCCGCGGCGGCCGCTTCTTCTGGCGTCAGGTCGAACAGGCGCTCGGCGCGGGCAACACGATGCTGTATGGCGCGATGTTCGACGAGGTCGACGAGGGCACCGCAATGTTCAAGCTCGCCACCACGGCGCAGGAGGCACCCGCGGCCGCGTCAATCGTTACGCTCGACGCCGATGGCGAGGCGCTGCCGAGCGATTGGTACCTCCAACTTTCGCGCGAGGCGCAGGTTCGCCTGCAGCGGATCGGAGTACTGGGAACTGGAGTCAAAGAAGGTTATCGAACTGGAGTCAAAGGAGGTTATTGAGAAAACGGATTCAACACGGAGCAACGGAGCTCACGGAGTGACACGGAGGGCGAGTCTCGCTGGAATGATTCTGGGTCCGACGCTCGCAGCCGGCCGCGTTGCGGCCGGCTGGAGGGAGGGAGTGCGATCCCCGCGGAACGCAAGCGGTCGAAAAGGACCACAGTCCGCTTGTGCTCCGCGGGGATCGCACTCCCTCCCTCGCGCGCGCAAGGCGCGCGCCCAGCGCCGGACCACGTAATCGTTCGGAGCTGATCAACCTCCGTGCGTCTCCGGGAACTCCGTGCCTCCGTGTTGAATCCGTGGCCTCGATTGCCTGAGGCGCCTCGACTCGATAGCCTCGGGCCCTCGACTCGATCACCTGCTGCGACGGACTGCGGACTGCGGACCATGAATGCGGGTTTCACCAATTCGTCACAAAATTCGCGCCATACTTCTCCGGTTGATTGAGGGCCTTCAGGAGCGCACCGTGACCTATCGAACCCACATCGTCCCGGCCGCCGCCGTCGCGATTTTCATTCTTTCACTGTGCACGTTGCCGACGCTGGTCGCCCAGCAGGGTCCGCCGCCGCCGGGCGCACCGCAAGGTACGGGCGCCGCGCCGGGCGGACGGGGCGGTTTGCCGCCGTGCAAGCCGGGCGAGACGGTCGGCCAGCACTATCGGAACATCAAGGTGATGACCGATCTGCCCTGCACCGAGCTGCAGCTGGGGATGCAGTCAATCGCCGCGTCGCTTGGGGTCGGCTGCGATCACTGTCACGTGACCGGGCCGGGCGGCGCCTTCGATCGCGACGATAAGGAAACGAAGGATACGGCGCGGGCGATGATGAAGATGGTCGCGGAGATCAACACTCGCGCCTTCGAGGGGCGATCCGTCGTCGCGTGCGCAACCTGCCACCACGGTGAGTCGAAGCCGATGCGGACTCCGCCCATCGCAACGGAAATGGCGCGGTGGCAGGCAGCGGCGGCGGCACGTGCGCGTGAACTGGGCCGCGGCCGCGCCGGCTTCGGAGGCCCCGGCGGCGGGGTGGCTGGCGCGCCCGCACCCGCGGCGCGTCCCGAGGAACCCAAGCCGACCGAGACCGTCGATCAGGTGCTCGGCAAGTTCGTGCAGGCGCTCGGCGGCCGTGACGCGCTTCAGAAGATTCAATCGCGGGTGATGACCGGGACGGTCACGCTGCGGGATCTTCAGCAGGTGCCAGTGTCGGTCGAGGAGAAGCTCCCCCACTCGTATCGCCTGGACATCCAGTCGCAACCGCAGCCGCAGACATGGGCGGCTTCCGGAACCACCGTGTGGGGCGGCCGAGGCGGCCGGGGCATGCAGGGGTTCCAGGCGCAACAGGCGACACGGCGCGCGGACCTCGGCGCGCCGCTCAACATGAGCCAGCGCTATCCCAACCTCACGGTGAATCGATATGCAACCGTGGAGGACCGTAGCACGATCGTCCTGGTCGGCCGCCCCAGCGAAGATACGACCGAGCAGCTGCACTTCGATCGTGAGACAGGCCTGCTGCTCCGCCGCAGTATCTCGACCCGCACCGCGTTCTCCCCAGTGGCGGAACAGATCGACTACAGCGACTATCGCGATGTGAGCGGCGTGAAGATGCCTTTCACGATCCGCTATGCGAGCTGGAACGAACTGCAGCTTGAAAAGTTCACCGACATCAAGGTCAACGTCCCGATCGATGATGCCAGGTTCACGATGCCGCCGCCGCAGCAGGGGCCGGGACCGGGCCGAGGGGCGCAATAGCGGCCCGCAGTCCGCGGCCCGTAGTCCGCGGTCCGGGGTTGGCGGGCTGCGGACCGCGGACCGCGGGAATCAGTACTCGCTGAACATCCTCTGCACTGCCGCGCCATCCGCGTGCGCTGCGATGGCGAGCATCAGGAGGACGCGCGCCTTGAGTGGGGCGAGATCCTCTGCGGAGATGCGATATCCGCCGTCGGTGCGCTCATCGCCGCCGGTCTGACGGGGACCTCTCGATGGCGCGATGCGGCCGCTTCCCGTTCGCGTGCTCGTGACGACGAATACGCCTTTCTGGACCGCGTACTCGATCCCGTCGCGCTGCGTGCCGCTCGTGGCGCCGGCTCCGGCCGACGCGATGATGATGCCCTTTGCGCCCCGATCGACGGCGGCCTTGATCAGATCGCCGCTCGCGCCCTGGTAGACCATGATCACGTCCACGCGCGGCAGCTCCTTCAGCGACGACACGTCGAACTCGGACTGCGAGGTGTGGCGTTTCAGGCCGGTGCGGTAATAGACGACGCGGTCGCTGTCGACCACGCCGAGCACGCCGTAGCCGCGCGATTGGAATGTCTGGAGGCGCAACGCGTCGGTTTTGGTCACCTCGCGCGCGGCGTTGATTTCGTCGTTGAGCACGACGAGCACGCCCTTGCCGCGTGACGACGGCTCGGCCGCGACCCGGAACGCCTCGAGCAGGTTCGCCGCGCCTTCGTAACCGACCGTGCTGGGATTCCGCATGGAACCCACGACAACCACCGGCTTGTCGGTGCGGATCGTGAGATTCAGGAAGTAAGCCGTCTCTTCGAGCGTATCCGTCCCGCTCGTGACCACCACGCCGGTCAGCTCGGGATCCTGGCGGAAGGCGTCATTGATCCGGCGTGCGAGCTCGAGCCACTGGGTGAGCGTCAACTCGGAGCTCGCCACATTGGCGAACTGCTCCCCTTCCGCGCGCACGTATCGATCGAGCGCGGGCGCCGATTTCAGCAGCTCGTCGGCGGTGAGGCGCCCGCCGGTGTGGTTCGAGATCGTCCCTCCGGTCGCAATCAACCGCACCTTCGGGCGCGTCGCCTCGCTCGCCTGGGCAACGGCGCCGGGCTGCGCGACTGCAGCATTCAGCCCGGTGACACAAAGGCCGAATCCAAGAGCAACCCGCAGACCGAACGTGCGTCGATTCATGGGCGGTTTACAACTGCGAGGTGCACTGCGGGCACCGCTTGGCCTTGAGGGAGATCGTCGAGGCACAGAACGGGCACTCGCGGGTGGTCGGTCCTGGTTCCGCGGCTGGTTTGTCGACCGAGCTCTTGATGCGGTTCACCTGTTTCACCAGGAAGAAGACGGCAAGGGCGACAATCAGAAAATTGACGATGTCGTTCATCAGCTGACCGTAGGCGACAACCGGGATGCCCTTGGTCTTGGCATCGGCCAGCGAAGCCGGGATGCCCCGGCTCGAATCGAGGACGTAGAACAGGCTGCCGAAATCGATCCGGCCCAGGGCCAGGCCGATCGGCGGCATCAGGACTCCTTCGACCAGCGTCGTCACGATCTTCCCGAAAGCCGCGCCGATGATCACGCCGACGGCCAGATCGATCACGTTCCCGCGAGCGATGAACTCACGAAACTCCTTCAACATCTCCCCTCCCGTTGGTCGACGCCGGGACGATTCCCGCACAGAGTAAACCACGACCCGGGGAGGGATGGTTCTGGGGAAGTGAGAGGGGCTGTCCGCAGTCCGTGGTCCGCGGTCCGCGGGCGGCGGGCCGCGGACCGCGGATCAATAGTTTCGCTACCAGTACTTCTTCAAACCGCCGGTAAAGACGAACCCTGACGGATCGAGTCCTGTGCGTGTCTCACCCACTTTGTGATACGCCGCTTCACCCTTGAAGGAGACGGTCCGGCCGGTGAAGTACTCCACGCCGCCGCCCACGTTGAACCCCGGCTTGGTCTCGGACTCGCCGAACGCCGTGCCGTTGTCCTTGACCTGCAGGAAGTAAGCACCCACTCCGGCTCCGACGAAGGGATGCCACTTGCCTCCTTCCCAGTTGTAGTTGACGTCGAGGCGGAGCGGAATCTGGCGCAGTGAATCGCTCGATTCCGTCCCCAGGCCCGGATCGGTCAGGCCGAAGTTGGTGCGCAAGCTGACACGCGGAGTGAGGTAGTACTCGAGCAGTGCATTGATGATGAGCGCGTTGTCGAACTCACTCTGCGCAGGCACATAGACACCGGCATCGAAGCCGACCGCGGTGGATCCCGCATGAGGTGCACGCTCCTGAGCCGCGGCGACTCCTGGCCGCGCGATGCACGTGCCGAGCACGACGACTCCCAGGATACGTTTCAACATGTTGTTTCCCTCCTGAACATGCCGCGGCCGCCTGCAGAGGCGGCAACTCGCGACACCTGGACAGGCTGCAAGGTAAATACCTCGGGCAGCCCGGCAGGCAATCGGCTCGATCTAATGTGAAAAACCGGGGCCTGGACCGTCGAACAGTCGAGGCAGTTCTGCTCGTCGAGCCGCCTGTGGATGAGCGGAACCTTGGACCTCGAATCTGAAAAGATGGATAAAGCCCGTCTATAATTCTTCTGACTACGTGGCCGAGATGTCGGATCAGTACCGTCGTCTGGTGGAGAGTGCGCCGGATGGCATTCTCGTCGGCCGACACGGTCGTCTCGTGTTGGCGAATGCCGCAGCGCTGGATTTGTGCGGCGTAGATACAGCAGAACAGATTCTTGGAACCGGCATCGTCGACCTGTTCACGCCGGAGACGCGGGAGACGGTTCGCGCGTTCCTGGATCGTGTCCGCCCGAACGGTGAGAGAGAGCGCATCGACGCCCGCATCGCTCGCAGCGCCACGAAAGCGACCGACGTCGAGATCTCGGCGGCGGCACTCGAAGACGGCACCGTTCAGCTGGCGCTTCGAGATGTCACCGCCCGGCGACGCGCTGAAGACAGCCTTCGCAAGAGCGAGGAACGGCTCGCGCTGGCGGTCGCCGGATCGCGCGAGGGCGTCTGGGACATGAACCTCGAAACCGGCGACGTGGTGTATTCCCCGCGCTGGAAGCAGATGCTCGGGTACGAGGAGGATGAAATCGAGCCGCACGTCAGCGCGTGGGAGCGGCTCGTACACCCAGAGGATCGGCGCCTCGCCATCGAAGCGACGAACAGTCTCGCACACGGGGGCCACGCCACCTTCGAAGCCGAGTTCCGGCTCCGCCACAAGGATGGCTACTACGTGAACGTCCTGTCGCGCGGTTATCCTGTCCGCCGCGAGCCCGACGGCCCGGTGGTGCGCATCGTCGGCACGCACCTCGACCTGACCAACCAGAAGCAGGCGGAAGCGGCACTGCGCGAGAGCGAAGAGCGGCTCAGGCTGGCGTTCATCGCGGCCCAGGAAGGTGTCTGGGACTGGAACCTGGAAACCGGCGCCGTGGTGTATTCACCGCGGTGGATCGAAATGCTCGGCTACGACCGCAGCGAGATCGAGCCACATGTGAGCGCGTGGGAGCGGCTGATTCATCCCGATGATGTCGGGACGGCGGTGCGTCTGAGCGAGAGCCTCGAACGCGGCGCCGATACCTACGAAGGAGAGTTCCGGCTGCGCCACAAGGCCGGTCACTACGTACACGTGCTGTCACGCGGCTTCCCGATTCGGCGCGAGGCCGGCGGGCCCGTGGTGCGAATCGTCGGAACGCATTTCGACCTCACCGCGCGCAAGGAGGCCGAAGCACTGGCCGAGCGTCAGCGCGCCGAGCAGGCGCGGACCGAGCTGCTGACGCGGATGGTCTTCGCGCAGGAAGACGAGCGGCGGCGGATCGCGCGCGAGATGCACGATCAGTTCGGCGAGCAGCTCACCACGCTCGCGCGCCGGATCGAGGGTCTCAAGGAGTTCGCGGAGCGGGAACCCGGGCTGGTCTCGCTGATCGAATCGCTCGAGGCGGTTTCCCGGGAGATCGATCGCGACGTGAACCATCTCGTCTGGCAGCTACGGCCGACGGCCCTCGACGACCTCGGACTGCGGGCGGCGCTCGCCAATTACGTCAAGGACTGGTCGGAGCGGGTGCGCGTTCATGCGGAGTTGCATTCCTCGGGGCTGCTCGACGATCGTCTGCCCTCGGAAACGGAAACGACGCTCTACCGGATCGCCCAGGAGGCGCTGACCAACGTGGCCAGACATTCACGGGCAACGAGCGTGGACGTGATCCTCGAACGCCGCGGCGATCAGGTCGTCCTGATTGTCGAGGACAATGGCGTCGGGTTCGATCCGGGCCGGACCTCCGCCCGCCGTCCAGGTTTCGGCCTGCTTGGAATGAAGGAGCGGGCCGCGCTGGTCGGGGCGGCGCTGGAGATCGAATCGGAACCCGGAAAGGGCACCACCGTGCTGCTGCGGATGACAACCGGGGGATCCACTCAACATGCAACCGACCACCACGTCTGAACCCAGGCGCCTGCGCATCCTGCTCGCTGACGACCACGTGACCGTGCGGCACGGCCTGAGGCTGTTGATCGAGGGCCAGCCGGACATGTCGGTGGTGGCTGAAGCCAGCGACGGCGAGGCCGCGGTGCGCCTCTCGATGGAGACCCGGCCCGACGTGATCGTGATGGACGTGTCGATGCCTGGCATGAACGGCCTGGTCGCCACGAAGACGCTCCGCAAGATCCTGCCGTCCTCGGCGATTGTGACGCTGACGCGCCACGCCGACGACGCCTACCTGCAGGAGTTGCTGCGGGCCGGGGCCTCCGCGTACGTGTTGAAGCAGAGCGCGCCAGCCGAGCTGCTGCAGGCCATCCGCGCCACCGGGTCCGGCGGCCAGTACGTGGATTCCAGCCTGACGGCCCGCGTGACCGCGGGGTTCCTGGGACGTGAAGGGCGTGGAGGCAGTCGCGGAGTGACGGCGATTACCGAACGCGAGGCCGAAGTGCTGCGTCTCATCGCCTCGGGCTACAGCAACAAGGAAATCGCCCAGCAGCTGGACCTCAGTGTGAAGACGGTCGAGGCCCACAAAGCCAACGCCATGCGGAAGCTCGACCTGAACAGCCGCATCGACATCGTCCGATACGCCATCCTTCAGGGGTGGCTCCACAACGCGTAAGGGAATTTCCCTACCTCCAAGGATCGGTCTTCCCGATTGTTCCGCTTACGGCCGGGGAATAAAGTCGGCCGCATCGCGGTTCAGCGGGACCAAAGGAGGTTGTCGATGGAACCCTCGTCCAAGTCTGCCGGAGCCCCCCGGAGGGCAACGGTCCGCGACAGGGATCCGGAGCACCCCCGGGGCGTCCCTGAGTCGGCTCCCGAGCGAACCCGGAAAGGTTTGATCGAGGAGGAGCTTCGCCTGGTCGAGCAGCATCGGGTCAACCTGCTCCTGATGGGGCAGGCGGACGTCGTGCAGCCCATGGTCGAGGCACTGGCCGCCCGCTTTCATCAGCCGGTCGGCACGTGGTCACCGGGTGAGAGGCTGGTGCTCCCACCCGCCGAGCGCACGGGCACGATGGTGATCAACGACGTCGGCGCCCTCGGGCTTCAGGATCAGATTCAGCTGCTCGAGTGGCTGGGTTCCGCGTCAGGGCGAACCCAGGTCGTCAGCACGACTCCGTCGCCGTTGCTGCCGCGCGTCCAGTCCGGTAAGTTCATCGACACGCTGTATTACCGGCTGAACACCTTCTGCGTGGACGCGACCTCTTAGTTTCAGCGGATTCGAGAGAACACCTCGAAACGCCTGAAGTTCGAATACTTCGCTTCACACGTAATCTGCTCGTACAGCAATCCGGGCGGCTCTGTCCGCGCCTGTGCGGCAGGCTTTCCCTTCTCGTAAAACTCCCGGAACACGATCGGCAGCATCAGCCCGAGGCGCTCGTCGAACGTGTACTCGGTCGCCAGTTCCACGTTGATGCCGTCGACACTGGCGGTGAGTCGCGACTGCCAGATGCGACCGTTCGCGATCTCGACGAGCAGCTCGCCTTTCATGAAGACCGGCCTGCCCTGGACGCTCCGGATCAGCGTGGGCCTTTCCTTTTCCTGGAACGCCAGCCAGATCAAGGCGTGCCCGCCGACATCGTCACGCTTTTTCGTATCGAAGCGAAAGCGCGATCGATGGGCCTCGTCGAGCGACAGGAGCGCCAGCGTCGGCTCGTTGAAGTTTCGCGTGATGCGGCCGATGTTGTAGCGGGCGTTGTACGACGCCATCTGCTCGCCGACCTGCGTCGCGGGCAGCGTCCGGAGGATCTCGCGGACGTTGGTGCGCTCCGGCGCGGCCGTCCCGTCCACGGTCTGAACGTCGCGAATCGCCATCCATCCCCGAGACGGCGCGGTGAAGATGAAGAACACCTCGCCGGTTGTCGAGCGGGAGCGTGGCGCGTCGGGATCAGGAGGGATTTGATTGCCGATGTTCTGGACGTACTGCTCGTCGGCGACAATCGCGGTCAGCTGGCGCTGGTAGTCGGCGACATAGGTGGCGGCCCGGTCCGCGATTCCTTTCTGTGCCGACACCGCCGCCGGAGACGTCAAAAGGAAGCCGAGCGCGCAAAGCCGCGCAGTTTTCCTCAGAGCCGCAGCTCCACGACGCGATCCGCGAACGCGAGCTGCTCGACGGGGATCCGGCCCGCCTTGAGTAGCGCGTCCCGATCGAATTTCACCTCGGGCTTGAGGAACTCGACGCTCAGCATCGCATTGGCGGGTCCGATGTCAGCCGCGTCGATCGGATCGATGGCGCGCGACGCGTCCAGGAACACTTGCGTGCCGATCGACTGGATCCCGCGGCCGAGGAGCGCGGTCACATCGGAGTTGAACGCTCCCGTGAGCCTCGATCCGAAGGTGGCAAGCGCCTTGACGGCCTCCGACGGCTGCGAACCTGGCACCGACGCGATCCTGACGCCCGCCTCGAAGGCGTGCGAGACGATGTCCGCCTCGGCCCCGAGCAGCGCCATGAGCAGCCCATTGTCGACGTCGATCTTCCCGAGGATCGCCTTTGCCTGCGCCGGCTTGAAGAACTGGGCGTCCGAGTCCCCCTGCAGCACCCCGGTTGCGCGGGTCAACAGCGTCGTCATCCGATCGACGGTCTGCTTGCGGCGCAGCATGTTCTTGCGTTCGCCGGCGTCCTGCACGTCCCAATACGGAATGCGTTGCGTTTTGGAAACCTTCCCGGCCCTCGGCACCAGCGCGCAATACGCGAGGATGATCCGGGCGGTCGTGATCGCATTCGAATAGGCATCCGGTCCCGAGAAGAACGCATCATGGATGTTGCGCTTCAGCGAGGCCTGGATCGCATTGGCCACGGCCTGGTAGACCTCGGCATCCCGCTGTTTCGGCAGCTTCAGCCACGCCGCGCCGATCTTCGCGGCGCTCGTCGCCGACATCGACACCTGCAGCGAGATCAACCCGTTGCCCAGCAGGTTCGGACCGTTCGGGATTACCGCTTCCGCCTGGCGATCGAGCAGGTCGATGAACTCCTCGGGATCAGCGATCTTGCGGCTGAAGAAGGCCTTGAGCGACGGCCCCACGATCGTCCGCACGTGTTTCGTCTGCATGTTGCGGCGCGCGAACACCAGGCTGTAGTTCATCTCCATCGAACCCTGGTGCAGCCGAACCCCGCCGGCGCGTGAACCCGCAGCGGCGAGCCCGACCGCCAGCGACAGCACGCCCTTCCGCTCGTTGCTCGCGGACGTGTCGGAGGCCTTCACGGTGAAGAGCAAGCCGCCGTTGTCAGGAACCGCCTCCACGGACGCGAGCGCTTCGTTCAGGTGCGAGGTGGTGACCGTCGTGAACGGCAGGCTGACGGTGACGTGGCTCTGGACGCCTAGGCTGTGCGTGAGCTGTGCCCTGGCCAGCTTCACCTGTGATGGCTGATTCAGCAGGAGGTCGTCGAGGTTGCCCTGGAGCGCCTGCTGGAAGAGCGCGGTCACTCTCGCGGGATCGACGCTGAAATCGAAGGTCGCGTCGAGCAGCGCCTGGCCGCTGGTCGTTGACGAGAACGTCGAGCTCAACGAGAACTCGTACTGACGGTGCAGGGCCTCCAGCGCCTTCTCGTAATACTCGTCGCGTTTGTCGAGCAGCAGCCTGATCACCTTGCGAATCTTCTCGATGTCCTCGAAGAGCACCGCGTGCTGGTCCAGAAAAGCCGCGAGCTTACGTTTGAGGAGCCCGTCGAGCGCAGCGAAGTCGGTCGTCGTGACCACCTTGAAGATCCGATCGAGCCGCAATTCGCGCTCGACATAGTCCTGGAACCGCACCAGCGTGTCTTCGGTGCCGGCGCCATCCAGGACGTCGAGCAGCCGTCGCGCAAGGGCATGAACCTCGTCGATGGGCATGGAGAGGAGGCCGAGAGCCGAGCCGCCGGCCATTGCTTCGAGCATCCGCCCGGCCGGCGTCTGCAGGAACTCGATGCGGGTCAGGCGATCCTCCAGCAGCGTCCGCAGGTCTTCTGGCGTGATCGTGGCCAGCCTGGTGGCGATCACACGCACGTCGGCGCGGCTGGTCCGTTGTTCGACGAGCTTCAGGAGCGACGATGCGACCCGGTGCGGCAGCCCGTTCCAGCGGTCGAGAAACGAGAGCGCCTTGTCGCGGACCGCATCGAACTCCTTCTGCAGCCGCTCGGGTGGGACGCCCGCCAGATGCGCGATCAGCCGCTCGGCTCCGTCGATGCCGGCTTCGGCGAGCAGGTCCGACAACTTGCGGTTGGGATCGGTCCACTTCTCGAGGATCCGCAGATCCCGGAGGATCTGCTGGCCGTGGGTGTCGAACACGGCGGCGATGAAGTCGTCGATTTGACCCGGCAGTAGTGAATCGCGTGCCTGGATGGCCACGCTGGCGTTCAGGGACGCATCGAGGCCGCGGGTCCGCAGCCGGAAGAAACGCAGGCGAAGGGCTGGCGCCTCCGACTCACGACTCACGACGACCGCACACCGGCCGCTCGCGGAGAAGCCGACCGCCGCGTTGATGCCCATCTGCAACCGCAGGCCGATGTCTCCCCTCAGGCCGCCCAGCTCCGCTTCGCGAACCCAGTTGAAGTCGAACCCGAGCTCAGAGGCAAGCCTCACCTTGATCGACCCCAGGACCTCGCTGGCGATCCAGGTGCCCGGTTCGATCATGTCGATCGAAGTGATTTGCCGCGGCAGCAGCCAGCTATCGGCAGTGGCCTGCACGACCGCACGTGCGGGAGTCGAGGATGGCAGGCGCCGGATCACCGCGAACAGGCCCTCCGACGATCCGGACACGTCGAGCGTCGCCGTCCCGGCGGCGCCGAGGGCAATCGCTCCGCTCGCCCTCGCCTCCGCGGAGAATCCCCATCGCAACACGCTCAGCAGCGTCGGCTCGGAGGGGGGCTGGCCGAACTCCAGTGCTTCGAGCGCGAAGTCCTGCGCCCGATCGCCGATGCGGTTCAGCAGTGCGCCTCCGGTGCGGTAAACACCGAGGCCGGCAAACACGCCCCCGGAGGCGCTGAAGCTCACTTTGTCGGTGCCGCGCGCGAATTCGATCGGCGCGGGCGTGCTGGCGTTGAGGGCGATCTCCGCCAGGTCGATGTCGCGATCGGGAAACGGTGCTGTTTCGGCGAGCAGCGCCGTGACCACGTCTGGCCGGATGCCGCTCGACACTTCGAACCCCAGCGAAGCCTTCTCATTCAACAGCGGGAGATTCCTGCCGAACTTGAAGCCCTTGACGTTCGCAACCTGGGACCCTACGGCCATTGCTCGTTCCTCCTGGAGACCTGGGGGTGAGCGCCTCTCGCATCCTTCCACCCCCGCCTTCGCGCGCAGCGACAGAGCCTGCCTCGCCGAAGCGCGGAGCGTCGGAGCCTGCCTCGCCGAAGCGCGCAGCGCGAAGGCGGGGGGAGTGTAACAGGATCGAGGTGGCATCAGGAGGCGCGGCGAACCGCGCGGTCGGGCATCCATGAGGCCGCCCGCGTACCCGCAATCTTCAGCGTGCCCGGGATCGCGGTCTGCTGAATCTCCTTTTCGACGATGACGGCGCCGAAACACTTCACCGTCCCCTTCCCTTTCACCCGGCCGGTCTGAACGTCCTGAATCGCGCCGTCAAGGAGCCGCAGGACCGCGCCCTGAAGCACCAGCTCGATTGCAACCTCGAACTCGACACGGGCGATTTCGGCGCCATCCTTCATCAGCGACACATGGGGATGATGCGTCGACACGATCTTGTGCTCGGCGAGCTGCAGGAAGATCTCCTTGCCGGGCGAGTGCGCGCTCTTCTCGAGATGCTGCCGCAGCGTGCCGGATTTGTTCCACGCCGCCACGAAGATGTCGGCCAGATCGATCTGCAGGAGCGGCTTCAGGTTGCGTGCCACCGCGCCGGCCATCGCCCGCAGCCCGAAGGCGGCCAGCGTTTCGGTGCCGCCGGCGGCAATCGCCAGGTGTCTCCTCGACATCGCCTCCCTGATGCGTTCAGTCGCTTCTTCTTCGTTGGGCATTATCAGATCGACCAGCGGCAGCACGACTCACCTCATTTCCGTAACTTCGATCATCCCGAGCGGACCCGAACCGAAAGCCGCCTGGTTCCCGGCATCGGGGCTCGACCGCAGCCACAGCTCCGCGCGCGTGAAGGGGCCGTCGGCCGACAACTCGACGTTCATCTGTGCATCGGGTTGTGGCACGAACGTGATCGACGGCGGGAGCTCGCGGCGCTCACGCGGTGTCCGCGTCCTTGCTTTGACCGTGATCCCGGCAAGAGCTGCGGCGACGCCGGCAGCCAGCAGCAGCCATACCAGAGGCGTCGGCCCGTCCGGCGGATCGGTCACCGGTGGCGGCGCCGCGGCGCCACCACCAGCCGGTGGAACGGGAGGAGGTGGAACGGGCGGCGCCGCCAATACGACGTCGACGCCCGTCCCCGGCGGGACGCGTGAGGCCCCAGCTGGCTGCTGGGAAACCACGGTGTCCGGCGTGTCGTTCGACTGGATGGTGCTCGCCTGCCCGAGCACCAGTCCACGGTCGGCGAGGATCGCCAGGGCCTGGCCACGCGTCCTTCCCTTCAGATCCGGAACTTCCAGGAGCGCGGGTACCTGCGGCGGAGTGAGGTCGGGCGGAGCCGCCGCCGCGATCCAGATCGTGACAGCCGTGCCGGCCTCGACGCGCGTGCCGGCGGCCGGCTGCTGATCCACGATGCGGCCGGGCACTCCGCTGCTGATCCGGCTCTCGATCGATCCGAGCACGAGCCGCCGCGCACGGAGAACGTTGCTGGAAGCGTCCCGCGTGCTGCCGCGCAGATCGGGCACCTGAACGCGGATCGGAACCGCCACCCACACCTGCACAGCGGTCCCGACCTCGACGCGCTCACCCGCCCTCGGCGACTGCCCGGTCACGACGCCTGCCGGTCCTTCGGCTTCACGGGCTGTCGTCTCGCCAAGCAGCAGTTCGGCGTCCGTCAGCGCCGCCAGCGCCGCCTGTCGGTTGCGGCCGCGGAGATCGGGGACGGCAACGGTGACCGGGATCGCAAGGACGAGGTCGACGGGCGCATTCAACCTGGCCGGCCGCCGCGGCTGCGGGTGCTGTTCGATGACCGTGCCGGCCGGCTCAGACGACTCGCGCGTTTGGATCGCCCCGACACGCAGCCGCTGATTCGTGAGAATCGCTGTCGCGTCCGCCTCGCGCCTGCCGATTACCGACGGCACCTCGATCGAGGACGCCATCCACACGCGCACCGCCGTCTCCCGGCGCGCCATCGTTCCGGGTCGAGGTTGCTGATCGACAACGGTGCCGGGCGTGGCATCGGCTGCGCGCTCGGACACCTCTCCCAGCCGCAATTGCTGCGAGCTGAGAATCTCGGTTGCGGTGCCGCGATCGCGGCCACGCAGGTCCGGGATCGGGACCAGGGGCACGCCGGCCGAGAGCCACACATTCACCGCGGTTCCGGGCTTGACCTCTGTTTCCGGCAACGGGAGCTGATCGACAACGCCGCCAATCGGCAGCTCCGACTCGCGCCTCTCTGCATTACCGAGCGTGAGCCCGACGCCGTCCAGGGTCCGCCGCGCGGTCGTGACATCCTGCCCGTGGAGTGGTGGCACGCGGACGAGCGGCAGCGGCACCGCGATCCACACGTCGACAGTCGATCCACAGGCGATCGTGGTGTCGGGTCCAGGGCGCTGACCGATCACCGTGCCCGGCGGCTTCTCACTGGCCCGCCTGTTGACGGTGCCAATCGTCAGGTTGCGGCGGGCCAGCACCTGCCGCGCGCTCGCCACATCTCCCGACTCGATGCCGGGGACGACGCATGGAGCAGGAGGAGGAGGAGGTTGTGGTGGAGGTGGTGCGACAATCGGTGGCGCCACCGCGACCGCGATGTCGATCGATGAATTGCACTTCACCATCGTGCGCGGCGCCGGGAACTGTTTCAGGATCGTGCCCTCCGCCGCCGCACGCGTTTCCACCTTCTCGACTCTTCCGATGGTCCAGCCCCGGAGCCGTTCACGCACGTCGACAACAGGGTGATTCGTCAGGTTGGGAACGGGACAATCGGTCACCGGTGGCGGCGGATCGAGTGGTGGCGCGACTGCGATGACGATGTCGATCGACGAATTGCACTTCACCATCGTGCGCGGCGCCGGGGACTGTTTCAGGATCGTGCCTTCCCGCGCGGCGCGCGTTTCCACCTTCTCCGCTCTTCCGATGGTCCAGCCTCGCAGCCGTTCACGTACGTCGACATAAGAGTGATCCACCAGGCTGGGAGCCGGGCAGTCGGTCACGGGTAGCGGCTGCCTGTCGATGCTGCCAGGGATCGGCCTCCGGAAATCAACATCGGGTGGAACTGGACGACGGCCGTCATTATCGGAATTCGGCGGTCCGTCCGAGGTGGACGGGATCGGTCTCCGGAGATTCGGGTCGTAGGGCGTGGTCTGCCGGACGTCGGGCATCCCGTCAGACACGTACACATCGACGCGCGTCCCGCACCGCACCTGGGTACCCGGCTTGACCGACTGTCCCACGATGGTTCCCTTGGGCGCGCCGCTCTTCTGAGGCTGGATGCTGCCGAGGGTGAGATCGAATTTGCCCAGGACGGCACCGGCCGACCCGCCGTTGTAGCGCGAGAGATCCGGCACCTCGCGCAAGCAGACCTGCATCTGCGCGGTTCGCGCCGGCGTGGTTTGAAGGACGCGAGCGGGCGAAGCAGACCTGACGTCCTGGGGTTCGACGGCTTCTGCCAGCGACCGGCTCGCTGACGGGAAGGTCAGAAGCGTAACGAAAGTGAGGCGAAGGGCTGCGTTTCTTCCAAGCATAGCCCTCGCCTCCTCTCGAAGCCGGGGCACGATTCAGTGCCGGAAACTTATTGTCAACTTACGGTAGGTTGGGGTTGAGGGTTCGGGGGGAACAGCTGGGCTGAATCGGCGCGGAACCCTCCTTCCCCCGACTCTATCTGTTGCAACTATACTTGCTGCTGATATACTCGCCGCAGCTACATGACCAGAGATGCCAACCCGGACTCATTCCTGCCGCTGCCGACAGCGGTCTTCCACATCCTGATCGCGCTGGCCGACCGCGACCGGCACGGCTACTCGATCATGCAGGACGTCGCGGCGCGGACGGACCGTACCGTGCAGCTGAGCGCGGGGACGCTCTACAGCTCGATCCGCCGCATGCTCGAGCACGGACTGATCGAAGAGTTGTCGAAGAGTCCCGACCGCTCGAGCACCGATGAGCGGCGCCGCTACTACCGGCTGACGCGGTTCGGCCGCCGCGTTGCGGCCGCGGAAGTCGCGCGCCTCAACGGGCTCGTACGCCAGGCGCGCGCGACCGGCCTGGTGCCTGAGAGCTGATGCAGGCGGTCACGCTGTACCGTGCGTTGCTCCGGTGCTACCCGGCGGCGTTCCGCGACGAATACGGCGAGCAGATGCTGCTCGCCTTTACCGATCAACTGGACGACGCGCCGAGCCGTGGGCGCCGCGCCGCCGTCTGGACGGAAGCGGCGCGCGACGCGCTTGCCGTCGCCCCCAAGGAGCATTGGCACGTGTTTCTACAGGACCTCCGTTACGCGCTGCGGACCATGGCGGCGCGCCCGGGCTTCACCACCGTCGCGATTCTTTCGCTCGCTCTCGGCATCGGCGCGAACACCGCGCTCTTCAGCCTCTGGAACGGCGTGTTGCGTGCCTCCCTTCCCGGGGTGCAGCGGTCCGAGGAACTGGTGATGCTCACCGATCCCGCTGAGGCAGGGATGTTTCGGGGACGCTGGGAGGGCCGCACCGACGGGCCGCGCGACTGGGTGACCTACCAGGAGTTCCAGGAGCTCCGCGATCGCTCCGGCATCTTCGCGTCCGTGATGGCTTCGCAGAGCAGCCTCGGTCTCTGGCAGGCGCGCGTCAATGGTGAGAATGGCGGGGCGCTCGAAGAGGTTCGCGGCCGGATGGTCTCGGGCACCTACTTCCAGGTGCTGGGGGCCAGCCCCGCATCGGGCCGCGTGTTCACCGCAGACGCCGATCGCGTCGAGACGCCCGAAGCCGTCATCAGCCACAGCTTCTGGCAGCGCCGGTTCGGCGGCCGCGAAGACGTCATCGGCCGCACGGTGACCATCCGCAACGCCACCGTGTCGATCGTCGGCATCATGCCGCCGGCGTTCATCGGCGAGACCAGCGGCCAGCTCCCCGATCTGTGGGTGCCGCTCGCCATGCAACCGCGGATCCTGCCGGGCAACGACTACCTCCACGACACGCCGCCCGACAAGCCGATGTTCCTGCACGTGTTCGGCCGGCTGAAGCCAGGCGTCTCGCTCGCGGCGGCTGAAGCCCGGGCGAACGCCGTGATGCAGGCGAACCTGATCGCGTTCTACGGTGCCGCGGCGACGGGTGAGCACCGCGCCGAGTACCTCGATCAACGTCTTCAGATCAGCGCAGCGTCCCGCGGCGCATCGTCGAAGCGTTCGGAGCTGTCCGGCTCGCTGACGGCGTTACTGGTGGGGGTCGGCGTCCTGCTGCTGATCGCCTGCGCGAACCTCGCGAACCTGCTGCTCGCCCGCGGCACAGCCCGGCGGGCGGAGATGTCGCTGCGGCTCTCGCTCGGGGCCGGCCGCGGCCGGCTGGTGCGCCAGCTCGTGACCGAGAGTCTCGTGCTCGCCGCCTGCGGTGGGCTGGCGGCAGCGGCCGTCGCGGCAGCGCTACACCGTGCGCTCGTCGTCATGCTGGCCGAAGCCGACCCGGCGTTCACCCTCTCGTTCACCTTCGACGCGTCGATGGCTGTCTTCCTCGTCGGCTGCACGTTCACCGCGGCGCTGCTCTTCGGGCTCCTGCCCGCGTGGCAGGCGACGGCCACCGATGCCGCGAGTGCGCTCAAGGAACAGGGCCGTGGCGGGATCGGCTCGCGGATGCGCGGCCGCTCCGGGCGCCTGCTCGTTGGCGTGCAGCTGGCGCTGTCGCTGCCGCTCCTCGTGGGCGCCGGCCTGCTGGCGCGCACCGCATACAACGTGCAGCGCATCGATCTCGGCCTGAACGTGGAGAATTTGCTGATTGCGCGTGTCGACCTCCGCGCGACGATCGACGCTCCCGCGCGGCGCGAGACGATGCGCCAGGCGCTGCTTGAACGCATCGGTCAGGCGCCGGGGGTTCGGAGCGCCACTTTTTCGCAGCTCGGCCTGTTCACCGGCGCATTCACCAACTGGAGCATCGACGTCGAGGGCTACACGCCGCCGCCGGACCGCAAGCCGGACACGACCGTCGATGCCGTCGGTCCCGGGTACTTCACGACGGTCGGCATGCGGTTGGTCCAGGGACGCGACATCCAGGAGAGCGACACGTCCGGTGCGGCGACGATCTGTGTCATCAACGAAGCGTTCGCGAACCGCTTCTTCGCGCGGCGCAACCCGATCGGTCTTCGCATCACCTCCGTCGAGGGCCCCGAGCGGGCGACGTACCTCGTCGTTGGCGTGGCCAGAGACGCGCACACGCGATCGCCGAGGCAAACCGTAGAACCCCGGATGTTCATCGCCGGCCGGCAGCAGGCGCCCGGCGCCGGCAGCCCGACCTTCCTCGTGCGTGCGCAGTCCGACGCGCCGATTGCCGCGGCCGTGCGCCAGGCGATCATGGAGGTCGACGCGAACGCGCCGCTCACCTCGATTCGCACTGCCCGCGAGCGCCTGGCGCCGCTGACCGCGCAGGACCGCGCCATCGCACGGCTCGCGCTCGCGTTCGGCCTGGTGGCGCTCGCGCTGGCGGCGATCGGCCTGTATGGCGTCCTGTCCTATGGCGTCGCCCGCCGCACGAGCGAGATTGCCGTCCGCATCGCCCTCGGCGCCCGTCCAGCGCGCGTCATCATGATGATCCTCCGCGAAACCGCCAGCGTGGTCACGATCGGCATCCTCGCCGGTGGCGCCCTTGCCTTCGCCGCGTCGCGGTTCATTGCCGGCACCCTGTTCGGCGTCGAGCCCCGGGATCCGGCGACGTTTGCCGTGGCGGTGGCCGTCCTCCTGGCGGTTGCCGGGTGCGCCGCCTACGTGCCGGCGCGTCGGGCCTCGAAGCTCGAGCCGGTTGCGGCGCTGCGCGCCGAATAGGTTGGGGCCCGAGTCAACGGAACCTCAGCCGTAGACTGCCTGTTTCTCCGAAGGCGGACCTGTCTCGCCGAAGGCGTGAGGCGCGAAGGCGGACCGCTCCAGGAGGCAGCGACTTACGTATCTGCTTTCTAAGTCTGCAGAACGCGCCACGAGGAAGCGCCGATGGCAAAGCGTATTGTCGTCTGCTCCGACGGAACCGGGAACACGGCGATCAAGGGACGCGGGACCAACGTGTTCAAGCTGTTCGAGGCGGTGGATGTCGACAGCCACCGGTTCGATCCCACCGTGACCCCGCAGATCGCGATCTACGACGACGGCGTCGGCACCGAGAATTTCAAGCCGTTGAAGCTGCTCGGCGGGGCAACGGGGTGGGGCCTGAGCCGCAACGTGAAGCACCTCTACGCCGAGCTCGCGCGCGTCTACGATCCCGGCGACGAGATCTACATGTTCGGCTTCAGCCGCGGCGCGTTCACGGTGCGGACGCTGGTCGGGCTGATCGGTGCATGCGGGCTGATCGACGCTCGCCAGCTGCACCCGCGCACCTCGCGGGCCTTCCACGCGACGGTGAGGAAAGCCTACAGCGCCTACCGCGCCTGCTATCAACCCCTCTTGAAGCAGCTGTTCGTGAAACCGTCCCACGACAGCGCCGTGCGCTTCAAGAGACGGTATTCCTATCCTGTCGACGTGCGCATCCGCTTCGTCGGCGTCTGGGATACCGTGGACGCCGTCGGGCTCCCCTTTCATCTCGGCAACCTCCTGAACGCCACCATTCATCGCTTCAAGTTTCCCGATCTCACGTTGAGCCCCATCGTCGATCGCGCGTGCCATGCGCTCGCCATCGATGACGAGCGGCAAGCGTTCGATCCGCTGATGTGGAAGGAAACGAAAGACGACGGGCCGCGCATCTCGCAGGTGTGGTTCGCGGGCGCACATTCCAACGTCGGCGGCGGTTATCCGAAGCAGGGCATGTCGTTCGTTGCGCTCGACTGGATGCTGGAGGAAGCCGCGCAGGCGGGCAAGCCGTTCGGACAGCACGGCCTGCGGTTGAACAAGAGCGACCGGGAATGGTTCAGGGAGCACGCGAGCGTGGACGACAAGCTTTACGATCCACACGCCGGCCTCGGCGCCTTCTACAGCCGCCGGATCCGCGACATCAAGAAGATCTGCGACGCACACGGTGTGCGTGCAAGGATTCACGTCAGCGTGCTGGAGCGCATCGCACACGGGACCGACGACTATTCACCCGGAAACCTGCCCCCGGATGCCGACGTGGTTTTCACTCCTCCCCCGAACTCCGCCAACGCCGAGCTCGCCCGGCGCCGCGCCGCCGGCGTCCAGAAAGTACTGACAACGATTCCGCGCGGTGGTCTTCTGAAGCGCGTCAAACGCGAGATGGCGCTCGCGCAACTGTCCTATTACATGTATCTCGTCACGTGCCTCGGATTCCTGGCGAGTGCCTGGCACGCGACGCCGGTCACGCTCCTGCGGGATCCGGCGGCGGCGCTGTCGACCGTCGGGACGCTCGGAATTGCGACGTTGACGGATCCGCTGGACACGGCGGGCCGCATCGCGGGTCAGGCCTGGGCGCAGCCGTAGCGGTTCGGAGGGCTTGCCATCGGTTTCGCGATGGCTTACCTGCTGACGCTCTTCGTGGACACACGTCTGAGCGCGGAGTTCTCCGGTTTCTGGTTCCTGAAGCAGGAGGAACTGCGGGACGCGCTCAAGCAGGCGCGCGTCGACACGAGAGCAGTCGCCCTACCCTGGCCGGTTGCCGTTCCGGATGTCCCGCCGGCCGCCGTCAAGATTGCGTGACTCCGCGCTTCACGCCATCTGTGGCGCCGGCACCAGCCGCTTCATGTATGTGAGCGCCTGAACATTGGCCTGATCGATGTCGGCAATGCCGGCGATCTGGTGATCCCGGACGCACGGCAGGCAATACTCCGACACGAGATAGCCACCGTACCCTGCGCGCTGCAGCTCCTCGAGGAACACCCGGTAGTTGATGGGACCGCCGACTGAGGGCGCCGGCTGCTGCACTACCGAGCCTCCAGCCTCCGCGAAATTCCAGGCCCCGAAATGCGTCAGCAGGACGTGCGGGCCGCATGCACGAACCGCCTCGCGGATGTAGTCATCGCTCTGGCGCTCGTGGAACAGCGGTGCATCGAGACACAGCCCGACGTTCGGGCGGTCCACCTCGCGCATCATGGCGAGCGTGTCTTCGTATCCGGGGCGCAGGACGGGAGCATGATTCTGGAGCGCGAGCGTGACCCCCCGCTCACGCGCATAGTCGGCCACCTCTCGCAGCCCGGTCACCGCCCTCCGCCAGCGGCGCAGATCGGCGGGATACAGGGACTTGTAGTAGTTGCCCTTTTCGTAGGGAGCATAGAACGCCGTTTCGTCTTCGTCGTTGACCACACCCGGCCAGGCCGCGAAGACCTTCACGATCTGCACCTCCAGGTCCGACGCGAGATCGATGACGAGCCGCATCATCGCCAGGTTGTTCTCCCGTTCCTCCATGAGAGGACTGGCGAAGTTCGACATGCTCTCGATCGCGCAGATCTCGACGCCTTCGGCGACCGCGGCGGACTTGATGGCCTGCCGATCCTGCCGGGTCAGATCGAGCGGCGACGCGACGGGACGCTTGGTCTCAATCGACAGCCCGTCGAACCCGAGCGCCGGCGCCTTGCGAATCTGTTCGAGAAGCGTCAGCGCAGGTCCGTTGTAGAACTGGCCCGAATACGTGACCGACAGGAAGGCGAATTTCATGGCGTCCTCAGTTCTTCTTGTAGGTGCTCTTCGTCGTGACTGGCGCACCGCCGCCCTGAAAATCGGGGCGCGTGGATTCGACGAGCAGGGTGCCGGACGGATCGAGCGACATCGACATGCTGACCTGCACAGGGTTCCCATCGAAGGTCAGGGTGGTGTCGACCTTCAGGGTGCCGCCTTCCCACTTCGCCTTCGAGACCTGATCGATGGTATTCCCCTGAACGGTCAGCGTGTTCTTGCTCTCGGAGCCATCCAGCTTGTAGATGGTCGTGAACTCACCCATCTGCGTCGTCCGCTTGATAGTGATGGAAGTGGCGTCCTGGGTAATGACCGCTTCCTGCCCGATCCCGCCACCGCCGAAGCCGCCCGGGGCTGCCGACGGATTCGCGGCGAGGGTCCATTTCCCGGTGAAATCCGGGGTCTGGGCGGATGCAGCGGTTGCGATCAGGAGTGCGGCGAGAGCCAACGGCAGGCGAGCAAGGTTCATGAAGCGCTCCAGCAAAAGGGTACGGATAGCCAAGGGCGCGATTCTAATGCTTCCGTCGGCCGGGAGGAAACTGGTGAGGAAGGGAAAAAGGCCTCGGTGCCGCACGGCTCCGAGGCCCGGCAGCGCTAAGGCGTAGTCGTGCGCCGCTTCAGACCCTTCTGCATATCCTTCGCAGCCTGCAGGTGCGCAAACGCGACCGGATAGGTGTCCGCGGCCCACTGGTTCAGCCGGAAGGTGACCGGGTTGTCGCTCTTCTCGGCCGTCACGGTCATCGTTTCACCCTTCTCTTCGACCTTCTTGCCGGTCGCCGGCTCCTGGTGCTCCGCCTTCCACTTCGACAGCGTGTCCTTGTCGATCCGCGACTCGAGCTTGTCGACGAAGTCCTGGTGGCCATCGACCATCATGTCGGCATAGTCGCGGTCGAAGTCGGCACCGCTCTTCGCCGCCAGCTTCTCCGCCTTGTCCTTGTGGTCGTCATCGACCTGTGCCGGCATGTCGATGCGGTTCTCGGTCGCGATGGTCTTCAGCGCGTCGCCCGCCTTCGTGTGATCGTCGATCATCATCTGCCCGAACTTCTTGACGCTCGGGTCCATGGCCTTCTGCTGCGCCATGCGGCCCAGCTCGATCTCGGCCATGCCGACGATCGTGGCGTCCTTCACGAAGTCCTGGTCGCCCCTGCTGATGTCCCGAGCGCCCGAGGTCCCGACCGGCGCACCGGTCTCGGGATTGGTGGTCCTGGCGTCCCGATTGTCACCGCGGCAGCCGACCGTGAGCGCCGCCGCCAGTGCCAGAGACAGGAAACACATCCGCTTCATAACTTGGTCCTCCTGATTCCACATAGCCTCGCTCCGGGAAGGTATTGCAAGTCAGACGACCTGAAGCGCAGGGAGGGGGCCTGACGAGCTCACTATCGGTGGCTGATCGCTGATGGCTTAGACTACGGTCGGGCCGCGCTCAGACGATGAACCGGGATCCTGCGAATACCGAAATAACGGCACTGCTGCAGGCGCATGCTGCGGGCGACGCTGCCGCGCTCGAAGAGCTGTTGCCGCGTGTGTACGGAGAGCTCCGCCGAATCGCCCGCATAAGGCTCAGGCGGGAGCGCAGCGGGCACACGCTGGCGGCAACGGACCTGGTTCACGAGGCGTACCTCAAGCTGCTCCCGGTGGAGCGGGTCGACTGGCGCAGCCGCGCTCACTTCTTTGCCATCGCGTCCCGGGCCATGCGGAATGTGCTGGTCGACCACGCGGTGCGGCGCGGCGCGGCCAAGCGCGGGGCCGGGGTCGCCGTGCTCGTCATCGACGAGCACGACGCCGCCGCAGAGCAGCCGCTTGACGAACTGATTGCCCTGAGCGAGGCGCTCACCCGTCTCGAACAGCTCGATGCGAGACAGGCCCAGGTCGTCGAATGCCGGTTCTTCGGCGGCTTGAGCCTCGACGAGACGGCTGAAGCGCTCAATACCTCGGCGGCGACGGTCAGCCGCGACTGGACCTTCGCGCGCGCATGGCTCCACAACGAGCTCGCGAGTCCTCCTCCCGGTAACACCCCGCAGGCGACATGACCGCCATGGATGCCGGGCGCTGGCGGCAGCTGCAGGATCTGTTTGCGGCCGCGCGCGCCCACGCTCCGGCGGAACGCGAGCGTCTGCTTCGCGAGGAGGAGTCCCGCGATCCGGCACTCGTCGATCAAGTACGCGCACTGCTTGCCGCCGACGAATCCGGCGGCGTCCTCGATTCCCTTTCACCACACATCGCGTCGGTCGCCCAGCTCGTCGAGGCCGAGGCGCCGGTGCGTGTCGGCGCCTACCGGATCGTGTCCGAGCTCGGGCGCGGCGGCATGGGCGCGGTGTATCTGGCCGATCGAGTCGACGGGGACTTTCAGCAGCGGGTCGCCATCAAGATGATTGGCACCAGCGATGCGGACGATCCGCTGCATCAGCGGTTCATCGCCGAGCGCCGGATCCTTGCCGGGTTGATCCACCCGCACATCGCACGACTCCTCGACGGAGGCGTGACCGACGACGGCCACCCTTACCTGGTCATGGAATACGTCGACGGTCTGCCGATCACCAGGTACTGCGATCGGCATCAGCTCGACATCAACGCCCGGCTGCGCCTGTTCGCGGACGTGTGCGGAGCCGTCCAGCACGCGCACCAGAACCTCGTCATCCATCGCGACCTGAAGCCGAGCAACATCCTGGTCTCGGCTGATGGCGTCGTGCACCTGCTCGACTTCGGCATCGCGAAGCTGATCGAGTCGGGGACGGCCGCTGCGCCCCAGACCCGAATCGAATCACGGATGATGACGCCGGAGTATGCGAGCCCGGAACAAGTCCGCGGCGAAACCCTGGGGACGGCAAGCGACATCTATTCGCTTGGCGTGCTGCTCTACGAGCTGTTGTGCGGCTGCGCGCCTTATCGCTTCAGCACGCGATCGCCGCTGGAGGTGGCGACGCTCGTCTGCGACCAGGATCCCGTCCGGCCGGCGGTGCGGGTCAAAGAGCTCGAAGGCGACCGCGATGGCATCGTCATGATGGCGATGCGCAAGGAGCCGGGCCGTCGTTACGCATCAGTGGACATGCTGCGTCAGGACGTTGAACGGCACCTCGCTGGCTTGCCGGTCATGGCGCATCGCGGCGGGCGCCGGTATCGGATTGGGAAATTCGTGCGGCGCCACCGGGTCGAGGTTGCGGCGGCGACGGCCGTCGGCGCCGCGCTGGTGATCGGGCTCAGCGTCGCGGTTCTGCAGGGCCGCCGCGCCACGCGCGAGCGCGACCGTGCGGAACAGGCCCTCGCCGAGTCGAACGGTGTCACCGATTTCCTTTTGGAACTGTTCCGTACGGGGGAGACCGGCGAGGTCCCCGCCACCCAGCTGACCGCGCTCGACCTGCTGCGGCGCGGCGCGCTCCAGGCCGACGACCTCTCCAATCAGCCGATGGTTCATGCACGCCTGCTCGACGTGATCGGGCAAATGTCGTTCAATCTCGGCCGGCTGGACGAGGCGCAGGCCCGACTCGAACAGGCAATCGCGATCCGACGAGCCGCGGGCGGAGCCGCCGACGATCTCGCCCGGAGCCTCATTCACTTGTCGTGGGTGCACCGCACCCGCAACCACCACGATCGGGCGCGCCCGCTCGTCATGGAAGCTCTCGACCTGCGCCGCCGGTCCCTGCCCGCCGGTCATCCCGATATCGCCGACGCGCTCTACGAGCTGGGATGGATTGCGTACGGCGCTGAACAGGAGCGTCTGTACCGACAAGCGCTCGAGATCCTGACGCCCATTCCCGCTGCGGCCGATCGCCGGATCACGATGCTCCAGGGACTCGCGACGAATCTGCGGCGGCAGGGCCGGCTCGCGGAAGCCGTTGCGGCCGCCCGCGATGCGCTCGCGGTCGCCGAGGGCTCCTATGGGCCCGAGCATCACACCACCGGTTCCGCGATGATCCATCTGGGCGATCACGTCAACGACATCGAGGAGGATGCCGCAGCCGCGGAACGGCTCTATCGTCGCGGTCTCGAGCTCCTGACCCGGCACTACGGCGAGGGCAGTATCCGGCTGCTCCACGGGATGAACAGTCTCGTGGGGCTTCTCGGCAGCCGCGGCGACACCGAAGCGGAGGCCATCGCCCGCCGTGCGCTCGCCATCAGCCAATCGGCCACCGGGCCCGAGCATCCACGGGTCGCCGATCAGATGCACAAGCTTGCTTCGGCGCTGGCTCGTCTGCGCCGCCTCGCCGAAGCGGAGACGCTGGCCCGCGAGTCGCTGGCACTGACGATCCGGGCGATGGGGCCAGGGCACCAGGTCGTGGCGTCATCCCGACTGCCGCTGCTCGCGCAGATCTTCGAATTCCAGCGCCGGCACGCCGAAGCGGACCAGACGTATGAAGCGGCGATCGCAAAGCTGGCGACGAGCGGGGTCCTCAACGGCGAGGTGCGCCGCCAGTACGCGGTCGTGCTGCTCGGCCGCGGCGACGTCGCAGGCGCGGAGGCGCAGCTGCTGCAGTCGCTGTCCAGCCTCGAGCTCGCATATGGCGGCCGCGTTCATCCGAACGTGCATGAGACCAAGCGCGTGCTGATGACGCTCTATCGCCGGACTGGCAGACCGGATCTGGCCGAGCGTTACCGCGTGCCGCCAGGGCGGTTCATTCCGTACTAGATCGACTCTTAGATCGGTTCCAGGGTTCCGGGGTTCCGGGTTCCAGGTTCGGTTCCGGGTTCAGAGTTCGTTCCTGGTTCACGGGTTGATTGTTCGGGGTAGGCATGTCAACTCCCAACCCCAGATCAATCCCACCGCAGAACTTTCAACTGGACCCCCAACCTTGAACCTTGAACCGTGAACCGCACCCGGAACCTGGCACCCGGAACCCGGAACCGATCTGACAAATCATGCTAATGGACCGTCCCCGTGACGACGGGTACGTCGGCGTACTTCCACGCCGCTTTGAAGCGCCGGGCGATCGCGCCGGCTTCCTGTGACTTCCCGTCGGCGCGCAACGCGCGTTCCAGCCCCGATAGCGACCAGCCGGTCTCGCGCACGTACCGGAGGTCCTCGTGAAACGCCGCGGCGGCGTCAGCCGGCCGGCCGGCCTCCAGCAGCGTCTCGCCGAGCATGTTGCGCGCCGAGTGATACCACGGTGGCGGCTCGTCGTAGGTGAGCGCATCCTCCAACGTCACCGCAGTGCGGAAATGCGCGATCGCTTCGTCGAACCGGCCTTGCCTTGCGGCGATCTGACCGCCCAGCCCTTCTGCCGCGAGCTTCAGCAACGCGGGCGCAGGGTTCAGGATGATGATCAGGTCATCCTTGACTTCCGCGGCCACACCCCGAACTCTCGTCAGCTCGGCCTCGGCCGACGCGACTTCCTTGCGCGCCGCAAACGCGACGCCCCGCGCGTAGTGCCACATCCCGGTCGCGAACCGCAGCTCCGCCGGCGGCGCTGGTTCGGCAAGAACCGCGTCCCAGTTGCCGAACCGGGTCAGCGTGAGAATTGCTGGCGGGAGAAACCCTTCCAGCGAGGCATTCGCACGCGCGTCGCTCAGCGCCACGCGCTCCGCGAGCGCCCGCGCCGCGCCGAGCGCCTTCTCACGCTGTCCCGACAAGAGGTACGTGGACCACAGGAAGTGCAGGTTGTGCGGGGCATAGAACGTCGGGTAAATGCCGGGCGCCGCCGAGTGCGCCGCGAAATAGCGCTTATCGGCTTCGACCGCCGCGATGTTCGCTCGCGCGGCCCGCTCATACTGACCGACACGCAGGTATACGTGCGCGGGCATGTGGACCACGTGCCCGGCGCCGGGCATCAGCTTTGGCAGCCGCTCCGCACACGGAAGGGCGCGCTCGGGTGTTTCCGATGCCTCGACGGCGTGGATGTAGAAGTGACAGGCGCCGGCATGTCCGGGCTCACGCTTGACTGCGCCTTCGAGCACGCCGACGAGCTCGAGCGTTCCCGGTTGAGGCTTGCCCTCGCGCGTCCATTGATTCCACGGCCGCAGGTTGAGCATCGCATCCGCGAACAGCACCTGTGCATCCGCGTCATCCGGAAACCGTCGGGCGACGTCCCGCATCGCGTTGGCATACGCGAGGTCGCGATCGGCGCGGGCCGCGCCGGCGGGCTCATCGTAACGTGCGGCCATGGCGTCGATGAACGCCTGTTCACCAGGCGTGGTGCGCTGCTTCAGCGCGACGCCACGACGGCTTGCCTCCAAGGCGCGTGGCTCGACCTTCGCGTCCATCGGCAGGTTGATGTTCGGCCCGAGCGCGTACGCGATACCCCACTGGCACATCGCGCAGCCGGGATCGAGCTGCACCGCCCGCTCGAACGAACGCACCGCTTCGTCGTGGTTGAACCCGTAGGTGAGCCGCAGTCCTTGATCGAAGTACCGCTGCGCCTCCGGCGACGAGGTCGTGATGCGATGACGCCAGTCGCCGAGGCCCTCGAGCAACGGCATCTGGGCCGACCCGTGCTCCGCGGGATGCTTGTGAGCGCCGTGCTCCTGGTGCGCGGGGCGTTCCTGAATCACGGCCGCCGCGCTCACGGCGGCGGCAATCAGCATGGGCATGAAGAACATGACTATTCCTCCGGCTGGTTCTCCCTGCATATGCCGGAAACCCGTCCGCGGTCCCTCAGTGTGCCTTTTTGCCCTCTGCCTTTTGCCTTCTCCCGTGGTCAACGCCCCTGACCGCTCGTAACTCCTTTGGGCAGAGGCGCGAGCTCTTCGACGGCGGTCGCGAGCGACGTGAGGTGCTCGCCTATCTCGACGGCCAGTTGTTGCTTCCCGGGCGCCAGGCCGCTGTTCGCGAGCTGGTCGGCCAGTGCCCGCGCGGCGTCGATTCGCGCCAGCAATGCTCGGGTGCGCCGGATGTGTGTTTCGTATTCGAGCACGGTCTCGCGCGCGCTCTGCAGTGCACGTCGGCGCTCTTCGAAATCGCCTGGCGACTCGAGCACCAGCAGGTGTCGATGGCCGACGACCAGTGCCGACGCAATCAGCACCACCTCGGCGCCGCCGGCATCCGTCATCGTGAAGGGTTCCGATCGCAGCCGGCCATTCTGCGCCTGCCGCCAGAAGAACTCCGCCTCATCGAGAAAGTGCCCGACGAAGGGCAGCGCCTGCCCGACCGTGACCGGCTGGTTCTCTCCGGCAGTCGCAATCGCGTGGTTGAACCACGGCGGGGGCGGCGCGGTTCCCATGCGCAGGAAGATGCCATGCGGCAGGCGCTCGAGGACGACCAGACCGAGCGTGCTGAGGACTCCTTCGAGAAGCGTGTTGGTCACGTGATGCCTCTGACTGTCAGGCGATGGCCATTTCCTGCGCGAGCGTCGTGAACGCCTCCTCCACGCCGGCGCCGGTCTTGGCGCTGGTCTTCAGGACCCGCCAGCCTTGATCGACGAGATTCACCAGGGTCTCCTCGTCAACCTGCCACTCGCGTTCGAGATCGCTCTTGTTCAGCAGCAGCAGGAACGGGACACGGCCGATCACCGATTCAGCCCGCCTCTGCAGGGCCACCGCCATGTCGAGCGTCGAGTAGCGCGTCCCGTCGGCGACCAGCAGGTAACCGGTCGCGCCCCGCAGGTAGGAGTCGCGGACCGTCTGCAAGTCGTCCTGACCGTAGATGTCCCAGAGCATCAGCGTCATCTCGCCGGAATCGAGCGTCACTTTCTTCTTGTCGATTTTTACGCCCACCGTCGTGAGGTAGGTGTCGGAGAAGATGCTGCTCACGAAGCGCGACACCAGGCTGGTCTTGCCGACCCCGAAGCCGCCGAGCATGCAGATCTTGTTCTGAAGCATTTTCGCGGTGACTATCGTCGATCGGTCGATGTGATCCGGAAGGACACGCGGCGGTTTCTCTGCTTGTTCTCTTCGCCGGCTGCTGGATCGGCTGCGGCGCCGCTGCCGACGCCGATCGCGGTGAAGGTGACGTGCTCGAGAGATTGAGCCGGAAGCATTGAGAGGACGCGCGTCGCCCGATGCTCGCTGAGCGGCAGGTTCATTTCCGGCGGGCCGTCGGCGTCGGCTTCGCCAACCAGCTGCACGGTGAAATGGCGCCTCGCCACCCGCCCGAGCGCGTCCAGCGACGCCAGGCGCGCGATTTGCGCCCGAACGATCTGCTCTCCACCGGGGATGAACGCCGTCGATCCCTTGACGAACATCGGGATGCCGTCCTCGATCGATCGAGCCAGCGCCGTCACCGACGAGTCAATCAGGCTGCCTGCGTCGAACCGGGTCACACCGGCAATCGCGGGGGCGATCCGGAGGCTCGCGTCGATCCAGTCGATCGGCGCTGTTCCCGACGCCACCAGCACGTCCTTCTCGAGCTGAAGGTTCACGCCGAGCGGCGTCGCGAGCACCTGGCGGGCGCGCGCGAGCACCAGCGCGGGGTGCAGCGCCTGGTACAGTTCCCACCGCCCGAGGACCTCGTCGCCGGCGAGGTTGTACGGAGGCAGCAGCGCGGCCGGGTCCCGCGCGAGCGGATCACGCAGGCCGCGGACGACGAACTTCCCGCCTTCGCGGCCAGTCGACACGACCACGACTCCAGGCTCGCTGCGCAGCGCGGTCACGTAGGCGTTCCACCGGCTGCGAGCCTGGAGGGCAAAGAACAACCATGTCCCGAGCGCGACCACAGTCAGCAGGAGCAGCGCCTGCAGCACCGGCGAAAGGCGCGCGCGGTGCCGACGCTCGCGATACTGCCGCAGAAAGCAGGCTTCCAGCAGCGGACGGGCGCCTTCGAACCTGGCGGCGTTTCCGTCGAAGGCCTCGAGGAGATCCGAGTACTGCGCGTGCACGCTTTCCAGCGCCTGTTGCATCGTCGCGCTGAGAGCCGGCGGCGCCGTGCCGCGGACCACCACCGCGAGCAGGGCGTGCGGCGCCTGTTCGACCCACACCGACAGCTCGCCAATCTTCAGCGCCTGCAATCCCTCGCCATCGGTGACCTTGAAGGAATCACCGACGAAGTCGCGAATCGCGGTCAGCATCCCCGACACGAGATCGGGATCCTGCGCCGCTACGCCGGGAGCCGTGAGGTGCTGCAGGAGCAGTCCCGACGGGCGGTGAATCAGGAACACCTGCTCGACGCGGTAGACCAGCGTGTTGAGCAGGACGATCTCGGCAAACGACTTGCCGGTCCGCCGGGCATCGAGACGCCACCGCAGCGAGCGCCACGACAGGCTGTGCTCGAGCGTCGTGTTGAGCGACTCCAGCATTCCGCTCAGGGTCGTCGCGATCGCCTTGCGAATCGCGGGGCCGATAATCGGGAACAGCGCGTCCGCGAGCGGGCGAGGGTTGCGGCGGACCGATGCCGCGATGGTCTCTTCAATGGTGGGCGCGAGCGCACGTTTCAAGTGCGGATCGTTCGTCCGCAGCTCGACGGCGGTTGCAAGGACGCGGCTCACATCGCGCGCCTGCGCCGCGGGGTCCTCGAGCCGGGTCTGCAGGGCCCGGAGCTGCCGCTGCTCCGGTCCGATGAGCAACGTCCGCAGCTCGGTGAACTTTGCGGTCGGAGTGTCGCTCGAGGGCGCCGGATCGTCCGAGCGCGCCGCGGCGATGTTAGACACGCACCTCGTCTCCGGGCGCGAGCGTACGAATGTCCCCATTCAAGCGCATCGCCATTTCGGTCAGGAGCGCAGCCAGCGCCTTGCGATCGGTCTTGTCGCTCCGGAGCTCCTGCGCTTCCTGGGCGAGGCGGACCAGCACATCTTCGACGCGCTGCCGGATGTCATCGCCGAGCTCCTGGTGCTGCGCATGGAGCTGCTCCCGGACGTCGCGCTGGCCGCGCGCGACGAAGTCGCTCAGCTCTGACAGCTTCTGGTCGAACTGCTGCGACGCGTCACGCAGCTCTCGCCCGAGCTCCTTGTCCGAGGACGAGCGTCCGTCCTGCTCCGCGCGGAGCCGGTCGCTGAGCGACTCGACTTCCGTTTTCATGTAGGCCTCGAGCGCGCTGAGGCGCTTTCGGACCTCGTCGCGAAGATCCGCGGTTTCTTTGATCAGGCGTTCCTCGAGCCGCGCGAATTTGCGGTCGTAGTCGCGCATCTGCCCGCCAAAGAGCAGGTCGCGCACCTTGTCGAGGTTGCCACCGGCGGGCGCGTCCGGATCGGGCGCCTGCGCCTGGAGGGGTTCCTGTTCGCTGCTAGTCGTCACGGCAGCCTTCCTTGCTGGGGTGGGGGGCTGGAGCGTACCACAATTCGCATTCGGGTGTTCGCGGGCCGTAGCCCGCGGTCCGGGCCCGGGGTTCCGCAGGGGTCGGGCGTCCGGGGCCCGACGTCAACAGCACTGGAGCGATGATGCTTTACATGGTGATCGAACACTTCAAGGGAGGCGACGCCGCGCCCGTGTATCGGCGATTCCGGGATCGTGGACGGCTCGCGCCACCCGGCCTCACCTATGTCTCGAGCTGGGTCGACACGAACTTCGAACGCTGCTACCAGGTCATGGAAACCGACGATCGAAGACTACTGGACGACTGGATGGCGCACTGGAACGACATCGTCGACTTCGAGGTGCATCAAGTCCTCACGTCAGCGGAGGCCGCCGAAACAATCGCCCCGCGCCTGTAGGCGGCCTCCGGCAGTGAATGGTGGTCGCCGCCAAGAAGGAACGCGCATGAGACGGTTCATCATCACCGGCGCGCCGGGCGCAGGGAAGACCGCGATCATCCGGCAGCTGGAGCTCGACGGGTTCAGCGTGGTCGAAGAGGCCGCGACCGACGTGATCGCCGCCGCGCACGCCCGGGGCACGGCCGAGCCGTGGATGCAGACTTCGTTCATCGATGTCATCGCCAGCCTGCAGCGGGAGCGTCAGCTTCGAGCGTCCTGTCAACCCGTTGACGTTCAGTTCCACGACCGCTGCGCGGTCTGCACCGTGGCGTTGGCCGTCTATCTGGGCTACCCCATCTCACGCGTGCTTGCCAGCGAACTGCAGCGCATCAGAGAAGGAGCCATCTACCAGGACCGGGTTTTCTTTGTCCGCCACCTTGGCTTCGTCACACCGACCGAAGCGCGACGAATCAGCTTCGAGGACACGGTGCGTTTCGAGCAGATCCACGAAGAGACGTACCGAAATCTCGGGTTCGAACTGGTCTTCGTCGAGCCGGGAAGCCTGATGGACCGAGTCGGCGCCATCAAAGCGGCAATTCGTTAGTGGGGCTGGTTCCGGAACGAGTTCGGCGATCAGTCAAGATGTACCCGGCGTCAGTCAGGGGCGACAGCTGATTGGTCAGCACCAGCGCCGCATCTTATCTTTCCCTTGTGGCTGGACCGGAAGAGCGCAGGAGCGTCTCGTGTTATCGTCCCCGCCGAATGAGCAAGCGCGGGACCGCTATGACCCTCCGGCTCCTCGTCCTGGCGGTCGGCATCCTCACGGCCACGACCGGCGTTGCCCGTCAGCGCAGCGGGGGCTCGCCGAACATCCTCGTCATCATCGCGGACGACTGGGGCTATCCGCACGCCGGCGTGTACGGCGACAAAGTCGTGAGGACGCCAACCTTCGATCGCGTCGCCCGCGACGGCGTGCTGTTCCGGCAGGCGTACGCGGCCGCGCCTTCATGCACGCCATCACGCGCATCGCTGCTGACGGGACGCGCGCCTCACGAGCTCGCGGAAGGCGGCAACTTGTGGAGCACGCTGCCCTCGCGCTTCGAGGTCTATCCGGATCTGCTGGAACGCGCCGGCTACACGATCGGACATACCCGCAAAGGGTGGGGACCCGGCAACTTCGAGACCGGTGGACGCAAGCGCAATCCCGCCGGACCGCAGTTCGCCAGCTTCGATGCCTTCTACTCACAGGCGCCAAAGGACAAGCCGTTCTGCTTCTGGTTCGGCTCGACGGATCCGCATCGACCCTACGACGGTGGGTCCGGCCAGGCGGCGGGGCTGAAGGCCGAGCCGGTCTCAGTGCCGGCCTTCCTCCCGGATACGCCGGAGGTTCGCAACGATCTCCTCGATTACTACGCTGAAGTCGAACGGCTCGATCGCGAAGCGGGCGCAATCCTCCGCACGCTCGAACAGGCAGGGCAGCTCGACAACACGCTGATCGTCTTCACCTCCGACAACGGCATGCCGTTCCCCCGCGCCAAGGCGAATCTCTACGACGGCGGCACTCACGTGCCGCTGGCGATCCGATTCCCGGGCCGCGCGAAAGCCGGTCAGCGGCGCGACGACTTCGTCGTCCTGACCGACCTGGCGCCGACGATCCTCGAAGCGGCCGGCCTGACGCCGCCGCTCATGACGGGCCGATCCCTGGTGCCGCTGCTCGCAGGATCAGGTCAGCCGAACCGCGATCGCGTCTTCGTCGAGCGCGAGCGTCACGCGCAGGTGCGGCGTGGTGATCTGTCCTACCCCGCGCGCGCTGTGAGGACCGGGCGGTTTCTCTACATCAGGAACTTCCGTCCCGAGCGCTGGCCGGCCGGAGATCCGGAGATGTACTTTGCGGTCGGCCCGTTCGGTGACATCGACGGCGGACCGTCGAAGGATCTGCTGCTCGAGCGCCGGAACGATCCCGCGATTGCGCGGTTCTTCGGGCTCGCAACGGCCAAACGGCCGGCGGAGGAGCTCTATGACCTCCGCACGGATCCTGGCCAGCTCGAGAACGTTGCCGCCAGATCCGAGTACGCGCGCGACAAGGCGGCGCTGAAAGCGATGCTGGAACAATGGATGCGCGACACGCAGGACCCGCGGGTCTCGCAAGACGATGATCGTTGGGACAAGTATCCCTATTACGGGAATCCTGGGAAGTAACGGCGTCCCAGCCTGACTCGCCGTAGCCTTGGCGGAGGCGGTGGTCCGACGTCAAGCGATCAGTTCCTTGACCACCTGCCCATGCACATCCGTCAGTCGGAAGCGCCGGCCCTGATAGAGATACGTCAATCGCTCGTGATCGATACCGAGCAGGTGCAGCAGCGTCGCGTGGAAATCGTGGACGTGCACCGGGTGCTCGACCACGTTGTAGCTGAAATCGTCGGTAGCGCCGTACACGAGACCCGCCTTGACGCCACCGCCAGCCATCCACGCGCTGAAACACCGCGGGTGATGATCGCGGCCGTAGTTGGTTGCGGTGAGCTTGCCCTGTGAGTAGCTGGTCCGACCGAACTCGCCACCCCAGATCACGAGCGTGTCGTCGAGCAGACCACGCCGCTTGAGATCGACGATCAGCGCGGCGCTGGCCTGATCGGTCTCACGGCATTGGCGCTCGATGTCGCGCGGCAGGTTGTCGTGCTGATCCCATCCCTGGTGATACAGCTGGACGAACTTGACCCCTTTCTCCGCAAGCCGGCGGGCGAGCAGGCAATTGGCCGCGAACGTGCCCGGCGTGCGTGAGTCCTTGCCGTAGAGATCGAACGTCTCATCGGTCTCGTTCGACACATCCATGACGCCGGGCACGCTGGCCTGCATCCGGTAGGACATCTCGTACTGCGCGATCCGCGCGTCCACCTCGGTGTCGCCAAGCTGCCCGGCCGCGTGGCGGTGAAGCTCATTCAAGCGGTCGAGCATCAGGCGACGGCCCTCCCGTGAAACGCCGTCGGGGTTGCTGAGGTACAGCACCGCGTCCTTGCCGCTGCGGAACTGGACACCCTGATGCTGTGACGGCAGAAAACCGCTGCCCCAGAGCCGCGCATACAGCGGCTGGTCGACCTTCCCCGGAGTGATCAGGACGACAAAGGCGGGAAGATCCTCGTTGTCGCTGCCGAGGCCATAGTGAATCCACGCGCCCATGCTTGGGCGTCCGGCGATCTGCGACCCGCTCTGGAAGAACGTGATCGCCGGGTCGTGGTTGATGGCCTCCGTCGTCATCGAGCGGACGATGCAGAGCTCGTCCACGATCCTCGCGGTATGCGGAAGTAGATTGCTGACCCAGGTGCCGGCGGCGCCGTGCCGGCCGAATCCGAACTGCGAGCCAGCCAGCGGCAGCGACGACTGATTGCCGGACATCCCGGTCAGGCGCTGGCCCTGGCGAACCGAATCAGGCAACTGTTCGCCGTTGCGCTGGTTGAGCACCGGCTTGTAGTCGAACGTCTCCATCTGCGACGGCCCGCCGGCCATGAACAGATAAATCACGCGCTTCGCCTTCGGCGGGACGTGAAAACGCCCCTCGAGCACGCCCCGGTCCTGGCCGCCGGCGAACGCCGCCAGCCTGCCCGGGTTGATCAAGTTGGCAACCGCGATGCCGCCGAGCCCCATCCCGAACCGGTTGAGGACGGCCCGTCGGGACAAACCGGCAGCCGGCAGCGCGCCAACGCATTTGTGGCAGCTCACAATGTGGCCCTCACGGCACTGCGCCAGACATCGATACCCTCACTTCATCACCACGAACTCGTCGAAATTCATAATCGCGCTCACCACCGTCGTCATTGCCGCGAGCTCGGAAAGCTGGATCTCTTTGGCCGTGCTCGACTCCCCCACCGCAACGAGCTTGACCGCATCGCCGGGGTGCGCGGCAAAGATCGCCTGCTGCTCCTTCAAGAGCCGCGACAGGATTCCGGCTTCGGCCGCGTCTGGCGAGCGGCCGGTCAGCGCACGGAACGCCGCGCGGGTTCGTGCCGCCTCGTCTGATGGCGATTCCTTCATCACCGTCTCCGCGAGATGGCGGGCCGCCTCCACGAACTGAGGATCGTTGAGCAGCACCAGCGACTGCAGCGGCGTGGTCGTCACGTCGCGCTTCGCAGTGCAGACCTCCCTTGACATGGCGTCGAACGTGACCATCGACGGCGGCGGCAACGTCCGGCGCCAGAACGTGTAGAGGCTGCGGCGATAGAGATCGGCTCCGGTTCCCTGCTTGTAGATCTTGCCGGTGCCCGACTGTTCCCACAAACCGGGTGGTTGGTAAGGCTTCACGCTCGGCCCGCCAATCGTCGGGTTCAGCAGGCCGCTCGCCGCGAGTGCGCTGTCGCGGATCGACTCGGCGACCAGACGCCGCTTTGGACCGCGAGCGAGCAGGAGATTGTCAGGATCGCGCGCGACGACCGCGGCGGGGACCGACGACGACTGCTGAAAGGTCTCGGACGTGACGATCAGCCGATGCAGCGCCTTCACGTCCCAGCCGCTGGACATGAATCGATCCGCGAGGAAATCGAGCAGCTCGGGGTGCGTCGGCAGGCGCCCCTGGCTACCGAAGTCCTCCTGCGTCGCCACGACGCCGCGCCCGAAGTGCATGCGCCAGATACGGTTCACGGCGACGCGTGACGCGAGCGGATTGCCGCGATCGGTCACCCAGCGCGCAAGTCCGAGCCGGTTGCGCGGCTGGTTGGATGGAAAAGGCGGCAGGCTTGCGGGCGTGTCTCGCGGCACGAGCTCGCGCGGCGCGTCGTAGGCTCCTCTCTCCAGGCGATGCGCCGGCCGCGGCTGCCGCATCTCCTCCATCACCATCAGTTCCGGCACATGTGCGATGAGCGCGTTCTCTTCGATCCGGAGCGCCCTGACCCTGGCAAGTGCCGACACGTACGGCTCGTACTCGCGGACGAGGAAATGATCGAACGGCGCATCGCCGCCCGGCTTCAACCTCGCAGCCACCGCGACTTCGGCCCCGGTCAAGCTCGTGTCGAAGACTTGCACGTCGTCGAGCAGGCCGTTCTTGAACCCGCTGTCGCGGAATCGTGCGCCGATGGTCAGCCGCGGCTGCTCGTTCACGTTGTCGCCGGCGGCGCGATCGTAGGTGATGTCCTTGTAGAGATGGTCGCGAACGACATCGACTGCGAGCCGCACGCCGTTCAGATACATTGCAATCCCGGCTGCCCGGCTGGATCCGTCATACGTGACGACGAGCGAAGACCACTCATTCAGCGGCAGCGGCAGTCGCGAACGGACCGCGATGGCATTCCCTGGCCAGAAATGAATCAGGCCGAAGAAGACGCGGCCATGATCGAGCGTCAGCTCGAAGCCGCGGCTCCCGGCATCGGACCACGCGCGCGACTGGTGCACGACGACGGCCCGATCCTGCAGCGCGCTGGGCTGGAGACGGATGGCGATCGAGAACGGATCGGTACGGCCGAACGTCCGCGCGCCGGGATGGACGACGGCGTTGTCGCCGCTGAAGCGCATCGCGAATGCGGACAAGTCCCATGGGCCTCTGACCGGCGGCGCATCCAAAGGCCGCCGCCCGGTGATGATCACCGATTCGGGGTTGTCCTTCAGCTCAGCCTTCTGCCCCGTTGCAGCGTCAGGTGTCTTGTCACCTTCGACGCGATCGAACGCCAGGTGCACGATCGGCGCCGGCGGCTCGATCCGCGCAGATCTCGCTTTGGCAAATGCCGCCCGCGCGGGGCGGCGCATCTGCTGCAGGCCGGCTTCGATGGCCCGCATCGCGGATTCCAGCCGCCGGTGCTCCTCTTCCCGGCCCGGCGCCCAGAGCAGCATCGACGGACTCGGCGTGGCGTTGGTGAAATGCGAGTAGAGCCCGGACTCGTCGATGTTGTTGAAGAAAGCGAACAGCGAGTAGTAGTCGCGCTGGGTGATCGGGTCGAACCGGTGATCGTGACACCGGGCGCACTCCATCGTGAGGCCGAGCATCGACATCCCGAACGTATTCACACGATCGACGACGTACTCGGTGCGGAACTCTTCCTCGATGCTGCCGCCTTCATTGGTCTGGCGGTGCAGGCGGTTGAACGCGGTCGCAATCCGCTGCTCGCCCGTCGCATTCGGCAGCAGATCGCCGGCGAGCTGCCAGGTGAGGAACTGATCGTAGGGCAGATTACGGTTGAACGCGCTGATGACCCAGTCACGGTAAGGCGACATGTCGCGTTCGACGTCGTTCTGGTAGCCGTAGGTATCCGCGTAGCGCGCCAGATCGAGCCAGTCCATCGCCATGCGTTCGCCGTACGCGGGCGAGCCCAGGTAGCGATCCACCAGCCGCTCGTAGGCGCCTGGTGCACGGTCCTTGAGGAACGCGTCGATCTCGGCTGGCGACGGCGGCAGTCCGGTGAGGTTGAAGGCGAGCCGTCGAATCAGGACTTCCGACGAAGCCCTCGGCGCGGGAGCAAGACCTTCCTGCTCGAGTCGCGCACGAACGAACGCGTCAATCGGATTCGCGGGAACGGGACCATCGCGGAGCGGAGGCGGCGCCGAGGCTGCGACCGGGGCCAGCGACCAGTGCGGATGATAGTCCGCGCCTTCCTCGATCCAGCGCTCGAGCAACGCCTTTTCGGCGTCGGTCAGCGAAAGGTTCGATTCCGGCGGAGGCATCATGTCTTCGATGTCGTCCGTCGTGATCCGGCGTATCAGCTCGCTCTTGCCAGGGTCACCCGGCTTGACGACGAACCAGCCGGCATTCAGCTTCTTGAACGCGCCCTCGCGAACGTCGAGCCGGAGCTTCGCCTTGCGTTTCGATGCGTCGGGGCCATGACAACGGAAGCAGCGATCCGACAACAGAGGGCGGACCTGGCGGGTGAAGTCGACGCGCGACGCGACCGCGCGCGGCGCCGGGGATTGTTGAGCGCCGATGAGCGTGGTGAGCGCGGCCAGCGCCAGCACCACGGAACCGCAGAGCCGGGCCGCGATCATTGACGTATTCTGGAGTCCCTTCAGGGACCTGTCAATTCAGCGATGACCGTCTCATTCCCCGCACACGTAGCGCTTTTCAATGAGCTTCTGACCCGTTACCAGGCCATCGTCGAACAGATCGAAAGCCGCCTGCTGAACGTGCAGGGGAGAGAGCCGTCCCGTAATCGATCGCGGGACTACTTCGAGCGAATCTTCAGCTCGTGCTTCTACGAGACGCCAGGCCTTCCGCGCGAGCTGTCGGCGCTCAGAGGGCAGTTGGACGCCTCACACGTCGCAGACGGCTTCGAGCCGGTCGTGCTGGACGCCGCGGCTCATACCCTGGACCCGCTCGAGCTGATTCTCCGCGCCTATCACGTCTGGGAGCACGGGCGATGGCCCGGCCGGAACGGCCGGCTGTCGTACGCCCGGGTGCTGTTTGGAGTGTTCCTCCTGCGGCAACTCGAAGCTTTGAGCCTGAGGATCTGGGATGACGATGCGGCGCTCGCCGCGGGCCGGCTCCGGGAGATTCAAGGCCTGCTCGACAGACTGAACGGCGTGCTCCGGCCGAATCTCCTGATCCGCGACGCGCGCTGGTTGATTCAGACCGGGCAGGGACCGCTGACGCGCCATCTCGCCCCGTATTTCCTGATCGCTGATCTGATTGCTCACTCGTTCACCGGCGCCGAGCGTCTCGAGATCCACGCGGCGGGCGCGAAGCTCGCCGGGAATCATCTCAGGTCGCAGCTCCGCTACCGCCGCACCGCGCTGAGCCTGCCTATCGATGATCCGAACGTGCTCGCCGTCACCCGGAACTCCAACGCGATGGACACGGCGCTGCTGGTGCGGGATCTGGTTCCACTGCTCGAGGCGTATCAGGCGGCGTGTCTCCGGGGAGACTCGGACGTTCGACTCCACCTGGGCGATGCGATCTTCCAGGGCTTGTCCGCGGATCCCGAACTGTTCGTCACCAGGCTCGATCTCCTGGGACCCTGCACGGCGATCGAGAGTCTCTTCGTTGAACGCGACAGCGGAGGGATCGCGCGTGGCACAGACATGGGCACCGCGCACAACCAGGTGTTGCGCCGATACGGACAGTTGATTGGCGAGACCGCCGAGCGTCTGCGCGAAGACGCCACATCCCTCGACCCCCAGCGCAACCCGTACTCCCCGCTCGGAATCGCCTGCGGATTCTGCGCGGACCTTCTTTCACACCTGGCGTCGACCCCGCTGCACGGACAGCCTGCCGCCGGCTTGAGCCTGGAAGACATGTTCGTGACCCACGAAGGTCCAGAGGCCAGGCTCGCGTGCGCACGAGCATGGGAACGGCTGCCCGTAAGACGTGGAGAGCGCGAACACCTCGACCACTCACCGGAATGGGCGGGACAGGTCTTCCTGCGAACGACCGCCGCTCTCGATGCCCGCGCAGCGCATCCGACTGAAAGGAATGCGTCGAACCTCGCCAGCGCCCGAATCTTCGTCGTCCCCAGGGGTCGAATCGAAGGACCGCCGCCTGACGGAGTCGTTCCCGCCCAGGAACATTGCGTCACGTCGGATGTCAATCGAGCAATGGTGACCGGCACCACGGCGTTTCCGAAGAGTCAGATCCTCAGCGATCGCAACGAAGGCCGATTCCTGGCAAGCGCCGAGATCGACGGCAAATGGTTCGGCGTGTCGAAGACCATCCTGACGGAGGTGATCGGGCAAGGCCGGGATGCCCTGATCACCGACGTGCCCGAACAGGTGCTCGAGGTGTTGCGGCTGATGTGCGCAGGCCTGGTGGCCGTGGTTTCGCCGGCGGGGTCTGACCGCCCTTAAAGCCGGAAGCCACGCTCAGATTGCCCCCCGCTCCGTCCAGCCACCGAGCGGCTTTCCCCCGAGTGTGATGTAGAGCGCGCACCACGCGAGACCCAGCAGCAGCACGATCGGAATCAAAGACGACGCGAAGTAGAAGGTGTTCAAATCCAGCGTCAGGGGAAAGTAGGTCGCCGAGAGGAAGAACAGCGTATTGGCGAGCACCGCCAGCATACCGTAGCGCGTGACCACGAGAGCCAGGAGGACGCTATTCGTAATCAGGACCAGCGGCGAAACGGGTGAGATGCTGCCCAGTCCGACGACAATGAGGAAGAACGCCGCCGCCGCCAGCCACCGCCGGCGCAGCGCGATCGTGAGCACCAGCATCAACAGCATCACCCCAAGAGCCTCCTGAACGGCCAGTTGCACGATCCAGGCGAACTGGCTGATTGCCAGCCCTGCGCTGTAGAGGGGATCGAGCAGGTACGTTTGTCGCAGCCCCAGCCGCGGCAACGTGAGCGCACTGGTGGCCCACACATATATCGCGGGCAGGGCCGCGGCGGTCGTGCCGAGCACGGCGCCAATCAGAAAGTCCCGGCCGATCAACGGGTCCCTCAACCGCCCGGCGAGCAGCCGCGTCGAGGAGACGATCAGGTCAGGCCACCGTCGCCGGACCAGCGGCTCAATCGCCACGTACATCAACCAGAACACGGCTGCATAAGCGAGCGAGACCATCGCCACTTTGAGCAGCTGCATCAATTCCTCGATGCCGGGAATATGGTGCAGACCAAACAGGTAGATCGGCACGAAGAGCGCGAAACTGAACAGTGCGATCCTGAACGCCGCAGTCTTGTCGCTGCGCCCCAGCCGGATGTTGCGGCGCGCCAGCAGCGCGGCGGCGAGAATGAGGGAAATCACGAGGACCGCAAGGAGCACGAAGCCGCGCCGCGGCATGATCGAAAACAGCGTGCCCGGCCGATAAGGGCTCACGATCTCGAAGTGGACGGGTCGCCCGCCCATGGCCGCCGCTTCGACCCGCCGCCGCATCGCGGGCTCCTCAGGCGCCCTTTCGATCCATGCCAAGCGCAGGTCGGAACTCACAGGCGCGACTCGCGACGGGTCGACGCGGTCGAAGTCGGACACGTGCAGGCCGGCCGCTTCGAACAGCCCGGACCAGTCGGATGGCGCAGCCGCCAGAGACACCTCGCTTCCCGGCCTGACCACTATGGTCAGACGTTCGAGGCTGCCAGCACGATCGAGGACCACCGTCGCCCCGGGCTGACTCGGCGGTGGATCGCCGGGAGTTGGCCACCACCGGTAGGTCCACCACGGAATGAGCCACGCGTCGCTCTCGCGATACCAGAAGCGCAACAACCCTGGACGGCCGCTCTCCGCCCTACGCCACTGATCCGCCGACGGGTCGCGGTCCAGGTGTGCTGAGGCGTCGATATCGAATTCGAAACCCGCGACCCGATCGAGTGGTTCGGTTGTCCAGCCGGTCCGCTCGAGAATCTGCCTCGCTCGCGCTCGCAGGACCTCGGGCGACAGCTTGACCAGAGCGGGACGATGAATCGCCGCACGGTCGTTGATCGCCGCGATCGTCGCCAGTCCGATCGCCAGAGACGCGAGGAGACCCCAGGCGACAGCCGGCCGCAGCATGCCAACGGCGCCGGCGTCCGCGACCATCTGCGGCGAGGGGGTCTGGCCTGCGGCGAGGGCAGCGGCGAGGGGATCGCCCCCTGGAAGCGCCGCGGCGATCACGCGGGCCGAGGGTGGCCGGCCTGCAGGATCTGGATCCAGACAGCGAACAATCACCCGTTCCGCGGCCGGGTCGATGTCGGGCAGCGCCTGCGAGGGCGGCGGCGGCGCCGAGTTCCGTGACGCGCGTGCGCGATCGGCCGCGCTGTCCCGCGCGAACGCGGGTGCGCCGGTGAACATCTCGAACAGCACCAGGCCCAGCGCGTAGAGATCGCTGCGGATCGTCGCCGCCCCTCCAGCGAGTTGCTCGGGGGCCATGTAGGCCGGCGTTCCGGCAATGTCGTCGTACCTGATCTGCTCGGCAAAGTCCGCGAGCCCGAAGTCCGTGATCTTCACCGTCCCCCGCCCGTCGAGCATCACATTGGCGGGTTTCAGGTCACGATGAAGAACTCCGAGGTCGTGCGCCGCAGCAAGACCGGCGCAGAGCTGACGCGCCGACTGGACGGCCTTGTCGGCCGGCAGGCGGCCGATCCGGCGGAGCAAGGACGAGAGATCCTCTCCGTCGACATACTCCATCGACAGGAAATGCTGTCCGTCGGCCTCGCTGAGGTCATAAATCCGGCAGACGTTCGGGTGCGACACCTGGCGCGCGACGCGGACCTCGTTGTGGAATCGTGCCAGCGCCACGGGCTCGTTCGCCACCGAGACCGGGAGGAACTTGAGAGCGACCGGCTGCGCCAGCTTCAGGTCGTCGGCGCGATAGACCTCGCCCATCCCGCCGCGCCCGAGCAGCCCGACGATGCGATAGCGGCCGGCGAGAATCGTACCTGCGGTCTTGAGGTGATCGCGCAGCGGCGGCGCCGGCCTCGCGACGACGTTGCCCGGACTGGTAACCGTCTCCATCTCAGCCGGCAGCAGCCGGGCGCCGCATGCATCGCAGAAGGCGGCTAGATCGGAAACGGCATGAGAGCACGCGGGACAGCGCATGGCGATCGCGCTCAGCGCAGGTCGATGGGCTTCCCGGTGAAAACGACGGCCTTCTCCTCTTTCGTCCCGGCGATTCGCACGCGAATCGGCCTGGTCAGCGGCGGCAGCATGCGCGAGCCGGATGCGAGGCTGATCGACAAACGCTTCGCGGCGTCGTTCCACCGCATCGCGAGCCGCATCTGCCGTCCCTGGCGGTAGTCGAAGCTGCGGCCATCGTCCTCGTAGAGTGTGAAGGTTCCGTCCGCGCCGGGATAGACGACCACGGTCATCGGTTCGCTGGTCTGCTGTTCGGTGTATTCGCGCACCGGCGCGTGCGGGATGATGGCGCCGGCGCGCACGTGCAGCGGCATCGTCTCGAGATCGACGCTGCGCTCGATTTCGCGGCCGCCCTCGAGCCGCTCCTCGGTCCAGTAGTCGAACCACGATCCTTTCGGCAGGTACACGCGTCGGCTGGTCGCGCCCTTCTCGACAACCGGCGATACGAGGAGATCGCGGCCCCACAGGAATTGATCGCCGCGGGACGCCGCGGCAGCATCCTGCGGATAGTGCAGCCACAGGCTGCGAATCACCGGCAACCCGGTGTCGCAGCACTCCTTCGCGGCCGTGTAGGTATAGGGCAGCAACCGGTAGCGGAGCTCCAGGTACTTCCTGATGATTGGTTCGACGCGAGCGTTCCTGAGCTCGCTGGGATCCGGATTCCCTGCCCCGCCGGTGTAGGTGCGAATTTCGTCGGGGCCCAGTTCGCCCGTGTTCCACCCCCACGGCAGTCTCAGGTGCCACGTCCGGCCGTGCGCACGAAACGACGGGCAGAAGGTGCCGAACTGAAACCACCTGACGTGCAGCTCTCCGGTGTATTCGGGTGTCGGCACGAAGCCGCCGATGTCTGTCCCCCAGTACGGAATCCCTGACAGGCCGGTGTTGACCGCGATCGGCACGTGCGTCTTCAGTGTCTCCCACGTCGAGTAGACGTCGCCGGACCAGAGAAACGCACCGTAGCGCTGCATCCCCGCGTAGCCGTTCCGATGGAGCGCGAACGGGCGCTCGTTGCGGCGATAGAGCTGCGGGCCTTCCCAGTACATCCGGATCCGAACCAGCCGCGATCGGCCGTCGAGCCCGTCGCCTTGATCCGGCCACCAGCCATCCACGCCGAGATCCATGACCGGCTTGTGATACGGCCAGTAGCACTCGACCGCGCGATCTTCCGGCCAACGATCGTCGGGCGTGCGTCCGCTCGGCACGGCCTTCTCCGGCGTGCAGGCGCCCGCCACGGTGCCGCTCATGCGCCGCCCTTCGATCACGGCGTGCAGGACCACCTTGTAGTGCAGCGCGTGAAGGTCGTCGATCGCCCTGGCGGGGTTGGGGAAGTTCTCCTTCTTCCAGCCGAATTCCCCGTTGCGCGTATTCCAGCCCGACGGCGTGAACTCGGTGCCCAGATAGATCAACGCGTCGCAGGGCAGCTTCTTCTCGCGGAACGTCTTCGCGACCGACAGGATCTCGTCGGGTCCGGCGAGCGTTCGATGCGACTGCATGTAGCCGAACGCCCAGAGCGGCGGTAGCTCCGCGTATCCAGTGATGCGTGCGTATTCACCCATGATGACCGCGGGATCCTGTGAAGCCACGACGAACACGTCGAGCGGCAACCCGTCGTCCGACGGAGTCAGCGTCCCCTGCGCACCGGTGAAGTCGAACGCGCCCACCGGATGATGAATGAACATTCCCCAGCCGTCGGTGCCGACCAGCCATTGAATCGGCACCCGTCCGCCGTGGGTTCTGAGCTGGTACCCGGCCTGTCCATTCCGCATGCGGTCCGTCGATCCCTTGCGATCGAACTGCGGTCCGCCCTCACCAAGGCCGAGGAGCGGGCCCTTGGGAAGCTCGAACGACACACCTGGCTGGCCGGCGCTGAGGATCAACCGCTGGACCGGCTGCCCTTTGGCAGTTTCGATGTGGATGGTCGGCGGATCGCCGGTGTAACGCACGCTCAGCGACCCGGCCCTGACGGGCGCGAACGCATCCCCGCTGCGCCTCCGTGCGATCGGCTTTGCCTCCGCCGCAGTTACGAGCGCGCCGTCGTCCGGCACACCGCCGGTGCCCACGATCGCGCTGACCGTCACCCGCACCATCGCCGGACTGATCGATGCAACGGCAATCTCCACCGGCATTCCCGCCACCCGGATCGGTGCGGACTGGCCACGGATGACGACGGGGCGCAGCGCGGCGCCGAGACCGGCGGCGGCCAGGTGTTTCAGGGCGTTTCGGCGCGAGGGACGTTGTTGCATCGCGCGATCCTAGTGCAGGCTCCCCGCCTTCGCCTCCGGCAGGCTCCGATATACTTGGTGTTCGGCTATGAAGTCTGCTTGTTCCTCCCTCATAACCGCTGTGGGTTCCGCCGTTCTCGTCGTCACTGTTCTGGCGGCAGTGTCATTCGGGCAATCCGGAACTCAACAGCAATCGTCCGGGAATGCCGCTGACGACCCGGCGAACGACCTCTTCATCCAGACGTGCAACCGCTGCCACGACGCGGCGCGCATCACCGCGCTGCGGCGGACGAAGACGGAGTGGGAAGAGGTGATCAACAAGATGATCGAACGCGGGGCGACCGGCAGCGAGGAAGACTTCATGACGGTCTTCGGCTATCTGCGCCGGCACTACGGGAAGGTCTACATCAACTCCGCCCCGATCGAGGAAATCACGACCACCCTGGGCCTCTCGAACAAGGACGCCGACGCCATCGTCGCGTTCCGGAAGACGAACGGCAACTTCGCGGACCTGGATGCCGTCAAGAAGGTCCCGAACATCGACGTCAAGATCCTCGAAGACCACAAGGACGCGGTCGCCTTTTGAAACATATTGTCTTCTCCTCCTGAACTCCTGAAGGCCGCCCGCTTGCCCGGCTCTGACCAGCCGGACTATTGTTTGCCCACGCAAACAACCACGCGGAGGTTGCAGACTCCATGACTGCTCATTCCCGCACGATAGCGGCGATTGTGTTCGCCAGCGCTATGACCAGCCTGCCGCTGGCGCAGGGGCCGACGCCGGCGCCGCCGCCGCAGGGTCAGGCGCCTGCGGGTCAGCCCCCCACCGAACAGGGCCGCGGTGATCCGGGACGCGGGGCGGGGCCGGGTGGCGGACGGCAGGGGCGCGGCGGCCGGGCCGGGGGCTTCACCCAGTTCACGCGCGAGCTCGCGCCGCAGGATGTCATCGTCCGCGGCAAGAGCCTTTACGAGGCGAACTGCGCGAGCTGTCATGCTTCCGATCTGCGCGGCAGCCAGACCGGCGCCAACCTGCTGCGCTCCGGCATCGCGCTGGGCGATCAGCACGGCGACAAGATCGGCGCGTCGCTCAAGACCCACTCACCGGCGATCACGCTGGCCGACACCGACAGCGTCGCGATCGCTGAATACATCCACAGCGTCCACGCCACGATGAGCGGCCAGGGCAGTCCGCCCGGACGCAATCCCACCGGGATCGAGCTGAACGTCCTGGTCGGCGACGCCAAGGCGGGCGCGACGTATTTCGCCGCCGCGTGCTCCAAGTGCCATTCCGTCACCGGTGATCTCAAGGGCATCGGCGGGAAGTTCTCCGACGCGCGGGCGCTGCAGAACGCGTGGGTGTCGGGATCGAGCGCGGCGTTCGGCGGCTTTGGCGGCGGCCGTGGCGGCGCCGCCGGCGCAGGCAACCCGGCGACGGTCACGATGCCGGACGGTTCGAAGATCGAAGGCACGCTTGTCCGCAAGGACGACTGGCTCGTGATCCTCACGCTGGCCGACGGCACGCGCAAGTCAATCGCACGCAACAACGGCGTGCCGAAAGTGGACGTCAAGGATCCGAAGGATCCGCACAAGACGATGGTGCTGGAGCTCGACGATCCCGAGAACAAGAAGATGCACGACGTCACCGCGTATCTGTGGACGGTGAAGTGACAGGGACAAAGGCAAAAGGCACAAGGCAAAAGGGATTGCCTTGACACTGTCCAGCGCAATCAGCGCAGAGGCCTCAAACCCATGAAAAAGCCTGTCTTCCTCGTTACGTCGCTGATTGCCGGATCGGCGCTGGCCCTCGCGCAGAGTAGCAGCCAGGATCGCCGCGCCGGCACGCCCGGCCACCCCGATTGGAAGGGTCAGACCCTCCAAACGTCACCGGCCCCCGCCAATGCATCCGTCGGCGGCCTCGATCCGATGGACATCATCAAGAAGCCGCTGTCGGATCAGTGGACCAGCTACTCCGGTGACATGAGCGGCAAGCGCTTCAGCCTGCTGAAGCACGTCAACACCAACACGGTCAAGAATCTCAGCCTCAAGTGGGTCACGAGCCTCACGACCGGCTGTGGTCCGACGGGGCGCGCTGCGGCACCCGCGGGCGGAGGCGGCTTCGGCGGCGGGCGCGGCGGTTTTGGCGGTGGCGGTCCGGTAGCCCCCATCAACGTCGGCGGCCTCGGGAATGGCGACGCCAACAACTGCGGGCCGGCGCGCCTCGGAGGCGGCATCCTCTTCGTCGACGGCATCATCTACGCGTCGTCCCCGAGTAACGTCTATGCGATCGACGCGCGCGACGGGACGCTGCTGTGGCACTACTACTGGAAGACCCGCGGCGGCACCAGCCTGCAGACCCGCGGTCTCGGTATGTGGCGCAACTACATCTACTTCGAGCTGAACGACGACTGGGTCGTCTGCCTCGACGCAAAAACCGGGAAGGAGATCTGGAAGCACGAGATCGCGCCGTTCGACCAGCAGTACTTCTCGTCGAATGCGCCGATGGTCATCAAGGACCACGTGCTGGTCGGCACCGGGAACGACCTCGACGCGCCGGCGTTCCTGAAGTCGCTCGACCCGCGGACCGGCGAGGTGCAATGGATCCTCTACTCGACGCCGCAAAACTCGGGTGAGCCCGGCCTCGAGACCTGGGCGAGCCTCGACGCCGCTCGCCATGGCAACGGCGCAACCTGGATTCCCGGTTCCTACGATCCGGAAACCAACCTGTATCTCTATGGCACGGGCAACCCGACCCCGGCTTACACGCAGGGTCGCGGCGAAGGGGATAACCTTTTCACGTCGTCACTGCTGGCGGTCGACGTCGATACCGGCAAGATAAAGTGGTACTTCCAGACGTCGCCCCATGACACGCACGACTGGGACTCGACGCAGACGCCGATCCTGGCCGACATGCCCTTCAACGGACGCACCCGCAAGCTGGTGATGACGGCCACGCGGAACGGCTACTTCTTCGTGCTCGATCGCACGACCGGCGAGCGCCTCCTCACCAGCAAACTTGGTCTCGTGAACAACTGGGCGGTCGGCCTCGACGCGAAGGGTCAGCCGAAACGGAATCCCAACAAGGACGCGACCATTGCCGGATCGCTCGTGAACGGCGACGTCCTGAACTACCCGCCGCCGACCTTCTCGCCCGACACCGGCCTGTTCTACGTGCACGAGCAGAACTCGATGCGCATCAGCTACCTGATGGAGCCGGATCCGCGCGGGTCGATGGGTCTCGGCGGCACCAGCGGCGGCGGCAATCTGAACTGGGGCACCTACATCGTCGCGGTCGACTACAAGACTGGAAAAATCACCTGGCGGAAAGAGCTGAATGGCGGAAGTGTGGGGCTGCTCTCAACGGCCGGTGGCCTGCTGTTTCTGAGCAACGGCCCGAACGTCGAAGCATGGGACGCCGCAACCGGCAAGGGCCTCTGGTACTCGCAGATCGGCGGTCTGTCGAGTCCGGCGGAAACGTTCATGCTCGACGGCAAGCAGCACATGCTGTTCACTGGGGGGAATGGGTTCTATCTGTTCGTATTGAACTGAGAAGTCGTCAAGGTAGAAGGCAAAAGGTAGAAGGCAAAAGGCAGCAGGCAAAAAGGCAGATTCTCCCTTCTGCCTTTTGCCTTTT